>JGI24704J35079_10001040_pt1 | contig 12266 bp, 8 predicted proteins | sample TergutNt197P3_FD_35079 | JGI IMG/M metagenome (IMG submission 35079)
CTGCTTGAAACAGCCAACGCCCAGGCTGCCGCCGTTTCCGAAGCGCACAGGCGCGCCAAGAGCATGCTGGACACTACTCCGTTCGGGTGCAAAATGTGGACCAGGGATTTATATGTTTTCGATTGCAATAAAGCCGCCGTCAAACTCTTTGGGCTAACAGACGAACAAGAATATATCGACCGTTATTTCGAGCTGCTGCCCGAACGCCAGCCCGACGGATCCCTTTCCTCGGAGAAAGCCGTGGACTACGTCCAAAAAGCCTTCGATGAAGGCCGTCAGGTATTTGAATGGATGTACCAACTGCCCGACGGCACGCCGCTGCCGTCTGAAGTGACACTCGTCCGCGTCGATTACGGCAATGACGTCGCCGTAGCGGGGTANATACGGGACTTGCGCGAATACAAGCATATGATGGCTGAAATCGACAGGCAGAACGAAAAACTGGAAGCGGCGTTGGATGAAGCCCAAAACGCAAGCAAAGCCAAAAGCGATTTTTTGGCAAGCATGAGCCATGAGATCAGAACGCCAATGAACGCGATTATTGGCATGACCGAGCTTTTGCTGCGCTCAAACCACCTTTCCTCGCATGATATGGATTGTCTGAACGACATCAGCGTATCCGCGCATTCGCTTTTGCACATTATTAACGATATTTTGGATATGTCTAAAATTGAATCGGGAAAAATGGAGCTGAATCCAATCCATTACGATTTCAAGGCGCTCATAGATAACGTAGCGTCCATGTTTACGTATGTGTCAAATAAAAAGGGGATTGAATTCAGGTTGGAGGCGGATGAAACGGTTCCCAAAACGCTGTACGGCGATGATATAAGGCTGCGCCAGATAATTACCAATATATGCGGGAACGCCGTTAAATTTACGGAAAAAGGCTCTGTAACGCTGAAAATAACCGCGCCGGCCGCGCTGACCGCGCTAACCGCGCTTGAAGAAGCGGAAGCCCCACAGATGATTACTTTGGAGATAAAAGACACAGGCATGGGTATCCGCAAGGAAGATATCCCAAGGCTGTTCTCCGCATTCGAGCAGTCTAAAACGGAGGAAAACAGATATGTCGCTGGTACGGGCCTGGGCCTGGTCATAAGCAAGTCATTTATAGAGATGATGGGCGGCAATATCCGGCTTGACAGCGAATACGGCAAAGGCACCGTCTTTACGATAACAATCCCGTTGGTTAAAGGCGACCCGTCGAAAGTCAGACATGACGAAGATGTCCACACATTGTCGATTTGCGCGCCGCAGGCAAAAATCCTGGTGGTGGACGACAATGAGTACAACCTGAAAGTTGCGCATGGATTGCTGGAATTGTTTGAAGTTGACGCGGATACGGCGTCTTCAGGCAAAGAAGCGATCAAAATGGTTGCGGAAAAGGATTACGACATCGTGTTCATGGACCATATGATGCCGGAAATGGACGGCGTTGAGACAACGGTCGCCATTCGGGCGCTGGGCGAAAAATATGGCAATTTGAACATTGTCGCGCTGACGGCCAACGCCGTCCAGGGCGCGAAGGAAATGTTTTTGGAAAACGGATTTAACGGCTTTCTGTCAAAACCGATTGAAATGTCGGATTTGACGAAAACCATTATGGACGTGCTGCCGGCTGATAAAATCGTAAAGAAAGATAAAAGCGGCGACGCCAAAAACACGGATGAGGAAACGTACGGAGATTTTTATGAAGCCCTCGGCAAAATCGNGGAAATCGACGTGGAGATCGGGTTGCGCCGATTNAATGGCCTGAAAGGNATGTATCACGATAACTTGAAGCTGTTTTACGACAAGCTTTTGATGGACGACGAAAAANTGGGAATGTTGATGGATGAACAAAACTATAAGAATTTTTCCATATCCGTTCACGCAATAAAATCAACGCTTGCNAGCATAGGCTCGGCGGAGTTGTCGGACGCCGCGTTCAGGCTGGAAATGGCTTCAAAAAATAACGACATTGATTATTGCGTGACGCACTTTCCAAATTTTTCAGACAGCCTCAAGTCCCTGCATAAGCAATTATCGCTTATTTTCCCGCCCGACGAAGCCGTTGCGGAAAAGGAAAAAGGCGGCGAAGCGCTGCTTGGGGAAGGTCTGGCAAAAGCGGCGGATGCCGTTGATTCATACGACAGCGACGCCGCAATCGAAGTATTAAACGGTTTGCTGACATATGACTTTGGCGATGAAACCAACGCTTTGCTTTCGGATATTGTCAAGGCGTTAAAGCAGTACGATTTTGACGGCGCAAAAAACATTCTGTCAAAAATCTAAGGCCGGGTATAAAACGGCTGTTTGTAAAAATAAAATAAAAGTCGGACTAAAAAATTGTCGATAAGTATCATCAACGGCAATATAATAAATGCCGGTGTCGCGCGATACGGCGCGTGAAGGTGCTGTGAACCCATGGAAGGGGAGGAATTAAAATGGCAATCGGATCAGTTGGCGGCGATTTCACACTGTTGCAGAGCTATTTAAGCTCCGGGTTAAGCCTGAATAAATACGTGTCCAGCTTGATGGACTCAAAAAAGACCGGCGCTTCAACCCGTCCATCGTATATCAATGAATCGCTCTTTCAAAAATTAGGGGCGATAGACAGCAACTCGATCAACCTCCAGTCGCAGATCGGCAAAATGGCTTCGCTGACGCAATATTCGTCAGGTTCGGTCAAATCGGCTTCTTATTCGAATGATAGTGTATTATCGGCGTCCGTCGCAAAGAACGCGCCGGTGTTCGGCTATACAAAGTCGGATGTCACCGTCACGCAGCTTGCTTCCGGCCAGCAGAACAGGAGCGCGGCTCTTGACGCGAACGATAATTCCTTTGGCAGCCAATTCAGCATAAGCATCACCGACAGCGCGGGAAAAACAAGCCAGTTCAGCGTCGATCTTACAGGGCAGGACAACAATAAAACCGCAATGCAGGCGATGGCGGACGAAATCAACGCCGCCGACATAGGAATAAAAGCGACGCTGGCCGAGGATAAGGAAAGCGGCACGGTGAGCATGAGGCTTTCCGGCGAAAAAACCGGCCAAACCAACGGGATGTTTACGGTCGCCGACGGAAGCGCCGCGAACCTGGGCAGCGTCGATACCGCGGCGCAAGACGCGATATACCTGGTAAACGGAGTCGCGTTTTCCAGCCAGTCCAATAATGACGTAAAAATAACGGACGGCGTCACGGCAACCCTTAAAACAACAGGATCCACGCAGATTGAATATGTATCGGATTTCAGCCCGGCCTTTGGCGAGGTGCAGAANTTTTTAGATACGTTTAACAANCTGCTGGACGCCGCTTCAGATTCTCCGCTTAAAAAACAGCTTACGGATGTGATGGTAAACAGCGTAAGGGGGCTCGGNTATTCCGGNATNGGCGTAGATTCAAGCGGCAAGCTGAGTATTACCGACACCGGCAAATTAAACGAATCGATTTCTAACGGCAGCTTCGCGAGAAATTTCCAGGGGATAGGCTCGTTTGGGCAAAAACTGTATGACGTAACCTTGAACGCGCACAGCACGGTGTATAACTCCGCGTTAAAGGATAGTTTTAACGACCTGATGAGCAGCCTTATGGACAACTTCGTCCAGTCGGTGTACGGCGATCAGCAAACCAACACGTCTTTCTTCCCCGGCCTGATTTTCAGCATTTGGGCGTAAGGGCACAATCGTATTTCCCTACCCAAGGCGGGGGGGACGCGGCGTACTGGTAAATAAGAAGCGCGCCGAAGGCGTGCGTTCAAACGGGCTGAAAGCCCGTAGCATATATCAATGTAATCAATGCTTTACAGTTAATATTTTTATTTGTACCACATCTTGCGCCACACAATGCACTGGCTTTTAATGGGTGTTAAGGAGGAGCCGTGGCAAGTCTACGTGTCATGTGTGTCTTGTGTATTTTGCCTATCATCGCGTGCTGTATGCTGGTACAAACAACGCAGACTAGAGTTTTAACCGAGAGCGGATCGGTCGAGGGAGTCGAAGCCGACGGCATCGTGGTTTTCAAAGGCATCCCGTTCGCAGCACCGCCGGTTGGCAAGCTGCGTTGGCGCGCGCCACAACCCGTTGCACCCTGGCGTGGTGTTCGCAGTGCAGACAACTTTTCGCCAGTCTGCATGCAGCAAGGCAGCTATCCCCCGGACGCGCCACATGAACATTCGAACGAAGACTGCCTTTATCTCAATATCTGGACTCCATCAGGTGCGCGAAGCAAGAAGCTTCCGGTGATGTTTTGGATTCATGGTGGCGCGCTCCAAAACGGCTCCGCCTCCACTCCGCTATACGCCGGCGACCGGCTCGCCCGTTACGATGTCATCGTTGTTACCGCGAACTATCGACTCGGAGTATTCGGATTCCTCGCACATCCCGACCTCACTCGCGAATCCGACAATGGCACTTCGGGAAACTACGGACTACAGGACCAACTCGCCGCCCTGCAATGGGTGAAGCGTAATATTGCTGCGTTCGGCGGTGACCCGGATCAAGTTACCGTGTTCGGCCAGTCGTCTGGTTCTATATCGATCAGTGCGCTCATTGCCTCGCCGCTCGCAAAAGGCCTGTTCCGAGGCGCCATAGGCCAGAGCGGGGGTCTCTTTGAACCAATGCAACTGTTACCGGAACTCGCGCTCCCCGGCGCCGAACAGGCTGGTGCGCGGTTCATGTCTGACGCCGGCGCGACCGATCTTGCCAGGCTTCGCGCCATGCCGGCAGATCAACTCTTAAAGATGTCGTTCAAGACTGATATTATCGTGGACGGCCACGTACTTACACGCCCACCATACGATATCTTCATCGAAGGAAAGCAAAACGACGTCTCCGTGCTGGTAGGTACAAACCGCGACGAAGGCGAGACTTTCATTAGAGATCGCGCGATCACTGTAACGAATTACAGATCGGAGCTTGAACGCGGCTTTCCATCATTTCTCGTAAATCTCATGGGCGTTCAGCAAGCCGCGAATGACGCGGAAGCCCACATGGGCGTCTCGGCCTTCAATCGTGACATGCGCTTCCGTTGGGACATGTGGACATGGGCGCGTCTTTCCACGCGCAACGGCGGACGGGTTTTCGCGTACGAGTTCACGCGCGTGCCACCCGTCGGTACGCCATTCAGCGGGTTCGGGGCAATGCACGGCGCCGAAATGCCCTATGTATTCAATAACCTTGATCCGGCGGCACCAACGTGGACAGATGATGATCACCGCCTGGCTTTTGCAATAGCAACGTACTGGACGAACTTCGCGAAGACCGGAGATCCGAATGACGTGAATATGCCCGCGTGGCCGGCCTTCACCGAATCGAACCAGCAGGGGATCCTGCTCGGAGATGAGATTCACACCGGCCGGCCGTTTGACGAGAAGGCGCTGGGACGCATCGACGCGGCCTATTCCTCCGTACGTGCTGCCGGCTCTCAATGAGTACAGACGCGCAATTTCGCCGGAAAGGAAAAATAAGCTGCTTTTTCCTTTCCGGCCTCATTCGGTCTTTCAAATCTAATGTTGGCGCGTCGCCAATTACCTGTATAATGCCTCTTAAAACGCATAAGAGTTTCTCGTTTCGGCGACAAACAATGGCAGTTGGAGCCCGTACCAAAAGCAGCACGTCTCGCTCTCGACGCCATCGGACTGACACTTCTCGATTCACTCGATAAATCCGAAAACTTATTCACCAATTCCTAGAGTTAGGGTTTATTCTATCGCCATCCCATATCTGATCTATGCAAAATGTACAAACTCCAGGGGGTGGTTCGCGCCTCCGCCAATCCAAAATTAAATGAATCATGGTTCGTAAGTCAGGAACATGCGGACACCAACACGTTCTCGCGGAAAACCTTTCGGCAGCGGCGGAAACGGATTGGCGCCCCAGACCGCGCCGAGCGCGGCGTTATCAAGCGAATTGTTGCCGGACGACGCCTCCACGCCCAAACCGGTAACGCGCCCGTTTTTGTCGATATAAAAAACAACGGCGGTTTTCCCGAATGTATTTTTCAGGTTTGATGGGATCAGCCACTTCGATCTCACGCGTTCGCTGATAATATCCCGGTATTCGCCCATCGGAAAGCCTTCGGTGTCGAAAAACCCGACGCCGGAACTGCCCGCGGTTTCATTGGAAACGGAGGGTTTCGCCGATATCGTGTCTTCGGGTTTCATGACGGGCGGCGGCGCGGGCGGCTGAATGGTTTCTGGTATTTTCTGTGGAACCGCGTTGATTGCTGCTTCAACTTTGGGCGAGGTTTCCGGTTTTGCCGCCAGAACATCCCTGCCTGTTCCAGGTTCCGAAGGTTCGATTTTTGGCGATTCGCCGGAATTTCCGGTATCGGGTTTTGTTTCGTCGTCGCCCGGTCTTCTGTTGTCGGGAATAACGATTTCGGGTTCTTCGATTTTGGGCGGAATTTGCGGCAGCGGAGGCTTGTCCGTTTCCAGCGCTTCGGGAGGGCCGAAACTAACCTCTATTGGCGGCGATCCCGCGCCTTCTTCCCTGTTGCCAAGTCCGAGAAGTTCGCGCAATGTTTCAGGCGACGGCATGTTCATCCGATCCGGCGGTTCCAGAATCGCAACCATGCGCCACCGTTCCATATCTTCATCGGTGATAACCGACGTTCCCCAACTGAAACCGCGGAACTGGTGCAAGTAACCTCCAGCCAGCAGTTGCGGAAACAGATACAGTGCCAGGATCACGCAAAAATGGAAAAAACAGCTTATCGCAAGACATACAATTTTCAGCCTTGGTACGCTGCGTTTCTGATTTAGTGAATTTACGTAATCCAGCATAACCCTACTATAGAGAAGTTAATGGTTAACTGTCAAATTCCCGGGCCTGGACGTTTTCAGCCTGTTCACGAATCTGCATTGCCAGCCCAAGCGCGCGGCGTCCCTCATCTCCGCCGCACGCAACCGGATGCGCGCCCCGTATCGCTTCCAGAAAAGAGACCAGCTCCAGAAGAAGCGGTTCCTTTTTTTCAGGTTCGATTTTACGGTTTACGATTTCAGGAAGAGGCGATCCGTCGTTTTGTTTCAGGCTAAAAACGGCCAAATCCTGCCGCGTGTAATCAACCGAAATATATTCCTGTTTCTGAAACAGGCGCAGTTTGCGGATTTTTTCCATGGAAACGCGGCTGGCGGTAATGTTGGCGACGCAGCCGTCCGCGAACTGTATCCNGGCGTTGGCTATATCAATCCTGTTGCTCAAAATGGCNATNCCGACGGCGGTGATATTNTCAACGGCTGAGGGAACAAGCAGGCTTATGATGTCAAGGTCGTGAATCATNAGGTCGAGAATGACNTCGACATCGAGACTGCGCGGGGAAAACAGCCCCATACGGTGCGCCTCAAAAAATCGCGGCCGGGTTACGATCTCCCGCAAAGCGACGACGGCGGGATTGAATCGTTCAAGATGGCCGATTTGCAATATCCTGCCGTTTTCACGCGCCGCTTGAATCAACTGATCCGCGGCTTCGAGCGAATGCGCAATAGGTTTTTCCGCCAGAACGTGAATCCCCTCCTTCAGGCAATGTATGCCGATTTCGGCGTGCGTTGTGGTCGGCGTGGCAATATTAACGGCGTCGACTTTGCCGAAAAGCTCCGTGTAATCGGAATAGGCTTTGGTTCCGAATCTAGCGGCCATTTCCCCGGCCCTTTCGGGCGCGGTATCCGCAACGCCGACAAGTTCCGCTTCCGGCAGAGACGCGTACACCCGCGCGTGGTGCTGCCCCAGCGCCCCTGTGCCGATTACCCCAACACGAATTTTATCCATACATTCTCCAATTAGGAGTTAGGAGTTAGTAGTGAGGAGTTAGGAGTTGTGGAAGCGGGCTTTGCCCGCGTATTTAATTAATTAATGCAGGCGGAACGCCTGCTTCCTCAATTCCTCACTCCTCACTACTAACTCCTAACTAATTCCTAACTCCTAACTAAAAAGGCAATGCGACAATGGCGATGCCGTTTTTGTCGGCTTTTTGCCTGACGGCCTCCCTGTCAAATACCAGCGTGCGGCCGGCGTCTATAACAATCGCCGTCGCGCCGCACGCGATCATAACGTCTACCGTCGAAATGCCTATGACCGGAATATCAAAACGCATGTCCTGTTTGGGTTTGCTGACTTTGACGACGGTCAGGTCTTTTTTCCGCGCCAGTTCTCCGGCGCGCAGCATTGTCTCGTCGGTTCCTTCCATGGCTTCAACGGCGACCACCGCCCGATTACGCACAACGATGGTCTGGCCTATGTCCATTCCCGCGATTTCGCGGGCAATCGGCCGGCCGTATTCAACATCCGCCTGTTCTGATTTACTCAGACCACGGCGCGTCAATTTGCCCGGAGCGGCCAGGTGCGGCTCAATCAGTGCCGAAGAAGCCAGCAGCGTGATTCCATTTTCTTCCAATACGCGCGCCACGCCGCCGATCAGCGAATCGGTATTTTTTTGTTTAAGGCCGGCCAGCATTTTTATCATGGTCAGATCCGGAATGCCGGAACTGAATATTTGCGCGTGTTTGACCTGTCCGGCCATAATGGCTTTGCCGACGCCGGCCTTGCGGAAAACGCGGATGAGTTTGCCAAGTTCGCCAAGCCTCAGCCAATGAACCGGAAACCCCGCGGATTCTATCTCAGGCGCGGCTTCTTCTTTTATAGCCGCAACAACGACTTCGACATTTTGTTCACGCGCGGAATCAAGCACCAAAAATGGGAATTGGCCGTTGCCCGCTATCAGTCCAATTTTTTCGCTCATTAATGGCGCCTCTAAAAACTCCAAACTCTGCGTTACGCGCCCTCGACAAAATGCTCATGTACGGGCGGGTTTAATTCCCACATGTGTAGGGGCGAATAATTATTCGCCCCATGGATTTTGTACATTGGGCGAATAATTATTCGCCCCTACTTTTGTCTCGGTCGCAAGCCTTGATTTCAGGGCTTGCGGAGGTCGCCCATACTTATCGGATAAATCCCCGTTCGGAACTTTCAATGAATCCAACGAGAAGCGTTGCTTCGGGAAACGTCCAGGTTTCCGCCTTTACCGCGGCGAGCGCGTCGCCGGCGTTCAGGCCGGATCGGAACAACATTCGATAAGCCCGCTTCAACTCCCGTATACATTCTTCTGAAAACCCTTTGCGCCGCAGTCCAACCGCGTTTATATCGTAAATTCCGGCTTCGCTGCGAGCGCCGACCGTTTTTATAAAAGGCAGGGCGTCGCGTGTGACGACTGAAAACCCGCCTATGAAGGCGTGCGGGCCTACACGGCAGAACTGGTGTACCGCCGAAAAAGCGCCAACAGTCGCGTGATCTCCAATCGTAACGTGCCCGGCCAAAGTAGCGGCGTTGGCCATAATAACGTTATCGCCCACCGTGCAGTCATGGGCTATGTGAGCGGATGCCATTACAAAATTATTGTTTCCTATAACGGTTTCGCCGTGTCCGCCCGGCGTGCCGCGATGCAGGGTGACGAACTCACGGAATACATTGTCGCTGCCGATGCGCAAAAATGTATTTTCGCCGTTATATTTGAGATCCTGCGGATCCGCTCCGATCGACGCGTAACTGTAAAAGCGGCAGCGTTCACCTATCGTAGTCCAGCCGTAAACATGAACGTAAGGATCAAGCACCGCGCCCGCGCCTATGGATGTTTCCGGGCCGATTACGCAGTAAGGCCCCACGGAAGCCGTCGGGTCAATATCGCAGGATGAATCTATTATTGCGGTAGGGTGCAGGGGCATTTTATTTTCACACGGAATTGGAAATTCCAGGACGATCGACCACGGAACATGAAAGCTCTCCCTCGACCGCCACATCGCCGTCAACCAGCGCCCGGCCTTTCATCTTGAAATAGCGGCGATTGCGCTGACGCATTAGTCTGACCTCTATGCGCAGTTGATCGCCGGGAACAACGGGCCGCCGGAAGCGGCAGCGGTCAATGCCCGAAAAATAAACCAGTTGGTTTTTCCTATCGGCGTATCCGTGGAAAAGAAGCGCGGCACCGACCTGCGCCATGGCTTCCACCAGCAGCGCGCCCGGCATGACCGGGTGATCGGGGAAATGCCCCTGAAAAAACGGCTCGCCGATAGAGACATTTTTTATCCCGACCATAAAGGTTTTGCCGTCTGTTTCCAGAATGCGGTCAACCAGGAGAAATGGATACCGATGAGGCAGAATTTCCTGAATATCCATGGTTTTTTGATAGGATTTCCGGCGCTGATTTTTGATTATTCGCTTTGCGAATAATCAAAAATCAGCGCCGGAAATCAATCGTTTAGGGCTTTTTTGCTGCGGCCGGCATTGTCGGCGCGCCGGCCGGGTAAGCCTGGTTGTACGCTTTGATGACGTCTTCAGTTACATTCAACGCGGGATTCACCCAGGCGTCTCTCTGAGGGTCGAAAATTGTGATGGCGTCAAGTCCCTTCTCGATGGCCACTTTTTCAATGACGGGACCGATTTTTCCTGAAATAGTGGTAATCATGCGCTGCTGCCGGCTGTCGATTTCCCGCTGAGTGTCTTCCACGAATCTCTGCAGCGTGATTTCATCGCCGCGCACTTTTTCTTCAAGATCCATAAGGGCTTCGTCCGTCAGCTTTGAAGCCTGCACTTCAAGCCTTGCACGCTGATCTTCCAATTCCCGCAACCTGACGTCGCGCTCATTTTCTTTCGTTTCAACAAATTTCTGGATGTCGTTAATAATTCTAACGCCTTCGTCGCAGGACCTGATTGCCTGTTCGACATTCAGCCAGCCGATTTTGACTGTGGGCGCGTGGACAGCCTGATCCGCCGTCTGGGCAATACCGGCAGCCGGCAACATCAGGGCAACGACAAGAGTAGCCAATAAAAGGTGTTTCATTAAATCTGTTCTCCTTAAAGATCCGCCAGGTTATCCGGCGTAAAATATTTTGATCCGGTGCTCCGTAAAGTTTGAATTTTTTGATGGTTCCCTTATAAGGAACCATCAAAAAATTCAAACTTTACGGAGCACTAAAAGCTTCTTCCCACGGTGAATTTTACGTCCTTTTTAGGTTCATTCAGCGTATATGTCGCTCCATTCGGAGTTGTGATTGAACCGGAGAGGCGCTGCGGGTTATAAGCGAAAATCAGCCGGAACGGCGCATTCACGATCGGAAGCGTAAACTGAAACTCCACGCCGGTGGAACCGCGGAACTTGTTGTTTGTGCCGTCGACGATATCAGTACTGCTGGCGCCAAAATCACCCAGCGAACTTTTTCGCATGGCCCTCGTGATTCCGATGTCGTAAAAAGCGGCCATTGCGAGCGGGCCNGCGATCGGGATGCGGTATTCGAAATTAAAAACGCCCACGCTGTCCCCGCCCACGGCAAATGGCGAGGATTCCAGAGTCTGAGGCAGGCCCGTTTTAGGATCAATGATTGGATTTCCGTAAAAGTCAAACTGCCTGGTTGAGGTAACCGCTATTGGACTTATGGAGCGTATGTCGAATCCCCGTATTGTATTTTCGCCGCCGATAAAGAAACGGTCAAAGAAAGGAACCACCGATTTGCCGTATGACTGAATGTACTGCAACTGCAGGTTGAACGCGAAAACATTCCGTCCGCTGCTTATCCACCTGTCCGTTATAAAATGCCGGTATTCCATTAAAGGGCGAATCATGTTGAAATCGCCGCCGAGAACTCCGCCTGCTATGGATGTCGACAGCATCAGGCTTGTTCCACGCGTGGCGTTGAAATAGCTATTGGTAGAGTTATAGTTGGCTGTCGGCGTGATTTCGCTGCGCGTGATACCGGAAAGAGCATCCCTCGAGTCGCCTGAAGTGAAGCCGACGAACTGACCCAGAGCAAAGGATTCAAACCCAGGAGCGATTTTGCTTACGCCGATCTTCTGATAAGTATAGCTTCCGCCGACGCTCCATAGAGACCTGTTGATCCGCCGGCTCGTATTAAGCGTGACGCCGGTTGTACGCTGCGTGAAAAGTTCGGTCGCCCTGCCTTCGTAGTCGGTCAGGCCGAATGTGCTGTAAGTGTCATAGCGATACCGGGTGTTGAAAAACTGGACTCCCATGTTCCAGCGGGTATCGAGCAAATGGGGCTCGGCGAAACTTATAATGTAGTTTGTCTGCCGGGTTCCGCCCATAATGCTGACGTCAATGGTTTCGCCCCGGCCGAGGAAGTTGTTGGTCGAATAATTGGCCCCTATGAAACTTCCGGAAATGCCGCTGACGCCGCCGGAAAAGCTGATTGACTGCTGGCTTTTTTCCTTTACCGTTATGTCGACATCCACCATGCCGGTTTTTTCATCCGGTTTCACCGTGTAATCTTTTTCTTC
>JGI24704J35079_10001041_pt1 | contig 12266 bp, 15 predicted proteins | sample TergutNt197P3_FD_35079 | JGI IMG/M metagenome (IMG submission 35079)
TGCCCCCTGAACCATCCGCAACGCTCAACGTAAAAGTCACGCTTTCAACGCTCAACAGCGGGAATACGAGCACACCGCAGGCTTGGTTGAAGCGCTTTTCACTTTCGCCGTCTTGATGCCAGAGTACGGGTATTTCCCTGCCCGCATCGGTCCTCGCCTCAACAACAGGCTTAGTACCTGCGGGAACAGCGGGTAAACGAACTCCGACATATGCTTTGCCGTCTCCTCGGCACATGCCTAAGGATTTAATCTTCATGGCTACCCTAAAGCTCTTTCAAACAAGGATTCGCGCGGTCTTTTTCACTCAAAACATAGGCGCAATCAAGCGGCGGCCAGGAAATATTTACGTCCACATCGCTCCACAAAAGACCGCCCTCGTCCCCTGGTCGATAAACATCGTCGCACTTGTAGGCGAATTCAGCCGTTTGCGAAAGCACGAGAAAGCCGTGGGCGAACCCGCGCGGAATAAAGAATTGCCGCCTGTTTTCGGCACTTAAGACTACGCCTTCCCATTTTCCGTAGCTTGGGCTATCTTTTCGCAGGTCAACAGCAACATCAAAGACCTCGCCCGAGACCACTCGCACCAGTTTTGCTTGCGGGCGGGCTATCTGGAAATGCAAGCCGCGTAAAACGCCTTTGCTCGAGGACGATTGATTATCTTGTACAAATTCCGCATCAATTCCGCCAACAAGGAAATCGGAGCGCTTGTAGGTTTCCATGAAATAGCCGCGTTCATCCCCAAAACAAGCAACGTCAACTATCTTTACCCCTTCAAGCGAAGTATTGGTAAAGGTGAAGTTTCCCGAGGTGATTGCCAGGGCAGCTGCCATGCCTGAAGAAGCTTGTGTCATGAACGGCTCCCATACATAGTTTGGTAATAGTCTTGATAGGCTCCACTGGTGACGTGATCAACCCATTCCTTGTTGTCCAAATACCACTGTATGGTTGCTACGATTCCGCGTGCAAAGGGGGTTTCGGGGTACCACCCCAAGTCTGCCTTGATTTTATCAGGTGCAATGCCGTAGCGCCGATCGTGCCCTTTGCGATCTTGCACGTATTCGATGAGTTGTTCGTCAATCGCCGCATCCCCGAGCGCTTTCGAAACTTCAGCAATAATGGTTTTCACGATAAAGATATTGGGGTGTTCGTTGTGCCCGCCGATGTTGTACACTTCGCCCTTCACGCCTGCCTCAATCACAGCATCTATCGCCTTGCAATGATCTTCAACATAAAGCCAGTCGCGCACGTTAAGCCCATCCCCGTACACGGGTAGTTTTTTGTGTTGTAAGGCGTTGTTAATCATGAGCGGGATGAGTTTTTCGGGAAACTGGAAGGGGCCGTAATTGTTCGAACAGCGGGTGATGTTGATGGGGAATTGATAGGTGTCGCCATACGCAAGCACGAACATGTCAGCAGCAGCCTTGCTTGCCGAATAGGGGCTATGGGGCGAAATGGGCGTGTCTTCCCGAAAGAATGCTTGAGGATCGTCCAAAGGCAGCGAGCCGTAGACCTCATCAGTTGAAACCTGCAAGAATTTATGCGCGCCGTAGTCGTCTTCGCCTTGCTGCCAAGCCGCACGGGCAATGTTGAGCAAGTTCACCGTGCCCATCACGTTGGTGTGCGCAAAAACTCCTGGGTCGGTAATTGAGCGGTCGACGTGGGATTCTGCGGCAAAGTTCACCACGTAGTCGGGTGCATAGCGCTCAAAAAGGCTTGTCATCGCAGAAGTGTCGCAGATATCTGCCTGCACGAAGATATGACGGGTATCATCAAGCGTGCTTTTCAGGTTCTCAAGGTTGCCCGCATAGGTGAGCTTGTCGACGTTGATAATGCGGATGTCGGCATACTTTTGCAGCATATACAACACGAAATTCGAGCCAATGAACCCAGCTCCCCCGGTCACCAGATAGGTTTTCATAAAGGCTAGTCCCCCAATTCAGGTAAGTTTTTCAAATAGTTGTCTAAAGCATCTTGCCAGGTGCGCATTTCATCGCCAATCGTGTCTTGCAAATGCTTGTTTTGAAGCGAGGAAAACGCGGGGCGTTTCGCGGGACGCGGAAAATCTTGCGTAGAACACGGAGTTTTTTCACACGAAATATGCGCTCCATCCACGATGGCACACGCAAAATCAAACCAGCTGCAAGTACCGTTGTTCGTACAGTGATAAATTCCGTAGTTTTCCGTTTCAGCGATTTTGAGTATTTCATAGGCAAGGTCGTTTGCCGAGGTGGGGTTTCCCACCTGGTCATCAACCACCTTGATGGCACCCGTTTCTTGCGCCAGCTTAAGAATAGTTTTCACGAAGTTTTTGCCCACATAACCATAGAGCCACGCTGTACGTATGACGAAGTGCCGTGCGTTTGCCTGAGCAACCAAGCGCTCCCCCGCAAGTTTTGTGCGTCCATAAGCGCTTTGCGGGTCGGGCGCGTCGCTTTCAATGCGGTCGGTGGCATCGTCACCCGAAAACACGTAGTCGGTCGAGATGTGAACGATTTTCGCATCCTGTTGCGCGGCGGCTGCAGCCAAATTCTTGGCACCTTCAGCATTGATTCGATAGGCGGCTTCTTCGTGTTCTTCGCACCCATCGACGTTGGTCATCGCAGCACAGTTAATGATAAGGTCAAACTTACCTTGCGAAACAAAGTGCTGAACGGCAAGGTTATCGGTAATGTCAAGATCGGCAACGTCGGTTTTTGTGACCTCTGCCCCTTGATAGGCGTTCGGAATAGCCCCGATTTCAGCGTATCCCGTTTCAAGCAGGCGCGAAAGCTCACATCCAAGCTGCCCGTTTGCACCACAGATGAGGATTTTCATAGAATGTTTCCCCCTGGAGAAGTATGTATCCTGCCCTCGGCAACTTTCTTGAGGTGCTCGCCGTAGGGGGATTTCCCGTAACGTTCGGCACAGGCAAGCAAGCGTTCCTTGCTTATCCAGCCATTGAAGTAAGCGATTTCCTCTATCACCGAAATGGAAAGACCCTGGCTTTTTTCGACTACGCGAACAAATTCGCTTGCCTCAAATAGGGACTCCATGGTGCCCGTGTCAAGCCAGGCATACCCAAGGCCGAGCGTCACTACATTGAGCGTGCCTTCTTCCAGATACATTCGGTTAAGGTCGGTTATCTCGAGTTCACCGCGGTCAGAAGGTTTCACCTGCTTGGCGAAGTCACAAACGCGGTTGTCGTAGAAATACAACCCCGTAACGGCATAATTGCTTTTAGGAAGCTTCGGCTTTTCTTCAATGGAAATCGCGTTGAATTCTTCGTCGAATTCCACCACGCCATAGCGCTCGGGATCATCAACGTAGTAGCCAAATACCGTAGCGCCGCCCTTCCCTTCTGCCGTTTCGACCGCGCGCTTTAAGTGGCGCCCCAGGCCATTTCCGTAAAAAATGTTGTCGCCCAGCACAAGAGCACACGGGCTGTTATCGATGAAATCTTCGCCGATAAGGAAGGCTTGAGCCAACCCATCAGGCGAGGGTTGTTCGGCATAGGAAAGATTTAGGCCGAAATCGCTCCCGTCTTTTAGGAGACGTTCGAAATTGGGCAAATCGGTAGGCGTTGATATGATGAGAATGTCCCTGATGCCTGCCATCATCAAAACCGACAGCGGGTAAAAAATCATCGGCTTGTCATAGACGGGCAGAAGCTGCTTGGATGTCACCGTAGTCAAAGGGTAAAGGCGTGTGCCTGATCCACCAGCTAAGATAATACCTTTCATGTATCTCCTCAAAGAAAGCGCTCAAGAATCATTTACTAACTTTACGATTATATAAAAAGCCGTTATAGGGAGACACGCTAAAATGCGTTTGCCCATAAAAATACTCTAAGGCAGGAAAAGCGGGTTGGGCAGTAGTGGCCTGAGGGACAAAAACGGGATGGTTCACCACATGTCCAAACCAGTCAGCGAGGGTTTCTCCACCCGTCTTTGCGAGGAATGAGTGTAGCGAATGACAAAGCAATCTAGTCAATGATATGCAGGTTGAAGAATAAAAAACGGGAGCTTTGCTCCCGTTTTTGTTACCATTCGTCGTCTTCGTCGTCCCATTCGTCGTCGCCTTCATCCTCTTCGTCGTCGGCGGGTTCGGGCTCAGGCGCAGGTGGCGGTGGAGGAGTTTCTTGGGTAACAACCCCTTCCGTAAAGGGAACACCTGTCAAGTCAATCGGATTACCGAGCCACTTGACTTCAACCAAATCAATCACACCATTTGAGGTTAGTTTTACGAGCACGTCGCTGATAATCTGCTTCAATTCAGTGTTTTCCTCAAGAACGCCCACCGCATAACCGTTGGGCTTTTGTAGAAGGGCAATGATCGAAACATTGACGCGAGGGGAACTTGAATAAGCAGCATAAGTGCCGATGACCGCATCAGCCGCTGCATAGGAAACCGAACCGTTCGCCAGGTCACTAAAGACCGTTTTCAAATCGGGCGAAGAAACCAAAGATTCTTCCCCGTATTGCTTATTGACTTCCCAAGCACTCATGGAAGAGGACTGGGCGGCAATGCGCGCAGCAGAATCTTGGGTGGGAACCATCACTTCGGGCGACATCGCAAAAAGGGCGACACCGCTTTGGATATAGGCTTCCGAACGCCAACACGTGATTGCCGTGTCTGCCTTGTCAACACCCATAACGATGTCAACGCGATTAGGATTATCAGCAGCAAGCGCGGCATCGTAGTCGGTGCCTACCGAAACAAGCTCAAGTTTCAAGCCGAGCTCATCGGCGAGCGCTGCGGCAATATCCACATTAAGCCCAATGATGGTATCTGCCGGCTTTCCTGCAAAAGGAGAATTTTCAATATCAACGCCCACGCGCAAAACGCCATTTTTTGCTATCGTTGGAGCGAACACTATGGGTTGTTTGTCTTGTGGCGTATATTCTTCCGTGTTACACCCAGTAAGCACCGAAAGCATACCCAAGCCAAGCATCACACTGAGAAGCAGCATTCCAAAACGCTTTATCACGAAACAGCCTCCATCTTTGACTCGAAACCTAAAATACGCCTCTTCCGACTGACCTAGTCTTTGCCCCCACACTCGCATACTGGGGGTGAGCCCGAAAGCCCACTGCCCTCTCGCCTGCTGCATCACTATGACACAATAACCAAGCGGTACGTCTTACTTCTAGGATGCGCCATGCTCACAACGCGCATAATGCCCACTGCTTACGTGGATCCTTTCGACCGCATCTGCCATGGATTTGGGATTACTCCCGCAACTACAGACTCGAAAGAAGCGAAGTCTAGTTTACCAGATTTGGGCGCAATACTTCGGGTTTTCTTGCGAGATTAAGAAACCTTTTTCTTCGAATCGCTCTTTGGTTTGCGTCGGAGCTGCGTCGGAACTGCAGCTGAGTTGCAGCTGGCTTGCGGCTGGNTTATGTCCAATTTGCATTCAACCCCCATCTAATCTGTATTCAGTCCGTGTCGAATTTGCGTTCAACCGCTGCCTAATCCGTATTCAATCCGTGTCCAACTCTTATTCAATTCGTATTCAATTTGCATTCAATCCCCGTCTAATTCGTGCTCGATCCACATCCAATCGCTGCACAATATTCATCTAAGTTCTGCCATTAAAAAGCCTCTATTCTTGCTCCATGATGTCCCGAACTCCTCATAGCACCCACCTGCGCAGTGCTGCCAGAGCCTATACGCACTCCCTTGCCGAAGTGTTCGCAGAAAGCATCTGGCCAACCCGCTGTGCTTTGTGTGACAAGCCCGGAGCGGTTCTTTGCGAAACCTGCCGCTTGAACCTTCCCTACATCGATTATTGGAAGGCGTGCGTGCGCTGCGGTGCTCCCTTGGGCAAAATCCAGTGCAGTGAATGCAATCCTGTAACCTTGCAGCAACTAGGCGAAAAAGCGCCGCCTTTTGCACGCTGCGTTTGCGTGAGCGAATTTAACGGCGCCTCTTCTGCGATCGTCACCACCTACAAGGATCGGGGTGAGCGAAGGTTGGCAGATGAAATCGCGTGTATGCTTGCCGAGGTGATTCCCCCTGAATGGTTTCACGGTTGCAGCATTTCATTCATTCCCGCAACGCGACGCGCGCTGAGAAGGCGCGGCTTTGACCACGCTGAACTCTTGGCTGAAAAGCTGGCACAAAGGATGGATTCTTCCAGCGTTGCGCTTTTCGACCCGCCCGACAACAAAGACCAGCGCACCCTTTCGCGTAGTTTGCGCTTCGCCAACATGGATGAAAGTATCCGCCTAAAAGAAGGGCTCCTTCTTGGAAAAGCGCTACCTCAAGAGGTTCTACTCGTTGATGACGTCTACACAACTGGGGTAAGCCTTATTACCGCTTGCAAAGCCTTACAAAACGCAGGAGTTGAAAACGTGTATTGTGCGACCTTTGCCCGCGTGTGGTAAAAAGCAATGTTTCCTGTGCTCAAAAGCCCCTCAATAAATGCAGCAATTTTTTGACATAGTTGTTGATAGCTTGCTCGAAGAACCCAAACGAACTCGACCAAAGTTACCAAGAAAAGATAGCCTTGATTTTCCTCGTTCAAACTTGCGAAGAATGCGTGAGCTCTGCGAGCCTAGGTCTTGTCGTCTTTTTTAATAAAACGGATCAATACTAAAACTGTCGGCCTCTTCACAGTTCACAAGGTAGTCGATCCGCAGCAAGAACTGTGCCCCCGCATAGGACTGCACGTCGCTGCCAAGGTTCCGGCACTCCCTGTTGACCAGTAGTTCGTATTTCATCATGCATCACATATCCTGAGTATGTCGTCGACTATCCTCTTTGCAGCGTTGCCTTCCTCATACGATCCGCGCTCAACCAGGAAATTCTTGCAATCTTCCTCGTATTTCCCTTGGTCGAACAGCTCGATGGCCCGCATAAGACCGTCATTGTCAGTTGACAGGGGAAAGGGTGTGATTTCAAGCGGGTAGTACAGTCCCCTCCCGCTGCTGTATTCCGCTAAGTCGTAAGCATACAGGAAGCCGGGCTTGGAGGTGAGCACGTAGTCGCAGATCCAGCTGGAATAGTCCGTAATACCCACATCTGCCGCCAAGAGCAGCTCCTGCATATCCGGATAGTCCGTCGCATTGACAACCCCTGACTTACCGCCAATGGATCCTTGTACCCCATATGAGCCCCTGTCGTGGAAATGGTAGCGTACCAACACTTGCCATTTCCCGCCAAAATGTGCTGCCAGATTCTGAAGAAGCCGTTCGTAGTCGATATCGTAGCCCTTGGTTGTCCCGCCCTCCCGAAAAGTCGGTGCGTAGAGCACAATCTTGGCTTTCCGATCGAACCCATAGTGGTTGCTGACTTTCTCCTTGATAGCCGCAACAAGGGCAGGGCTGCTGCTCACGAGGGGGTCGTTGCGCGCATGGCCATAGGGAAGGATGGCAGTCTTTGGCCAATGCGTCGTTTTGAAAACCTCGTCCTCAAAGGCACTGTTAGAGATACAGTAGTCGGTGAGACGTCCTGTCCTCTTTGCCACACGGCGCCACCTTCTACTGCGTACGTCGTTTTGTCCGATCCGTTTCAGCCCCATGGAGCCATGCCAGGTATTAAACCATATCTGTTCTTCTTTTTTGGGAAACCAGACCCACATAAAGCACAGCGCATTGTCTACCCACACTTTTGACGAAGCCAGATCACGGAAGAATTCGGCAGAATATTTTGGAACCAGTTTGATGCCATCCGGGAAAGCGCTTCTATCGGTTTGTGTGCCAACAGCCCATACGACCTCGCAGCCGGCATTTCTTTTTAAGAGCTCTTCGCAGATATATTTCGGGTTGCACATATAGGTGTTCGAGTATGTCATGAACATAATTTTCCGGGGCTTGACCTTGGCGCCCACGGAGCAGACCATGCCGAAAGGCGTTGCGACAAGAAGGTGAAGACCTTTCAGGATCCTGACAACCTTGCTCCCCAGGCTCCTGACGACCTTGCTCCCCAGGAGCCTGTCAACGACATACGAGCCGTTGGGATTCCCTTGAAGAACCTTTGGATGGATTGGGGTTTTGTCCATTGACGCTCGCTTTCCAAAAGGCCTTACTTAGGTGGGCATAATTTCAACCGTTTTACGTTAACGATTTCAAATATTAATGGTTAATGATTATAGATACAAGGAATCCCGAGCAAGATATCTATGCCACCGTCAGAATTCTTCCATTTGCATCAAATTCCTGTCGCCCGCTAAGCGCCCAACAGTGCAGCAGGCACCACGACAATGCCGCCCCCCCCCTTCGGCAGGCAAGGCTACCCGTTGTGACGGCTACGGCATCGGTTAGCTGTCCGCGCATCTTCTCGCGTAGGTTGCTCAGGTGTTTAGTGCCGGCATCGCTGACCATGGGAAAAAGCTTGACGTTTGATTCCCACTCAGGATGGCGCTGCTATAAACCTCTTAAGAAGCATTCTTTACTTGTCGCCACTTCCCATTCTTTTTCACGAAAGAGTAGACCAAATCTTCCTCGCTGCTTGCACGATGACCAGTATATTTAGTAATCACCGTTATTTCTTTCGCACTGTGCTGTATGCACGAACTAATTTTCTCTTCGGTCGAGGCATCGGCTACATTAAAACCAAAAAGCCTTTGTATTCCGGTATCGTCTTTGATAAGAACATCAGCTGTTATGAGCGCACCTGTTGGCATCGTTGCAGTTAAGACATACACGGGCGGGTAAGCCGTCACCTCGGCGACAGCGAATGCCTCTTTAAGACTGCTGTCTCTTACTGACGAAACCAAAAATGCCCTTAACTCTTCAACAGTTGCCGCATCGACAGGTTGCTGGTCTAGCACGCCTTGTGTTACTTCAGTAGCAGCTGAGGATTGTCCGTCGTCAACGGCCTTATCACCGCCGCAGGAAAATAGCCCGCCGCAACCAAGCGCAAGCAAAGCGACAACCACAATAGCCTTTGTCCAAATAGTTTTACTTCTCATAACTTTGCTACCACCTCTCAAAACGTACATGAATTTTTTGATACTTAAGAACCAGGGCAGCAAAAAGCATGCGCCGCCTGTGCCTTAATGTAGCTCGTATTCCATATTCTAACAAAGCGCCCCCCCAGCAAGCACACCACCAAGAATGAAGCTCGAAGGCAGTACGAGGTTACCAGTCAAAATCCCCTGCTCCAAAACCAACTTGCTGTACAGGTCACAAGCCTAGCGCTTGAAGTAGCGGAAAAGAAAAACCGCTGCGAAAAGCGCAACGGTTAATCCAACATGGCTAATATAGCCAAAACCCGTGCGGTTGTCAAAGTTATTAGGCAGCCGCACAACCCTTGCCACTAACTATAACTAAAAACCTGTGCGATTGTCAAGGCTATTAGGCAGCCGCACAACCCTTGCCCCCAACAAACAGCCTGAACAAAAAGATAAACAAGAAAGGAACGACAATGAAAATTACAAAAGAACAAAGAGCGCTACTAGGTTTGATTACCAGTCAGAATGTCACTGCTCCAAAACCTCAAGCTAAAATATCGAACACTCGACAAGTTTGATTACCAGTCAGAATGTCACTGCTCCAAAACTAAATTTGTTGTTCTAAAAGACATGAATGTTTATTCAGGAAAAACTGCTCCTTGGTTCGGTGAGTCGGGAAATGGTGTACAATATAGAACAGAAAAACAGATTAAAGATTTGCTCGGAACCTATTTAAGCGGGATTAAGAATGAACATTAGAGAACTGAAACAACTTCTTGAAGAGAGCAATGTTTCAAAAAACATTTATGCAATATATTCTGACGATTACGTCTTTGGCGAGTGTTATGAGTATATTCGTGTTCTCGATAACGGAATGTTTGAAGTATGTAATGTTGATAGGGGCGAACGCTTCGATATACGAAGATTTGTTTCCGAGCATGATGCTTGTATGTATTTCCTCGAAGACGGATATTTCCCGCAGCTAAAAGAAGCAGAGGACGTAAAAGCTTACGCTTAAGCACTAAACAAACATTTTTTGGCATTCCAGCCGTCCTTCGGGGCGGCTTTTTTATTGCCCTGAACGTGCCAGGTAAAACACGGATGAAAACACCAACGAACGGGAGAGAAGAAATGACGAACGAACAACTGGAAACAGGAGAAGAAGCCGAATCGCAAGATACGGTTGAAGAAGAAGCTGTATCGGCAGAAGAAGTGGACACCACAGAAGAAGCCGAACAGGAAAAAAACCCAAAACAGGGGACGGATTCAAACCAATTACCACGCAAGAGGAACTTGACAGCATCGTTGCCAAACGAACTGCGCGTTATCGTCGCAGAATCGAAGAATATGAAGCGCGTGACCAAGTTGCAGCGTGGAAAAAGGAAGTATCCGAAGAACATGGTGTGCCGATCGGGATTTTAGAGGGCACAACAAAAGAGAAGCTGGCAGAACACGCAAAGCGCATTAAGCCATTTCTCGCATCAACTGAAAAAAACACTGTTCCCGCAGTCCCTGGAGAGGGCTCACAACAAGCAAAAACACCAAAGGAATCTGCTGAGCGGGAAGCAGTAAGACAACTATTTGGAAAGAGAGAATGATATGCCTAGTAATATTTTAACAACTGCCGACATTTCAATGCCAGATACTTTACTTCCTGGCATTTGGAAGAAGGCGCAAGGTTCTTCTGTCATTACGGCATTGTCCAGCGCAGAGCCGCAAATGAAGTATGGCACCGAAAACATTATGACCCTGGTTTGATTACCAGTCAGAATGTCACTGCTCCAAAACTGTGTGAGGGTCGTGCTGCCCTGTTGGGCAGTTTGATTACCAGTCAGAATGTCACTGCTCCAAAACTAGGTATCTGTCTGCGCTTGGCGATATGGTTCCTGCGTCGTTCTCTGAATTTTCCACCATAAAAAACAGTGGTGGTGTTGATTGGGAAGAGCTAAAGCATAAGTATGCGCTAAAAAGCCACTACGATTTAGCAATCAACAAAGGCGACTTATCGCCGCTAGTTGGTTTTAGTCTATATATCAAGATGGATACGGCTATAAAGGAAAAGCTGCATGGACTTACTACCACAAATGGAATCACTGTTACTGGGCACAGCTATCATTTTATCGATAGGATTTTTGGCAGCATTGAGCAGAAAAGAAGCGGTGTTTCTGTTGAAAGCGCACGCCGTACTATTCTTGATGGAAAAGACTTCAAAAAATTTGAAAAATCAACTAAAATAAATGGCAAGGATAACACTGTCAGCATTAACCATATCACTGGAAATCTGATACAGGTCAACCCAAGAAAAGAGGTAAAAGTTAATGTTGGCGATAAGTGAATTAGAAAACAAAATACTCAAGAAATATGGTCTTGAGATTGACGCTGAGGCAGAAATAAACGACGCTCTATCTGATATTGAAGACGTTATGCTCAATATTGGTTTTGATGACGATGACGAAATCAACGACAGCGGTAGAGAGCTGGAAAGAGTTTATGACGCTCTTTTTGACAATAATTAAGCCTGATAGACGCGCATCAGTCTGACATCAGACTTAAAGAAAAGCAAACAGAAGCAAAGTCGCCTTTCGCTGCTCCATATATTTTCAACCCTTTACATTGCGTAGAGGGTTTTCTTATTCCCATAAACACAATATATGGTATACTGTTGCTAATGAAGCACTGTTTGATTACCAGTCAGAATGTCACTGCTCCAAAACGGACGGATCAGCGCCGCAATGACCAATAAGTTTGATTACCAGTCAGAATGTCACTGCTCCAAAACGGGTAAACAATAAACGTCCAATTACGCGCGGTTTGATTACCAGTCAGAATGTCACTGCTCCAAAACCTTCTATGTGAGCCTCGCCTGAAGCTCTGTAGTTTGATTACCAGTCAGAATGTCACTGCTCCAAAACGCCTAAGAAATCGTCATCATCTTCAAAGTGTTTGATTACCAGTCAGAATGTCACTGCTCCAAAACCTCGGGCGCGGACTTGTCGGGTGTTGATGGGGTTTCAGCGCTTGCCGCTTTCATGTCCTTTGCAGCATCGGCAAGCGCTGCAAGCTTATCAGTTGCCCTTGTCTTTGCTTGGTGAAATTCTATGGTTCTTCCAAAGTCCTCTACTCTACTAGCAAAGTGGTGGCAAAGAGCATCTCGGCGATCGGATGTAATGGGTGGCGATTGAAGGAGTAGAGCATCAAATTCTTTTTCAATCCCTTGCAGCTTTGCTACATCAAAAGCTGCAAAAGAAGAAATAAGTTTTAGTTGTCTTTCTGGTGAATTGTGAAAAGGCTTTGCCTTGAAGTGGGGTTGAGGGGATATAAGTTGTGTGCGGGTGTCATACCAAAGACTTGACCCGCTATCAAATATTGGAGCCATTCCTATAAATTT
>JGI24704J35079_10001046_pt1 | contig 12206 bp, 5 predicted proteins | sample TergutNt197P3_FD_35079 | JGI IMG/M metagenome (IMG submission 35079)
CCTTCATCCGTAATCACCTTGCTCATGTCCATCCGGATGACGGGACTTGGCTGAAAGTCCGCCCGCGCAAGGTATGCTTCTGCGGCAAGCCCCTGAAAGAGTTCCTTCTTACCTGAAAACAGCGCTTCGAGCGTCGAGATTGTAAGCGACTTACCGAAGCGTCGGGGACGCGCCATAAAATAGGGTCGGCTTCGCTTTACTAATTCAATAAGGTAAGGCGTTTTATCAACATAAACACATCCGGTGGTCCGAAGCTTTTCAAATGTGTGTATGCCTACCGGAAGTTCCAATCGACTCATATTCGTTGCGCGTTAAAAAAGTTAAGCGAGGCAAAACAACAAACTACTTCCTGCAATTCGCATAGTCCGTGATGAGGCCGCTACACATCCAGTTGGCCAAGGCCTGGCGATTATTGCTGTCTAAAAAACGGCGTTGATCATAACTGCTTTGTATGTTGCCGAGCTCGGCAAAGAGACTGACAGGGGTCGTGTTTTTGATAACATACAGGTCGCGCGGACTGACCGTTCCGCTAAATCCCCTGCCGGGCTGATTCTTTTGATAACGTTCTCGAAAAGTGGACTGCATGGTTTTTGCCAAATTCTTTCCGGCAGCGCTATCGCGGTTATAGTAGAAGAACACATCTAACTTTTGATTGTTGCTGCGGCTATCCAAATGAATAAAGACAGCTCGCTGGTATTTGTCCTTCGACTGACGCGACAAGACGTTGATTTCATCGCATCGCTGCTGAAGCCGCTTTACCTGGCTTCTGGGTATCACTTTACCCCTGCATGTTTCGCGATTGTAGTTTTTCAGGTATTGTTCGTCCCGAATGCCATCTGATTTATCCTGTATGATGACGTGAACCGTCGCCCCCTCCATCATCAGGTTACGTGCAAGTCGCAACATGATGTCGTACGCATACTCATTTTCGTGAATGGCAATCCCGTTGGCCTTTCCGATCGCGCCGCAGTCGGGACCTCCGTGCCCGCTCACCAAATAAAAGGTTGCACCCTTCAGTTGATTGGACTTAACGGTAAAATCGCTGTATTTTTTTCCGAAAAGCAATGATGCATACTCCTTGTTGCTCGATGCAACCGTAGTCCGCGCGGCTGCCGCACTACTTGCGGCAGCCGTGCTACTTGCTGACGACGTACTACTTGTAGACGACGTACCCTTTGCGGCTGTCGCACCCTTTGCTGACGACGTACCCTTTGCGGCTGTCGTACCCTTTGCGGCTGTCGTACTGCTTGAGGCTGTTGCCTTCTTTGGCGAACTCGTTTTCTTTGACGGATTGACGGTATTGGCCGTTTTGGCCGATAGTGGCGGCAATGTGTAGGATACGCCTCTTAACAGTGCATTATCCCGTCCGAGCTTATTTTTGTTCAACGCCACGAAATCATCGAAATACACTTTCGGATTTCTGCCGTGATTGAGCAGGAAACTGTTGATTCCTTCCCCCTCCTTCGGTTTGGCCGTTTCTATCGAAAAAACATCCACACAGCAAATTGATAGTAAAAGCAAAAATACAACTAACGTATTTTTTTTCATCGGTACAAATTTTTAAACTTGACATTATTCATTGATCACAAAACAACTGCGAAAATCAGTGCAATTTGGCAATTTTACTGCAAAAAGCGCCTGTTTTTCGCTACAAATATAGACAATAAAAAAATCATGCTGCAAAAATTCAATGATTATTTAGGATAATTTAATAGAGATAATGTATTATTAACATATTTGCCCGATTATTTGGCTGTGATTTTTACTTTTTTCACATCACAAACGAAGCCATGCGTACATTCTTGAAATCATTCGAAAATCATTTGAAATTATTTGAAATTATTCAAACAAAAAAGGTGCATTTGAGAAATTTTTGCTTACCTTTGTCGTGGATTTGTTAAATTAATAAGCAATATTATGAAAAGTGGACTTTGTATTACTACGATCGTGTTAATATCATTTATTTATTGTGCGTCAGCACAAAACAACTTATCAACGAATACGGACATGAACAACTACAAGAAGGAATGGGCGGAAATAGACCAGCTTCGCCAACAACAATTACCTCAATCAATGCAACCCAAGGTCGATGCGATATACCGGTCGGCTTTGGCAGAAAAGAACTACGAGCAAATGCTCAAAGCGATCATCTTCCAACTGAACTGTATCGGGTCATTGAGAGAAGACGACGAAGGAGCCAACCTGATTTTCAATACACTGAAAAAAGATGCGGAAACGCTGCCTCAACCTTCAAAATCGATCGTCTATTCGATGATCGGGCATATGTACAGGGAATATTATACGCGAAACAGCGCTACGATTAATAACCGGACAACGGCGCTTATCGAACAAACGGACGTCAGAGCCATGGATGGCCGTAGCATTACGGAAGAGGCCATCAAATACTACAAACTTTCGTTGCAGGACGCTGAATCCCTGCAAAACGAACCGATTGAACGCTACAATGCGATCCTGCTGCAAAACAAAGACGTCAGTTACCAGCCCACACTGTACGACTTGCTGGCAAACAGGGCGCTCAACTTTTACTCGAATCAATTGAACCGGTTGTCAATCCCGCAGCAGACTTTTGTGGCAAACGATCCGGATTATTTTGCGGATGCGCGTATATTTGCGGACATCGACATTCGTACCGAAGATACGCTTTCTTTCCAGTATCTGTCGCTGCGAACCTATCAGGATTTGCTGCGATTTCACTTGGAAAAGTCGGGATTTGGCGCGGCGGAAAGCAAGGCGGACGACGACATATCGGCGCTCATCGAAGTCGACCTGCGACGCCTGACTTACCTTCGGAGCAACGGCGTTCTCGGCAACAATGACCGACGATACGAGGCGGCGCTCGTCAACCTCAGCAAAACCTGCCAAGCCTACGATCTGAACGCGAACATCCTGTATCGACTCGCCGATTTTTACTTCAATCAGGGCGAAAAATGGAGCGCCCAGAAGATAGATGATTATAAATCAGGGTATGTCAGGGCATTGGAAATATGCGAACGCATTGAAAAAGAATACCCAAAGCAAATCGGCGAACATGTAAAAATGTTGAAACAAAAAATTTTGAATAACGTCCTTATCGTGAAGACGGAAAGCGTGCAACTGCCCGGTCAGCCCTTCCTCGCCTTACTGGAGTTTAGAAATGTGGATACAGTCTACCAAACCGTCCTCCAACTGACGCAAGCGCAAGCACTGAAATACGAGGCAGATTCCAGAAATTTCAGTCGCGACACGGCGATTGTCGCTTTTGCAAAATCATTGAAAGACATAAACATCCATCGACAAACGAAGCTCCCTGCTACCACCGATTATCAAAAGTATACGACCGAAATCAAAATATCGCCGCTCGACGACGGATTTTACTTGATCGTCCTGTCCGACGCGCAAGACTGGCTAAATTCATCAACCGTATATACGACCGCCATGGTGCAGGTCTCGCCGCTGATGGCGCAAGATCGAGCCGTGGACAATACGATGCAAGTACTCGTCACCGACCGTAAGACCGGCAAACCGGTATCCGAGGCAAAAATAAGCCTGTACGAAAATGAAAAACCGGGCAGCGCCCTTTTTAGCGACAAAGACGGCATCGCAACCCGAAAACTCCCGGAAGGCAATTATATCACGCGTTATCACGTAAACGACGGGAAAAGACAGCTGGTTGTGTTCAGTCGCGTATATGGCAGGATGCATTATGAGCATGATGAAGCCCATGCCGCGACTTTTACCGACCGCTCCATCTACCGACCGGGACAAATTGTTTACTATAAGGCTATCTTGTACAAAAAGCCGGTTAATCGCGACTACAAACTGCTGCCGGGCGAAACCGTCCGTGTGCAGTTTCGGGATGTGAACGATCAGGTCGTTTCGGAGCAAAAGCTCACATCCAACGAGTTTGGCAGCGTAGACGGCAGTTTTACCATCCCGCAGGGATTGTTAAACGGACAGATGAGCATCGATTTTGACGGATATGGACGCTCCTACTTTCGCGTGGAGGAATACAAACGTCCGACTTTTGAAGTGAAATTTTTGCCGGTCGACGGCGTTTTCGCCCTGAACGAAACGGTAAAAGTAACGGCAAATGCAAAAGCGTTGGCCGGATATGCCATCGATCAGGCACAAGTTCAATACCGCGTGACAAGAAGTGAAAGTTTTCGGTACTACTTCGGCTTCTATCCACCCACCAGAAACACGCGCGAGATAAGTTCCGGCTCTTTGAAAACGGATGAAAACGGAGACGTGTCCATCGAATTTAAGGCGTTAGCCGACGATGTGGCGGACGACCGAAAGATATATACCTTTCTCGTGACGACCGACGTGACGGATGTCAACGGCGAGACGCGAAGCGCTTCGGTCGACGTGCGCGTCGCCAACAAGCCCTTCGTCGTAAGCGCCAACCTTCCTGACAGGCTCCTCCAAGGCAAAACGGAGCAGTTCGCCGTAGAAACGGCCAACCTGAACGGCGCCTTCATCCCTGCCACAGTCAAGGTGGAACTCGCCCTGCTGAAATCGCCCGGCACCGCCGGAAAGGCTTTACGCCGCCGGATATGGGACGACGACATCGACCTGCCGACTATCCCCGAAAACGATTTTCGCAAGGATTTTCCGATCGACGCCTATTACAACGACTCGAACCCCTATCAGTACGACGTCCTTCAGACCGTCGCTGACTATACCATCGCAACGGCTGACAATAAAAAGTTGGATTTTTCGGCGCTGAAGCGTTCGGGGCATTACAGACTGAAGCTGACGGCCGACAACCATCAGGGCGTTGTGGCGGACTATGTGTGTTATTTCTATTTTTCGGTCAACAAACCGGAGGCGATCGCCAATATGAGCCAGTGGCTGACACAGGTGAACACGAAAGGCGAACCGGGCGAGCAGGCGGAGTTCCTGGTCGCCGGCGGCGACAAAGAATCATCCGTTTACTTCGAAGTGATCCACCAATCGAAAGTCGTGGAAGCAAAATGGATCAAGACGGGCATGATCCCCCAAAAAGTAACATTCCCCATTCAGGAAGCACATCGCGGCGGGTTTGCCGTTCAGATCAGCATGGTACAAAATAACCGCATTTATTCCAGCCTGTCGCCAGTCAATGTGCCTTTTACCAACAAGGAACTAAACGTCCAGTTAGCCACTTTCCGCAACCAGCTGCTGCCGGGCGAAAGCGAGACATGGACGATGCAGGTAAGTAACCGCAAAGGCGAAAAGGAAATGGCTGAAATCGTCGCGTCGCTGTACGATGCCTCCCTTGATGCCCTGAATCCACATGACTGGAGCGTTGTCGGGATTTATCCGACGGGGTTGTACAGCTATTTATATCAATGGAACAAGGCAGCCATTCAGCGCCTGTCCCAACAATTGTTCGTAAACCGGACACAGATCAATTATTTCCTGCCCAACTTGGTGAACGGGAAAAGCTACGCGGACATCAACTGGTTTGACGCAACGTATCGAATGGCGTTTGAGGCCTATCGTCCGATGATGATGCGCAGCATGGTAGCCGCCGCGCCCGGAAATATAGTTTATGAATCAATGGCTGATTATGAAGTTAATGCAAGCGGAGAATACCGTCGTTTTTCCGTTAATGAACCAACGTCAAATGGTGACGTAATAGAATTAGTAAATAACACCGGCGCTGAAACTCCACCGACAGAAATGGACTTGACTGCTGTCGCGACACGCACAAACTTCAACGAAACAGCCTTTTTCTATCCTGCGCTGCGCACGAATAAAAACGGGGAAGTATTGATTGAATTTACCATGCCGGAAGCGCTTACGCGCTGGAAACTGCTGAGCGTCGCACATACGCGCGACTTCAAGATCGGGGAATACACCAACGAACTGATCACGCAAAAGCAGGTGGCCATCAGCGCCAACCCGCCACGCTTTTTCCGCGAGAACGACGTCATCGAACTGACGGCGAAAGTGAACAACCTGACCGAATCCGACCTGACCGGGCAAGCCTTGCTACGCCTGTACGACGCCGTGACCATGGAGCCTGTTCGCGTCATTGCATCTCCTTCTTCCGTCATTGCATCTCCTTCTTCCGTCATTGCGAGGAACGAAGCAATCCAGCAATCCGAAAGCACACAGCCCTTCGACGTCAAGACAGGCGGCAGTGTCGGCCTCCGCTGGAGACTGATCATCCCCGAAGGCATCCAGGCCATCACCTATAAAATCACGGCGCAAGCCGGCACACATACCGACGGCGAGGAAAAGACCGTCCCCGTACTGACCAATTCCATGCTCGTCACCGAAACGCTCCCGTTCAGCGTCCGCGCCGGAAAGGAAAAATCGCTCACGTTTACCAGATTGGTCAACAACACGTCAACAACGCTCCGCCACCATAGCCTGACGCTGGAATACACCTCCGCGCCCGCATGGTATGCCGTGCAAGCCATGCCCTACATCATGGAATATCCCTACGAGTGCGCCGAGCAATCCTTCTCGCGTTATTATGCCAACTCGCTTGCTACGACGATAGTCAACAAAACGCCACGTATCCAGCAAATATTCAACTTGTGGAACATGCAGGAAAGCCAGGCTCTGCTGTCGAACTTGGAAAAAAATCAGGAACTGAAACAGGTCATGCTCGAAGAAACACCCTGGGTCGTGCAGGCGAAGAACGAAAGCGAGCGCAAGAAGCGCATCGGCTTGCTGTTCGACCTGAACCGCATGAGCGCCGAGATGAACCGCGCCTTCGCCAAATTCAGCAAGGCGCANAACGGCGACGGCGGCTTCCCCTGGTTCGAAGGCAACCCCTCCAACCGGTATATCACGCAGCATATTATAGCCGGCCTGGCGCACCTGCAAAAACTTGGCGCCCTGCCCGACAAACACGCCGATGAAGCGCAAACGATCGTGGAAAAAGGACTCGGTTACCTTGACAACTGTATCGAAAACGATTACGACAAGTTAGTCAAACAGAAATCCGACCTCGAAAAACAACACATCGGCTCCTCCCAGCTGCATTACCTCTATGCGTGCAGTTTCAGCGCTCATCGACCGGAAGGGAAACACAAGACATCCTTCGACTACTACCTGCTTCAGGCCGGTAAATACTGGGGAAACTTCTCGACCTACGACAAGGCGCTTGCCGCGCTGGTGCTTCACCGGTACAACCAGCCTGAAAAAGCGAAGGCGATCATCCGCTCACTGAAAGAGCATGCACAACAGTCGGACGAAATGGGCATGTACTGGAAAGACAACGTAGCCGGTTACTTCTGGTATCAGGCGCCCATCGAAACACAGGCGATGCTCATTGAGGCGTTCAACGAAGTAACGCATGACGGGGCGGCTGTCGAAGAGATGAAGATATGGCTGCTTCGCAACAAGCAGACAAACGACTGGAAGACGACCAAGGCCACCTCCGAAGCCGTCTACGCTCTGCTGATGACTGGCGGGAGCCTGTTGGACGAATCGAAGTTGTTGGAAGTTGAGCTTACAGGCAAGCCCTTGCAGGAAGTCGCCATCGACCCCATCAAGCCCGAACCCGGCACAGGCTATGTCAAAACAAGCTGGCCAGGCAGCGACGTCACGCCACAGATGGGACGGTTGAAAGTTAAAAACCCGAACAGCAAAGGCATTGCCTGGGGCGGCATGTACTGGCAGTATTTCGAGCAGCTTGACAAGATCACATCTGCCGAAACCAACCTGCGCATGAACAAGCAGTTGTTCCTGCGCACGCTGACCGACAAGGGCGAAGTATTGCAGCCCATCGACGCGACCAACCGCCTGAAAGTGGGCGATCTGGTGCGCGTCCGCATGGAACTGCGCGCCGACCGCGATTATGAGTACGTCCATCTGAAAGACATGCGCGCATCCGGCTTTGAACCGGTAAGCACCGTCTCGGGCCACCGCTATCAGGACGGTCTGTTCTATTACGAAAGTGTGAAAGACGCCTCGACCAACTTCTTTATCACCCACCTGTATAAAGGCACCTACGTTTTTGAGTACGACCTGCGCGTAACACATGCAGGCAGTTTTTCAAACGGCGTCACCACGTTCCAGTGCATGTATGCACCCGAGTTCAGCGCCCATAGTGAAGGGATTCGCGTGTCGGCCGAGTGATGGGCGATTAATCTTTTATTACTTCATAATCAACATATTCGCCTTCATTCTTTGAGAAAAACTTCTTCTTTTTAGGAGGCTTCTGTGTATGCGAAGAAGTGTTTCGGCTCGCTTGCGACGCACGATTCTGCTGCGTTTTACTTCCGAATAGAAATCTCAAAAGCGAACGCAACAAATATGGAATAATAAAAAATAAAACAAATAATCCTGCGAATAACTTCATCATACCTTTCAACTTTAATCGCTGGCAAAGATAGCGAAAGTCGAGCGATATACAAAATTTGCTCGCAAATTTTTATATGCTTCCCTTCGGAAAGCGACACATTGATAATTTTGTTAAGGCACGTTCCGAGCGAAGCTATCTTCTGTTTCTGACAAAAGAAAAAAAATTTTCAATTCTCAATTCTCAATTCTCAATTATTTATGTTATCTTTACGCCCGAATTCACCATCATTTGAAGATGATCGATTCTCAAACAATATAAAAACCAAGATATTATGAACGAAGACCCCTATCCGAGTTGCAGAAAAAACAACAAAACGAGAGTGACTAACTACCCGTAGGGATGCCTTTTTCGGTTTCCTTGCGGAAAAAATTGTAAGGAGACCAAACTATGAATGAAATCAAAGACTTTTTAAAACAACTTATCAGCGATAAAAGCTGGAAGGCGCTCAAACAGGAGCTTAACAATCTGGAGCCGTTCCAGATAGCCGATCTGATCGAATCGCTTCCGAAGCAGGAAAAAATCCTGCTGTTCCGTATCCTGTCGCGTTCGTCGGCCAAGGAGATATTCCAGCACCTGTCGTTCGAGGAACAGGAAGACATCATCGACGGCATTGCCGGGAACGTACACCGACTGGCCGAGTTGCTGAACGACTTGGACCCTGACGACCGTACCGCGTTTTTTGAAGAACTGCCCGGCGGGCTGAGCCAGCGACTGTTGCAGGTGATGTCGGTCGAGGAACGCAAGACTGCACTGCAACTCTTAGGCTATCCCAAGGATTCGATCGGACGGTTGATGACCCCCGAATATGTAGCGATCAAGCCCCATTTCACGGTACAGCAGGCATTGGAGCATATCCGTAAATTCGGACGCGATTCGGAAACGCTCAATGTGATCTATATCGTTGACAGCCAATGGAAGCTGATTGACGATATACGCATCAAGGAAATCATTCTGGCATCGCCCGAACAAAAAATATCCGAAATCAGCGACACGCGCTTCGTCTCGTTGAACGCTTATGACGATGAGGAGATGGCGGTGCAAATCTTTCAGGACCATGACCGGGTGGCTTTGCCCGTAACCGATACCGACGGTACGCTGTTGGGTATCGTCACGGTCGACGACGTGATGGATGTGATCGAACAGGAGGCGACCGAAGACTTTCAGAAGTTCGGCGGCACGGAGGGGCTCGACTTATCGTACACCAAAACTTCGCTGTTTGAAATGATAAAAAAACGTTCTGGATGGCTCGTTCTCCTGTTTCTTGGCGAGATGCTTACCGCTTCTGCGATGGGTTTCTTCGAGCAGGAGATAGAGAAAGCCGTCGTGCTGGCTTTATTTGTGCCGCTGATTATTTCAAGCGGCGGCAATTCGGGCTCGCAAGCGGCCAGTCTTATCATCCGTTCCCTCGCGCTGGGGGAACTGACGTTGAGAAACTGGTGGTATGTCATGCGAAAGGAGATATTCTCGGGCTTGTCGTTGGGCTCCATCTTGGGAATCATCGGTTTTTTCAGGATATTTGTCTGGCAAATGACTGGTTTTTACAACTACGGCGAATACTGGATGTGGATCGGCATAAGCGTAGCGTTTTCGCTGATATTGGTCGTGCTCTGGGGCACCCTGACGGGGTCGATGATCCCTTTCATCCTGAAAAAAGTCGGCCTCGACCCCGCAACGGCTTCTGCACCCTTTGTGGCTACGCTCGTCGATGTGACAGGGCTCATCATCTTTTTCACCGTTGCCGCCATGCTGCTGGGAGGCAAGTTGCTTTGACGCGCCCGCCACCTCTCTTAATTCCTAATTCCTAATTCCTAATTGCCTCAAATGCTCAGTAGCTGCTTAATACTTTGCGCGCATTAGCAACGTCGTCGGTGGCGTTTCCGGTCCAAATCTTCTCGGCTGCAAACAGCGAAACGGCAGCTTCCAACTTTTTGAGCTTTGCAACCTCTTTTCTATCCGTAAATTCCTCACGCAAAATCCGTATCTTCTCATAGTCCTGAAACCCTTCCACCAAGCGTTCCATGCGAATACTGCTATAGCCGAATGGATATACAAGGTAGCAATCGCCTGCCGCCCACGAACGATAACGCGAATCGCGGAAAGGGTCTAAGGTCCAGCTGTTGTATGCCCATCGCAAATAACCGTCGTAATTACCTTGGGCTGCATGCCAGCCTATCCATGTGGCTTCGGCAGGAGGCGAAAAGGTGAAAGTATTGGGTCGGGCTTCAGCGCAGCAAGTATAATATGCGCTTATTTTTCCGGCTTTCTCGCGGTTTTGCTTCGTGTCTTCCGGAAAATTATGATTGAAAGCCAAGCAATAATCGTATATATCCTGTTCTATTTCGGGATAATAATTGCCGGCAAGCGTGATCTTGTAGTTGGCGTCGGCTTTGCGAATCACTTTGATCGCCGCCTGCATGGCTTCCATTTTGCGCTCGTCCATCGCGATGGTGGTGCGTTCAAACCATCCTTTTTGGCGCAAATGCCGTGCGAAGTCTTTCAGGAACGTACCCCAGTATTCTTCGTAAGCGGCATCGCCGGGCTGCGCTTCGACAAACTGGAGGCGGTTCGTGGCCTGATCGAAGTAATCAAATGTCAATGCCCACGGTACCAGCGTGTAGCAGTTGATTTGCCGGTCGATGCCCACGCTCATCATGAACTCGACCCACTTGTCGAAGACGGTATAGTCGTACGACCAGGTCCCGTCAATCTTTTTCATCTTTGAAATCATGCTTTCGAAGTGGTCTTGCGTCTGCCCGGCCCAAGGCCTGTGCATGATCGTCGTGGTGATCACCTTCTGCCCTGCATCCGCCAATCGCTTCATCACGGGACGCATGGCCTCAAAATGCGCTTCGCTCCACAAGGGCACTTGATGATAACGTGCGGCTGCATACGGATTTTGCCACAAATCCAAATGAAGAGCCCATGCGGCAGGCAATGGCAAAACACGTTCCGAAACCTGCACTTCCATGTTCAGTTTCAGGTCGTTAAATCCTTTCCCCGTAACGGTGAGCGTGCCTTTGTAAACGCCGGATTTGACCGTTTGCGGCACCCATACCTGCACCCAGAGCGGTTGCGCCGTACGGGCTTTGATTGCTTTCAACTCACTTTTATACAACACGTCCGCGACCATCGACGAATCCCAATCCGCCTTGTTTTCGCGATTACTGCAAGCGCCGCGACCGTCTTTGTTCAGTTCGTCGGTCATCACATAACGAACGAACGAAGGACTGATCACCGACGACGGGATCGTCGATTGTCCCGACCTTAAATCGCTCACGGTGATACGGACGTCCGACAGATCTGTTTTCGTCCAGACCACTGCCTGCGCGTTCACGCGCTCCCCTTTCCAGGCCTTGGCTTTCCACGTGTCGTTCTGGTTCATGACCGGCACATCTAATTTTTTGTATCGCATATCCGTACTGCCCCAGCTTATCTGGGGGGTAGCAGGCAGTTTGTTCCAGACAGCTGCGTCGTCGAAGGGTTTGGTATCCGTCAATTCGGAATAATCATCCGTCGTTTGTGCAAAGCTTGCAAAACAACAGAGAAGGCAACATGTAGTGATAATAGCGCGTTTCATCATTTGAACAGTTTAAAAAATTTAGGTGCAAATATAGCGATTTTATCCGGGTTCTCGGATAAAATCGCTATATTTGCAGGTTACATTATATATAATGACTCGAAACAAGACATTTTTTTTACTTTTATCGGGGGGTATGCTGCTCGTTTTGTGGCTGGCAAACCTGATGTACGGCGCCGTATCCATCCCGGCGAGCGAAGTGTTCAACATTCTGTTCGGAAACGGTAGCGAAAAGGCGGCGTGGCATCACATCGTCGTTCAATCCCGACTGCCACAAGCCATTACTGCCTTGCTGGCGGGCGCTTCGCTGGCCGCCGCCGG
>JGI24704J35079_10001047_pt1 | contig 12198 bp, 10 predicted proteins | sample TergutNt197P3_FD_35079 | JGI IMG/M metagenome (IMG submission 35079)
ATTCGGCGGTTCCGGACGATCGGGGCAACCGCAAAAGCCACAGTTTCATCCGTCACCTGAAAAATACCAGGCAGGTTTTTTCCGTCCAAAACGCCATGCTGGAGGACGACCTGGGCCAGGAAATCGGCTTGATCGAAACCTTGATCGATGTCACCGGGACCCAGGAAGCCGAGGAACGCACCCGCCTGATGTTGGACGCCACCCCTCTGGCCTGCTGCTTTTTCAACGCCGACGGATCCATAGTTGACTGCAACCTGGAAGCCGCCGTCCTGTGCGGCTGCCATAACAAGAGCTACTTTCTGGAGCATTTCTTTGAATTGATGCCCCTCCATCTGCCCGATGGTCAAGTCACCGTTATGGCTCTGCTCAAGCACATAATGCAGGCCTTCAACGAAGGTCGGGCCTTCATGCCGGAAATGATTTTCCGGACGGTTGACGGCTTCGACATCCCGGGGGAGATAGTTTTCATCCGGGTGGAATGGCAGGATGGTTATATAGTTCTGGGTTATTTCCACGATCTTAGGTCCCTGAAAGCCACCCAGAAAAGACTGGACCGGGAAAGACTGCTCTTAAACGACATTCTCATCGGCTGCCCAGTCCCCTTTGGCATTATCGAAGACGGTGTGGTCAAATTTGCAACCCCCGCGGCCAGGGCGGAACTGGGCCTGCAGCCGGGGACCAACCTTGAGCACCTGGCTTTGGACAGCCTGGATCTGGCGGAAATGCGGCGGGACATATACGAAAACGGCAGCATTGACTGGCGGCCCTTGACGATCCGCAAAAGCGACGGCACCACCAGTGAAAACCTCCTCAAGGCCTACATGTCCAAATTCGAAAACCGTCCGGCCGCCATGGTCTGGGTGATGGACGTCACCGAACTGAGGCGGAATGAAAGGGAACTGAGCGCGGCCCGCGACCTGGCCCTGGCCAGCACCCGGGCCAAAAGCGAATTCATGGCCAACGTCAGCCACGAAATACTGACGCCCATGAACGCCATCATCGGCTTCACCAAGCTTCTGCGGGAAACGGAACTAAACAGCCATCAATATGATTTCCTGGTCAAAACCGATGCCGCCGCCAAGGCGCTGCTCCACCTAATCAACGACATTCTGGATTTTTCCAGGCTCGAATCCGGCAAGCTGGAACTTGCGGTCCATGATTTCAACCTTAAGAACGTCTTGAAGAACGCCGTGGTACCGATGCTCGAACAGGTCAGTAAAAAAGACCTGGAATTTATTGTCAATGTGGATCCGGACACCCCGGTGGGCCTGGTGGGTGATGAATACCGCCTGCTCCAATGCTTGAACAACCTCATTGACAATGCCTTTAAATTCATGGAAAAAGGCGAATTGAGCCTGACCGTGGACCCGGTGAAGGAAACCCCGGATGAGATCACGCTGCGTTTCCTGGTTCGGGACACCGGCATAGGTATTGAATCCCATCACCTGGAAACGCTCTTCGACCCCTTCATGCAGGCCGACAGCTCCACCACCCGGCGCTATGGAGGCACCGGACTGGGCCTGCCCATCAGCCAGAAGCTGGCCCACATGATGGGGGGGGATATCTGGTGTCAAAGCCAACCCGGCCAGGGCAGCGTCTTCGGTTTCACCGCCAGCTTCGGCCGCCACCACCACGCTGAACGCTACATGACCCGGCGCCGGGATTTTCACGGCCTGTCCGCGCTGGTCGTTGACGACAACGAAATGGCCCGGGCCGTAGCAGACAGATATTTAAAAGCCTTCGGCTTTGAAGTCTCCGCCGCCGCCTCGGGCGAAGAGGCCCTGGACGTGGTAAACCGGCTCCGAACCGAAGGCCGGTGCCTGGACCTGGTGCTCCTGGACCTGACCATGTCCGGCTGGGACGGCCTGGAGACCGCCCGCCGGCTCCACGAAACCGGCCCGCCCGGAGAGCCGCAGCCCCCGATCATACTGACCGTGGCCTATGCCCAGACCCATGCCGTCCACCTCACGGCCGAGGACGGCCTCAAGACTGTTCTGGGAAAGCCCTTCTCCTCGGATACCCTCGGGAATATTCTGGACATACTCTTTGAAACCGAGACTGGAGAAGCCCGGGCTTCTTGCTCCGAGGCGGAACAGAAGCGAAAATTGACCTGGGCCGCCAAAGGTCGGGACGCCTCCTCCACGGTCAGCCACCTGGCCGGGGCCAGGATCCTTCTGGTCGAGGACAACGAGATCAACCAGATTGTGGCCAAAAAAATCCTCGTAAAGGCCGGGCTGGAAGTTTCGGTGGCCAATAACGGCCAGGAAGCCCTGGACATGGTCAAGGCCGGCCAATATGACTTGGTCCTGATGGATATCCAGATGCCCGTCATGGACGGCCTGACCGCGACCCGGGAAATCCGCCGGCTGGACAAGGACCTTCCCATAGTGGCCCTCACCGCCCATTCCCAGCCCGAAGACCGGGCGGAGAGTTTCTCCGCCGGCATGAACGACCATCTCACCAAGCCCCTGGACGTCAACGGTCTGTTTCACTGCCTGGACAAATGGATCAAAAACGGCCCCGGGGCGGACCGCCTATGAAAGCCAAGGTGATGTCATGAACGGTTTAGCTGAGGCTTCCGGGCTCTATGTGCATGTGCCGTTCTGTGCCCGGCGTTGCCCCTACTGTGATTTTTATTCCATCTCCGCCTTGGAACTGGTGCCCCGCTATGTGGCCGGCCTGGCCGATGAAGCCCGCTTGGCCGCCCCGTCCTGGCCGGGCCCCTTCGAGACTCTTTATATAGGCGGCGGCAGCCCCAGCCTTCTGAATCGCCAGGGCCTGACCGGGCTTCTGGCCGCCCTGGCCCCGCTGGATCTTTCGCAACTCCGGGAAGTCACCCTGGAAGCCAACCCTGAGGATGTAGGCCCGGAACAGGCCGACCTCTGGGCCGAGGCCGGCGTCACCCGGGTGTCCCTGGGGGTTCAGTCTCTGGACGGGCGCTGGCTGGGCGAGGTGCTGGGGCGGGACCACAGCCCCGATCAGACCCTGGAGGCGGCGGCCCTCTTGAAAGACCGGCCCTTTGCTTTAAGTCTCGACCTTATATACGGCCTGCCCTCTCAAGCCCCGGCGGATTGGGGCCGGGACCTGACCCGGGCCCTGGAACTGGATCCGGTTCACCTTTCCACATACAGCCTCACCGTGGAGCAGGGAACGCCCCTGGCCCGCTCCATAGAGGCCAGGCTTCTCCCGCCGCCTCCGCCGCCGGATAAAATGGCCGAACTTTTCCTCTTGAGCGGCCAGGTTCTGGCCGAAGCCGGGTTCAGGCGTTACGAAGTTTCCAATTTCGCCAAGGCGGGAGAGGAATGCCGGCATAACCTCAAATACTGGCGCCGGAAACCCTACCTGGGGTTGGGCCCGGCCGCCCATTCTTTCGACGGCTGGCGGCGCTGGGCCAATGTGTCTTCGGTGCGGCGCTGGCTTTCGGCCTTGGCCGCCGGGGCCCGGCCCCTGGCTTTTGAAGAAACTCCGGATGAAAAGGCGGTCCGCCTGGAACAGGTCATGCTGGGCCTGCGCCTGGCCGAGGGAGTGCCGAAAACCCTCCTGGCCGACTCTCCAAGGCTTTCAGAATTCATCACTTCCGGCCACCTGGCGCTCCAAGCCGGCCGCATCATCCCCACTGAAAAAGGTCTTTTGGTTGCCGATAGACTGGCTGTGGAACTGACCGAATAAGCCCGCCTTAGTTTTATAGAAAATGGACTTGTCTAGGAGAATGATGAGATGCCTGATTTGCCTGGACATCATGCGGTTTATGCCGAGGCTCTGAATAAATCGCTTGAAATATTTGTTTCCTATACCGAGAAAGAGTTTGACAGCGTAATGTCAAACGGCCTGCGGCCGATCGCGGACGCGGCGGATTTGGATCGGATCATCGTTTTCCGCGTTTTGGCCAAGGAACGCTATGCCGCCGGTGAAATATACCGTTGGGACAAAGCCGAGGGCGGGACGGCGGCTGTTGACGAGGCTTTGAAGGTATTGCCCGTGTTCGAGGCAATGAAACACTGGATTTCCATACTATCAAACGACACCTGCATAAGTCTCCGGCGCAGCGAGTTTGCGGAAGATGAAGCCGCTTTTTTGAGTCCGCGCGGAGTCATGTCAATATTCATAGTGCCGGTTTTCACTGAACAAGAGCTTTGGGGCGTCGTCACCTTCCACGATAATGTCAACGAGCGGGATTTTGGCGAGGCCTGCGCCGCCATGTTGCGTTCGGCCGCCCGTTTGTGCGCCGCGACCATCATACGCGAGGAAAAAACAAAGGCTGCCGACCACGCGATGGAAGCGCTCAGACGCCGTGAAAAAATGGCGGAGGCCTTGAACAATGCTTCAGTTACTCTATTGTCGCAAGGCCGGGATGACTTCAGGGATATGATGACCGCCGGCGTTCGCCCGATTGCCGATATGGCGGATATTGGCAGAATGGTTCTTTTCCGCAACAACATGACGCCTGGCGGCCTGACCATGTCGCAGGTTTACCGATGGGACAGGAATTCGGGAGGCAGCACGGAATTGAATCCTTTATATTCGGATATTCCTTACGCCCGGTTAATGCCGAACTGGGAAACATTTTTGAAAGACGGCAATTCTGTGAACAGCCCGGTAAGACTGCTGCCAGAAACGGGAGCCGCCATATTCCAAACATTCGGCATCGTATCGGTTGCCGCCATCCCGATATTCATGAACAATAATTTTTGGGGTTTTGCGATTTTCGGTGATATCCATAATGAGCGCTGTTTTGAGGATGACATTATTGAAATGATGCGCTCCGCGGCGTTTTTGTTTGCGAATGCCTTTATACGCGCCGATATGGAGCGCGAAACTGCGGAAAAAAACGAATTCACCCGCGTAATATTTGAGGCCTCGCCTATCGGATTGACCATGTTTGATGAAAATTTAAACATGTTTGACTGCAATAACGCTGTCCTTAATATGTTCGGCACCACAAAGCAGTGTTACCTTGAACAATTTCTGGAGTTTTCACCCGAATATCAACCTGATGGAAGAAAAACCATAGATGCGCTCATTGATGACATGGGACGGGCTTTGAGCGGCGAAACCCTGGTAATTGAATGGCTGCACAATACTCTGGCCGGCGAACCCGTGCCCTGCGAAATTACCCTGACCCACGCAAAATATAACGGTAAGCATATAGGTATGACTTATATTTATGACTTGCGTAACATCAAGAATCTTGAAAAAAACATAAAGCAGCTTGAAACGGTGGCTGATAAAATATACTATGATCCGCTGACCGGAATTTACAACAGACGGTATTTTGACGAAAATTTGAATCGAATAATGAGATTTTTATCCCGTTCCGGCGGGGTGATCAGCTTAATGATGATCGATATAGATTTTTTTAAGGACTATAACGATAAATACGGCCACAGTGAAGGCGATAGATGTCTGAAAATTGTCGCGGAAATCCTTAAAAACACGATAACGAGAAATGACGATTTTGTTGCCCGGTACGGCGGTGATGAATTTGTAGTCGTGATGCCGAATACTGATGAACAGGGGGCAAAATTGATCGCCTGCAAGATGCTTGATAATATACGAAACCGCAATATAGTATTTGACCAAGGCCACACGGCGAACCGCGCCACCATTTCCATTGGAGTCTCGACCGGAAAAGTGGAATATACATATTCCGTGGAGGATTTAGTAAGAAGCGCGGATGCAATGCTTTATAAATCCAAAGAGGAAGGCCGGAACAGGTGTACCTTTGGAAGTATTTGAAAATATCAGCGCTTCCCTGGCTGCCATTATAGGCATATATTCCATGACCAAATCAGCGGATTGATCGCTCCGCTTGGAAAGACTCGGCCGCTCGAGAAAGAAAACCCGAGCGGGTCATACCCGCTGCTTCCGCCTTGCGGTCTATCATGGCCAGGGTTGACTTGCGGAGCGAGATATTCACGCGAGTGAGCTTTTCCAGTATATCGGATACGGGTACAAGCTGCAGGACAGTACCCTGCGGCATGACCTCGCCCTCTTTTTCAAAGTCGCGCTGTACCATGGACCAGATCGCTTCTTGGCGTGAAGGCGCGGGGATGGGGTCGCTATCCTCAGCTAGAGCTTCCAAGTGGCTTTCTAAAGCTTCCATGGCCATGGCGAAGGCGTGTTCCATATTTTCTCCCCAAGTCGTGCAACCCGGAATGTCCGGGAACCAGACGGACACCTTACCGCTCTCTTCGGGCACAAACACCGCATAGTATGTGCGCATATTCATCTGCCTTTCTTTCTTTTTAAGGCTGGCCAAACAAAGGGCCAACCCTTTACCGCATACTCACACCGGATTGTTCTTCGATTTTCTTGAGTGTCCATCTGGAGATGTCGCCAGGGTGCATGGCCACAGTAGTCTTGCCCGGTTTGGTAGGGTGCTTGAACTGCTTGTGGCCGCTCTTATTGCCCGGCAACTCATACCATCCGTCTTCTTTCAACCGCTGTATCACTTCCCGGGCCGTCATGGTTTCCTCTCACGCGGGTGACAGTCAAATTTTACACATACGTATGTATTTCGTCAAATATTTTTGTGTAATTTTATGTAAAAAGGTATGACTCAGCCGGACGAAATAATATGTCTATGTCAAACCCTTGCGGTCAAAAATAACTTTCAAAATATGGCCTTTATTGAGCATATTATTATTTAATATGGCCGTATATATAATTTAAAACTTGATAACGCTTAATTTAAGTCATAAAATAAAATAAATAATCAAAATATGGCTTTTGGTTGAGGTCGCCTGCGGGTTGAGCAAAATGGTCAAAAATTTGAATAAATTCAGCATATTTTTTTGTCGATTTGAGCATCTTGGCATGATTGTTGCTTTCTCTCTAATTAACTTATTAATAATATTAGTTTTTACCGCTAGGCGGGTCATTTTTTTATGACTAAACGCTTGGCGTATAGCTTCACCGTGGCCGTGCCCTGGTGCTTCCAGAAAGGGCGGAACCTGTTCTTGCGGGAGCGCGGAATGGTGGCCTTATGAAGACAGTCATACTCGCCGGCGGCTTCGGAACCCGGTTAAGCGAAGAATCAGATTTGCGGCCGAAGCCGATGGTTGAAATCGGCGGCGCGCCGATCCTGTGGCACATATTGAAATATTATTCCCACTACGGCATCGACGATTTCATCATCTGCTGCGGCTACAAAGGCTTTGTCATCAAGGAATATTTCGCCGCTTACTATCTGCACCGTTCCGACGTGACGTTTGATTTTTCCGCCGAGAACCGGATGGTCGTTCACAGCAACGTCGCGGAGCCCTGGAAAGTGACCGTAGTGGATACCGGGCTCGATACCATGACCGGAGGGCGTATCAAGCGCGTACGCCCCTATCTTGGCGATGAAACCTTCATGCTGACCTACGGCGACGGTGTCGGCAATGTTGATCTTCACACCTTGCTGGAACGGCACAAGACCTCCGGCATGGCGGCGACCCTCACGGCAGTCAGGCCCTCCGGCCGTTACGGCGTGCTCGATTTGGACGAGAGCAAGAACTGCGTCATCGGCTTCCGCGAAAAAGCCAAAGAAGACTCCAACTGGATAAACGCGGGCTTTATGGTTATGGAACCGGAGTTGTTCGATTACATCGCCGACGATCATACCATTTTCGAGCGCGAGCCGCTGGAGCGGCTGAGCGCGAGCGGCAAATTGGGCGTTTATCGGCACTATGGCTATTGGCAGTGCATGGACACCCGGAGGGACAGGGAAGCCCTGGAATACCTCTGGAAACGCGGAAAAGCGCCGTGGAGGGTTTGGGAAAATTGAGAGTTTCCGTGATCATGCTGACCTACAACCGTGAAGCTCTTGTCGGGCGGGCCATTGAAAGCGTCCTGGATCAAACTTTCACGGATTTTGAATATATCATCGTGGACAACGGCTCCATTGACCGTAGCGGCGCGATTGCCGACGAATACGCCGCGAAAGACAGCCGTATCCGCGTTATCCACCGCGGGCGCGGCAGCATAGGCAGCGGGCGCAACACGGGGCTGGACGCGGCCAGGGGTGAGTATATCGCCTTTATCGACGACGACGACTGGTGCGAGCCGGATTTTCTGGAGTTTCTTCATAACCTTGCCACCGAAAACGACTCCGATGTGTCCATTTGCGGGGCGGCGGACAAGGTGTTCGACGAGAAACTCATCATGAGCGCCGAGGAAGCCTTGATTGAGCTGATGTGGCGCAAACGTTACAATATGGCGTTTCCAACAAAGCTGTTCAAGCGCGAACTGGTCGAACATTTACGTTTTCCGGAGAATGGCAAGTATGACGACATAGCGCTGATGCACCATTTGCTCGCGCTGCCCAAACGGGTCGCCTACCATGGGTTGCCCAAATACACGTTTTATCGGCACGAAAACAACAATTCCGCATGGACCACCAATCATAACCTTCTGACAAGCGAAACGCTGAATGAATACCTCAACGCCTACCGCGAACGCACCGAATGGTTAAGCGGCCTGTTCTCCAACAGCGCGGCGGCGTGGCGTTACTTCGAGTGGTCGTTCATGATAAGCATGGTTGAAAAGATAAACAGGCTCGAAATAAAGGGGGGTGAGCGGCAACTTGACACGATGATACGGGAGTTACGAGAGAATCGTGATGAGTTTTTAGGTTACGAGATGACATTGGATTTTGAACGGGAATGGATGGAGTTTTACATATGATTAGTGTGACTAGACAGAATTCAGGAATTTTAAAAAATAGGTGGAGGAACTCATATGTCTAAGTTGAATCTGTATCAACTGTCCATGCTTATCACGATGCGCTGCACGTTAAAATGCAAATTGTGTTTGGTAGGCGCGCCGTATTACAAGCCCATGCCCCACTATGATATACGGGAAATGTTCCACAGCAGTTCTAAAATACTGGATGTGGCACATATTGAAAAAATGAGCGTTTCAGGTGGAGAGCCGCTTATTCATGAAGACTTGACAAACTACCTCAACCTCCTCTTGGGCAGAAGAGATGATTTTGACAAAATTGAAATCACTACAAACGCCACGCTGTTGCCCGGCGGCGAACTGGTTGACTGTTGCCGGCAGAATAAAGACAAAATCTATTTCCTGATCAGCGATTACGGTCCCTCCCTTTCCACAAAGTGCAAAGAGCTGGCGGGCTTGTTAGACGAGCACGGTATCCCGTATAAATACCGATCCTATTACGGTGACGATATGTATTTTGGCGGCTGGGTGGACTTTTTAGATATGTCTCCCAAAGGAAGAACGGATGAAGAAACTGAAGCGGTATTCCAAAAATGCGGGTTTTCCAAAAGCCATAGACACTTTGTACTTATGGGAACGGAACTGGCGCTGTGCCATCGAATTTTCCGGTGCCGCCAGCAAGGCTATTTCAGCAAGGAATTCAAAGAATTGCTTGATCTTTCGGATGAAACCATATCGCCGCTCTTCCTGTCAGGCTGGCTCGCCGAGATGGATATTCCCAAACGGTTTTCCTACTGCGATAACTGCCCCGGCTACGGCGACGGTGTATTGCGATATCCGGCGGCCGAACAATTATAGACCGGAAGGCCTGGTTATACAAAATTGGTAATGAGAGGGTCATTATGGATTTTACAAAAAAAATCGATATGAAAATGATTATGCTTCATATCACGTACCGTTGTAATTATAAATGCCGGCTCTGCACGTCCGCTTCCCCTTATTTCGACGTTCCCCCGCATTTTACACTGGAGGATTTAAAGCCGGTCATCAACAGGGTTTTTGAGCTGGCAAATCATATATGGAGATTGACCACCTCCGGCGGGGAATCCTTGCTTCATCCGGAACTGGCGGGGATTATTGATTATTGCTCCCGGTTTCGCGATCAGTTTGATATTGAGGAAATAATAACCAACGGCAGCATTATCCCAAGTGATGAGGTTATAGAGGCTTGTGTACGTTCGGGGAAAGTTGAAGTCCTCATTGACGACTACGGGCCGGAGATTTCCAAAAAAGTGGATGCCGTCGTCGAACGGTTTGAAAAAGCGAATGTGGCCTACCGCTACCGGAAATACTACGGTGACGATGCCTATTGCGGCGGCTGGGTGAACCTGCGCGATCTTTCCAAAAAGCTCTTCACTCGGGAAGAGGTGGAAAAAAGGTTCAACGAGTGCATTTATCCCCAAAATTTTAATTTTTGCATGCCTGTCAGCGGCGGTATCCTTCACCCCTGTGGCGTCGCGCGAAGATGTTACCTGGAAAACGCCGTTCCCAAAGAGGAGTTGCAGTTTGTGAATTTGATGGACATTACAACTTCTCTAGCCGAAAAGCGGGCAGAAATCCATGCTTTACAGACAGCTAAATCCCTGACAGCTTGCGCCTATTGCAACGGGTTCAGCATAAATTCCAAACGTTATCCTCCAGCTGAACAACTGGATTGAAAAAATGGCACCCGAAACTATGAATCATTTGAATGATTATAAGGTAATCGTATTCACATGCGCATACAATGTTGAAAAGGTACTCGAAAGAACCATCCAAAGCGTATTGAATCAGACCCACGGCAATTTTGAGTATTATTTGTTCGACAATGCGTCAACGGATAGAACCTGGGAGGTGATTCAAGAATATGCGCATAGAGACAAGCGCATCATTCCAAACGGGTTTGACTTTAACACCTTTGGCCGGGCATACGAGTTTATATACAGTATCGAAGATTATAGCAAAATGCGTTATTTTGTCATTCTGGACAGCGACGATGAATATGTGCCGCAGGCCTTTGAGCTGCTATTGAAAACCGTGCTCGAAACTGGCGCGGATATCGTTGGGGCAAATTCTTTTTATATTGATGCGGATACAGGGGAGCCGCGGGATAAGTTTACTTTGGAAAAAGATATGGTCATAGAAGGCGACGACTTTGACATGCAGTTTCCTCAATATTATAAATACATGCGGACCGTATGGGGTAAAATGTATGATTTATACAAGCTGGTGGACCCTATTAAATCTAAGTCTAAGTCTAAGCCTAAGCCTAAGTCTAAGCTATCTTTAGGCGAACCTTATTATGAGCCGCCAGCCATTAGTAATAGCTTTACCGCTTGGCTATTCTTTCTATCGAAAAAAATCTATATTCTGAAAAATCGTCTCTATCGTTACTATATCCGTTCCAATTCCATATCTAGGCAGTATTATGAAAATAGGTTCGGATCTATTAAAAAGTCATACAAAAATAATGCCGCCTACCTGGCGGCCAAAACGCGAGGCCAGAACAGTGCGGAGAACAGTAATTTTATCCTGTATGAGGCTTTCAAAGAAATACGCATAACCCTGCCAAAATTGTTTTCGGCCCAAATCAAGCCTGTCAAAAAGCTGCGGGAGTTAATCGGCATCCTCTCTGATGATATAGTGAGGGCAATGTACCGGCAAACCGATTTTGCTTGTGTTGAAAAATACATTTTGCTTGACAGTGTACGCGAATGGCTTTCCAGGCAAAACCTCAAGGCCGGTTTGGAAGAAGATGGGCTGACGGCGGAGGTGGAAGCGTGCTTATCAGAACTTTTACAAGATCGAAACCGTCATTCCGCAAACCATATAGATCATTAGTAGATGCACATTATGGCTTGAAAGTATAGAGGATAAAAATGGCAAGCACTATATTTTACGGTGCGGGCGATAACGCCACCACGAACCTAAGCCGCTTTATCGAAAAAGCCGGTGAGCCTGTCTGTTTTGTCGATGCGGATATCCGTAAACATTATACCAGTTTTAACTATGGGGAAGGAAGGGTAGATATTCTGCCTTTGAATGTTACGGTAGAAAAATTCCCTGATTATGAGCTGTGGCTGACGCAAATACCTGAAAGTCTTCTTAAGATAACCGAATACTTAATTGAGCAAGGCATCCCTAAGGAGCGGATTCACTATCTCGAAGAGGTAGAGTACCGGCTGGGGTGTCGAAATCTGGGAAAGCTTATAGTGATAAATTACTATGGCATCCGGCCTTGCTGTTATCCAAAAGGGAAGTTTGTATGTTCTGACGATAAAGTGTTTACGCCGCAGAATTTACCGGTTTATTTAGAAAAATTTAAGCAGTGGCTTAATAATACGCTTCAAAAGTTGAGAGAGGGAGACCCCACAGATTGCGACGGTTGTTCGGAACTTAAGGAAGCGCTGATCAATGGACCTCAAAAAGTTATTTTCTGTGAATTGAGGCGTATTAGGCACTCGAATACGTTAAAAATGGTCGATGATGTCCCTT
>JGI24704J35079_10001065_pt1 | contig 12031 bp, 11 predicted proteins | sample TergutNt197P3_FD_35079 | JGI IMG/M metagenome (IMG submission 35079)
CAGGGTTTTTGCCAGGGCTACCAAGCTGCGCTTGGTCGGCTTGCCCCTTTGCTTGGTTTAATCGGAATAACTGTATTGCCTGACTCAGCAATAAATTGAGATTTTTACCATTTTTACAAATCCGCTATTGCATATATAGAGGATCGTATTATATACTATAATTTAAACTAATAGGGAGGTATTTCAAAACATGAAACCACGCATACGGTATTTTATACTGGTTGGACTTTTTGTTTCTTTTGCCTTTTTTTCCTGTAAATCTGCCCCACCCAAAGACACCGGTCTTACTACATCCTTGGCAGACGGTGCAGGTATGGTTCAGCAAGAGGTTACCAGCCCGGCAGACGAAGCTTCTTTTGTAGCATTAACCCAGGCAGTGGCGCAGGCAAAAGATAAAGCCATAGAAGCCGGCGCCGGAGAACTGGTACCGGATCGGCTTGCAATAGCCGACTCAACGGCGGATAAGTCCAGGGAATTGTACGAAAACGGCGATATTCAGGGTTCCATTAATGCCGGCAAGGAAGCTCAGGCGCGGTACCAGATTTTGGAAACCCTGGCACTGGCCAGAACCAAGCAGGAAGAGGCTGACGAAAACAATTTCTTCTCTGTAGATCCGGACAATTATATACTTGCAGCCGAAGCCGGAAATGATGCTGTAGACCTTTACGATAAAGGCGAGCTGGCAAAAGCCCAGGCTGAAGCAACAACAGCCTATAATGGGTTCAGGGAAGTGATTAAAAACGCCTGGCTCGAACCGGTTGAAGAAAAAACTTCAATGGCAAGGGAAGCCCGAACTACTGCTCAGGATATCAAGGCGGATGTGGCTGCAAGATCCGACTTTGCGGCCGCAGAAAGTGTATACAACCAGGCTCATGTTGCGTTGCGGGCCGAAAAATATGCCGAAGCATTGGAACTGTTTGAAGAATCCGACAGACTTTATGAAATTGCCTATAACAATGCATTGGACAAACGAAGAATTGCAGAGGAAGCACTGCGGCGTGCGGACGCAAAACTGGCGGAAAGCGAAGATTTTGCCCAGTATGTGGATGATATCATCGGAGGAGACGAATGATGAACAGAAAATTATTAAGTTTACTGGTTTTGCTCTTTGTCGCCGTTTTCAGTTTTGCCCAGGAAGCGGATTTCCAGGATGAATATATTCAGGATACCGAATTCCAGGAAGAAAGCTTTGAGGAGGCAGATTCCCAGGATGCAGAATCCGAAGATTTTTCTCCTGTTGAAGTCTCCTCTGAAATTCTGAACAATCAATACTATCTGGAAAGTGTCCGTTTGAATGAACTGGCAAAGGAAGCTTTTGAAGAAGGGAATTATGACGCTTCCGCTGCCTATGCCGAACAAGCTGCTGAATATGCACGGCTTTCCGACGAATATGTAAATATGCGGCTTGCAGAAACCGCCTTTGAAAGGGCTCATAGCCGTTTTACCTGGGCCGGTTCTGTAGGCGCCGCTACACGGTATCCCGCACAATACCGGACAGCTGTCGCTGCATATAACGAAGCTGTGGAGGCACGCCAGGCTGAAAATTGGGATAATACCTTCGATGCGTCCAACCGGGTTTTAGCTGCATTGGCTAATGTAAAAGGACTTAGTGGCGAAAGCGGTTCTTTTGCCAGCGCTCTGCCGCCAAAGCCTGTTTATGAGTCACAGAAACCTCCGCAGGGAACACTGCCTGCGCAATACACAGTTCGGCAGTGGAATAATACCGGAGACTGTTTTTCCACCATTGCCGGTTGGTCATGGGTGTACGGTGATCCTTACCAATGGCGGAAATTGTACGAGGCTAACAGAAACAAGCTTCCCGATCCTAACAATCCCCATTTAATGCTGCCCGGTATGGTGATTGATATTCCCAGTTTAAGCGGCGAAACCCGTTCCGGAATGTGGGATCCGCAGGCGAAATACTAGAACTCCTCTGGAATTCCTGTTAAAAGACGCCGGGATACCCTCGGCGTCTTTTTGTTGCTGATCGCTGCAGATACCTCGCTGCTGGGAAGCCTTATTTTGGCCGTTTCAGGAAGAACGCCAGTGCAGCCACGCTCAGTGAATGTATATAGGGCGGTTTTCCCATATTGGCGATCACTTCTTTTTCATCTATGCGCATAACATCAACAAATTCATCTTCATCAAGGTTTTGACGGGGCAGGGGAATCAGGTTTTCTGCCAGATAAAAATGTACCGTGTTTGACATAATTGCCGGATTGGGCCGTACCGATCCCAGTTTTATAAGGCGTCCTGCCCTGAATGCCGTTTCTTCCTGCAGTTCACGTTCAGCTCCGGCTTCGGGAGTTTCGCCTTCTTCTATAATACCGCCGGGGAATTCCACGCTGAGTTCGGCTGAACCGTAGCGCCACTGGTGTACCATTAAAAATTGCCTTCCTTTGGGGCCTTCCACTACCGGTATTATATTGACCCAGTCGGGACAATCAATTACCGAAAAAGTCCGTAATTTTCCTTCCGGTGAACGGCATTCAACATCATAAAGCGACATTACTCCTGTCCGGTATCTTTCCTCCCGCTTTTCTTCTGTCCATATTAAATGACTTGTTTCCATATATATAATGGTTTTATAGTAGAAAGAAGAAGCGCGCAAGTGGGGTTTATATGGGTATTGTAACTGTTTCCCGGGAATTGGCGGCTATGGGAGATGAAACGATCCATGAGCTGGCGGATATTTTACACTACCGGCTGGTCGACAAGAAGTGTCTGGAAGAAAAAATGAAAAATCTTGGCGCAGCGGAACAAAAACTCCATAAATATGATGAACGAAAACCGTCTTTCTGGGCTTCTATTTCCCAGGATCGTGATGATTATCTGCACTACCTGAAAAGCGCTGTTTTTTCCGAAGCGGGGCAGGGTAATTGTGTTTTTATGGGCCGCGGATGCGAATCGCTGCTGCGGGGCATTCCGGGGGTACTTTCGGTGTTTCTTACTGCTCCTTTCGGGATACGTCTGGAACGGATAAAAAGTTATTTTCAATGTGATGACAGGAGGGCAGAGCAGATTATTGGCCAAAGCGACAGGGATCGGGAAGGATTTCATCAATATTTTTTTGAAATGAAATGGAAAGATCCCGGAAATTACCACATGACCATGAATACGGGATTTTTGCATCCCCGGCTTTGTGCGCAGCTGATTAAAACCGCTTTGGATAGCATTATAAATGAAGAAATTGAAACTGAAAATCTTCTCCGCATAAAAGATTTGATTTTGGGTCAACAGGTAGTTCACCACATTCTGTTTGACAAAACAATCCCCGTTCATTTTCTGGAAACCGATGTTAAATCCGGAGCGGTTACGCTTTTTGGCGTTGTTAATGCTCCTTCTTTTGTGGAAGCGGCCGTACAGGCTGCAAAAGAAGTTCCGGCGGTTTGTTCGGTTACCCCGGAAATACAAGTGGTTCAGGAATATAGCATAGTACGATGAATAACAACATGTCCCCTGCCGGTTCTCTGGAAAGACTGCGGGCTTTAGATAAGGAAAGGATGCATATAAGCAGAGCGGCGGCGCTTCTTCAATGGGATCAGGAAACGTTTCTTCCCTCAGGCGGTATAGAAGAAAGGGCGGAACAATTNGCCGTTCTGGAAGGGCTGGCTCACGAAAAGCTTGTACACCGTGAGGTCGGGGAGCTTCTGGACAGGCTGAGTGACGTTCTTTCCTTAAATGATGCCGGAATGTTGCTGAATACACAGGATGGATTTCCTGTCGGTGATTTTATCCGGGTGCTTCGCCGTGACTACGAAAAGGCAGTAAAAATCCCTGTGGATTTTGTCCGGGAATGCGCCAAAGCGGAAGGGCTTTCACAGGCAGCGTGGGTAGAGGCCAGAAAGCAAAAGGATTTTACCGCATTTGCTCCGCATTTGGAAAAAATGCTCAATTTTGCAAGGCAAAAAGCGGAATTTTGGGGTTGGGAAAAATCCCGGCTCTACGACGGTCTTCTTGATTATTATGAACCGTCTCTTGGGGTAAAGGAACTTACTGCCATCTTCGGNCCTCTTAGGGATCGGCTGCAATTGCTTTTANGAAAGATAACCGAAAAACCCAGGCCGGGCGATGTTTTTCTTCATCATAATTTTGAAAAAGCCAAACAGGAAGCTTTTTGCAGGGAAGTTTTATCCGGCATTGGATTTGACGGCACACGCGGCCGCTTGGACATTTCCGCCCATCCCTTTACTACTACATTGGGCTTTAATGATGTTCGTATTACCACCCGGTATGCGGTTTCCGATCCGTTGTCCGGACTTTTTTCCGTTATTCACGAAAGCGGCCATGCTTTTTATGAATTGGGATTGGATAACGCTTTACAGTATTCCTGTTTGGCTGAAGGGACTTCTATGGGCATACACGAGTCCCAATCCCGGCTTTGGGAAAATGTAATAGGACGCAGCCGTGCTTTTTGGGAACCCTGGTTCTCCCGGTTACAGGATTGCTTTTCGGCGGAATTGGGAGAAACGGACTTTGACAGTTTTTACAGGACGGTAAACACCATTGTTCCCGGCCCAATCCGGGTGGAAGCCGATGAGGTAAGTTATTCTTTACATATTATACTCCGTTTTGAACTGGAAGAAAAACTTTTGTCCGGCAAGCTCGAGGTAAATGAACTTCCTGANGCCTGGAATGCAGGGATGAAAGACTATCTTGGCGTGGAATGTACCGATGATGCGGAAGGNGTTTTGCAGGATGTTCACTGGTCGATGGGCGCTTTTGGCTATTTCCCCAGTTATGCACTGGGAAATCTCTATGCNCTTCAAATTTGGGATACATTAAANGAAGAAATTGGGCCGGTAGATACAATGCTTCAGCGGCGGGAATATGGGGATATTCATTCATGGTTAAAGGATAATATTCACTGTAAGGGCCGCAGTAAGGAGCCTGCCGAACTGATCAGGGAAGTAACGGGCCGATCTCTTTCAGCAGATAGTTTTTTCCGTTATATTGAACAAAAGTATTCGGAACTTTATGGAATTTGAGTATTTTGGCCTGTCACGGGATCTGTTATATCTGTGTTCTCTGATTTTGGGCATTGCCGCAGCGGCTTTTCTTGTTACACTGAAAAAAAACTGCACATTGCGGTGGAAATCCCTGATGATTACGCTGATTATTTGGCTGGCTTCCTGTTTTGTTGCTTCACTGGCCGCTTCGGTTATCCTTTCCGGCGGATTGATATTTTCGTCGCTGTCACGATATCCCTTTATAATTGTATTAATGGTGTTGTTCTTTGTTCTGGGCGGACTTGCACTTTATTTTCCTCGTGCAGGCGGATGTTCGATTATTTTTGCCGCCGGCCTTTTTTTGGTATACATGTGTTTTTCTTTTTGGATTTATCCCGGTTTAAAAGAACCGGAAAGGCTTGTAGTCCATGCTTCGGAAACAGGGCTGGTATTCCGGCTGGATGCTGAAACCTGGGATTTCCAGGATAGCCATTATGATCAGGGGATGATTCATTTCGAGGCGGTTTCAATTACTGCTAATCCGGCTTATCCGCTCATAGGCGGAGAACGGAGAGGATTAATCACTCATATTCTCCGGAACGGTAATGAACTTTTAGCCTTTACCGGGACTATTAGCCGGTATTCAAAAAACTTCGGAAAATCCCCGGGGTTTTTACGCGAAGCGTTTATCCTGGATCTGCCTGCCGAGGCTTTACTGCCGGGAATCAGCCTGTCTGTATTGTTTAACGGAAGCCGGCTTTACCTTGATCCGCCTATTCAGCTTTAGTTCTTGACAATATAGTTGCCAAACCTTCATACTTCTACCAGCCGGGCTTTCAGCCCGCCAGCACAGGAAAATTATTTTAGTTATGAAAGCGGCCGACAAAGTCACAACCATCCGTATCATCCTGGCCCCTGTCTTTTTTGTTGTATTCAATTTTTATGATTTTGTTAATTTCTCCGGTTCGTCTGCAATTGGACGATTTTGGCAGATACCGGTATTGTGGATTATTTTTGCCGTTGCGGAACTAAGTGATATGCTGGACGGAATGATTGCCCGTAAGCGGGGAGAGGTTAGTGACTTTGGCAAGCTTTACGATCCCTTTGCCGATACTCTTTTTCAGATCACCATGTTTTTGGGTTTTGTGCGGCATAACATTCTGCCAATAATACCCTTCCTGCTGGTTTTGTACCGTGAGTTTGCCATACTGTTTGTCAGAATCCTGATGCAAAAAAAGGGCATTTCTATGGGTGCCCGTGCGGGAGGAAAAATCAAGACTGTGGTTTATATAGGAACGGGAGTATTGGCCCTTGTTGTGTACAGTCTCCGTATCCTCTTCCAGCGTTTTTCCGCCGCCGGAAAGACAGACCTGTACGATTGTCTTTATGCCTTTTTTTCCCGTTCTGCGGTAATAGTCTTTATTCTGGCCGTTGTTTTATCCTTCCTTTCTTTTGCCGATTACTTTAGGGTCTATTTAAAAAACCCGGAACAATAGGCCGGCCCGTTACCGGTAACAAAGGCGGGTCTTGGACTACTTGACAGCAGCCTTTTCGTTCTTTATTCTATAATTCATGTTTATGGAATATGGAGGAAAAGCTTAATGAAAAAAATCATTGTATTATTACTTGCAGCTCTGATTTTAGCGTCCTGCGGCGGCACTAAAACAGAAACTGTACGGACGGGAGATACCTTCGATCTGGCCCTGGTAACGGATCTTGGTACTATTGACGACAANTCTTTTAACCAGGGCGCATGGGAAGGGCTGGTTCAGTATGCCGATGAATACGGAATTTCACGCAAATACTATCAGCCTGCCGAGCAGAGCGATGATGCCTATCTTTCGGCCATCGATCTTGCCGTACAGGGAGGGGCAAAAATAATAGTAACCCCCGGATTTCTTTTTGAATCGCCGATTTATGTTGCTCAGGACAGGTATCCCGATGTTCACTTTATTCTGGTAGACGGTGTACCTCATGACCCGACATATACCAACTTCAAGACTGCCCCCAATACGGTGGGAATACTCTATGCCGAAGATCAGGCAGGGTTCCTGGCCGGTTATGCCGCCGTTAAAGACGGCAACAGAAGGCTTGGGTTTATGGGCGGCATGGCAGTTCCTGCCGTTGTTCGTTTCGGTTATGGCTTTGTTCAGGGTGCGGAATTTGCCGCTCAGGAATTGGGTTTGGATGCCGGTTCAATAACAATCAATTATCATTATACCGGCGGTTTTGCCGCCACTCCGGAAGCTCAGGCTATGGCTGCTTCCTGGTTTGACAGCGGTATAGACGTGATTTTTGCCTGCGGCGGCGCGGTTGGCAACTCTGTCATGGCTGCAGCTGAGGCAAAAGGAAGAAAAGTAATTGGCGTTGATGTGGATCAATCCGGTGAATCTCCGACCGTTATAACTTCGGCAATGAAAGGACTGCGTCCTTCTGTTTATTCCTGTATTTCCGATTATTATTACGGATCATTCCCCGGCGGAGAAACACTTGTTTTCTCGGCTGCAAATGAGGGAGTCGGCCTTCCCATGGGAACTTCCAAATTCGAGAATTTTTCCGATTTTGATTATCAGACCATTTATTTTGAACTGGCAATGGGTAATATTCCCAGGATGGATAATCTGGACGAAAACGGAAGTCCGAGCGTAGTGCCTGTTACTATAACCAGGGTAACCGAAGTTAAGTAAGGCGGGCTTGTTCCAAAACTCTGTCAGTTTCGGAAGCAGCCTGGGGGAAACCGGCGAGTCCGGTTTCCCCTTTAAAACGTTTCATACAAAATAAATGTTAGCTTTTTTAAAAAATTAAAATTCTGAAAAAGCCGCATTTTTCCCGCTTTTTTTTGCTATATTTTAAGGTAGAATGATGAATTATCTGATTGAAATGTGCGGAATTACCAAAGTCTTTCCCGGTATTGTTGCAAACGATAATATTACACTCCAACTGAAAAAGGGGGAGATTCATGCTCTGCTGGGAGAGAACGGCGCCGGAAAATCTACACTGATGAGTATACTGTTTGGTCTGTATCAGGCTGAACAGGGAGAAATAAAAAAGAGCGGGGAAGTTGTTAAGATTCATGGACCCAATGACGCAACGAAACTGGGCATTGGCATGGTTCATCAGCATTTTAAGCTGGTTCATAATTTTACCGTTCTGGAAAATATTATTCTTGGTGCGGAAACAGTTAATAAAGGCCTTTTAAAGCTCGATAATGCCCGTAAACAGGTAATAGAATTATCCAAACGCTATAAACTGGAAATAGATCCCGATGCTTTAGTATCAGATATTACGGTAGGCATGCAGCAGCGCGTTGAAATACTAAAAATGCTTTACCGGGAAAATGAAATATTAATTTTTGACGAACCCACAGCAGTGCTAACGCCTCAGGAAATTGAAGAGCTGATGCAAATCATGAAGAATCTGGTTGCCGAAGGCAAATCAATTTTATTTATCACCCATAAGCTGAATGAAATTAAAGCTGTTGCCGATCGCTGTACCGTTTTACGTAAAGGGAAGTACATTGGAACAGTTGATGTAGCATCGGCTACTAAAGAAGAATTGTCTGAAATGATGGTTGGCCGGAAAGTGAACCTTTCTGTTAATAAAGCCGATCAGGATCCCGGCGAATTAATACTACGGGTTGAACATCTTACCGTTAAAAACAAGACTCACGGCAAAGCGGTAGTAAACGACGTTAATTTTGAAGTCAGAGCAGGAGAAATTGTCTGCATTGCCGGTATCGACGGAAACGGTCAGTCGGAACTTGTTTATGCCCTGGCGGGTATGATTGAACTGGATGGCGGACGCATTTTTTTATGCGGGAATGAAATTACACGGGATGATATCAGGGGCAGGGGAGAAGCCGGAATATCCCACATTCCGGAAGACAGGCACCGGCACGGACTTGTTCTGGATTATAATCTGGCATTTAATCTTGTTTTACAAAGTTACTATTTTCCCCGTTTTCAGAAAAACGGTTTTCTTAAATACAATGATATTTTCAGTTATGCGGATACCCTTATCGACAGATTTGACATACGCAGCGGACAGGGGGCGCGTACCGTTGCCCGGAGTATGTCGGGGGGGAACCAGCAAAAAGCAATTGTTGCAAGGGAAATCGATCGCGGCTCAAAGTTATTGATTGCAGTCCAGCCGACCCGCGGCCTTGATGTCGGCGCCATTGAGTATATTCATAAACAGCTTGTTGCCGAACGTTCCGCAGGAAAAGGAATACTCCTTGTATCGCTGGAACTTGACGAAGTGATGGATGTAAGCGACCGTATTCTTGTTATTTACGAAGGCAGGATCGTTGCCAATGTAAAACCCAAAGAAGTAAATTTTCAGCAGCTCGGGCTTTATATGTCCGGTTCAGCAAAACAGGAAAGTGCATGAAAAGAGATCTTTTAACCGATTCGACAGTCAATGTTTTATCCTCAATTACAGCGATCCTTGTCGGCCTCCTTGTTGGTTTTGTGGTTTTACTGTTATCCAATGCATCACAGGCGATCGGAGGCTTTTCGCTGATTGTTGCAGGCGGTTTTTCTTCCATGCGGAATCTCGGGCAGGTTTTATACTTTGCCACTCCGGTTATCATGACGGGATTATCGGTTGGTTTTTCCAGCAGAACAGGGCTTTTTAATATTGGGGCATCGGGCCAGTTTATTATCGGCGCTTTTGCTGCGGTATATATAGGAGTTAAATGTCCCTTTATTCCCGGTCATCTGCACTGGATAACCGCACTTTTGGCAGCAATAGTTGCCGGCGCTTTATGGGGAGCCATTCCCGGCATTTTTAAGGCCTTTTTTAATGTAAACGAAGTTATTGCCTGTATAATGATGAATTATATAGGGATGTATCTGGTTAATTTTCTTGTCGGCAAAACCATTTTTGATTCGATGAGAAATCAGAGTATGCGTGTTGCAGATGCCGCCAATCTACCCAAGATGGGCCTTGATAAAATATTCCGGGACGGAAACAATCTGTCCAGCGCCAATTCGGGGATCTTTTTGGCAATACTGTTTGCTGTGTTAATTTACATTGTTCTGGAAAAAACTTCTTTTGGATATGAATTAAAAGCCTGCGGTTTTAACCGGGAAGCAGCTCATTATGCGGGAATCAACGAACGGCGCAGTATAGTTTATTCCATGGTAATTGCCGGAGCAATGGCAGGACTGGGCGGCGCATTGCTTTATCTGGCCGGTTCGGGAAAAGGCATTACCGTAGTCGATGTGCTGGCAGCTGAAGGTTTTAACGGTATTCCTGTAGCCTTGCTGGGTCTGAATAATCCGCTTGGAATTATTTTTTCCGGGCTTTTTGTTGCATATCTGAATGTGGGGGGATTCAATATGCAGTTGTACGATTTTGCTCCCCAAATAATAGAGATTATTATTGCCGTAATTATTTACTTTAGCGCCTTTGCACTTCTTATAAAAGGTTTTTTTAATTCTTTAAAGAAAGCAAGGAATGCGGCAACTGAGATGAAGGGGAATGATATCCCTGCGGAGAAATCATGAGTGTACTGTATTTTTTAGTCCAGCAAACGATGTTTTTTTCAATTCCTCTGTTAATTGTAGCGCTTGGGGGAATGTTTTCCGAACGAAGCGGCGTTATTAATATTGCGCTTGAAGGGATAATGATCTTCGGAGCTTTTACCGGAATATTGTTTATTAATATGTTTCAAAGTGCAATCCCCGGACAGCCAATATTGATCCTTGCCGTTCTTGTCAGCTCGCTGACCGGTGTTTTGGTTTCGCTTCTTCACGGATATGCTTCGATAAACATGAAAGCCAATCAGATTATCAGCGGAACGGCGATTAATATGCTTGCTCCGGCCTTTGCGATATATGTTGCCAGGATGATTCGCACCGTACAGCAAATCCCCTTTGTAAATCAGTTCCGGATTGAAAAAGCTCCGGTTTTGGGAAGCATACCTCTTATTGGCCCGCTCTTTTTTCAAAATACTTATTTAACAACCTATCTTGGCTTTTTTATTCTTTGTTTTTCTTCGCTTGTTCTCTATAAAACACGCTTTGGGCTGCGCCTTCGATCCTGCGGTGAACATCCCCAGGCGGCGGACTCCGCGGGGATTAATGTGTACAGGATACGTTACGCCGGAGTAATGATTTCCGGTGCATTGGCCGGGCTTGGCGGGCTTGTCTTTGTTATTCCGACCTCTACCCAGTTTAATGCAGAAGTGTCCGGTTACGGCTTTTTGGCACTGGCAGTGTTGATTTTCGGGCAGTGGAAACCAGGGCGTATTTTGGCCGCAGCATTTTTCTTTGGTTTAATGAAGGTTATTGCATCTTCCTATTCGGGGATTTCTTTTTTAAGCGGAATACCCATTCCAAGTTATATTTACAAAATGATTCCCTATATTGCCACGCTGATAGTTCTGGCTTTTACCTCAAAAAAATCCCAGGCGCCGAAAGCGGCAGGCACTCCGTATGATAAAGGAGGCAGATAAATGGAAAAAATGTACCATATTGGTTTTGATGACACTCACGGCGCATCTTATGCGATTCTTCCCGGCGATCCGGGACGGGTTGAAAAAATCGCTTCTTATTTGGAAAATCCCCGTTTCTATAATCAAAACCGTGAATATACGACATGGCTTGGAGAGCTTTCCGGCAAAACAGTAATGGTTATTTCTACCGGCATGGGCGGTCCTTCTACAGCCATTGGAGTGGAAGAACTTGTTAAAACCGGGGTTAAAAATTTTATCCGTGTCGGAACCTGCGGCGGAATGGCTCTGCCTGTTGTTGGCGGAGATATTGTCATTGCTACAGGCGCAATCCGCATGGATGGTACTACCAAAGAATATGTTCCCGTTGAATTTCCTGCAGTCGCAAATTTGGATATTACCAATGCCCTTGTTGAAGCAGCCAAAAGGACCGGCGCCACATGGCATGCGGGGATNGTACAATGCAAAGATTCGTTTTACGGTCAGCACAGTCCGGAGCGTATGCCATCCGGCTATGAGCTTANGGATAAATGGGAAGCCTGGATTAAAGCCGGCTGCCTGGCTTCGGAAATGGAAAGTTCCACCTTGTATATTGTAAGCCAGATACTCGGTGTACGATCCGGTT
>JGI24704J35079_10001068_pt1 | contig 12011 bp, 12 predicted proteins | sample TergutNt197P3_FD_35079 | JGI IMG/M metagenome (IMG submission 35079)
TGCGGCCCCGCAATTATGAGGAACCCTCAATCCGTCATTGCGAGGAGCCTTTAGGCGACGAAGCAATCCAGACTAATAATCACCTCATACATATTTTTGTTTTTTCCTTCAAATTTCGGCCACAGGCCGAGTAAGGCGCTCATAAGGATGTTCAATTTATGCGGCCACGGTGTTTAGTTTAGGGCATATAGCGGAATACTCAGATTATCCTTATGATACGATTATAAATTTTGGAGAGAATTATTCCCGAACATAGTCACCGCAATAGCGGGTGTGCTGAAATTGAACAAAGGAAACCCGTCCCGAGTTTCCTTTGTTCATGAGAGAGAGCCTAGCGAATTTATAGCGGTCAACCGGTTCTGGCCGAGTGGCCCCCGGGGCTTTACTCCGTCGGGAGCGGCGCCTTGAACACCCGGCCGAGTTTTTTGGCCAGAGCCGGGCTCAGGCGCTGTTTGCCTGTTTCCAGAAGCGAGATTTGGTTCTGGCTGACCTTTGATTTGACGGCCAGGGCCTTTTGGCTTAGCCCGGCTTTGACTCGCAAATCGCGGATCAAGGCCGCGGTTTCAGGCGAGATGGTTTTTTTTTCACCGGCGGGGCGGCTTTTGGCGGCTTTGGGGCGACCGGCTTTAGCCTTGGGACGGCCGGCTTTGCGGGCCGGGGCGGCTTTGGGCTTGGCCGCCTTGGCCTCCCCTGGTTTTTCCATCTGTTGACCGGCCAGGGCCAGCACGGCCGCCAGGGCCTCGGAAACCAGGGGGAATTTATTCTTGGCTATTTTCAGCGTGACTTCGACAAATTGTCCGGTTGTTTTGGTCTTGGGTTGTTTAGGCATAGTCCTTCTCGCTGGTTTTGGCTCGCTGGTTTTAGGGGGATCATGGTTTTGAAAAAACTAAAATACTTTTATAATTATAGCCGCTAATTAAAAAAAAGTAAAGCCGGTCAACGCCTGGTCCGGGCGGCCCTGTATTTCCTATTTTCCGCAACACTGCTTGAATTTTTTGCCCGACCCGCAGGGGCAGGGGTCGTTGCGGCCGATTTTGGGGGCCGAGCGGGTTTCCGGCCGGGATTTTTCCGGCTCGCTTGTTTCGCGGCCGTGGGACATGGTCAGGCGCTTGGGATTATCCTTGGGGGCCAGGTCGGCCACTTCCTCTTCGCGTTTGACCTGGACATGGGTGATGAGCGAGATGGATTCGGCCCGGACCCGTTCCAGCATTTCACTGAACAGGTCGAAGCCTTCCCTTTGGTATTCGCGTAAAGGGTCCCTCTGGCCGTAACCGCGCAGGCCGATGCCGTCCTTGAGCCGGTCCATGGACAGAAGGTGGTCCCGCCACTGGCTGTCCAGGGCGTGGAGAAGGAGCCAGCGGACCAGTTCATCCGAAAGGTTCGGCCCCAACTCCTCCCGGCGGGCCATGAAATCGGCCTTGGCCCGGTCATAGATAGCCTGGGCCAGGGCGTCGGCCGTGAAGGTTTCAAAATCACCGCCGGTTACCGGGAAGCCGAAAACGCGGTAAACTTCGCCGCTGAAGGCCTCCCAGTCCCAGTTGGCCGGCTCGGTCCGCTGGTCCGCGAACTGGTCCGCCAGTTTCAGCACCTGGGCCTCGAACATGGCCAGCACCTGGTCGGGCAGACCTTCGCCGGCCAGAATACGGCGGCGCTGGCTGTAAACGATCTCCCGCTGCCGGTTCATGACATCGTCGTATTCCAGGAGGTGTTTGCGGATTTCAAAGTTATGGTTTTCCACCTGCTTCTGGGCGTTTTCAATGCCCCGGCTGATGAGCTTGGCCTCCAGGGGCACGCCCTCGGTCATGCCCAGGCGCTCCATGAGGCCCTTGAAGCGGTCGCCGCCGAAAATGCGCATGAGATCGTCTTCCAGGGACAGGTAGAACCGCGATTCGCCCGGGTCGCCCTGGCGGCCGCTGCGGCCCCGGAGCTGGTTGTCGATGCGCCGGGATTCGTGCCTTTCCGTGCCCAGGATGAACAAGCCGCCTAAAGAGGGAACGCCCGGCCCCAGGACGATGTCGGTGCCCCGGCCGGCCATGTTGGTGGAAATGGTCACCTGGCCCGCCTGCCCGGCCTGGGCCACAATGAGGGCTTCCCGCTCGTGCTGCTTGGCGTTCAGGACATTGTGGGGCACACCCCGCTTTTTGAGCATCTCGGCAATATGCTCCGAATGGCTGATGGAGATGGTGCCCACCAGAACCGGCTGGCCCTTCTGGTGGAGGGCCTCGATCTCCTCCACCACCGCGTTGTATTTTTCCCGGGCGGTGCGGTAGATGACGTCCTGGTGGTCGAGGCGGACCATGCGGCGGTGGGTGGGGATGACGGTGACGCCCAGCTTGTATATTTTGGCGAATTCGGCCGCTTCGGTGTCGGCCGTGCCGGTCATGCCGGCCAGTTTTTCATACATGCGGAAATAATTCTGGAAAGTGATGGAGGCCAGGGTCTGGTTCTCGCTTTCGATCTTGACCTTTTCCTTGGCTTCCAGGGCCTGGTGCAGACCGTCGGAATAACGGCGGCCGGCCATGAGGCGGCCGGTGAACTCATCGACTATGACCACCTGCTTGTCGGCCGTGACTATGTAGTCCTTGTCCCGGGTGAAGATGGCGTGGGCCTTGAGGGCCTGGGTCAGGTGGTGGAGAATTTCGATGTTGGACGGGTCATAGAGGTTGGGCAGGCCCAGTATCTCTTCGGCCCGGGCCACGCCCTCTTCAGTGAAGTTGGCGTTGCGGCCTTTCTCATCAAGAGTGTAATGGGCATCCCGGCTCAACTGGGGAATGACCCGGTCGGCCCTGAGGTAGAGGTCGGTCGATTTTTCAGCCGGGCCGGAGATGATGAGGGGCGTGCGGGCTTCGTCGATGAGAATGGAATCGACCTCGTCAACGATGCCGAAATAAAAATCCCGCTGGACATAGTCCTCCAGGCGGGATTTCATGTTGTCGCGCAGATAATCGAAGCCGAATTCGTTGTTGGTGCCGTAGGTGACGTCGGCCCGGTAGGCGTCATGGCGCTCCCGGTCGTTCAGGCCGTGGACGATGACGCCCACCGACAGTCCCAGGAAATGGTAGAGGCGGCCCATCCACTCGGCGTCGCGCCGGGCCAGGTAGTCGTTGACCGTGACCACGTGGACGCCCCGGCCGGTCAGGGCATTGAGATAGACCGGCAGGGTCGCGGCCAGGGTCTTGCCCTCGCCGGTTTTCATCTCCGCGATCCGGCCTTCATGGAGGGCTAACCCGCCCATGAGCTGGACATCGAAATGGCGCTGGCCCAGGGTCCGGCAACCGGCTTCGCGCACCACGGCGAAGGCTTCGGGCAAAAGGTCGTTTAAGGCTTCTCCCCGGGCCAGCCGCTGTTTTAAAATTTCCGTCCGCCCGGCCAGGGCCGTATCCGAAAGGGGCCGTAAGTCCGCTTCCAACTGGTTGATGCGGTCCACCACCAGGCTATAGCGTTTTATTTCCCGGTCATTGGCCGTGCCGAATATTTTTCGCAAAACGGATTTCATAGTTACCCCGGGCGCCGGGAGGGCGGTAGGTTTCGGATTCGGACGACAAGCCCCGTGGGGTTTTCCGTGGTGTTCGGAGCCGGGAAGTTTGGTTCAGGGTCCGGCCGCTCCGGAGGGCAGGGCGCCGCGGGCGCCGGCTTCTTCCAGTATCTTGACTTCCTGGAACAGGGTCGGCGAAACTGTGGCCAGAAGTTCCAGCGGGTCGGTGGGCACGCCCCCAAGGAGGATCTCGTAATGCAGATGGGGCCCGGTCGATCGCCCGCTGTTGCCGCTCCTGGCCACGGGCTGACCGCGGAGGACGGTCTGGCCGGCTTCCACCAGGACGCTCTCCAGGTGCCCGTAGCGGGTGACCAAGCCATAACCATGATCAATGGTCATCAACAGGCCGTAGCCGCCGCCGCTGGATTGGCCGCTGGCCAGCACCGTGCCGTCGGCCGGGGCTCGAATCAGGGTCCCATGGGGTGCCGGAATGTCAATGCCGCGGTGGAAGTCCGACGATCGGCCGCCGAAGGGCGACAGGCGGAGACCGAAGCGCGAGGATATGTGGGGCTGGTTGAGGGGCATTATGGTGGGCGTGGCGGCCAGAATGGAGCCGGTCCCGCTAAGGCTCTCGTTGATGGTTATCAGGTCCAGTTCAGCCTGGTCGGCCAGGGCCATCAGGCGCTCCAGATCAAGGTTGAGGTTGCGGATCAAATACCGGGAACCGCCTTCGAGGTCTTCCGGGCCGTCCCCGCCTGTGCCGGGGCGGTCGGTCCAGGCCACCGCGGCGGCCAGGCGGGGCAGTACTTCGTCTTCCGGCGTATCCAGGGGCAACCCCAACTGGATCCTTATTTCATCGGTCAGGGCTGTTCGAACGGCGGACAGTTCGCCCAGGCGGCGCAGTTTGCCTTCCAGGGCGCCCAAAGTGGAGGAAAAGGCCGCTGTCTGAGCCTCCAGGGCGGAATTGGTGGCCTTCAAGGCCTCCATTTCCCCGGAGCGGTCCACGAAACGGTCTTTCACCCGGTAGGAGTGGAAGGCATAGCCGATCAAAAAAATCAAGGCCGCGAGGATCAGGACGGCCAGGACCGCCAGCGTCGCCTGACGGAAATGGAAATTATAGACCCGGCCCCGGCCGCCGGGGATAACGCAGATATTGAGGCGATTGGCTTGGCTCAAATTAAACTCCCCAAACCTGTTAGCCCGCATTCAAATTGAAACCAAATTTGGTTAACTATCTTCTTTTTTACCACATTTCGGCGGCCCTGGCAAGGGCGGGCCGGCCAAGGATGGTTGCCTGGGGGGCGGGGCCGGATTCAGTTGATGGTCCGGGCTGTGGTCAAGAGGCGGCCGGCCGGCAGGTTCCGGCCCGTCGAGGCGGCCATGCTCACCACTTCAAAGGTGCCTTCGCCCCCGGGCCGGAGATAGGCGGGGAAAATCAGGGTCTGGCCCCTGGCCACAACGTCGCCTCTTTCATCCGTCAGGGTCAGTTCGAAGGTCACGGACTGGTGGGCCTGATCGGAGTTGTTCCTCACCTGGCCGACGATGCGGATATGGCGCCCGTTATTGAAAAAGGTCCAGGTGTATCCCACCACGTCGATGGCCAGGCTCTCCGGGGCGCGCACGGCCCAATGACTGGTGTGGGTCATGACTTCCGGCTGGGAGTGGGAGCAGGCCAAAATCAGGATCAGGGCCGAAATCAGGGCGGCGGCCCGGACCGGACGGAGAATAAAACAGGCGGGTCTGATCCGTTTCATGTTCTTCCTGTAATTGCGGGCGGGTCTCCCCGTCACTCGTTTCGGGCGTTGGTCAAAAGGCGCAAATGCCGGATAGGCCCCTTCCGCCCGGAGCGGGGGCGGCTGGTTTTCACTGTCAGGTGAAAGAGGCCTTCACCGCCGGGCATCAGGTCCGGGCTGACCCGGGCCTCGCCCATGCCTACGGCCCGGCCGGTTTCATCAAAAAGCAGGGCGTAGAGAAAAACCGGCCGCTGGGCGGTCCCGGTGTTGTTTCTGACCCGGCCGGAAACAGCCAAGCCCTGGCCCGCGGCCGTATAGTTCCAGCGGAAGTCCAGCACTTCGATCTTCAGACTGACCGGGGCCAGTTCAGCCACATCAGCTTTTATGGGCGGTTTCAGGCCGTATTCCGGCTTGGCACAGGCTCCGGCCAGAAGGGCCAGCAACATGGCGGCCAGCGGCGCGGCCGATCCTCGGGCTCGCCGGAGGGGGCTGTGGGGCATGGCGGTTTAGATATAGCGGCGGGTGGCCCGCTTCAGCCGGGCCTTGGCCCGCCGGATCTCATGGCGGTCTTTCTTGTCCTCGGCCGTCTCAAGCCGGGCGGAGAGAGCCCTGATCTCCGGCTTGACCGTCCGGGGATTCTCAGCGACCGGGGCCGGCTTGTTTTCAACCTTAAGGAGGGCGGCGGTGATTTCAAAGCGGTTCATGGCTTTGAACCCTTCCATCTCTTTGGCTTTGTCCCTCAATTCATTGAAGGGGAGTTTGGACAACTTGACGGCCTTTTTTCCGGCCATGGTGCACCTCTTTGGCTTATGGTCTTGCTCCGGGCCGTCGGCCGGCCCGGTTTCAAAAGGATAATTATAACTTAAGTTGCGGCTTTTGACCAGAGTCGGCTGGAGAATTATTTGAGGCCATCCGGCAGCCAAAAGAGGGCGCACCTCCTATCCCTGGAGACGCACCCTCTTTTACTTTAGCCGGAAATAACTTTGTTTTACTTCTTCAGAATTTCCGCCAGATCGACATCGGCTGTGCTGATGGGCTTTATAGCGAAGTTCGCTACAAGGTAATCCAGCACGTTCGGGGAAACGAAAGCTGGTAGCGATGGACCCAGACGGATATTCTTCAGGCCGAGGTAGAGGAGCGACAGAAGGATGCTGACCGCCTTCTGCTCATACCACGACAACACGAGCGTCAGAGGCAGGTCGTTCACACCGCAGTTGAACGCTTCGGCGAGCGCCAGAGCGACTTTGACCGCGCTGTAAGCGTCGTTGCACTGGCCCATATCCAAAATTCGCGGGAGCCCGCCTATGGTGCCTAGTTCGAGGTCATTGAAACGAAACTTCCCGCAGGCCAGGGTAAGGACAACTGTATCGCCCGGAGTTTGTTTCACGAAGTCCGTGAAGTAACCGCGTCCTGATTTCGCGCCGTCACAACCGCCGACAAGGAAAAAATGCTTGATCGCGCCGGATTTCACCGCTCCGATGACCGTATCGGCAACCGCCAGCACAGCATTGTGTCCGAAGCCTGTCGTAAATGTGCCGCCGCCTTGCGGTTCCTTGTAGCCGCCGAGGGCCAGGGCCTTATCGATGACGGGCGTGAAATTCTTATCAGTGCCGATATGGACAAGATTCGGATAATCTACCATAGCGGTCGTAAACACACGGTCGGTGTAACTCTCCTTCGGCGGCATAAGGCAGTTCGTGGTGAAGAGGAAGGCGGCGGGAACTCCGTCGAACTCTTTCTGCTGATTCTGCCACGCCGTGCCGAAGTTGCCTTTCAGATGAGCGTATTTTTTCAATTCGGGATAGGCGTGAGCGGGCAGCATTTCGCAGTGGGTATAGACGTTAACGCCCTTACCCTCGGTCTGCTCAAGAAGGAGTTTCAGATCACGCAGGTCGTGGCCGCTGACAACAATGAACGCGCCCGGCTCAATTGTGCGGCTGACGGTCGTCGGTTTGGGATGACCGAAAATTTCGGTGTTCGCTTTGTCAAGCAGTTCAAGCGCGGCCAGGTTCACTTTGCCGCACTCCATCACCAGCGGCAGAAGTTCGTTCAGCCCATAGCCGTCCTCGCCGACCGCCGATAGCGCCTTGCGTAGAAACGCCGTAATCTCCGCGACATCATAGCCCAGTTCGAGTGAATGGTAGGCATAGGCTGCCACGCCGCGCACACCGAGCAGGAGCAGGGTTTTCAAGCTGCGCGTATCCTCGTCCGCGTCACGTACCTTGTACAGATTGTAGAACGGCTGATCGACTTTCCCGATTAATTTTTCCAACGCCGCGTCATCAAAATTGACATTGGTCAGTGTGGCGAACAAGGCCTCCAACAGCAGTCTGTCCGGAGCGGCCGCACCTTCCCGCGCGGCGGTGATAAGCGCACCCGTCAACTCGTCCTGAAGCCGGGCCGTGTTGGCGGTTTTACCGCAGGCTCCGGCGTTTGTGCAGGCTTTGCCGCCGGCCGTCTGCTCGCATTGCATACAGAACATCTTGTCCATAGTTCATTTTCCTTTCAGTCCCTTTTTTCGCCGTCAGTGCCGAAGGTCACGACTTGCCACGGAATAAATTTGCCGGAGTTTTTAAGAGCGGTAATCGACGCCTGCTCAATTCCCCCGCAGCAAGGCACTTCCATACGCACGACGGTGAGCGACTTGATATTGTTGTTTGTGATGATCCCTGTCAATTTTTCGGAGTAGTCCACCCCATCAAGTTTCGGGCAACCGATGATCGTAATTTTGCCGCGCATGAATTCCGAATGAAAACATGCTCTTACATATGCGACACAATCGGCGGCGACAAGCAGGTTCGCTCCGTCAAAATACGGGGCACTCTCAGGCACGAGTTTTATCTGTACCGGCCATTGCCGCAGTTCGCTAACCACCGCAATTGTTTCCGTGTTTCTCGCCGCCCTTGTAATGCTGTGCGCGTTGGAGCCGGGGCAGCCGCCCTTGTCCGCCATTCTCTGCTGATTCGCCTTTACCGCCTCATCGTTATATTCTTTTGCTTCTCGCTCCACGAAGGTGATCGCCCCGGTCGAACATACGGGCAGACAGTTCCCAAGTCCGTCGCAATAGTCGTCGCGCATGAGTTTCGCCTTGCCATCGACGAGGCCGATCGCCCCTTCGTGACAAGCATCAATGCAAAGTCCGCAGCCATCGCATTTTGATTCGTCGATTTCGATTATCTTACGTTTCATAGTAAACCCCCTCTTGACTTTTTGCCCAATATAACCTAGTTTTGACCATAAATCAGTTGGATTTGCAACGGATGCGATGGATTTAAAAAAAGATTATTCAACCTTGATCAAGTCCCCGCTTTTTCAAGGCGTTTCGGAAGAAGAATTCGACTCGCTCGTAAAATGCCTGGGTTGCACATTCAAGGTCTATAAAAAGAACGAAGCTGTGTACCTGGCGGGCGACTTCGTCCGCGAAATCGGTATTGTCGTGAGCGGCGGTGTTCACATAGTCAAATACGATGCTTGGGGCAACAGCAACATCATAGCGGAGGTTTCGGGCGGCGAAATGTTCGCCGAAGCCGCGGTCTGCGGTGGTGTGGGCCTTCTGCCCGTCAGCGTAAGGGCGGCGGCTGATATGGAGGCCATGTTTTTTGATTTTCAGCGAATTATTACCACCTGCACCTCAGCCTGTGTTTTCCACACCTTGCTTATCCGTAACATGATAGGCGTGTTTGCCCGCAAGAACATTGCGCTCGTCGGAAAGATGGAACATCTCACCAAACGCACAACCCGCGATAAGTTGCTTTCTTATCTGTCTGAGCAGGCCAAACTTCACAACAGCAACAGCTTTAAGATTCCATTTGACAGGCAGGAACTCGCCGATTATCTCTCAGTCGAGCGCAGCGCTTTGTCGGCGGAGATGTCGAGGATGAAAGCGGACGGGGTAATCAACTACCGAAAGAACCATTTTGAATTGTTGTCTGAGAGGCCGTTGATTCCAGGTCAAATTGCTGCCTTGTCTGGGCTGATCGGCGGAGTATGAAGAGGTTCACCTCCGGAGGGGCCAGAAAGCGCAGCGGCAGCCCCCAGAAGCCGGCTCCCCGGCTGATATAGACCCAGCCCCGGTCAGGGGCCGGGTGGAGGCCGCGCAAAAGGCCGTTGACCAGGGTGGTCGGGAAATGGTTGGGCCAGATCTGGCCGCCGTGGGTGTGGCCGGAAAGCTGAAGGTCGAAAAGGCCCTGGGAGCCCGGGGCCGGAGTCGGCCGGTGCTTTAAAAAAAGGATGAACCGGTGGTCGTCCCGGAAGGCCTCCAGGAATCGGCCGGGGTCCGGCCTCCCGCCGAAAACCTCGTCGTCCACTCCGGCCACCACCAGCCCTCCGGTCTCCTCGGCTTGGCCCCGGAGGAGCTTGAGTCCGGCCCGGCGATAAAAATCCAGGGCCGCCGGGAGACCGAAATACCTTTCGTGGTTGCCCAGAACGGCGAAGACCCCGAGGGGAGGCCTTAGCCCGGCCAGGAGGGCGGCCTCCTGTTCGCAGGCGGCGCCCGCGGGCGAATCCAGGATGTCGCCGGTGAAGACCACCAGGTCCGGGGCTGCGCCTTGGACCAGGTCCATCAGGTTTTTCAGTTCCCCCAGACCTATAAAACGGCTGAGATGAATGTCGCTGACCTGGACTATGCGCAGCTCGTCCGTCCCGGCCGGCAGTTTGGCGGTCGCAAGTTCCACCTTCACCAGCTTGGGGGTGTAGGCCATGTGGTAGGAATTCAGGAGGGCGGCCGCGGCCAGGATCAAGGCCATAGAAACGGCCTTTGGGGCTGTCAAAAAGCCCATCTGGTCGGCCGGGGCGCCTAAGGCAACGGCCCCGGCCAGGGCCAGGCGGAGCAGGTCAAAAGCCAGGACGGCCAGGAGAAATAAAATGAGATAGCCCAGGGTCAGGGGGCCGGCGGTCAGGAGCCACTCGGCCGCCGGCCAGGAGTGGACCTGGTCCGGCCAGGATTGGGGCAGTATAAGGACCAGGAGGACCAGGGCCACGGCCGTGAACCAGTGGCCGGAGCCGTAGGCCAGCCTGAGGCGGACCAGGAAATGGAGCGCCAGACCCAAAGTAACCAACAGCCGCAGGATTTGAAAGGACATTTCAAGCTCCGGCGTTTCGCCTCCGGTTGGGCGGTTTTAGGGTTTGTAAATAAAGATTTTTGTTCTCTGGCAAGGCGCGAACGCTTTTTAAGCGCAGAAATATATGACATATTTCGAGCATTAAAAAGCGTGAGCAACGCCGCCAGGGGGCAAAAAGATTATTTACGACCGGTCCAGGGTATCGTTGACCATAGCCTCTTCCAGGGTGCGCATTTCATTGAAGTGGGCTGCCGCGCATTCCAGGATGGACATGGCCGCGGCCGCGCCGCTGCCTTCGCCCAGCCACATCTCCAAATCCAGAAGGGGGGTCAGCCCCAGGTGGTTCAGGACGGCCCGGTGGGCTTTTTCCTTGGAACAGTGGCCGGCGAATAAATATTGGCGTATGGGCGGGGCCATTTTTTCAGCCAAGAGGGCCGCCGCCCCGGCGATGAAGCCGTCTATGATCACTCCGGCCCGGCGCAGGGCTCCGCCCAGAAAGACCCCGGCCATGGCCCCGATTTCCAGGCCGCCTATTTTGGCCAGAACATCCAGGGGGTCGTTCATATCCGGCCGGTTGACCTCCAGGGCCCTCTGGATGACCGCGGCCTTGTGGGCCACTTTTTCCGGGGCCAGGCCCGAGCCCACGCCCGTGGCCTCCAGGGGCGGAAGGCCCAGGAAAAGGGAGCAGATGGCCGAGGAGGGCGTGGTATTGCCGATGCCCATCTCCCCCGCGGCCACCAGGTCCACCTGGGGCTCCTGAAGCACTATTTCCAGCCCGGCCAGGACGCTCCTGACCGCTTCTTCCCGGGTCATGGCCGGTCCCTGGGCCATATTGCGGGTGCCGTGGGCGATCTTCAAATTCAGGATGGCCGGGTGGGGCGGAAAATCATAATTCACCCCCACGTCGGCCAGGACGACCTTGGCCCCGGCGTGGCGGCCCAGGACGGTGATGGTTCCCCCGCCCTCGGCGAAATTGGCTATCTGCTGGCGGGTGACGTCCTTGGGGTAGGGGCTGACCCCTTCGGCCACCACCCCGTGGTCGGCGGCGCAGACCACGATGAGGCGGCGTTCGTGGCCGGGCTTCAAGCGGTTCTGGATGGCCGACAGCCGCACGGCGCAGTCTTCCAGGCGGCCCAGGGAGCCCCGGGGCTTGGCCAGGGCGTCCTCCCGGACCTGGGCCTTAAAGGCCAGGGCCTCGTTGACCGGTCCGATCTGCCGGATATGGGCCAGAAGTTGTTCCTCCAGGTTCATCAGTCCACCTCATAATTATTAAACCCCGGTGGAGAACCATATCGTTCCCCGCCGGGGTTTGTTGAAGGTCAAGGGGTAAGGCCGTCAGATGCCTTTCTGGACCATAAAGGCCGCCAGGTCGGTGACCCGGTTGGAATAACCCCATTCATTGTCGTACCAGGCCACCACCTTGGCCAGCCGGCCGCCGATGACCTGGCAGAAGGGGCCATCGACAATGGAGGAGCGTTCGTCGCCCTTGTAGTCCATGGAGACCAGGCCTTCCTCGTCATAGCCCATGATGCCCTTGAGTTCGCCCTCGGAGGCCTTTTTCAGGGCGTCCTGGAGGGCCTCGGTGGTGGTTTCCTTGGCCAACTGGGCCACGAAATCAATGACCGAGACCGTGGGGGTGGGTACCCGGAGGGAATAGCCGTCGAAACGCCCTTTCAGGTCGGGGATGACCAGGGCCACGGCCTTGGCCGCCCCGGTGGTGGTGGGGATGATGTTGAGGGCCGC
>JGI24704J35079_10001072_pt1 | contig 11976 bp, 10 predicted proteins | sample TergutNt197P3_FD_35079 | JGI IMG/M metagenome (IMG submission 35079)
ATTTCCTGCGAACGGGCATTTCCCTTGTTTATAATAATATTCCCATGCCAGGGAGCAACCTGGGCATCACCTATGGACGTTCCTTTAAGCCCAAGTTCATCNATAATTTTACCTGTTGGCCTGCCAATGACCCTGCTGTTTTTAAAAACCGACCCGGCGCTGGGNAAACGGTAATGCCCTTTTGCTGTCCTGTCGCTTTTATTTTTTTCAATTTCTTTTTTTATCAGGNCCGGATCTTTCTCCTGCAAAGCAAATGATGCGGCCATAANAAGACAATCCCTTGTCTGGAAGGGACTTTTTTTATAATCAAATTCTTCTTTATTCGGGCTTACGCATATCAGCTTGTTGTCTTCAAGAACCTGCACATCCCTTACCACATCAGCCATTTCTTTGTCATAACAGCGTGCATTCATCCACAATGCACCGCCTATTGTTCCGGGCATACCCGCCAGGAATTCCAAACCCGAAAGGCCGCGGCCGGCTGCATATTCTACAGCATAATCTATCGAAGTNCCGGCTCTGAACCTGAGTTCGGACTCAGGAGATTCCGANGGGCTGCCGAGANGTGAGGAATGAAGACCGCTATATCCNGTTGTATCCAGCACAATTCCACGAATTCCACTGTCGGATACTACAATATTGGCGCCTCCCCCCAAAATAAAGACCGGAATTTCTTCCTGCCGGGCCGATTCCAGCAGNAANGCGGTATAACCGGGAAAACACTCTCCTTCCGGCCTTATCCACAGTTCTGCAGGACCGCCNACCTTAAAGCTTGTATGGTATGACATTGGCTCGTTAAAGCTGAAGTCTCCCTGGAATGAAACCTGGCGGGAATTGAAGTTTTCCAGAAATTTGGTTAAATTGTACACAGAGTTAATATATCATGCCGCTTCGCTTATACAACACATTGGGACGTAAAACAGAAGAATTCATTGCTCAAAAGCCCGGAGAAGCGGGTTTTTACGGCTGCGGCCCAACAGTGTACAATTATGCCCATATAGGAAATCTTCGGGCTTATGTAACCCACGATATCCTTACCCGTGTTCTCAGGGAACGGGGATATACGGTAAATCATGTAATGAACATTACCGACGTGGGCCATTTATCGGGAGACAGCGATTCAGGCGAAGACAAGATGGTTAAAAGCGCTGCCGAGCGGGGAAAAACTGTCCTGGAAATTGCCGATTTCTATACACAGGCTTTTTATAACGATACGGATCGCATGAACATAATCCGGCCAAACATAGTCTGCAAAGCTACCGAACATATTCCTGAGATGATAGAGCTGATAAAACGTATCGAAAAAAACGGTTTTACCTACAACGCCGGAGGAAACCTGTACTTTGACATCAGCCGTTTTACCCATTACGGAGAACTGGCGCTGCACCGTATGGAAGACCTTAAAACAGTCGCCAGAACCGAAATAGACGACAACAAACGAAACCCCGGTGATTTTGTCCTGTGGTTCACAAAAAGCAAGTTTGAAAACCAGGCTCTGGTTTGGGACAGTCCCTGGGGGCGGGGTTACCCGGGCTGGCATATAGAATGTTCTGCCATGAGCATTAAGTACCTTGGAGAACAATTTGATATACATGCCGGCGGGATTGATCATGTGCCTATTCACCACACCAACGAAATAGCCCAGAGCGAGGCAGCCACAGGCAAACATCCCTGGGTCAGATACTGGATTCATAATGAATTCCTCGTACTGGACAAAGGTAAAATGTCGAAAAGCACCGGAGAGTTCCTTACACTGCAAAGTCTTATAGACCAGGGATATGATCCGCTGGATTACCGGTATATGCTGGTTGGCGGCCATTACCGGAGTCAGCTTCAGTTCTCCTGGGACAGCCTGGAAAGCGCCCGGAATTCCAGAAAATCGCTTTTGGAAAAAATTAAAACCCTGGCGGCGCAGGTACCGGACACCATACGCAATAACATGATCCTAAATATTTCTCGCAGAGACACAAAGAACGCAGAGGAAAGCGCGAAAATCGCAAATTGCGATCAACCCTCCGTGCCTCCGTGCCTCTGTGAGAGTTCTTTATTGGATATACTACCGGACAGCCCTGCGGCAAAACGCCTGGCAGCCTTTAACGAAGCCCTGGATGACGACATTTCCACCCCCCGGGCGCTGGCTGAATTATGGGGCCTCCTGCGGGATACCGAAGCTGCTCCCGCTGATGCCCTGAAAACAATCCTGTACATGGACAGAGTGCTGGGTTTAAGGCTGGAAACTGCCCTTGCCGGGGAACAGGAAACCCCTGAATTTATCGCAGAAATCGAAGGTTTTATAGCCCAAAGACAGGCGGCAAAAGCAGTAAAAGACTTTAAATTGGCCGATAAGATAAGAAATGATCTCAATCAGCGCGGAATAATACTGGAGGACACGAAAAATGGTTCGACATGGCGGCGAAAAACCTGATGTAAGCTTGATAACGAAGGTTATTTTACTTTAATATGTAACATTTAAGGAAGAATATTGTTTTTAGAAGCAGGAACAGAAGTATCACCGCAGGAAAGGTTCCGGCGCCTGTATACGGTAGTTTTTCCCATTTTATTCAGGGTTGCCTTCCGTATCACAGGGAATGAAGAAGCGGCTGAGGATCTTTGTCAGGAGGCATTTTTCAGATATCACGAAAAGGAAATGACCTTTCCGAACCAGGACGAAGCCAAATACTGGCTTATTCGCGTGGTTAAGAATTCGGCTCTGAACTATGCCAAAAGAAAAGAACGTGAACGCCGTGCATACCAGCGGGCTTTTCGCGAAACCGAGCGGACGGGAGAAAGCGGCGAGAGTGATCTTATACGGAAAGAGACTCTCAAGGAAGTAACCGATGCGCTTGAGCAGCTTCCCGAAAACCTCCGTATTGTGCTAGTATTAAAAGAGTACGGGGAACTGAATTATAAAGAAATTGGACGTGCCCTTGGTATAAGCGAAGGGAACGTTAAGGTAAGGGTTTTCAGGGCAAGAGAACGCCTGACAACTCTCTTGGGTGCAACAGCCGGGTTTGAAACACCGGGTGAATCAGATTCACCCAGCGAAGGAGCGACGGTAGATAAGGATGGGTAAAATGTGTCCTGATCATCAAGTAATGTCGGTTTATTTTGACGGTGAATTGGATTCCCCCTGGAAGGAAAAATTTGAAAAACATCTGAATGAATGTACTTCCTGCCGGAACCATCTTGAATCATACAAACTTATGAGGCAGAGGCTAAAAGAAGCTTCTTTGGTTCCGGACAGGCCCGTGGATCAAGCCCTAATGGAAGCCATGGAACGGGTTTGGGAAAAAACCGGCTATGTAATAAGGCCCAAACGACAGGGCATACGCCGTTTCTGGAACGGTTCATTAACAATCCCTGTCCCTGTTGCTGCGGCAGCAGGACTTATAATGGCTGTAGCATTTGCCGCCATTATCGCCTTTAAACAGCAGCCGGCAAAAGTAACTGAGCCTCCGCAGTTGGCTGGTCTGGAAATGCAGGAAATGATGCCTGTTTCGGGAGATATGGCCAGCTTCTTTCAATACCTGAGCAGTGACAATTCGGCTGATATGGTTATTATCCGCCTGCCTGATACTACCTTTAAAAATGTTGGTGAACCCCGTATGCTCAGAGCGGCGGATTACACAAGGGGCAACGGTTCACGATGATAAAGGCCAGGTTTCTTTGCGCTTTGGCTCTTGTCATAAGCGCAGGGCTATTTGCCCAGGAACGGCGTCTGGATGAACTTCCCCTCCTCAGAGAAAGGGCTATAGAAATTCATATTACCACCACTATAGAAGAAAAGAACCAGGAAGTGTGGAACGCGTTCAGCTCCAAGGTTACTTTTCCCGGACAGCCGGTAGGAATAAGACTGGTAGGTGATAACCTGATTATCGCTGTTCAATTTACCCCCTATCTTCGTCAGAGCAAATATGCACTGGTAGCCCAAAGTCAAATCTGGATTAATATACCCGAAAGGGGAATGAGTTACAAAACCGACACCCATTCGATCCCCATCGATCTTGGAGAACCGATTTTGTACTTCCCCCTGGGCTCTGAGACTACATCCGATAACCCTCATATTGAACTGCTTCTGACCATGTACCGGTACGGAGAAGCGCCGGTTACAGGGGAAGAATCAGATAACCGCTCATCTCCGACACAGGACGAAACCAGGCAGCAGCCCGGTGTCCTGCCCAGAAGGGAAGGCAGAGGCGAAACCGGTTCACAGGGAGAGGGCTCCAGGCCCGGAGGACGGAACAGATAATGGTTACCGTTGTTTCCCTTGGGGGATCGATTGTTGCTCCGGACAGTGTTGATATCCCTTTTCTGAAAGACTTCCATTCCCTTATCAGTGATTTTTTAAACGAAGACGAAAAACGGCGTTTTATTCTGGTAGTCGGCGGCGGCGGTCCTGCCCGCGTATGGCAAAATGCTTACCGCGAAATTTCACTCAATATAAAAGATGAGGAAGCGGACTGGATCGGCGTAATGGCAACCCGGCTCAATGCCCAGCTTATAAAGGCAATTATGGGAGATTGGTGCAACCAGCCGGTAATTACCGATCCATCCAAGGCCGGACCCTTTACGGGAAGGGTTCTTGTCGCTGCAGGCTGGAAACCCGGTTTTTCTTCGGACTATGACGCTGTTCTTTTGGCCGAACAGTTCGGCGCCGATATGGTGATCAACCTTTCAAATATCAAACAGGTATACACTGATGATCCCAGGAAAAATCCTGACGCAAAACCTCTGGATGCCGTATCCTGGGAAGACTTTAAGGCCCTTGTGGGAGAAACATGGACACCCGGCAAAAACGTTCCTTTTGACCCGATTGCAACCCGTCATGCGGCAAAAATGAACCTTAAAGTAATCTGTGCAGCCGGCAAAGATCTCCCCAACCTCCGCTTTATTCTGGAAGAAAAACCCTTTATCGGCACATTAATTGGATAGTACATTTTGTTGAGATTCTCCATTTTATTCGCTAAACTTAATTATTGATTGTTAAAGGAGCCTCAGATGGAAACTTCTGCATTGCAAAACGCCCGTTATAAATATCAGCCAAAACTCCCTGCCATACTTTCACATTCAATTGAAGAAGTAGCCCTTTCTTTTGGAGAACCAACCGCATCTGCAGCAGACAGCGAAGCGCTGGCGGAAATGTTCAAACTTAGCTACGGCAAGCCCATAGCAAGTTTTGTAAAAGGAAAGAACGAAAAAATAAAACGGCCCCTTACCGTAGGAGTGATTCTGTCGGGCGGCCAGGCTCCGGGTGGGCATAATGTTATTGCCGGTCTGTACGATGGGCTTAAAAAAGGGAATGCCAATTCCGCATTGCTGGGTTTTCTCGGAGGCCCCAGCGGTTTACTGGAAGACCGCGCTGTAGAGTTTACCGGTGCAATTATTGATGAATACCGCAACACCGGCGGCTTTGACATTATAGGATCGGGACGTACCAAGATTGAAACCCCCGAACAATTCGCCGCTGCGCTGACAACGGCAAAAAAGCGAAAGCTTGATGCGGTAGTTATTATCGGCGGAGACGATTCCAATACAAACGCTGCGCTTCTGACGGAATACTTTGCAGCCAACAATCTGGAAACCCAGGTTATCGGCTGTCCGAAAACCATAGACGGTGATCTTAAAAACGAGTATATCGAAGCATCTTTTGGTTTTGATACTGCAGCAAAAACCTACAGCGAATTAATCGGCAACATAGAACGTGATGCAGCGAGCGCCGGAAAGTACTGGCATTTTATCAAACTTATGGGACGCTCCGCAAGTCATATTACCCTGGAATGCGGACTTCAAACCCGGCCAAACGTATGCCTTATTTCCGAAGAAGTTGAAGCAAAGAATAGTTCCATGACACAAATCGTTGAACAGATCTGTTCATCTGTTGTTAAGCGGGCAGAAAACAAGATTAACTTCGGCGTGGTTTTAATCCCCGAAGGGCTGATAGAATTTGTACCGGAAATGAAAAAGTTGATCAAGGAACTAAACGATCTTATGGCGGATTACGGCGATGAACTGACGGAAAAAACCAGCTTTGTTGATCAAATTAACTGGCTGGATAACCGTCTTTCCGGCGAAGCCAACGCCCTGTTTAAGTCACTGCCGTCCGAAATTGCACAACAGCTTTTGGCCGACCGTGATCCCCACGGTAACGTTCAGGTTTCCCGGATTGATACGGAAAAACTCCTTATCGGTATGGCAGAAAAAAAACTCAAGGAGCTGAAAAACAGCGGCGCCTATAAAGGAAAGTTCAGCGCCCTGGCGCATTTCTTTGGTTATGAAGGGCGCAGCGCATTCCCCAGCAATTTTGATGCCGATTATTGCTACAGCCTGGGATTTACCGCTTTTGTGCTTATAGCATCCGGTCTTACCGGTTACATCTCCAGTGTCAGGAATCTTACCGCTCCCGCAGAAAAATGGATACCCGGCGGTATACCTCTGACGATGATGATGAATATGGAACGCCGCCACGGTTCTCCAAAACCGGTAATAAAAAAAGCATTGGTAGAATTGGAAGGAAAACCTTTTAAGACATTGGCTGAAAACCGGGAAAAATGGGCTGCCGATACCTGTTATCAGTTCCCCGGCGCAATCCAGTACTATGGACCGTCTGATGTCTGCGATCAGCCTACNAAGACCCTTATACTGGAACATTCATAGTCATATAGGAGTATTATCATGAAAAAAAGTATTATTTTTATCTGTGCGGTATTTTTTTCTGCTGCGCTTTTTGCGCAGAATTCCGTTTCCGCCGGCAATGCGGAACTTCCTGTAAAACGCATCGCCCTGTTTTCATCCGGAGTCGGGTATTTTGAACATTCTGGAACTGTTTCCGGTTCTGCCGAACTGACACTGACCTTTGAGGCAAGCATGGTAAACGATGCCCTAAAGTCCCTTGTTGTAGGCGACCCGGGGCAGGGAGCATCCCCTTCGGTCAGCTATCCTTCCGAAGATACGCTGATACGCACACTTCAAAGCCTGGGTATTGATCTTTCACGCAATCCGGGAACGGCAGAAATTTTTGCAAGCCAGAGAGGCGCTGAAATAGAAGTATCCGCCCCTAATCCCATAAGCGGCAGAATTCTGGGAGTTGAACGGCGGGCATCGGCAAGGAGCGCCTTTGGAGACATTGTACAAGACGCCTTCCTTTCCCTTTCTACCAACGAGGGGATCCGGATTATCGCTCTTAATGATATCGCTTCTTTTTCCTTTAAAGATCCGGCCCTGAATGCAGATCTAAAACGGGCGTTGGATTTAATCGCCGCAAACAGGACTACAAGAAACAGGAGCCTCCTTGTTCGCCTTCCGGGAAGCGGAAACCGTACTGTTTCTTTAAGTTATGTTATTGCCGTACCGGTATGGAAGGTTTCCTACCGGCTGGATTTGGGCCAGCAGAGGCCTGTTTTCCAGGGTTGGGCAATCATTGACAACAACAGCGATACGGACTGGAACAATGTGGAACTTTCCCTGGTTTCCGGCCGTCCCGTTTCGTTTATTCAGGAATTATACCCGCCGTATTACTTTTCCCGCCCTACCCTGCCTCTTGCCATTGCAGGAAGCGCTCAGGCGGAAACGTATGCCGGCGGTTATGACCGGCAGGAAGAAGCGCTGGTTATGAGGGAACGTGCTTTAATGAACGATTCTGCCGTTATATACGAGATGTACGAGATGGACACAATGGCAAAAGCCGCCGCTCCAGCTGCTCAATCTGCCGGGCGCAGTACCGGCACAACCGGAAATCTTTCATCGGTACAAACAGCCGCAACCGGAAGCGTTGCAGGGGATCAATTTGCCTTTACGGTAAAAAACCCAGTAACCCTTAATCGCAGGCAAAGCGCGATGATTCCTCTGGTGAACGGCAGCATGAGGGCGGTTAAAACTTTGGTCTTAACAGGGAACAAAGCGCTTAACAGCTCCATACACCCCGACCTTTCCGCCGAACTGACCAACACCGCCGGCATGAAACTCCCCGCCGGGCCCATTACCGTTTTCGACGGCGGAAGCTATGCCGGAGACGCACTTATAGAGTTCTTCGGCGAAAACGACAAAAGGTTTATCAAATACGGCGAGGATCTTTCCGTTATAGGGACGGCTGCACTTGATTCAGGAACAAGAATTGTCAGTACCGTTACGATTTCCGGCGGTGTAATGATGATAAACCGCCGCCAGATTTACGAGCGGACATACACTGTAAAGAACACCGCATCCGAATCGAAACGTCTTATTATAGAACATCCCGTCACAAACAATTCAACCCTGATCGAACCTGCAAACTATCTGGAAAAAACCGATTCCCTGTACCGTTTTGAACAAACACTCCGCGCCAACGGCGAATTGTCATTTAAAGTTAAGGAAGAAGTTCCCGTAGCGGAAAGGATCGTTCTGAGCGCCCAAAGGACTGACAGTCTTTTAGCCTACAGTACAAATCAGGAAATTCCTAACAATGTCAGAACTGCACTGGCAAGGGCCGTTGAGCTGAAACGAAAAAATGAAGCTGCCGTCCAGACCCAAAACGAACTTGCAGCCCGGCGTACAAGGCTTGTTACCGAACAAGACCGGATACGGCAAAATTTAAATGCAGTCGGAACCGGGAGCGATCTGGGCAAAGAATACATGAGGCGTATGACCGATTTGGACAACGAGATCGAAGGACTTAACAAAGAACAGGAAAAGGCCGTTGAACTTGTTCGCAGTACTCAGAAAGAATTTGACGACTATATCGCAGGGCTGAGGCTGTAGCCGGAAGAATTACAACCGCAGGGAACTTCATTCCCGGTTTAGCATTGCGAAGTTTTTTTTGTTTTTGCGGTACAGGCGCTGGAATACAGCGAAATTTTTAAGATACAGCGCAGCGGCTTCCGGATTAGGCGTATAGCTACGATCCACCGTTACCAGGTTACCTGCTTCTTCCAAAGAACCAATGTGATCAAGCCCAAACGCCATTAATATTGCAGCGCCCAGAGCTCCCGCGTTCTGCGGCTTTTCTATTCGTTCTACCTGCCGGTTTAATATATCCGACAGCATTTGGCAGATTAGTCCCGAACGGGCGCCGCCGCCTACAAACCGAATAACAGGCGATGTAACCACCTTCTTTTGCTGGCAATCCAGCATCCAGCGTTTATGTAACAATATCCCTTCGAGTACCGAACGGATTAGATCATCTTTTTTTGTCGTAAGGCTAACGTTGAAAAAACCGCCGCGGCAATCGGCATCCTCGAATGGGCACCGGTTTCCCAGGAGCCAGGGCATAAAAACAACACCGTTGCTGCCTGCCGGAACATGCGCCGCCGCATCGCACATCATTTCTATCAGGCTTTCCGTATTACAGCCTTCTTGCGGATACGCACCAAGTTCATCCACGACCAGATTATCACGAGCCCATTCAATGCATTTGCCGGATGTTTCCATTTCTGCAAAATAATTATAACGATTTGGTATTGCGCCAGTTACGGAAGCAATCATAGCGACCGTATCTACAAGCTGTTTATCCACTACCGTTGAAACCCATCCCGATGTGCCGATGTACACATGAGTATCGCCTGTTTTTGCACAGCCTGCGCCTATACCGATAAGGCTGCAATCACCGCCGCCGGCAAATACCGCACACCCGGTACCAAGGCCAAGTTGTGTTGCTGCATCCTCTGTCAGGTTGCCTATCTTATCAGTACACTTTACTATCTGTGCAAGATGCTCATAATCCACGCCATGAAGCTTGCATACGGCTTTACTCCAGCAATTTTTACGGTTGTTATAGAGCATGGTGCCGAATGCGGAATCTTCTGAAGAAACATAACTGCCGGTAGCTTTAAATAACAAATAGTCTTTTACATCCAGCCATTTATAAATCTTCTTAAACAATTCCGGTTCGTTCTCCCGAACCCAGGCATAACGGAATACCGGATCTTTTGCGCTGGCAGCCACAACACCGGTCTCCGCCAATGAAATCAATAACTTTCTGATATTAACGCCCGCCACCATTAATAAGCCTGAGCGCCAGGAATCAAATTGTTTGGTCGCCCTTTTATCCATGTAACTCATGGCCGGACGCAGTACTGTTCCGTTTTTGTCCAGCAGTATAAGACCCTGCATCTGCGAACAAAACGAAATGGCGCTGACAGCATCGCCCGCTATGTTCGCCAAACTCAGCACTTCACTGGTGGTTTTACGCATGCTCTCCCACCAATCTTCCGGGTTTTGCTCAACGCCGCCATTTTCCACCAAAAAGAGCGGATACTTGCATGACGCTTCTGCTAAAAGAGTAATACCTGCGTCAAGCCGATACAGACAGGTTTTATTTCCTGTCGAGCCGATATCATAGGCAATCACATAGTTTGTTTTCATACCATTACTCTGTCAGATCGGATTTTTCAGCTTTGGCTTTTTGCTTCAATGCAAGTTTGTTTGTATTCATTGTTTTACGGAATACCCAGAAGCGGTAAACACAAAATTCCGTAAGTAAATTGGTTACCATAGTAACAGCTAGAATAATATACTCATTAACACCCAGATTACTGACCATCTGTCCGCCCCATGTGGAAAGCGGCGTAAATACCATGTAATAAGCTGCTATTTTCATCATAGCGATTGGCACATTAGACGCTGATTTAAAAGTAAACTGGCGGTTAAGTGTAAAATTCCATAAAACTGAGAGAATTAGCGCTATAAGGTAGCAGGGCCAGTAAGGAAGAGGCGTTAGCTCGTTCAATAATGTAAAGCTGCCTAATTCGATTAATCCAGCGGAAGAAGAAAATAATGCAAATTTTACAGCCTGCCAAACATTTTGCTTTGTGGTCATTATTTTTACCTCTTCATTTTTGCGTATTTATGCGTGTAGACAAACCGCATCAGCGAGCGGTCAAGTAATGGCAGCGGTTTTACCTGTCCCGACTTGCCGGCGTGTACACAGGCAAGCGCGTTTTTTTCAATAATCATCATAAGCGCCGTACAATCCGTTTCGTCACCTGCACAGCAAACGGCGCCCATGCCGTCGACACATACGCAATTTCTTCCATCCAGTTTATTCATGGCATCCAGGGATGCCGCTTTTGTCAGGTTCTCGCGCTGTGCTCGAACAATCTTTACATCGGTTCCAACCATTTGGGCAAAATCATCAAGCATTGCAGGCATGATCTTTGCGTTTTCCATCACTGCCAGCACGGATGCGGAAGAATAATGGGCAATAAAATGAAACGCAGGATACACGGCGTAAATTACAGCGTGCAGCATTTCAGTATTGCCTCTGATGGCGTCTTCACCATGATATGCGCTTTCCTTTCCGTTTTGCGTCAGGATGAATCCGTCCGGAATGCGCCTGCTGTATACAGTTTTTTCCGGCGTAATATCGAAACCCGGTGAATATGACATAGACCGCCTGCATATTTCCTCAAGCAGCACTGCCCGCAGAAAAGCCAGTTGTCTGTCGGAGCCGACAAGGAGCGCTCCATGCCGTTCCATTAATATGGCGGCGCCGGTTTCACAAGCGGTATCGGTTTTATTTGCGGCGCCTTTTTTCTTTAGTACGCGCTCCACATTCCGGCGAAGTTTTTTTGTGCCGGGTAATCCATACGCTGAAAAAACTATCTCCCCACCCAGGAGTTCTTTTTCATCCGCAGTCAGGGCGCCGCCAGCATAACCTGTAATGCTCATTGCAGATGCACACGCCTGATGTGTGTGAATAACAAAATTTGTCTCCGGCGATGTCCGGTAAGCCGCCGCATGAATTCCTTTTTCCGAAGATGGTTTTATTTTTCCTTCATACGCCAGAGTGTCAATAGTTACAACGACAATATTGTCTTCTGTTAATCGATCGTAGGCGATGCCGCTCGGCGTGATCGCAAAGCGGTTTTCGTCTATACGGCAGCTTGCGTTACCCCAGGTACGGGCTACAAGTCCTTTTTCCACAAGTTCATGACCTGCGCGTAAAACTTCAGCTTTTGCTTCGTTTACGTTCATTGTTCATGTACCTCTACGCATTGGAAAATA
>JGI24704J35079_10001074_pt1 | contig 11972 bp, 11 predicted proteins | sample TergutNt197P3_FD_35079 | JGI IMG/M metagenome (IMG submission 35079)
GCCCCCTGATGACCACCTCGGCCTTGCCGGTCAGCATCCTGGTCCAGCCGTCGGCGTAGCCCACCGGCAGGGTGGCGATGCGGGCCGGGCCGGGAGTGACGTATGCGCCGCCGTAGCTTAAGGGGGTCCCGGCCGGTACGTCCTTGAGGAAGGCCACCCGGGTCTTAAAGCGCATAGCCGGCTTCAAGGGGGCATTTCCGCCGCATTCGTCCGAGGGAACCAGGCCGTAGAGGGAGATGCCAATGCGGACCATGTCCAGGTGGGTCTGGGGCAGGTCCAGGGTGGCGGCGCTGTTGGCCGCGTGGCGCATGGCCAGGGTCACGCCCTGATCGCCAATGTACTGGAGGGCTTTTTCAAAGGCGGCGAATTGGGTCAAAACCGGGGTTTTGTCTGAATCGTCGGCCCGGGCGAAGTGGGTGAAGGCCCCTTCCAGGTCCAGGCCCGGCAGGCGGCTGAGAGCAGCGGCCAGGGGCCCGGCTTCATCCGGGGCCACTCCCAGACGGCCCATGCCGGTGTCGATTTTCAAATGGGCTTTGGCCCTGCCGCCGGACGCCGTAGCCGCGGCGGCCAGGGCCCGGCCCTGGTCCGGATTCCAGATGGTCTGGGTGAAGTGGTTGGCGACCACCAGGGGCGCGGCCTCCGGCGGGGTGTAGCCCAAAATCAGGATGGGCTCGGTGAAGCCGGCCTCCCGGAGGATCAGGGCCTCGTCCAGAATGGCCACGGCCAGTTGGTCGGCCCCGGACTCAAGGGCCGCCCGGGCCACGGCCGCGGCCCCGTGGCCGTAGCCGTCGGCCTTGACCACGGCGCAGAGCCGGGTCCGGGGCCTAAGGAGGGACTTGAAATACCGGACATTGTGTCCGATGGCTCCCAGGTCGATTTCAGCCCGGGTGGGGCGGCCGGTCAGCATGGCGGTTCCACTTTTTTGTTAAGAGATTTTTTGATTATAACGGCCGCGGGCTGGCCCGTCAAACAGTTTTCCACGTTTGGCCATTTCTTGACTTTTTATTCGCTTTATGATGTAATTTTATACAGGTACTCAACATACCTGTAGCGGTCGCACGCCCGGAGCCGTGTCTTTTTTTCGTTCTACTGGCACGGCCGGGTGTGGACTGAAGATAATACCGTTCGGAAATAAGTCCGCAGTTCTGCAACTGTGTTGAGCACCCGGCCTCTTAAATAGTGAGGCCATTCAGATAAATTTCTGGACAGTGCTTATGCTGGCATTGAATTTTCTCGCCAACAAATCCACCTTATAATGCCAAGAAAAGCCCCTATCAAGAAGGCTCTAAGTCTCCGCCTTCTCTTCCTGACGACCCTCATCGTATGCCTCATGAATGTGGCCGTAATGCTCGTCGTCGCCCACATCTACGAGGACCGCATCCACCAAGACTACAAGAGGAGGGCCTTGACCGCCATCAAGGTCTTGGCTGGCCTCCTTGATGGCGAGACAGTTGACGGCTATCTCAACCGCCTCGAGGAGGACGAGGGTTACCGGAACATCAGGAAGCAAATGCGGATCCTGCTGGAGGGTCATGACCTCACCTACTTCTATGTCCTCAGGGTGGTCGAGGGCGGCAGCGTATATGTGTTCGATGCCACCAAGAAGGACTCCTCCGGCCTGGGCGACTTCTACTCCTGGCTGGACGAATGGGGCGAGGGCCACGACGCTGAATACGAGGCCCTCCTCGCCGGCGGGCGCATCAAGCCGACCACCTCTCATTCCCCGGTCTGGGGCACCCTCCTAACCTTCTACGAGCCCATCCCCCGGGCCGATGGCAGCACCGCCGCCTATGCCGGCGTGGACATTTCAGTGGAGAATATCCTGGAGGAGCGAAACCACGTCCTGGTCGGCATCGGCCTCGCCATCCCCTTTCTTATCCTGGTCCTCTCCGGCATATACTACCTCGCCGTGAATCGGCTTGTCATAACCCCTGCCAGCATGATGGCCGGGGACGCCTTCCTCGACCACCTGACCGGCCTCCCCAACAGGCGGTTTTTCGATGATCACGTCAAGAATATCATGCAGACCCTATCCCGTTCGGTCAGCCCTCTCACCCTGATGATGATCGATATCGACCACTTCAAGCACTACAATGACACCTATGGCCATGCTCAGGGTGACATCTGCCTCAGGGAGATCGCCGCCTCCCTCCTGGAAGCCATCGACAGGTCCGACGACCTCGTGGCCCGATACGGCGGGGAAGAGTTCGTCGCCGTCCTGCCGAACACAAACGAGGACGGCGCGCGCCATATGGCGGCCAAGCTCCTTAAAAGCGTTCAGAGCCGCGTCATACTCCACGAGGGGATCGGCCAAACCGGCTGCGTCACCATTTCCATCGGGTCCATAACCGGCAAAGTGACTCACCCGCGGGAAATCAGCGACTACGTTCAGCGATCGGACCAATTGCTCTATCAGTCCAAGCGGAACGGACGTAACAGGGCCACCTTCGGCAGCCTAAGCCAAACGAGCGAATAATATCAGAGGTTGGAAAAAAAACTTGGCCCGCCTACGGCCTTGGAGTATACTGGCGGAAACCCGCCAGGAGATGCCTAAATGTCCGTTTCCCCCTTTGAAACAGCCTTTCTGCGCAAGATAGAAGACCGGAGCGTGGTGGTGGGCGTCATCGGCCTGGGCTATGTGGGCCTGCCCTTAAGCCTCTCTTTTGCCGAGGCCGGGTTCCAGACCCTGGGGTTTGACGTGGACCGGGCCAAGGTGGACCAGATCCGGGACGGACGCAGCTATATCCTCCACATTTCGGAAGACCGCCTTAAAAGGGCCGCGGCCGGAGGCCGGTTTTCAGCGACCGACGACTTCCGCCGGGCCGCCGAGGCCGACGCCCTCATAGTCTGCGTGCCCACCCCCCTGAACCGCCACCGGGAGCCCGACCTCTCCTTTGTCACCGGCACCCTGACCAGTCTTCTGCCCCACCTGCGGCCCGGCCAGCTCCTGTCCCTGGAGAGCACCACCTATCCCGGCACCACGGCCGAGGAGATCAGGCCGCCCCTGGAGAAGCGAGGGTTTAAGATCGGGACGGATTTTTTCCTGGTCTATTCCCCGGAACGCGAGGATCCGGGCAACGCGGAATTTGAGACCCGCACCATTCCCAAGGTCCTGGGCGGGGAAACCGAGGCTTGCGCCCGGGTGGGCCTGGCCCTCTACCGGGAGGTCATCGGCCAAATGGTCCAGGTCGGTTCCACCCGGGCGGCCGAACTGGTCAAGCTCCTGGAGAACATCTACCGGGCGGTGAACATCGGCCTGGTCAACGAACTCAAAATGCTCACCGACCGCATGGACCTGGATATTTTCGAAATCATCAATGCCGCGGCCACCAAGCCCTTCGGCTTCACCCCTTTCTACCCCGGCCCCGGCCTGGGCGGGCACTGCATCCCCATCGACCCCTTCTACCTCACCTGGAAGGCCCGGGCCTACGGAGTACACACCCGCTTCATCGAGCTGGCCGGGGAGATCAACCAGTCCATGCCCCACTGGGTGGTGGAAAAGCTGGCCCGGGCCTTGAACGACCGGGGCCGGCCCCTCAAGGGCTCCCGGGTGCTCATCCTGGGTCTGGCCTACAAGAAGAACGTGGCCGACCTGCGGGAATCGCCCTCGGTGGAGATAATTGAAATACTGACCGCCCGGGGGGCGGAAATCAGCTACAGCGACCCCCACGTGCCGGTCTTCCCCTCCATCAGGCGGGGCCGCTTCGATTTGGCCAGCGTGACCCTGACCCCGGAGACCCTGAAGGCCACCCACGCCGCCCTTCTTTTGACCAACCACGCGGCCTTCGACTACCGGCTCATCGCCGACCACGCCCCGCTCATAGTTGACACCCGGGGGGTCTTCAGCCCGGCCCCCAACGTGGTCCGGGCCTGATTTTTATATTAAGGAGTGGTCAATGCCGGCCTACAACATTCCTTTCGCCAGGGTGGTCTGCGACGGCCACGAATTTAAGTACATCCAGGAAGTGCTGGCCAGCGGCTGGCTCACCACGGCCGGCCAGTGCCGGATTTTTGAGGAGGAATTCGGCCGCGCCGTGGGCACCGCCCACGCCCTGGCCGTCAATTCCTGCACCTCGGCCCTCCACCTGGCCCTGGAAGCCGCGGGCGTCGGGCCCGGCGACGAGGTCATCGTCCCGGCCCTGACCTTCACGGCCACGGCCGAGGTGGTCCGCTACCTGGGGGCGGACCCGGTCATCGCGGACGTGGACAGCGAAACCGGCCTCCTTAAGCCGGAGACGGTCCGGGACCTGGCCCAATCTCGGCCCCGGGTCAAGGCCGTCATGCCTGTCCACTACGGCGGGCAGAGCGTCCGTATGCTGACCGACGAAACAGGCCCCGGCCTTTTGGAAATGGCCCGGGAACTGGGCCTTTCAATAATCGAGGACGCGGCCCACGCCTTTCCGGCCCGTTACCAGGCCGGGGGCCCCAAGGTCGGCAGCCTGGCCGAGACCATCTGCTGCTTCAGCTTCTACGCCAACAAAACCATCACCAGCGCCGAGGGCGGCTTATTGGCCACCGGAACGGAAGCGGCGGCCAAAAGGGCCAGGATAATGCGGATGCACGGCATTGACCGGGAAGTCTGGGAGCGCTTCACGGCCAAGACCCCGGCCTGGCAATACGACGTGGTGGCCCCGGGCTACAAGTATAACCTGTCGGATGTCCTGGCGGCCATCGGCCGGGCTCAGTTGGAACGGGCCGAGGAATTCCGGCAGGAGCGGGAACGCTGCGCCCGGCGCTACCTGGCCGGCCTGGGAACCCTGAAAAACCTGGCTCCGCCCCGCCTCCGGGCCGGGCTGACCTCGGCCGACCACAGTTGGCACCTTTTTCCGGTCGTCTTGCGGCCCGGCGGCCCGGACCGCGACCAACTGATAGAAGACCTCACGGCCCGGGGCATCGGCCTGTCGGTCCATTACCGCCCCCTTTACCGGATGAAATACTACGCCGAGCGCTACCGCCTCTCGCCCGCGGACTTTCCCGAAACGGAAAAAATCTGGGCCGGCACTTTCTCCCTGCCCATTTATCCTTCGCTCAAGGACGAGGAAATCGACTACATCTGCGCCGCCCTGGCCGAACTGGCGGGCTAAAGGTCTTGTGTATCCTTTAATCAAACGCCTGACCGACCTGGGCCTGGCCCTTTCGGCCGCGGCCCTGCTATCGCCTTTAATCCTGGCCGCGTGCCTTTGGATCAAGCTGGATTCCCCGGGGCCCGTCCTCTTCCGGCAAAAGCGCTTCGGACGAACCCGCAGCTATTTTTACATCCTGAAATTCCGCACCATGCGCCAGGATACGCCAGCCGATGTCCCCACCCATCTCCTGGCCGACCCCCGGACCTTCATCACCCGCAGCGGGGCCTTTCTGCGGCGGACCAGCCTGGATGAACTGCCACAACTCCTGAACATCATCAAGGGCGACATGTCCCTGGTCGGGCCCCGGCCGGCCCTCCACAACCAGTACGACCTCATGGCCGAGCGGGAGCGCTGGGGGGCCAACGAGGTGCCCGTGGGGCTCACGGGCTGGGCCCAGATCAACGGCCGGGACGAACTCCCCATTCCGGTCAAGGCCGCCCTGGACGGCGAATATGTCCGCCGCCGGAGTTTTTTCTTCGACCTGCAAATCATGGTCCTGACCGGGCTCCGGGTCTTTCAGGCCCGGGGCGTGGTCGAGGGCGGCACCGGGGCCGGAAGCCGGAAAGGGCCTGAAACATAAGGAACCGTATTATGAAACGGGTTTTGGTCATCGGCCGGGAGAGCTATATCGGCCGCAGCTTCGCCGGCTACGCGGGGGACGGGTTCAAGGTGGAATTCGCCGGGGCCCGGGACGGCTCCTGGCAGACCCATGATTTCAGCGGCTTTTCAGCCGTGCTCCTGGCCGCCGGCCTGGCCCACCGCCGGGCCCGGGCCGGGGATAAGGGCCTCTATCTGGCCGTCAACCGGGACCTGCCCCTGGCCGCGGCGGAAAAAGCCAAAGAGGCCGGGGTGGGACAGTTCATCTTTCTCAGCAGTTTCTCGGTTTACGGCCGAGGGCCGGGCGAGATAAACGCCCTCACCCCGGAGAACCCGGCGGATGTTTACGGCCTTTCCAAGCTCCTGGCCGAAAGAGCCCTGGCCGATTTGTCCGATGAGACCTTCCGGGTGGCCGTCCTGCGCCCGCCCATGGTTTACGGGCCGGGCTGCCCGGGCAACTTCCCCCGGCTGGCGGCCCTGGCCCGCCGGCTGCCGGTCTTTCCCGACCGGCCCAACCGCCGCAGCATGATTTACATCGACAACCTCTGCCGCCTCCTCCAGCTAATTGTGGAGCATGGGGCCGGGGGACTGTTCCGTCCCCAGAACGAGGAATATGTTAGCACACCCGACCTGGTGCTGGAGATGGCCCGGGCTCAGGGCCGGAAGGTATATCTGACCCGCCTCTTGAACCCGGCGGTCAGCCTCCTGAAGCCCTTGGTGCCAACGGCGGAAAAACTTTTCGGCGATCTCTATTATGACCGGAGCCTGTCCTTCGACGACCGCCTGCCCCCTTACAACGCGGTCGGCTTCGCCGAGTCGGTCCGCCGGAGCCTGGCCGGGGCCTGAAAGGCGATTACCTTCGACTTCACAAGCCGCATCCGAGGAACATCCTGAAGCGGTACCAAATCGAAAGTCTGATTGCGGCTTTAAAAGAACGGGGGCTGTTATGAGCGGGCATCTAAATTACAAAGGTTATACCGGAAGCCTCGAATTTTCCGAGGCGGACGCTGTTTTTCACGGCAAGGTCATCGGCGTCAAATCTCTTATATCCTTCGAGGGCGACAGCGTGACCGCCATCACCGAGGATTTTCATAATGCCGTGGATGAATATCTGGCCTTTTGCGCGGAAAACGAGCAAGAGCCGGAAAAACCATTTAAAGGGTCTTTTAACGTGCGAGTGGGAGCCGACCTTCACCGTCGAGCCGTCCAAGCCGCTTCCGCCCGCGGGATATCTCTAAATTCGTTGGTTGAAGAAGCTATTCGCGCATCGGTGCTTTAAGGAAGCGCCGCCAGCCTGGCGCCCAAGGCCCGGGCCTCTCCCAGAACGGCCTCGTCCTTGGCCAGGGCCTCCCGGTCCTGACCGCCGCGGCCATGGACAAAGCCGCCCCAGGTCATCCGGATGAAGCGGCAGAGGTCCTGGAGGGACTGGACGATGTTCCCGGCCCCCGAGGATTCCAGGTCGTCCGCGCCGTAACTTATGGCCCCGGCCATGGTCTTGCCGGCCAGGCCGTTGTTCTCCGGGTTCATCAGGGCGTAGCAGCGGTCCAGAAAAGTCTTCAACTGGCCGCTCATGGTGAACATATAGACCGGAGTGGCCAGCACCAGGACGGAGGCCTCTCTGAGCCTGGGATAGACGGTGTGCATGCCGTCCACCTGGGAGCAGCGGCCGCCGTTGCGCTGGCAGTTGCCGCAGGCCAGACAGGGTTTTATGTCCAGGCCGAAGATGTCTATGGTTTCAGCCTGGCCGCCGGCTCCAGCCAGGCCTTCGGCCACGGCCCGTCCCAGGACGCTGGAGTTGGAGCCTTTGCGGGGGCTGCTGAGAATTATGACCGCTTTTTTACTCATGGCAAAAGCCTCCTCACTCAGGTCCAAAAAGCACAAAGACTTCGCGGTTGCCCCGGGGCCCGGGCAAGCGGGACGGAGCCTCACCGAGAACCGGCCGGGGCGGGGAGAGGGCCGAGCCCAGGGCCTTGACCTTGGCCACGGCCGAGTCAATGTCGGCCTGGTTCCGCACCACGCCCTTTTTGCCCACCCGGTCCCGGCCGACTTCAAACTGGGGCTTGACCAGGGCCAGGAGCCGTCCCTCGGGCCGCACCAGCCCGGCCGCCGGGGGCAGGACCAGGGCCAGGGAGATGAAGGAAACGTCCAGCACCGCCAGGTCAAACTCGCGGCCCAGCCCGGAGTCGGCCAGATAACGGGCGTTTAAACCCTCCACCAGTGTCACCCGGGGTTCGGCAACCAAACGGGCGTCCATCAGGGCCCGGCCGACATCCACGGCCGTGACACGGGCCGCACCGTGCTGGAGTAAGCAGTCGGTGAACCCTCCCGTCGAGGCCCCCACGTCCAGGGCGTTCAGGCCGCCCACATCCAGGCTGAAATCGGCCAGGGCGCCCGAAAGCTTCACCCCGCCCCGGCTGACGAAACGCCGCCGGGGGGTGATGGTGAAGAGCGTCTCCGCCGGCCACATCTCCCCGGCCTTGACCACGGCCCGGTCGCCAGCGAAAACCTCGCCGGCCATGATCAGGGCCTGGGCCTGGCTGCGGCTCGGGGCCAGCCCTCCCGCGGCCAGGAGTTCATCGGCCCGTCTCTTCCCGCTCACCACTCCCAACTGGTTTTCAAAAGCTCCCGGTCCCGGATGAGGAGTTCGGCGATCTCCACGGCGTTGGTGGCCGCGCCCTTGCGGAGATTGTCGGCCACTATCCACATGGTCANCCCGTTTTCACAGGACAGATCGGCCCGCACCCGGCCGACNAAGACCTCGTCCCGGCCCACGGCGTCTATGGGCATGGGGTAACGGCCTGGTTCGTCCACCACCAGGAGCCCCGGAGCCCGGCGCATCAGTTCCCGGGCCGTGCCGGGGTCTATGGGCCGCCCGGTCTCTATCCAGACCGCTTCCGAATGGCCGTGGAAGACGGGCACCCGCACGCAGGTGGCCGACACCAGGATCTCCTCGTCGCCCAATATTTTACGGGTCTCGTTGACCATCTTCATCTCTTCCCTGGTATAGCCGTTTTCAGTGAACTCGTCTATCTGGGGCAGACAGTTGAAGGCGATGCGATGGGGATAGACCTTCCGGGTGACTTCCTGGAGGTTGTAGAGCTGGCGGGTCTGGTCGGCCAGTTCCTCGACGGCCTTCTGCCCGGTGCCGGAGACGGCCTGGTAGGTGGCCACCACGATGCGCCTGATGCCCACGGCGTCGTAGATGGGTTTCAAGGCCGCCACCATCTGGATGGTGGAACAGTTGGGGTTGGCGATTATGCCCCGGTGGCCGCGGAGGGCCCGGGGGTTGACTTCCGGCACCACCAGGGGCACCCGGTCGTCCTGCCGCCAACAGGAGGAGTTGTCCACCACCGGGCAGCCGCTTCGAGCGGCCAGGGGAGCGAATTCGCGGCTGGCCGCGGCCCCGGCTGAAAAAATAGCCAGGTCCAGGTCCCGGAAAGACTCGGGCGTCACGGCGGCCACGGTCAGTTCCCCGTCGGCGAATTCCACCTGGTCGCCGGCCGACCGCTCCGAGGCCAGGGCCCGTATTTCAGAATAGGGAAACCCTCTGGCCGCCAGGCAGTTCAAAACTTCCCGGCCCACCGCGCCAGTGGCGCCCAGAACCCCGACTTTATACTCCATGTTTCGCCCTATGGTTTCCACCCGCCACGGCTTGGGCTGATTTCCAAATTCGTTTTAATATACAATATAAGTCTCTTCTCCGCAAGTTATTCACTGTTGTCATACTTAAATATTAACGGATTATGGAGCGGAGGCGCTTCATGTCACTATTTATTTAGTCTTAAATAAATGTTGATTCAAAAACGAGTTTAGTTTACATTANANGGATTGCGGGAGGCCNGACTTGCCCCGGACTGAAAAAAAAGAAGAAGAATTTTATAAATTTAAAAATTTTCCAGGTTGCTTACACTGGTTGCCGGCACCGAAGGGCCTGTTTCTGGCCGCGGTTAAGGACGACCCGGATGTGGCCGACCAGGATCTGGTCGCCCTGTTTTCCCCCCGGGAGCTTGAGGCCCGCCGGAGCGGGGCCGGAGCCCGGGGCTGGCTTCTGGGCCGCCTGGCGGCCAAGGCCGCGGCCGGGCGGCGCCTTCGGCTGTCTCCGGCCGAGGTGGAAATAAGGTCCGAGGCGGCCGGCCGGCCCTGGAGTTTTCAGGGCGCGGTTGCCGCCGGTTTCATCTCCCTCAGCCATACCCGGGGCGCGGCGGCGGCGGTGGCCGCGGGCCGGCCGGTGGGGGTGGACCTGGAACCCTGGTCCAGGTCCCTGAGCGACCGGGCCTGGACATGGTCTTTTACGCCCGGCGAGAGGCGTCTGGCGGAAACCGGCGGCCCTTTCCCGGCCCGCCTGGCCCTGTGGTGCGCCAAGGAAGCGGCGGCCAAAAGCTGGGGCCGGGCTCTCCTGAACCATTTATCCCGGGTGCGGGTGGCCGAGGCGGACTGGCCGGCCGGCCGCCTGACCGTGGCCTGGCAGGGCCGGGGCGGGGAGGTCGGGGAAACCAGCGAGGTCCGCCTGTCCCGGTGGGACGCCTACCTGGTGGCCCTGGCAGAGACTCAAGCGATTTAATAAATTGAAAATTTCTCTATAAAGAAAGATGATCAATGACCCCTGAAGAAATATTCGCCCAATTGGACGACCCGAGCCGGACCCTGTATTTCCGGGCCGACGGCCAGCCGGCCCAACCGGGCGGAGCGGATTTGGCGGCCGTGATTCCGGCCCTGCCCCCGGCCTCCTTGGGCTCGCCGGCCTTCCGGTCGGAATACGGCCTTTCACTGGCCTATGTGGGCGGCGCCATGTTGGCGGGCATAAGTTCCCGGGCCATGGTCCGGGCCCTGGCCGAAGGCGGGGCCTTGGGCATCTTCGGGTCTTCGGGCCTGGCCCCGGCCCGGGTGGAGGAAGAGGTGGCCGCCCTTAACCGGGAACTGGCCGGCCGGCCCTTCGGAGCCTGCCTCATCCACACCCCCTACGACCCGGCCTGGGAAGAGCGGGTGACGGAAATTTATCTTAAGCATCAGGTGCGGGTCATNGAGGCTTCGGCCTTCATGCAGCTCACCCCCCAACTGGTGCGCTATCGCTTAAGCGGGGCCCATCGGCGGCCGGACGGAACGGTCGTCCTGCCCAACCGCATCATGGCCAAGGTTTCCCGGGTGGAACTGGCCCGGCGTTTTTTCGCCCCCCCGCCGGAAAAGTTGGTCCGGGCAGCCCTGGAGCGGGGCTGGTTGACCCCGGCCGAAGCCGAACTGGCCCCCCTGGCCCCCCTGGCCGGTGACCTGACCGCCGAGGCTGATTCGGGCGGCCACACTGATTTCCGCCCGGCCCTGGCCCTGTGGCCGGCCATGGCCGCCGAGGCTCGGGAAGCGGCCGCCCGGCATGGTTATTCCATCCCACTGCGGGTGGGGGCGGCCGGCGGCCTGGGTACGCCCTGGGCCCTCCTGGCCGCCCGGGCGGCCGGCGCCGACTATTTCGTCACCGGTTCCATCAACCAGTCCTGCCTGGAGTCCGGCCTGGCCCCGGCCGGCCGGGAACTTCTGGCCAAGGCCGGCCAGGCCGACATGGCTTCAGGCCCGGCGGCGGACATGTTTGAGCTGGGCGCCCGGGTCCAGGTCCTGAAATTCGGCACTCTCTACGCCATGCGGGCCCAGAAGCTGGCCGAAATCTACCGGCAGTGCGGCGCCCTGGAAAATATCCCCGCCGCCGAACGTGAAAACCTGGAAACCCAGATATTCAAAGCCCCCCTAGCTGAAATCTGGAACCAAACCAAAAGCTTTTTCCAGGAGCTGGCCCCGGCCCAACTGGATAAGGCCGAAAAAGACCCCAAGCACAAAATGGCCCTCGTCTTCCGCTGGTACCTGGGCCAGGCCTCCCGCTGGGCNATCAACGGGGTCGAGGACCGCCGCGCCGACTGGCTGATATTCTGCGGCCCGGCCCAGGGCGCCTTCAACGAATGGGCCAAGGGCACGATCTATGAAAAGGCCGAAAACCGCCGGGTGCTGGACCTGGCCCTGAACCTCCTCCACGGGGCGGCTGTCCTGGTCCGGCGAAACATGGCCCAGACCCTGGGCCTGGNGCCCTTTGGCCCGGCTCCGCCTCTCAAACCCCGGCCCGTCCGGGAACTGGCCGGCCTGTCAGATCAGTCCCTATAGATTATATTTTAATATACGAGTTCACCATGACCCTCAGCCAAGCCGCCCGCGGCCGCGTTGCCGCTGAACCCATAGCCGTCATAGGCCTTTCGGCCATCTTTCCCGGGGCTT
>JGI24704J35079_10001084_pt1 | contig 11893 bp, 12 predicted proteins | sample TergutNt197P3_FD_35079 | JGI IMG/M metagenome (IMG submission 35079)
CCTCGACGCTTTCTGGAACGCCAACATGGACCTCTGCGGCCTGACCCCCTTCTTCAACCTCTACGGCGTCCGCTGGCCCATGCGCACCCTGCAGCGCCAGTTCCCCCCGGTCAAGACCCTGTCGGTCCTGGAAAACGGGCGCTATCTCCAGGGCCAGGCCCTGGACTCCCTGGTGGCCCACGGCAGCGTCATCGGCGGCGGCACGGTGCGCAACAGCATCCTGTCCTATAACGTCTCCGTCCACCGCGGAGCCGAGGTGGACGAATCCGTGGTCATGGAAAACGTGGATATAGGGCGCTTTTCCAGGATCAAGAAGGCCATCATCGCCGACGGGGCCAGGATCCCGGCCGGCACGGAAATAGGCCTTAACCCCAAGGCGGACCGCCAGCGTTTCCACGTCACCCCCCGGGGCATAACCGTGGTCACCCGGGAGGATTTTCCGGACATCCCCAAGCAACCGGCCCCCAAAAAGAAAAAAACCCGGGAGGATCGATGAGCCCCGCCCCCCTGGTGGCCGCCTCCATCCTCTCGGCCGACTTCACCAGGTTGGGCGAGGAACTCCGGGCCGTGGAGGCGGCTGGCGTGGACTGGCACCACCTCGACATCATGGACGGGCATTTCGTGCCCAACCTGACCTTCGGGCCCCTGGCCGTGGCCGCGGCCAGGCGGGCCTCCGCCCGGTTCCTGGACGCCCACCTGATGATAGCCGACCCCCTGACCTACGGCCTTGAGTGCGCCAAGGCCGGAGCCGACCTGGTCAGTTTTCACTACGAAGCCACCGCCCATGTCCACAAGATCCTGACNGCCCTCCGGGAGGCCGGGGTGCGCNCCGGCCTGGCCCTCAACCCGGCCACGCCCGTGGAGGTGCTGGGTCCGGTGCTGAACTATGTCGATCTGGTGGTGATNATGGGCGTCAACCCCGGCTTCTCCGGCCAGAAACACATCCCCGANACCTCGGACAAGGTCCGGCGCCTGAAAAAATTCCTGGCCGGCCATACTGACCGGGCCATCCTCATCGAAGTTGACGGCGGGGTGGCGGCCGACAATGCCCGGGAACTGTTCGAGGCCGGGGCCGATATCCTGGTCAGCGGCTCCCAGCTCTTCGGCGCGCCCGACTACCGCGCGGCCGTGGCCGCGCTTAAGGCCTAAGGCCGGCCCAGAAAAGGGAAACCCCGTGACCACCCCGATTCTCTCCCGCGACGAATATTTCCAGGCCCTCGGCCGCTGGAACCAGCCCTATCACGCCGATTACCTGGCCATGTATTCCAGCCAGACCGGCGGCATAGTCACCCTCCCGGCCCTGTGGAACGTGCCGGTGGACGACCACATGGTCCACCGGGGCGACGCGGTCTTCGAGGTCTTCAAGTGCCTCGGCGGCCGGGCCTACTGCCTGGACGACCACCTGGAAAAACTTGCGGCCACCGCCAAGGCCCTGGCCATAAAGCCGCCGCCGGAGTTCGGACGCCTCCGGGAGATCCTGGGCGACACGGTCCGGGCCGGCGGGGAGAAGGACGTCCTGGTGCGGGTGACCGTCTCCCGGGGGCCGGGCGGCTTCACCTCCAACCCCTACGAAAGCCCTGTGGGCCTCCTCTTGGTCACCGTGCTGCGCTTGAAATCCCCCGGTCCGGCCAAGTACGAGGAAGGGGTCAGGGTCATCACCGCGCCCTTCCTGGCCAAAGACCCGCTCATCGCCACCATGAAGACCTGCTCCTACATCCAGAATGTCCTGGTGAAGAAGGCGGCCCTGGACGCCGGGGCCGACTACGCGGTCTGTTTCGGCCGCGACGGCCTGATGACGGAGAGTTCCACGGAAAACATCGCCATCGTCACCCGGGACGGGGAATTCCTGGCCCCGGAGTGGAGCCTGATCCTGAGCGGCAGCACCTTAAAGCGCCTCATGGCCCTGGCCGGCGACCTGGTCCGGGAGGGGCGGCTGGCCGCCGTGCGCCATGCGGGCATCACCAGGGCCATGGTGCGCGAGGCCGCCGAAGCCCTGGTCTGTTCCACCTCCACGGATGTCCTCCCCATAGCGGCCTGGGACAACGAGCCCGTGGGCCCGGGCCGGCCGGGACCCACGGCCCGGGAACTCCTCAGGCGTCTTAAGGCCGAATATACCGACCCCGCCTCGCCCTGGTTGACGGATCTCAACCTGCCAGATATCCTGCCAGGATGAAAAAGGGAAAAAACACCCGCCAGGAGCCGGCCCAGGTCTTTGACATCCTGGGCCGCCGCTATACCCTGCCCCTCATGGAAGGCGGCAGTCCGACCAAAGAGCGGATCCTGATGACCTCGACCATTCTTTTCGCCCGCAAGGGCTATACCGCCGTCTCCATGCGGGACATAGCCCGGGCCAACGACATCAAACCAGCCTCGCTCTACAATCATTTTAAAAGCAAGGAAGCCCTGTGGGCCGCGGCTCTGGAGCACCAGAAGAAAATCTGGCTGCTCTATTTCGATCATCTCGCCCAACTCCTGGCCCAGGCCAAGACCTTCGAAGAGGCGCTGGGGCACATGTACCAGGAACCCAAAAGGCTGGCCAACACCTTCTCCAGCTACGGACACAGCCTGGTCATGCTGGAACAGGTCCACGACCCCCTGGCCGCGGAGACTTTCGATTTCTTTATGAGCAGCGGCCTTAAGGTCATCCAGGGCTGCTTCGACGACTGCGTGGCCCGCGGCCTGGTCCCGGCCTTCGATACCTATTCGGCCGCCCTCCTGTTGCTCCACAATGTTTTTCTGGGCCTCACGACCGAGGTGCAGGAGTATGAAGGACGCCGGGTGCCCTACCAGCCCAAGAAGATGTTCGCCGGCATGGAACGCTTTTTCCTCAAGCACCTGGGCCGGAAATAAAGATATTGACAGGCCAAGGCGATTTATTGTATAAAATCACGGTTACAGGCGGGAATAACTCAGTGGTAGAGTGCAACCTTGCCAAGGTTGAAGTCGCGGGTTCAAATCCCGTTTCCCGCTCCAATTTGAGTCCTGCTTTCTTCCTGAACCAAAAACCGCGTTAGACGTGGTGACAGGAAGGTTATACCATAAATCCTCTTTCATTGTTTTGCGGTTTTTCTCCGCGGACCTGAAAGAGGATTTTTTCATTCAATAAAAGTCCCAATCGTGGTAAAAATCCGGTCGAAAGAGCAAGGTTTTGAGCCTATGAGCGCGCGTCCAAGAACCAAGCATCAAGGTAGGTTAGATTCACGTCTCGGTATGGTATAATAGCGTCAGCCATCCAGGAAAGGAGCTTATGTCATGAGCGTGGAAGTAAAAAAACCCATTATGAGGCATTTAACCACTGAAGAACGCGAGGACATCATGGAAAAAGCTTGCGATGCCCTTGAGCGTGATGACATAGAAGAATATAACCGTCTCTGCAAGATGCTTCCCATTAACCCCGCCATGGCAAATTTACTTAAACATCATGTCGGCATAGATGAAGTTATTGCCAGCGGCATGAATGTAATTAAGGCGGTCGAGACGTATGGCGAAGACTGGCTCAAAGCCTGAGGACGAAGCACTTACTCTGGCTGCTTATCATGCTGAGATGATCGGTGGCGCTCGCTTTGATAGGGATAATTCCCGAAAAGGCAAGTTCTATGTGAAGACAGTAGAATTGCTCACTGCCGATGTTTTAGCGGCGATTGATAAGGCGGTTGAGAACCCGGAATTTGGCATTAAAATGTCAGAAATTTGCACCCAGTTTGCTTTAACATCAATGTCCGACCCCACCCAGGACCCTGGGCGAGCGACTTCGTTAAGTCAAGGCCAGACGTTGATGGATATGCTGGCCAAAGTAAGAAATACGCCGGACGTTTATCGAAAAGAAATTCAAAGCCGCTTCGGCTCCAAGCTCGATCCGCGACAATACCCGACCAGTAAAGACGCTTTTCAAAGCACCATCAACAGCCAGACCGACAGAGTCTCTAAGGAGGCTAGAGGGTGGAACATCCCTGCTGAACGAATCTTTGGCCGTAAACGTGTCGAACTCTTGCGGGCCATTGAAAAAGGTTATAATCGTCTCAGGTATCAGGCTTTAGGCATTGAACCAAAGCCGAAAAAAGGGCATGGCAGATAAGGTCAGGTTGGAAACACGGATTCAGCCAACAGAAAGCCCGGCGCAAAGCCAGGCTTTTTCTGTTTATGAGGATGACCACCGTCCTAACTGCGGATGTTGTATTTGTGGGAAATAGAGCCCCGCTCCCGCGGAGGGGCAGTTCCCCGGGCCGAAGGCGGGGGATGAGGCTGCTATAACGGATTCAGCGGCGCTGGCTGCCGCCCTGTTGCTGCCCGCGCGGCTGTTGCCGTTCCCGTTGCTGCTGTTCCTGTTCAGGACGCTGCTCCTGCTCCTCCTCCTGCTGCTGTTTCCGCTTCTTCTGCTCCTGCTTCTTCTGCTCCTGTTGCTTCTGCTCCCGCTGTTTCTGCTCCCTCTGCTGCTGTTCCCTCTGCTGCTGTTCCCGCTGCTGCTGCTCTCTCTGCTTCTGTTCCTGCTGCTTCTGTTCGCGCTGCTTCAGTTCCTTCTGCTGCTGCTCCCGCTGCTGCTGCTCACGGCGTTGCTGTTCGTGCCGCACTTTTTCGCGTTCCCATTGGGCCCGCAGCCCCTGCTCATTACGCAGGCGCTCACTCTCCCGTTGTTCCCAGGCCAGACGTTCGCGCTCCAGCCGCAGGCGTTCGCTTTGCACCGCCTGGCGTTCGAGTTCCCGCCTCCGCGCCAGTTCCTGGTTGTACCGGTCCCACTGATTTTGCCTGTAGGCGGAATAATCGGTGTAATAGGAGCCCCCGGAAGAACGGGAATACTGTCGATCATAATAGGGGTCGTCGAGGATAACGCAACCGGGCAATGCCAGAGCGGCCATGATGAACACGACGATAGCGGTCACAGAGAAGCGGGACATGATGGGCCTCCGGGGGATGCGGGCATCTGGCCGGCAAGTGTTAGGGATATGGTGGAAATGTAGGCCATTGATGTGGACAATACGAGAGTGCTCACTAAATGGAATTTAGTCGGCCAGGCCCAGAACAGCCAGAAGTTGATCCAGGGCCCGGGTCCGGGTGAAATTCTCAAGGCAAAAAGCCCGCCCGGCCCGGCCCAAAACGGCTAGGGATTCCGGTTCGGCGTAGAAGCGCCGGACAATCTCCGCCAAACGCTCACCCATCGCCTCGTCGGTCTCGCCCGGGCCGGGGGCTTCCGCCAGCCAGCCGTTTCGGCCATCCAGGACCAGTTCGGGCATGGAGTTGCAATTAAAAGCGCAGACCGGCTTTTCGGCCAGCATGGCCTCGGCCAGGACATAGCCGAAACCCTCCCAGAGGGAACTTAAGACGAACACGTCGATGGCCCGCCAGAAAGGGGCCATATCTTCCAGAAATCCGGCAAAACACAACTCCCGGTCCGTGTCCAACCCTTCCCCGGCTGAAAGGCCCAGACGGTCGGCCAGGGCGGCCAACTCGGCCTTAAGCTCGCCCGCCCCGGCGATGATCAGGCGGTGCCGGAAACCTTGCCGCTTCAAGGCCGCGCTCAGATGGAGCAGATATTTCTGCCCTTTCTGAGGGGCAAGCCGCCCGGCGTTGCCTATGACCAAGGGGCGGTCCGCCGGGTTTAGAAATGGCCGGGAGACCGGAACGGCGGCCAGGGCCCGGTCGAACTCCTCCGCATCCAGGCTGTAATAGATCAAATGCACCTTGTCGGAGGGGATGAGGCGGCCGCTTTCAAGGACATTGCGGGCTGTTTCCCGGGAGTTGACTATCAACCCGTCCAATGCCCCGTAAAAAAAACGATTCAGCCGGCTCGGCCGGACCGGAATGGCTATGTCCCGCCGGAAATAGAGAGCCGGACGCCCGGCCGAAGGCAGAAGGCCGACGGCCATGACCGCCGCCTTCAAATCCCGCGGCAGGGCCGGCATCAGGGCCGTCACCCGCTCCCGGCGCAGAAAACGGGCCAGGGGCAGGATTTTGAAGGGGTTTAGAAAGTCCAGGTTGCCGAAGCTGAAATCAAAGAGGCGCAGGCGGGGTCTCAGTTCAGGTTCTCTTTGCAAAAGTTTTTCAGCGGCCTCATAGAGAGCCAGGCCTTGCCGCGCCCCCAAAAAGACCGTAAAGCCCCGCCTGGCCAGGCCGCCGGCGTTCGAAAGGCTTAGCTGTTGGCCACCGCCCCAGGCGCGATAGCTGTCCAAAATACACAAGACCGGCGGCGGACCTGGTTTCATGAGTCGGAGCGGCCCGCTTTTTGCGTTTGCCAGAGGGCGGCGGCGGTGACGGTCCAATGGACGTACATCATGGTCTTGAGGCCGAAGACCTGGTCGGTCAGGCCGTTTAGGACAAACTGCAGGTTCACGGCCAGAGCCGCCCAGACCCAGAAGAAGGTCTCCGGGTCCCGGCTGCGGCGATGAGGCCACAACAGGCTCAGGGGCGCCAGGTGGAGGGCCAGGAAGCCGGCGAAGCCCAGGAGCCCGGTTTTGGCCAGGACATCTATGAACATCTGGTGGGAGTGGGGGGGAGGGCCTTTCGCCCCCTCGGGGGGGAGTGGTGTCAACCAGAAGCCCTTCCCCAGCCCCTGGCCCAGCCAGGGGTGGTCCTGGAAGGCGTCCCAGCCCTGGCTCCACAGGCCCAGGCGTATTGTTCTGTCAGCCTCATTGAGGATCAGGTAGTCGGACCCGGCCCTGTACTCCAGGGTTTTCAGGAAACGTAAACCACCGCCGCTGGCCAGGGGCAGAATGAAGACCAGGGCCAGGGCCAGAGCTAGGAGCAACTGCTGGGGCTTCCGGAAATTGCGGCGATAGACCCAGAACACCAACAGGCTCAAGGCCGGCGCGGCCAGCAAGGTCTGCCGGGAACAGTTCTGGGTCAAAGCCAGACTGGCGGCTACCAGGGCCAGGGCGAAAAAGGCCGTCTCCCGGCGGCGGCCTGACGAAAGGGCCATAAGAAAAGCGGCGACCATGACGGGTATCAACTGGCCCAGAGTCGAGCCCAGGTTAATGATGCCCAGGTGAGCCTTGGCCCGCAGGCAGATAAGTTGGTAGCCGCCTTCCCGGAAGGTCAGGCCGGCCGCCACTATGAGCCCCAATCCCCAGAGGAAGGGCAGCCGGGAAAGCAGATCAGGCCGCCGGCTGAAGGCCGGCCAGGCCAGGAGGGGCAGGCCCAGGGGGAGGAGCCGTCCGGCCATGATCTTCAAGCCGGCAGCCGGGTCGTCACCGGCCAGGATGGCCGCCAGCCAAATCAGGGTGAAGGCGGCCAGGGCGGCCACACAACGAGCCGGCGGCAGAGGCGGACGCGGGGAGCCCCGGTCCAGGACGGCCCGGCCCCACAGTATCAATCCCCACAGGCCCAGAAGAGCGTAGGAAATATTGGCCCCGCCCCGGGCGAAGACGCCGGTTAAGGCCAGGGCACCCAAGAAAAAAGGCCCGGCCTGATCCAGACGGACCGCGATAGAAGACTGTTTTGGCATTTAGGAAATATATACCAGCTTCAGGCGAAATGTCAACCTTAGCAACGCCGCCAGGAGGCCAAAAGACCATTAAGCAGGGCTTCCTTTAATCCGCGCCGAAGCTCTGAATCCCGCCGTCCGGGGAGCCGGCGGATCCCTCAAAGGATCCCGGATCGAAAGTTTCGGCTTCGCCGTCAAAATCCTCGCGCAGGAAATGGCCTTCCGCCGTGCCCGAGCCGAGTCCGGCCTCTGAAAATCCCCGGCCTATGGTCCCGGCCTTGTAACAGATCCCGAACTCGCCGCCCGGCTGTATTTCAGCTTCCGGGGGCACGGTGAACTCGCGCACCGGCTTATCCTTCAACACCTCTTGCATGTAATAGAGAAAAATGGGGGCGGCGGCTACCCCGCCCACCTCCCCCACCGCGCGGGGCCGCTGCTGGTCAGTGCCCAGCCAGACGCCGGTGACCAGTTCCGGAGTGAAGCCCACGAACCAGGCGTCGGAAAAATCATTGGTGGTGCCGGTCTTGCCCCCCACCGGCCGGTCCAGGGGCTTGACCNCGGTCCCGGTGCCGAAGGCCACCACCCCGCGGAGCATCCAGGTCACGGCGCAGGCCGCGCCCGGGTCCACCGCCGGCGTCCGTTCCGGCTCAAAGGTCTCCACCACCCGTCCGTAGCGGTCCTCGATGCGGGTGAGGTAACGGGGCGTCACCCGGGTGCCCATGTTGGGAAAGGTGGAAAAGGCCGTCACAATTTCCGGCATATGAAGGCCGTGGGCGCCTAAAGCTATGGACAGGCTGGCGGGCAGGGTCTCGGTGATGCCCATGGCCCGGGCAGTGGTGAAGAGAGGTTCGAAACCCATACGGTCCAGAACCTTGATGGAGATGAGGTTGCGCGAGCTGACCAGGGCCTGGTAGAGGGTCATGGGCCCTCTGAACTTGGCGTCGGAGTTGACCGGCTTCCAGCGGCGCCGGCTGCCCACGTCCTCGACCACGAAGGGGGCGTCGATCATGACCGAACCCGGGGTGAAGCCGTGTTCCATGGCCGCCGTATAAAGGATGGGCTTGAAAGAGGAACCCGGCTGGCGCTGGCTCTGGACGGCCCGGTTGAACTGACTCTCGCTGAAATCGCGGCCGCCCACCATGGCCTTGACGTCGCCCGTGTCAGCGTCCAAGCTCAAGAGGGCGGCCTGGAGGTCGGTGTTCCGCTCCAGGATCATTTCCAGGGGTCCCGTCCCCAGGTCTCCGGCGGCCAGGTCGGCTATATCCCGGGGGCCGGCCGCCTGGGCCGGCGAGGCCAGGCGCACCCAGACCACGTCGCCCCGGCTGAAGCGCTGGTCAACTTTCAGGCCGCCCCTCAAAGCCCACGAGAGGTCCTTACCGGCCACCAGCCCCAGGTAGGGTCCCACGGCCACGGTCAGGGTGTTTTTTCCCGTTTCCAGAACGGCCGCCTTGTAGAGGCGGTCCGGGGACAGGCCGGTCTCGGGCAGGCTGTTTTCCGCGGCCTTTAGAAAAGCGGCCAGAGCCTCTTCCGTCTCCAGCTTGGCTTCCGGCCCCCGGTAGCCGCGGCGGCGGGCGTATTCCCACAGGGCGGCGGGCGTATTCCCACAGCCCCTGGGCCACGGCCCGGTCCGCGGCCCGCTGGGCCTCCAGGTTGACCGTGGTGTAAACCTTCCAGCCGTCATTGTAGAGGCTCGCGGCCCCGATCTTTTCCTCCATCAGGCGGCGGATGTGTTCAGTGAAATAGGGGGCCTCGGTGAGGTTGGGGTTGGGCCAGTCGCCCCGGATATTGAGCACTTCGGCCCGGGCGGCCGCGTGCTGGGCCTCGTCGATGAAGCCCACTGTCAGCATACGATTAAGGCCGTGGACCTGGCGGGCCCGGGCCTGCTCCGGGTTGGAGACCGGGTTGCGGCCGGGGGCCTGGGTGATGCCGGCCAGCATGGCCGCTTCGGCAATGGTCAGATCGGCCGCCGACTTGTCAAAGTAAGTGCGGGCGGCCGCCTCCACCCCGTAAGCCCCCCGGCCGAGGTAGATCTCGTTGAGATACAGGTAGAGAATGTGATCCTTGCTGAAATCGCCCTCCAGGCGGAAGGCCAGGATCATTTCCCTGATCTTGCGGGCCAGGGTCCTCTCCGGAGTCAGCAGAAAGGCCCGGACCACCTGCATGGTGATGCTGGAGGCGCCCTGGGTGGCCCGGCCCTCCTCCAGGGTGACCAGGGCCGCCCGGAAGAGGCCCCGGAAGTTGACCCCCTTGTGGTCGTAGAAGCCGGCGTCCTCCACGGCGATGAAGGCGTTGCGGACCAGGGGCGGTATCTCGTCCAGGGGCAGGACGAAGCGGCGTTCGTGGTAGTATTCGCCCACCACCCGGCCATCATCGGCGTAGAAATAGGTGACCGTGGGCGGGTTGTAGTTTCTGAGCCCGGCCGTGGAGGGCAGGTCCTGGGAAAAATAGGCGTAAACGCCGAACAGGGTCGTCAGGCCGGCCACGGCCGCGCCCAGGCCCAGCCAGAACAGGCCGATCAGGATCCTGGTCAGGGGGCCGCGCGGCCGGCGCGGATCAGTCCGGCGGCGGGGAGCCCGCAACTCTCCCGGACGCCGCCGCCCTGGCCGGGGCCGCCCGACACTGTCCCAGACCGCCGGGCCGGGCAGGTCCAGGTCCAGAGCCGGGTCCAGGGTGGGATCGCTTTGTTTTTCAGCCATGGCGTTAGGGCCGTCAATACTTGTTGATGGCTGTAAAGTCGAGGTCGTTGACGGCCTGGGTCAGGGCTTCGCTCAGCACCTTGTCGCCGCCCATGCTGCCCAGGAGCTTGAGACGGTTGGAAGTGACGTGGGCCTCGGAAGTGGTCACGGCCGAGGCGTCGCGATAGATCTTGGCGGTCAGGCCCACCTTGGCCATGAGGTCGCCCGCGGACACATCAAGGCTGAAGGTCCGGATGTCGATCTCCACCGTAAGCTGGGCCGCGGGCCGCTGGGCAGTGACGATGACGCCCCGGGCGGTCAGCCGCCGGCTGACCGCCTCCCTCACCGCGAGCGTAGTGGGCAGGTTGGTCATGGTCACTTCGGAACCGTCGGGTATCTTGATTTTCAGGTCGAAGCGGTCGGCCTGGAGTTCCGGGAACAGGCCCTGGTCGCGGGCGGCCGGACCCACCAGGTCCTGGATGGAGCGGTGGTCGTTGACCACCAGGAAGACGGTATAATCCTTGAGGGCGGCGGCCGGATTGATGGTATAGACGACCTGCATGGATTTAGCCCCCAGGCAGGCGGACATAAACGCCAGGGCCAGGAAGAGGGCCGCTCCCGTAAGAGAGTTTCTCACTTTTCACCTCCTGCCGAAAAATAAAACAAAATGGCCGCGGCCATGATGACGTGATCCACGGTCCCGGCCAGCACCAGGCGGCGCAGGGCCGCGGCCGGGACCAGGACCAGGTCCAGGTCTTCGTTCTCGTCGAACTCGGTGGGGCCGACCTGGCGGGCGTTGTCGGCCGCAAATACGTAAGCCGTGTTGTTCTGAATGGCCGGGTTGGGGCGGAAGGCGGCCACCTGGCGGAAATTGTCGGCCGCGTAGCCGGTCTCCTCCCTCAGTTCCCGCCGGCCGGCCTCTTCAGGGGTCTGGCCGGGCTCGACGACCCCGCCGGGCAGTTCCAGGCTGACCTGGCGCGTGCCGTGGCGGAACTGGCGGACCAGGAGGACCCGGCGGTCCGGGGTAAAGGCCAGCACCTGCACCCAGTCGGGACAATCCAGAATGGTGAAGGGCTTGTCCCGGCCGTCCTTGGGCGAATTGAAAAAATGCCGGCGCACCTCGAACACGGGCGTCTTGAGCAGGCTCTCCTGGGCCTTAAGCGGCCAGTTGGTCAAATTCCGGGTCATGCGGCCACCACCACCCGCTTGTAGCGCTTCTTGCCGGCCCGGAGAACGACCTCGCCCGCGGCCAGCCAGGCGGATTCCCGGACCGGGCGGTTTTCCTCGTCCGGACCGGCCGGGGTATCATCGAGGTAGGCCCCGCCCTGGCGGATGAGGCGGCGGGCCTCGCTCTTGCTGGCGGCCAGCCCGGCCAGGACGAAGAGTTCGGCCAGGGTGGCCCCTTCCAGGTCCGAGGCTTTCAGCCTGACCGTGGGCAGATCGGCCGCGGCCTCGGATGTGACCAGACCGGCCACGGCCGAACTGGTCTCCACCTCGCCGGCCGGGTCGGCCGCGCCAAAGGCCCGGATTGAGGCCTGGAAGGCCCGGGCCGCGTCAATGGGGGAATGACAGAGGGCCGTGACCTCGTAGGCCAGGATCTCCTTGGCCCGGTTGAGGAGGCGGTCGGGCAGGGCCGCCAGGCGGGCCGTCTCGGCCAGGGGCAGAAAGGTGAAGAGGTTCAGTAAGCTGTGGACCTGCTGGTCCTCGACATTGCGCCAGAACTGGTAGAAGTCGTAAACCGGGGTCTTGGCCTTATCCAGCCACACGGCCCCGGCGTTGGTCTTGCCGAACTTGGCCCCGGTCT
>JGI24704J35079_10001092_pt1 | contig 11861 bp, 8 predicted proteins | sample TergutNt197P3_FD_35079 | JGI IMG/M metagenome (IMG submission 35079)
CGCTGTTGCACGTATGCCGTATTTTCACATGAAGTCCATTACGTTCAGCAATTGCAAGAGCTTTTTTATATTCTACGAACTGGTGATTTGTCCAATCCGGGCGGGTCTCGTCGGACGCTGCAAAGTGAGTGAATATCCCTTCGACATCAATTGAGGGCAATGCTAGAATTTTCTCAATTGCGTCTGTAAACTCTTCAATTGTAAACCCTATTCTTCCCATTCCAGAATCAATTTTAATATGAAGCTTAGCGGTCTTTCCCTGTCTACGGGCCGCTGCGCTCATCGCCTGCGCAAATTTGACGTCTGTACATGCGGCGGCAACATCCAGATGAACTAGTTCTTCAGCAGAACTGTATGCGGAAGCGCCAAGCACAAGTATGGGATGCGTTATGCCAGCATTACGAAGTTCGATAGCTTCTTCCGGGATTGCAACGGAAAACAGCTTGCATCCCTCCTCGATAAGCGCCATGGTTGTCTCTAAAACTCCATGACCGTAAGCATCCGCCTTAACGACGGCGCATACATCCCGTCCTTTAGAATATGAACGTATACTCGAAAAATTAGCGCGAATATTTTGCAGATTTACTTCCATGCGGGTAGGGCGATAGATATTTGACATTTGGCACCGCCATTCGTTTCTTTTTCTTTATTATAATGCGTTTTGAATAATAATGTAACTGTAAAAAATAAATTAGACGAGCCGCAAGCGGGCTCGTCTAATTTTACTCTGAACATATTTATGCTAATTAAATCTTCAATTCTCCCTTTTTGCGCTTATCATCAAAGTCCTTCACAAGCGCGCGCATGGCGCCTCCGAGAATTACGAGCGCAATAAGGTTTGGAATTGCCATGAGGCCGTTTAAGGTATCCGCAATATCCCATAAGTGGGTAAGGAACAAATTGCTCCCTCCGAGAAGGTCGCCTCCACAGGCGCCGATTAGTGTGATGGCAACGAAAAGGATTTTTACGACGTTCTTAATCCACGTGCCGAAAATATATACTGCCGCAGTTTCAGAATACCAGTACCATCCAAGTATCGTCGTGAAAGCGAACAGTGAAAGCGCTACGGGAAGAACGATTTTTCCATATGTAACCCCCAATCCCACTTCAAACGCAGCGAGGGTAAGCTGCGAGCCTGTAAGTTCAGGCGCTGCAGTGAGCGTGCCGGTCAACATGATGGTGAGAGCTGTAAGAGTACAAATCACAATGGTATCGGCGAAGACTTCAAATATACCGTAAAGCCCTTGACGAATAGGGTGATCGACCGTTGCTGCTGCATGTACCATAGGAGCTGAGCCAAGTCCGGCTTCGTTTGAGAATATTCCGCGCGCGATACCTTTCTGAACTGCCATTTTCATAGTCCAGCCCGCTACCGCGCCCGGCATCGCCATTGGGTCAGTGAACGCATATTTTACCGCGTTTGAGAACACTTCCGGGATTTTGCCGGCGTTCTCTATCGCCACCCAGCCTGCGCCGATTATATAGAAAACTGCCATAAGCGGAACAAGAAGCGTCGTAACCTTCGCGAGGCTTTGAAGCCCGCCGATAATTACGGCTGCTACCAACAATGCAAGCACTATTCCGGTGTACATCACGGGAACGTTGAATCCCAATTTTATGCCTTCCGCCGTTGAGTTAGCTTGAACCGCGCAACCAATACCAAAGGAAGCGAGGAACGCGAAAATTGCAAATAGCCACGCAAGCCATTTTTGACCGGTTCCTTTTTCCAGCACGTGCATGGTGCCGCCGCGCCAGTTCCCGTCTGCATCCTTTTCTCGAAATTTGACCGCGAGTGCGACTTCAGAGAACTTTGTCGCCATACCGAATACGGCGGAAACAAGCATCCAGAAAAGAGCTCCGGGGCCTCCTAAGTGAAGAGCGGTCGCGACTCCCGCAATGTTACCGGTTCCGACCGTTGCGGCAAGAGCCGTGGCAAGAGCCGCAAAAGAAGATATGCTGCCGTCGCTTTTGGCTGACTTGTTTTTGCCGAAGACCTGCTTCAAAGAGATAAAGAAATAACGAAACTGCGGGAAACCTAAAATCACCGTTAAGTAAACGCCGACGCCCACAATAAAAGCACACATCCATGGACCCCAAACGATACCGTTTATTAAATCGTTGTACTCCATAATGGTATCCATCACTGAAGATGCTTCCGCAGCATTGGACATGCTTGCTGTCGCTGTTACTAAAAATATGCTCATAATTGCTCTAAAAAGTGCTGCCATTAAATACTACCTCCTCTTTAAATATATTTTCATAATCGAATAGATTGTAAAACTTTACTCGGAAATTATAACACTATTTCACGTATATCTTACCTTTCGTTTACTTTACTATCTTAAAAATTACATTTTTTCTTAGTTGACAAATAATGCCGATATGTTGTAAAAGTGAGCCGATAATACTGCAACTGGAGCTGATATCAAATGAGCGTGTCTTATCGTAATGTGGTTTTTGGAGTTGGAAGCAACTTGAGGGGGAGACTGCGCAACCTCCGCGAAGCTGTGGAAAAGCTTGCACGTTCTGGTTTTAATATTGAAATAAAAAGCAACGTATTTGAAACCGAGCCATGGGGATTTAAGGATCAGCCCCCGTTTTTAAATGCGTGCGTAAAGGCGGGAATAGATAAAGATTTATTATCTCCTGTAGAGATTTTGGGAATTATAAAAAAAATTGAGTCCGATATGGGAAGGGAGGAAAGCTTCCGCTATGCGCCCAGAATCATTGATATTGACTTATTACTTGTGGATTCAATTATTTATGAGGACGAATTACTGTCCGTTCCCCATAAAGAAATTTACAACCGCGCATTTGTCCTATACCCGTTACTAGAAGTTTACCCGGGTTGGATTCACCCTATTTCGGGCGAAAGCGTTAATAAAGCTGCAGTGAAGTATGAGCGCCCGGTAAGGGTAGTGAAGCTGTGAAAATCAATTAGGAATTTAAAAAAACCTTGGAGGGACATAATGATTTTTATTTACCTTATTGTCATAAGTTTGCTTGCAATTATCCTGACCGTTTACGACAAGAGCGCCGCCCGAAGATTTGCCTGGCGCATAAAAGAACGGACATTGCTCATTGTTTCCGCGCTCGGCGGTTCTGTGGCAATGCTGCTGACTATGCTCGCCATCCGGCATAAAACCCAACGCATGAAGTTTATGGTTGGATTGCCGCTTATTATAATAACTCAAATTGTAATCGTCGTTTATATTTTAACCAGAGCCTATCTGTAAGTCATTAGAGAACGGGAATAGATGAGCCTGGTTATCCGGGGATAATTATTATGACTAAAACAAACGCGTTACGAATACTTGAAGCCTCTCACATCGCGCATATGGCGCGTGAGTATGACGTTTCGGACGGCGAAATTTCCGGCGTGGCGGTCGCCATTAAAATCGGACAGTCACCGGAGCGTGTGTTCAAAACGCTCGTGACCGAGGGCAAAACAACAGGACTTAACGTATTCATCGTTCCAAGCAACGTCGAGCTTGACCTGAAAAAAGCAGCGCAAGCGGCGTGCGATAAGTATATCGAGATGATAAAGTCTAGGGAGCTTGAACCAAAAACAGGATACATTCATGGCGGCTGCTCGCCGATTGGAATGAAAAAACAGTTCCCGTCGTTCATTGACGAAACCGCGCAGTTGTTTGACACGATAAACGTCAGCGGAGGGCGTATCGGCCTGCAGGTCGAGCTTTCCCCACTAGATCTCGCGAAACTGATTAACGCCAAGTTTTGTGATTTGTTTTAAATTCCGCATTGTTTTTGTCTTTTGTTTTTAATTCCGAATTCCGCATTTCGAATTCCGCATTGTAGTATATATTCCAACAGCGCCTTCATGCACATCTATTTTTATATTGTTATTTTCTGGCTTGTTGCTTATTGCATATGGATATTTCTGAGTTATCTGTGAGTATGAAAGCTTCCACTTTGCTCCATTTACGGAAACTATACACGATGGAGTAAGCGCTATCAAAGAAAACGCGTAAGGCGTTTTTTTGTAATTGATTTCTATGGATTCACTCGAGTAAACATAGAATAACGATTCATTTTCGTCGGCAATACATATCACCCTTACGCCAAATTCCATACCCCGCAAGGCTGAATATAAATTGCTGTACGCATGATCAAAACGTCCGCCCCATCCTCCGGTAACGAAAACGTTTTTTTTCCCTTTTTTCGATGCAATTTCCAAGCAAAGCTGATAGTCGGTGAGATCTTTTTCTTCTGGATACTCAATGATCTCTGTTCCGTGTGAAATGAGCCATTCTTTTTCACCTTCACAAATACTGTCAAAATCTCCTATTAGGCATTGAGGCAATAGACCGGCTTTTCTGCATACTTCCCCTCCTGAGTCCGCTGTCCAAATCTCTTTAAAATCATGGCTGGCGTCCTTTAACCAGTCGATTTCAGGCGGACGACCGCCCAGCACAAGCATGATTGTTGAGCTTGGGTCGTTTTCAAGAGATTCAGAAATTATACTTGCATTTAATTGAGGGAGAGAACATTTGTAATTCTTCATCATTTACCTGCCTTTATGTTATGAGTGTGAAGTGTGAAGCAATGGTCACGAGTTAAACTCGCCACAGTGAACGAAACTTGCCTAATCCACGTCTTTGCGCCTCGGCAAAGCCGCTCTTCACGCCCGCGTCTCAGGAGGAGCGCAGCGACGGAAGCGCCAGCGAAGCGATAGGTATTTTGCGGCGCGGCAATCCAGTTGTCTTTTAGTTTTTGCCTTTTGATTACTTTCATGGTAATCCAGTGTCTTTTTCTTCTGTCTTTCGTTTTTGGCTTTTCTGGATTGCTCCTTATAAGAAACGTTTTTGATTATTATATACTGAAATTCCTGTCCTTTGGTTACAAAAATCACTTTCAAAAAGGGTATTTTGGTTGCGAAAAGCAGACGGTAAAAAAAATCACCCGACCCGGACATATTATGAAAGGAGAGAGAAAATGCGAATGCGAAAGTGGTTATGTTTATTCTTTATGTTTCTTTTGTTGACCGCAAGCGGTGGATGCGGAGGAGGAGGAGGAGAAGAGGGGCGGAAGTTCTCAGCAGAGGGAACTCTTGGCCTCGTGGCGGGAGGCTTGCCCGAAAACCAGGTTGACGCCTATGGGTATTTTGATGCGGAAGTGGTTATGTATAGTGAGGCGGATATGCAGGAAGCGTCCGGTCTGTTGCTCATCCTGTTCGGAATGCCCGAAAACGGCGGCAGGGAAGAGGCGCTTGGTTCCGTTGCGATAAAGCACATGCGGGAAGGGGAGCACAAATATCGTTTCAGGATGTACGGAGCTGCCTATAACTGCGAGATGGATTTCTTGAAAACCGGAAAATACGTTAATACCAAACTGGCTTTAATCCACGGAGATAATTTCGATGGAGAAGCAGGCGCGATGAGCGTGGAATTGGATACTGACGTGTACTATACCGCTGCGGGGGAACTTCCCGTTATCGTGAAGGACTCAATTGAAATCGACGTTAAGCAACCGCCGTCACATTTGGGGTTCTCCCAGGTAAACCGGCTTGCAAAGGACGACAAGGGCTGGTGGCGCATGGAGGCCGGAAAAGTGAACGGGGCNCCTGTCATCGTCGCTTACACCGCAATCGTGGATCTGCGCCTTGAACTGTCCTGCGCTTCCTATGACGTTGAAGCGTTCGAGATAAAGGAAAAAGGCGGCGCGCTCTTATTGGGAAAAGGACAGGATGAACCTGCCAAAACTCTTTTCTGGAAGGGACCGTTTCAAAGCGGAGAAGCCGGCGTGAGCTTTACTGTCATGTATTGGGGAAACGTCGAGCCTCCCGATATCTCAACGCTTTCCTTCACGGTGCGCCCAATCAAAGCTCCCGGCTCGAAAATGGACGACGGGAGATTCATAGCTCATCAGGCGGCAGACGAGACTCTTCGCGCGACTGCTTACAGCATGGCCAGCGCTGAGGATTCCGCTATCAATTACAGAGACTTTGCCTCAATCCTGTGGCATTTGTGGAGAGTCTACGAGCTTGACAATTTAGCCGCAGGCAGGGAAAGCGAATGGGATACCGATGTGGGGCCCGCCTACTGGTACGCGACGTTATTGATGGACTTGAGCAAAGTAGTGGACTGGGACACTGCCGTTGCAGAGTATTCGGGGCTGGCCGGCGTCAAAATGAAAAGCGATTTCTTTTACGGCGACAGGCCCATAAACTTCGAGGATCCCAACCGCAACCGCAACCAGTTCATTCGTATCCCGAAGGTCTATTACGATGCGGAACAGGAATACAACAACCTTTACTCAACTTCGAGCTCTCCATTTCCCTTCGGTGATGAAGCGTACCTCTCATGGTGGTGTACGCTTCCGACGTGGATGCTGCGCGAGCTTGTTTTCCCCGTCCCGAATCGTTCATACGGCAATCTGACTATAGGCGACGCGAAAGGCGACGATTATCTGTGGCAGGTAGCCTTCCCAATGTTCCTGAAGGTGGCGGCCGCACACGGGATACAATCTTACGAATACGCGCTTTTCTGGAACGAGGAACTGGGCTTGCTTCAGGATGGTAATCCCGACATAGAGCCAAGCCGCTCCCGCGACGCGTACAAAGCGCTTTTCCCGAAAGCGCTCCCCGTGCCAATTAGCTTGCTTGACGGCGATTATTCGGGCTTCCTGCAGGATATCACGAATAAAAAGCCGATAACGTTCGAATATTCAGAGAGCTATGTGAGATATTACAACGACCTTTCATCCAAGGGTTCTCTCGGAGGCGGCTCCACAAAGCTAAACGCCGGTTATGAATTATCGTACAGCGACGGAGTGTTCTTCCATGCGGACAGATACTATCCGAACGAGCATTATCTGACTGTCCACAACTGGACCACCCTGGCGCTTGATGTGCCGGTGTGGGTCTTTGACCACAAAACTTCGGTACTCGACGCGGGCGTGGCTTTCAACAGCTATATCAGCGCCGACGCTGCCCTCAGCAGTTATACGGAACTAAGCGGCATAAAATGGGGNAATCAACTGTTCGACGAGAGAACAACTTTCGAGGCGCATCTGTCCATTTTTGGCACTACATTATTCGACAGAAGGCTGCTTTTCGCGCTTGAAAATGAAGAGAAAAGCAATATCAAAGACCATAATAAGGAGACTTACCCCTTGGTCAGCAAGGCGTTCGAGAAAGCTATTATCGACCCTAAAAAAGCTTCGGTCTCCCTTGGCCCCGTGGAAATCTCATTCGGGCTGGGGGTTCTCGGCGAAGCGGGCATTAATTTCAACTATATGTACGGAAAAATAAAGAAGCCGACGGACGCGCAGTATGTCGTAAACTCCCATGTCGCCGGCGTTCGTATGGAGCTGGAACCCTATGGCCGAATAGGCGCTAACGCGCAAGTCAGCGTTGGGCTGCCGATAAAGCCACCCGCTCCGCCGGTGGAGCTTGCAGTGAAGGGGGAAGTGAACGTTGTGCGGCTTGGGCTGCCGCTTTACTTCGAACGCGAAATGGGGTTCGCTGCGGAAAAGATGATGATGACCGCAGAGGGGCCTATCCCGTCCGATAACGGAGAGCTTTACTACACCCTGAGAAATCGCGGCGAATATGGCATGGATCTGGATCTGGGCGGTTTGGACGGAGAACTGAAGCTNGAGGTGAATACCCCTGTTTACAAGAAAGAATTCGACCTTTACAAATGGGACGGCATCGACTACTACAATACAAACCTGTTTAAAGCGACGCAGTTCCTTCCTTTGTCGCTGCCCGTCAAGGTCACGCCGTGAGAAGAATAGGAGGAAAAGATTATGAGAACAAGAAGACAAACGAAAAGAAATGTAAAAAGCCCATTCTTGAGGCATATTATTCTGCTGCCGGTTCTGTTGCTTCTCCTGATTGCTGGCGGCTGCGGAGGCGATGATAGCGGATTTTCACCCTGCCCCGGTCCGGGCCCCGGACCCGGACCCGGACCTAACCCCGATCCTGATCCCGATCCTGACCCAATTCCGATAATGGATGTAGAGATTAAGGGCTTCAAGCTTACCGATTGGAGCGGGCAACAGTGGCAAAAGCATGGCGGTCATCCGGCAGGAGAGATTCACCCTATGCTCCCTTTAGAGTTCGAGGTAGTCATGAGCTCCGACCGTTCATACCTCTCCGCGGAAGATCAGGTGTGGGTAGCAGTATATCTGATGGAGAATCCGGGCATTCAGGCAACGGTGCATCCATTTTCAACCGCGGAAAATGAACCGTCGGACGACCCTCTGTATTTAGGGTTCCATCCGTTTAAATTGGAGACAGGAGAAAATACGCTCGTATTTCAAATGTATCCTGAGCCCGGCATACGTCCCGGGCAGTATAAAGGACTCAAGGCGGAGTTCTTCACCCCCGGATTGGACGCCGAACTCTCCGGCAAAGAGCAATTTGAATGGCTTCAGTCATTGACCGTGCTGAACATAAATAACCTGTCGCCCATAGATGAAGCGTGGTCCGAGCTTACAATACAGGCGGATCCTCCAATGCCGGACGGAGCATACGGGTTCGACTTCGGACAGAACGCTATAGTCGACCCAATAAGCGGCTTTTTCCGCCTGTTCGGCGCCGATACGCCATATTCGCGCGGCGAGCAGAGCGGCGCCGTCACGGGTTATTACACGGAACTCAGCGTATCTTTGGAAATTCTGGCCTTGAGCGGCACGGTTGGCACAATAGAGTTTAAAGAGGATAACGGGCTTTCATTTTGGAATCCCAATACCTCGCGTTTCGAGAGTACCTTCCTTTGGGAAGGGCAGTACGCCTCGGGAGTGCAGTTCAACCCTGCAAGCGGGTTTTACGAAGCGATTTACGCGAAGGGATTTCCAAGAGGTACCAACGGAACCACTCTTGTGGTCGGGCGTTCCGGGAGCACGCTGCCAAACGTAAAAATAAGCGACATTAAGCTTACCATTACCGCTCACAATATAGGCGGCAGCGCTAATGCGGCGGGCTACATCCGCGCTCTCTCGGACGAGACTTTGCGCCCCCGTAAAACTGAAACGATGAGCGCCTTTGCAAGAGGAGGAGATAACGACGTTCCCTTCTATCTGCCGGAGAACCCCTCACGCGTTGACCTTCCAGTGACGGCGGAAAATCGCAAAATGGATTTCAGCAAAAATTCCTTCACGTGGGAAGAGAAGCTTGTTGATACGGATCTGTGGAAAAGGTCAATGGGGCCGAGGGTCGACTACGTGGGAAGCGGTAAACGAACTCTTTACGGAAGCGAGGAGGGCGAAAAGGATAAGTTCGCCGCGCGCGCCTTCGCGTTTTTCGAGGAATATACCGGCCTTGTGCATCGCCTGCCCGCTCCCGGCAGAATGTCCATCCATGACGTTTCAACGATTTGCGGAACGCGGACGGGCACGGGAGTGGATATCTGGATAATCGACAACAGGTTCACGGTATTCAGCGCAGGCGCGGAGTTCCGCAATGAGCTTACCGCGAAAACGGCCTCTGAAAGGAATGCCGACGGAAGTTATTCGCTGATAAGCGATCCTGCGGAAGTCGCCAATTACGCCAATTTTTCCGGGATGGAGTCGGAGTTCAACGCCGAGGTCGTGGTGTTGGACAGCACTATAATAGCCACGCCGCTTTACTGCAATAACTCAAAGCCATTCGACGCGAGCCTTGCGAAAACGAGGCTTTTCGAGAAAACCCAAGAGGTCGCGGTATCCGCGCAGATATTCATCATTGAAGTCCGCGCCGGGGGAAGGTTCACATTCTATGTCGATCTGAGGCTTCAGAATCAATTTGAGAGTATCGCAGGGGGCGTAAAAGGCACGGGAAGCATAGCCCTTATCCCCGGAATTCAGGTTCACGGTTTTGCCGAAGCGGGAGTGAACCTTGTGCTTCTCTCCGCTCACCTGGGAGTGCAGCTATTGCTTATAGAATTGGCCATAGTGCCGGAGTACGTCATGGAAGGGCAAATAACATGGCGGAACGCCGCTAACATCCCGTCCGTCACGGCTAAATGGAGCAGTTATCCAAAGTTGGGGCTGATAATAGGCACGCTTGACGGGGAAATCTACGTTAAATTCAAGGCTTTGTTCGGCTTAGTTAATGCGAAACAGGTCTTCTTCCGTTGGGAAGGATTCAGGTGGATACTGGAGCTGTGGAAGGGGACCCCATCCGACCGTCCGGAGCTGACCCTTCCTCTAAGGCGCTACGGCGAGACGATATAGCGATGGTGATGAACGATGAGTGAATATATATATAAATACATCCGTGGAAAACGCTTATATAGAACTTCTCTGATAGCTATAGCACTGTTATTGACAGCTTTTGGGGCGTTCCTTTGGCTTCGCGGCGGCGGTCGGGGAATACATGACGCGCAAGCGCATCTGAGTGATGGACAAGACGTGACAAACGTACAAAACGTAATAAAAACTCTACCGACCGGGTTTTTTTCCGAACTGGGCGACGGGCGCATGTACAACTGCGCCCTAAATACCAGAGTGGACTACGGGCAGGGAGAACAATCCTCGCTGATGGAACAGGAGATTCTGGGTACTCTGAACATCAGGCTTCTCATGGAGTTGTCGGACAACGCAGATAGCCGCAACGCAGAAAGCCGCAACGCGGTTCTGGCGGCGCAGTTTTCTCCGGTAAAAGTGACGTTCAGCACGAACGGGCAGAGCAGGGAATCCGATCCACGGGCTCTCGAGCTACTGGGGCGGATGTTTTTGGTCACGATGAACAGCCGCGGCAATGTGGAGGGCTTCGACTTTCATCCCGCCGTTCCCTCCAATCTGGCCATGATTCTGGAGGGGGCGTTCCGCTCCCTTCAGATACTCCTTCCCACCGGGAATGAAGCTCACACAAATAACGCCGTCGCTTGGCGGACGGTTGAGCGCGACGCGAACGGAGAATGCCTTTCGTCCTACAGCGCGGCGCCTGGCGGCAGTATCCGCAAGCGGCGGCTTTCTTACGCTCCATCCAAGGGCGATGGAAACTCGATATCCCTCAGGACGTCAATTCTGTCGTCGGATATCCACGCGGAAGTCGACGGCGGGTGGCTCAGAAATCTCAACGTGTACGAACGGAGCGAGTTTTTCACCGACGCGTCCACCCGTTTTGCCGCGGGAGAGAACAGCGTTGCGCTGGAGCTGCTGCCGTTTTCGCCAGATGAAAACGTTTTCATCTGGCGGGAGACCCGTACAGCCGCACAGATCAGGGGATGGTATCAATACGAGCGAAACGTTATGCTTGCAGCGCAGCAGAGACGGGAAACAGCGCCCGCAACGCCCCCTGATAAGAATACCGAAAATTTGTACATTATGGAACTCGCGCTGCGTTTCGTCCCCGAGCTGACAACGGAGCACGCGCGGCTTGCGGAATTGGTCGCATGGCTCGACGCCAACCCCGAAGCGGCGCTGCTCGTGCCCGGCATAATGCTTAAAATTGAGGACGACTCCCTGCACGATTACATAATTTTAGCCCTGCAGCAGAGCGGGACGCCCCGCGCACAGAGCGCGCTCTGTTCGGTGCTCGGCGATCCGCAGCACGGAAGAATGAACCGTTTGCGGGCGACTGCCGCGTTCTCATTCGTGAAGAACCCGACCGAAGAGTCCATTCGGGCGTTGCGCGCCGCAGCGGACAACAGGCAGGAGGAGGAGTTCGCAAATACGGCGCACCTTGCGCTTGGAGGCAGCGCATTCAAGGTGAGGGAGGCGGAAGCGGATCGTTACAGTCCTCTTGCCGAAGACCTGAAATCCCGCCTTTCCGCCGCGCAGGCGCGCAAAGAGCCGGGAAACGAGCGAGTAGCGCTTCTGGCGATTGGCAACGCGCGCGACGCGAGCTTTTTGCCTCAGGTGACGCCTTACCTCAAAGGTAACGATCCCGCGTACCGCGAAGTTGCGGC
>JGI24704J35079_10001098_pt1 | contig 11826 bp, 9 predicted proteins | sample TergutNt197P3_FD_35079 | JGI IMG/M metagenome (IMG submission 35079)
AGGAGGGAAGCCCATATTTTGGGCTGGGTTTGTTGGACCCAGGAGGTTACATCGGCGGGGAAAACGGCCCGGTCAGGGTCGAACTGCTCCGGCAGGCGCTGGACATAGCCGTTGTTCAGGAGCGCGACTTCGACGATGGACTCTTCAAAGCACTTTTCCGTGTGCACGGCGGACATGGCGGCTCCTTGGCTATTGTTCTGGTTCGTATTCGCGCACGTCGATCTGGCCGGTGACAACCTGGGTGATGAGTGAGGCGCGGTATTCTTTTAATAAGGCAATGGATTTTTCATGCGCCCATCGCTGAGCATCAATGCGGGCGCATTCGTGGTCAATAAAGGAAACGATGGCATGTTGTTCATCAAGAGATGGAATCGGCAACATTAAATTTGCATATTTCTCAGCACTAACATTTTGAATTGTGGCTTGAATAAAAATACTATTTATCCATTGCCAATATGAATTAGAGTTAATAAAGGCATATAAATAATAAGCATCAATTATGCTACTAGCTGATATTCTGATCAAATATCCTGCATAGGCAGCTGTGCCCATACTTTTATCATACATAAAGCTTTTGCCGACAGTCGCGCCACTACGTGCCAATAAAATATCTTTATTGCGTAGCAGATAAGGTTCTGCTTGTTCATAAGTTAATGATCTAAATGTATCGTCTTTGAGGGTGCCATCATCATTCATGTCGGTAATACGTATGTATCGCGGCAAGTCAGGATCTGTCAATTCTGCTGCAACATTGGCTCCATATTGAAAGCCAGAGTTAACGCAAAATTTAAGCCGCTTCACCTCCCACAATTTGGGGACTTCTCCCAACCATTCCACGCCAGACTCTTTCATTGTCACGCTGGGGGCAAGCCCATGTGTGACCGCCTGGGTGATAACGGCGCGGCGCTTTTCTTCCAGAAGTTCCAGCAGACGGTGTTTCTTTTCGATAAGCGCATCAATGCGGACACATTCGCGGTCGAGGAACGAGGCGATGGCGCGTTGTTCATCAAGAGATGGTATGAGAAGATTAGCATTATTTATGCCTGATTGTGGTAGACCAAAGCGTGTAACACCGTTAGCGCAAACTTGAAATTGTTGATTTATCAGATTTGAGGCAAGTAGGTAATATAAAAATTTAGCATTGATATCGTTTGATTTAATAATTGCAAGATGATAACCACATAATACTCCTTCTAATCCGCCAGGGACAAAGGCTGGAACGGCTATGTCATTCCATGATTCTGAATCTTTGGTAATTATTACACATTCATCAACTAAAGAAAATTTTTCTATTTCAGTTTTGGTCGCTGTTGCAGGCATAAAATTTATGGAAAAATCAATGAACTTGTTGTTGTAAACATCTGTATAGTTGCAAAGGAAAACTTCAAACTCATCATCTTTAGTAAGCTTATCCACATTGCTGGTGGTACTTGACGCAGTAAACTTCAACCTTTTAATCATCCATTCGTTCGGTACTTGTCCCAGCCATTCAATGCCGGACTCTTTATAAGCCGGGTAAGTTTTCCAGCGTTGGGCCGTGGCCTGGATCATGACCGGACCTCACGAGAAAAGCTGGCTATTTCCGCCTCCAGGGCAGCGATATCGGCTTCAATGTCTTCCAGCGGGCGCGGCGGTTCATACACATAAAAATGTCGGGTGATGGGGATTTCATAACCCACCTTGGTCTTGGCATAATCAATCCAGGCTTCGGGCCAGTGAGGCTTGACCTCACGTTCGAAATAGGCATCGCAATAAGGTTTCAACAACGCCACTAAACTACTGTTATCAGGCTTGCTTTCGTAATTCAAAGGTAAGGGCAGAGGGATGTTTTCAGGCAGAGGCACGTTTTCCGTATCCCGCAAGTCCGGGTCTGGCTCTGGGTCGCCTTTGGAATCCAGCACCACAGCGGCCGCTGGGTCGCGTTCGCTTAAGGCGGTCAGCAGGGCCTTTTTCATGGCAGCTTCCAGCTTACAACCGGTATTTTTGCAGGCTTTTTTGAGGTCCGTTTCAAACTCGGCCCGGTCCATATAGAGCTTGTCCGGGTCAAATGTACCCAGCATATTAAGTAAACTTTCCTGCGCGGCCAGCCCGGCGGCCACGTCTTCTTTGATGGCCTCCTGATCCTTTCGTTTTTTGCTTTCCACCAGTCCTGTAAACGCGCCGGAATTCTTGAAACGTTCCAGGCGTTCCGGGTTGATCTGCACATTGACCTTCAAGGGGCGTTCCACGGTCAATTTTAGGTAGCCGAAGGCTTGGTTGGGGAAAATTTTGGAGCAGATGCGCTCTTTAGGTTCATTTATGCCGTTGGCCAAGCTGGTGGCGTTGTGGGTGAAGCCACCATAAAGGCGGGCGATTTCCGCAATATGTTCCTCGGAAATCTCGTTACGCTTATTACCGAGGCTTTTTTTCATCTTTTTAAAATGCCTTGTGGCGTCGATGAGCTGCACTCGGCCTTTGCGGGCGGGTGGTTTACGGTTGGTCACCAGCCAAATATAGGTATAGATGCCCGTGTTGTAGAAAAGTTGGTCCGGCAAAGCTACCACGGCGTCAAGCCAGTCATTTTCAATAATCCAGCGGCGTATATTGCTTTCCCCGCCGCCGGCATCTCCTGTAAAGAGTGGAGAGCCGTTGAAGACTATGGTGATTTTTGAGCCGTCGCCGGGTTCTCCCCCCTCATTTTCCGCTGGGTGGCGTTTGGAGAGCATATGAAGAAGGAAAAGCAGGGAGCCGTCGTTGATACGGGGCAGGCCAGGACCAAAACGGCCAGCAAAGCCGAACTGTGTATGTTCTTTTTCCACGATGCTTTGTTGCGGCTTCCATTCCACTCCAAAGGGTGGATTAGCCAACATATAATGAAACTTTTCACCTTGATGTTTGTCACATGTTTTGCCGTCGCCTAGAGTATCTCCCAAAGCGATATTTTTCACATTTTGGTCTTTAATCAACATGTCTGAACAACAGATGGCCCAGGCTTCATCGTTGTAATCCTGGCCATAGAGCATCAAATAGGCATCAGGGTTTTGCTGGCGGATGTATTCCTCGGAAACTGAAAGCATACCTCCGGTGCCGCAGGCGGGATCATAAATGGTGCGGATTATATGCTTCTGGTAAACTTCTTCATCATGGGTGTAAAGGAGGTGGGCCATGAGAGTTATGACTTCGCGTGGGGTGAAGTGGTCCCCGGCTTCCTCATTGGCTTGTTCGTTAAAGCGGCGGATGAGATGCTCGAAGATGTAGCCCATGGCCAAATTGCTGACCCGGTCTGGATGAAGGTCGATTTCCGGTTTGACAAAATCCTTGATCAGGCTGTAAAGTCGATTTTTTTCTTCAAGATATTCAATTTCGATTTCAAATTTGAATTTTTCAAAAATTTCGCGGATTACTGGCGAAAATCCCTTGATGTAGGTGATAAGATTGGGGGCTATGCCTTGTGGGTCGGCCAGTAATTTCTGGAAAGTATAGGGACTAAGATTGTAAATCCCCTCGAACTTAGAGTTTAAAGTACGTTCTATGGTGTCTTCAGATGATTTTTTGGCTTTGAGACGCTTATATTCGTTCCGTACGGCTTCCTTATTGTCTTCTGTGATGATATCCAGGCGCCGTAGGACGATAAGCGGCAACATGACCTTGCGGTATTGCGGTGGTCGATAAGGGCCTCGGAGCTGATTGGCTATGGCCCAGATGAAGTCAACCAGTTTGTTGTGCTGTTCGGTGAGCATGGGGCTCCTTTTAGTGATGAATGATTATGGTGTTTAATAATATTAAATGATGTCGGATTGTTTTAATGAATCAAGCAAATCATAATATGTATCTTCAAAATCGGTACTTTTTAAATTTGAATACAGGTGTTCCTTTATTTCTTTAAGTATTATTTTTACAATTTTATCATCAGAAATAAATTTTTTTATCCACGCTTTTATGAAAGTAGCTTTCTGCACATTTTTTGTTTTGAAAGAAGTATAGTCAAATTTTCCTAAATCTTTATGCATATTTCGGATAGCTTCAATACTCTTTCTGAATACTGTGTGAGAAATAAAATCTTCTAGAGTGTGTATGCCAGATACATGATCACTATACATATGCCACTCCCCAATACATTTTTCTTTTTCTAAATATATCTTCTTTGTTTCAATAGCTGGTTGATCAGAATCACTAATAATTATGTATTCACGCTCTGCAAGCTCTAAATTTTTGGCGATATTTACTATAGTCTTTACTCCAGTCGCGTGAATTTTACCTACTTGATCTAGGCGGGCAATATTTTTCCTTTTTTTACTAGCAATAGCTATTTCGAATGCTTTTTTATCTGTCCATCCTTCAAAAATAATATTTCTTTGTTTAAACACTTCAAATATAGTAAAACCAAGAGCATTAAATAACACTTCATCATCTGTATAATTAGAGTCTGATGCTTGGGTTATTGATGTGATTCCATCTTTTTTATTTACGATGAAGTGCCTAGAATATTCTTTTTGGTCAATCATAAATATTGAGTGAGTAGAGTAGAATACAAGGTTGTTATTTGAAATTTTTATTAATTCTTGAACTAAATTTCTTTGCCCTAAAATATGTATCCCTAAATCTGGTTCATCTATAATAATAATAGAATTTTCTATATCTGCATTATTTACTCTAGCTGATAGCATTAATAGAAACGTAAGAAAGCGCTTAAAGCCATCGCTACGTTGTTCACAAGTGAAAAAGTTATCAGAATCTTGAATAAGTATATCAATGTCATTTCCATTTCTTCTTAATTCAAAACTTACATTTTTATAATCTCTCCAGACATTATGTAAATATTCTGTACTTGATTTTGATACTTGATGTAAAATATTAGTTAAAAAGTGCGGTTTCTTATTTAGTGCATCTGTTATTGCGCTAACGAATGGATGATAACCAGCTAAATTAAACATTGATTGTAAAGGGATGCATGAAGTTGGGTCACTACAAATTTCATTTATCCCAATACTATTAGGCAAAAGGTATTTGTTATCATACTTCCAATAAATAATATTCGGTAAATTATTATTAATGAATTTACACAAAAATCCTCCGAAACAAATATTTAAATCATTAGTTGTACATTTTTCAAATGAGTTAATATTGCTTGCATCAATACAACTAGTTTCAATAAAATCATATTTTGATAAATCTATTATTTCCCCAGAAGAACTTTCTAGAGAATTTATCACTATTGTTGATTTTTTCTTTCTTAATCCAACTATGTCTACAGTTTCATGTTTGTTAAATGTATAGTATCTTGCCTCCTTTTTTTCCGTTTTCATATTGCAATGAAATAGTCCTGTATTTTTTGAAAGAAATAAATCTTCTATTGAAATTTCATTATTTGGCAAGGAAATTTTAGGTAATGGATTTTCAGAATAAATTCTCTCTAAAAAATCATCTACAACAGTTTTAATCTCTTCTTTTGTAAGTTCAAAGCTATATCTTACATAAGAATTTTGCTCTTTATCTTCATTAAATTTTTCGAGACGGACATCATTCTTATTCAGTTTTATATTTGGCGATAATAATGATACTGCATCTAAAATATTTGTTTTCCCACTCTCATTGATGCCAACAAAGACCTGACAAGTAGGATTTGGAGATATTTCAATGTTAGCAATAGAACGAAAATTTTTGATTTCAATTTTACTTAACTTCATTTTTGACCTTGCCTCAATAAAGTGCTAAGCGAACTCACAAATGGAACCCGCAGGGTAGCCGAAGTTGATCCTTAGTTCCCTCTGAAACACTATAAAACCCAGCCTGCCATATCCAGGACCTTGATTGACCGTGAATATGCAAACAAACAAATAATTCTGCTATTATAATACGTTTCCCACCTTTTGGTCAACTTCAGCACCTAGGCCAGAAGTGGGTGTGGTGGAATCACCAACTTTTATTGACCAATTGGGAGATTCAGCGTCTTGAGTTGGTGGGCTTTTTGATTGAGAGGGTTTGGTCTCGGCGGTCTTTTCACCTTGAAACGCTCGCAGGTAGCGAGTGAGGTCGCTACCCTTGATGGTGATTTGATGCTTCTGGAGCAATTCAAGCAGGCCGCTGGTGTTGAAGCCGCGTTTTCTCGTTTTTAAGAGTGTCAAGGCCAGTTGCTTGATGGCCTCCCGGTTGCTCAAGGATTTGTCGATATTGCTGGCCTGGTCGACCGGCGTCTGTTTTTTCAGGTCCTCGCGGATGCTTTGAATATCTTTCATGGTCACCATTGGGTGCCTCCTGTTCATCGGCTTAGGCCGGAGTTAAACTTGTCTGCACCCTTGTCGCCTATGTCGTGGCCTTATCAGCCAAGAGCTGAAGCAGAATAGTTTTTCAGGACAGATCGGCAAAAACGTCAAAGAAACAAAGCCTTATTAGGTGGCAAGTACTAATTTAACAGTGCCATGTGAGAACAGGGGGAATCCTCGTAAATGTTGGCTATTTTCTCCTAAAGTAACATGGAAACCGAGGCAGGATGGTGAAAGGTATACCACCTTTCAATCCTGCCTTTTGTCTTGTCGGCGTCTAGCGGCCTCCGTGACTTCCGGGGACGGCGCGATCCCCTGCGGGTTGAAGGGTGTCCTTTCAGATTCCACATTTTTGGGTTTTCTCCTGCGGCTAAGGGTTTAGCAGGGTCTTGATCAAAGACTTAGGGGGCTAAAGAAGCCTTCTATGCTTTTCCTTTGGAAAGACACACCCTCGCCTTACATTCCTGGCTTGGAGGGCGAAGTGGCCATGGCCTTTAGACTGGCAGGAGCCGTTGGCCCGGATCGTACCAGATCTGGAGCCGGTCTATCCCGAAGCCGGCGGGCCTCCAAGACCCGCAGGGCAAGGTCTGAAGGAGAGTAGTCATCCAGTATCTGATCCACCTCGGTGGGGGCCGTATAATAAGTATAGGCGTTAACGGCCCCTATAGCGGCTTCGTCGCCATACACCTCGACTAGATCTCTGACCACGGGCTGAAAAGGGCGGTCGGTCAAGGCCATCAAGAGGTCTATGGCCCCCCGGCCCGATGCGAGTTCGGAGTCCGGTGTCTGTATGGTCCATCGGGAGCCGTCAAAGCATACTTCCGGCCCGCCGGGCAACATATAATATAGATGGTCCCCGTCTTGGGCCGCAAACTCGGCCTCAAAAAAGTCTTGCAGGACCCTGCCCAGACCCAGATCCCGCAGGGTAGTTGTGACCGCTTGATATTGACGCTTTAGGGATCCAGCGGCCTCTTCATTGGCGGCAAGTTCGGCCTTCAGTTTGTCCGCGGCGTCCTTGTAGTAGGCCGCCTTACGCTCGGCCTCCAGCCGGAGGTGGTCGGCCCAGGCGGCCTTTTGGGCCTGGGCCGTTATGAGGGCCTGGGCCTGTCCATAGTAGTCCTCCAGGAGCTCCACACCCCAATGTTCGATCTCGGTCTTGCCGGCAAGGCGTCCTGGGGTCTCGTGCTTGGCTATGACGGTCTCAGGGCGGACCATGGCCGGGGTGGGCGTATTGGCCATGACGCTGTAGAGCTCCGTGACCTCGTGGTGCTTGGCCTTGGCTTGGTGCATCTCGATGGTAAGACCCAAGTGGGCCATTGCGGCGGCGTAATCGCTCTGTAGCCTCGACATGGTATGACTGGTCCCGCCAAATAAGGCGGCACAATTAAGGTTACCGTTCCCATCCAATGGGACGAGAATAATGTGGATATGGGGGGTTTGCTCGTCGACGTGAAGGACCGCTTGTATGACCCGGTCGCCATATTTATTGATGATCCAAGCCATATTATCGCGGACCCAAGTGTCCAGGCATTCGGGCTCCCAAGTTCCGCCCTCACTCGCTCGCCCAGGCCGAAAAAATTCAGGGCTGGCCGACATTATGCCGCTGACCGCGAGGACAGCATCGGACCTGATTTTGCGTTTACTCGTGCGCCGTTCCCGTATCATGGCTTGGCCCAAGGCGACGACATTATCATCCGGTCCGCCAATAAGGTAACGGTTAAGATGGCATCTGGAGGGGTCGGCGTTGTCGGGCATTACCGCCCGGGTATTATGGGCCGACAGCCGGGCGACGTCAGCCCAATTATGGTGCTTACCATCGGGACCTGCTATGCGCAGGACAGCTTTTAGAACGGACATGGGAGGGACCTCCTACGGTATGAGGGGGGTGATGTGGCGGGTTTTTCTTCACCCGCCCCCAAGATGGGGGCGGGCGAACTCCTATAACCGGCAGGTTATATGGAGTGAGCTCCACATAGCCGAGGCTATGAATTATTACAGCAGGGTGAAATGGTCGTCATCAACGTTCGGCTCCTGCTTCTTCAGACGGTGAACCGAGATCATTGGTGTCCAACCTGCGGATGTCCATGTCGTCGTTTGACGGGTATGGCTTGGGGTCAGGAACTTCTATTGTGAGGGTGGTAAGTTCAGCAACAGATGAATCGTTGGGCTGGTCAGTAGATCTTAATGCTGGGGTGTTCTGATTTTCAGCTTCTCTGACGAGCCTCCGGGCGGCTCTCTTTTCCGCTCGCGATGGTTTTTTATTTTGGCTATCCGGCATGGTGTCGACCATCGTGTCGGCGGGGATGTGGCGCCTCCTCGGTCGTTGTTCAGTGGCGCTTTTGACATTTTTGCCGTTTTTTTCCCTTGGATTGTGAAATTTGACTAGGACGCGCCAGAACTTATCAAGCTTGTAGTTGCTATCTGCCAGCCCAAGGTTCTGATAAATGATCGAGGCAATTTGCTTGTATGTCAGCCCTGCCTTCAGCTTGGCGTTTATTTCTGGCTTTAGTTTGCCTATTGCCCATCGGAGATCCTTTTCAATTGGTGGCTCTTTAATGGCCTGAAGTGCTTTTTTGGTTTTTTCAACCAAATCGTCACTGAACTGTATGACCGGTTGCTTCACTGTGTCCTGTTGATCATTACACATATGATCCTCCATTTATCCACCAGCGTGTCGTGGCTCTCCCGCATCTGTTGACGGGGTTAATCATCAGATGTAGCGACAATGTATTTGCCCAAGAGCGCGGGTAGCGAGAGAGGGCGTGTCCATGCCCATTTTTTTGGTTTTTTGACACGCCGAGCTCGCGGCCTGACGTCATTTCTTAGTTTCACGGATATTCGTGATCAATACGGCGATGTCCTCAACAAGCCATGCTGTGGTCCTCGGCCCAAGCTTAACCGGCCTTGGAAATCGCCCAGTTTGAACCCCTCGCCACCAGCTGCTCTTGCCCACCGGGACAAGCATCAGAACCTCTGCCAGTCGGAGAAATCCAGTTAATGAATTATTATTGTGATCGCCCATACGACCCTCCTCAAATGGATCAACTGAGGCCATTATCGTATGTGTCAACGGGCTTTGTCCGGGCGGGACCGTGCAATATACGCGCAAAAAAGAAAAAATACGTGCGTTTTTCGTGCGTGTCTAGGACGTTTCTATGGCAGGCGTTTTCGTGAAAACACAGGAAATCAGCGCATTTTTTAAGAAGTGGTGTCAGGCGAAGGTGATAGTGAAGGCCTTAGCGTCTTCCAAAAATTTTTTTGTGCGGCGACGGTATGTACTGCCGCTATCATCCTCAGAGGGCTTTAATTGAAGAAACTTGCTGAGTACCTTGCCGATAGACGTTTTATTCAGCCTTTTCTTTTCAAGTAGATAATAGGCCATGACTGGCGCATCATGGCCCTCATTCTGTATGAGTGCGCAGATCTCATTCGGTTTCTTTGTTGCCCATTGACTGGACAAAGTAATAGTGAGGGGGGAGGCGGAAGCATCCTCGCGCATAGAGGAAGTAGGGGGTCCAGCGGGAACAGCCTCAAGGGGAAGGGCAAGTTCAATGGGAGTCTCTTCGTATGGATGATCCGGCATTGCCTCGATCATGTTCACATACTCTGCGGAAATGCCCTTGACTTCCCTTTTCAATAAATGGCCGCATTTAAGAAGATGTTTTACAGCGTCTCTTTTATTCACGCTTATGGTATCAATAAACATTTCTGCAATAAAAGAAAAATTGAAAGATGCAAGAAATATTTCTTTCTCTTTAATTATGTGTTGAAATTCTTCAAGGTAAATAACTAGGTTCCATCTGAAGCCAAAAGGACGGATCCCGACCTCAGGTTCCAAACATGAAAGACCATTCAGCAGGGTTTTAATATCATCGTGAAAATCGATACCATTTTTTTCATATATATATCTGGTGATGTCGTTTAATCCATCTTCTATGTCACTAGCCAAAACTATACTTGATATGTCTCGAAGAAAAGAAATGATCCTATCGCTATATATATGTAATTGAGGAATGTCATGTTCACAAGGATCGAACGTTGGAAATGAAGAATTCCAGCCTTTTTTGAGATCTTTGATTTTTTTAAGAACGTAGTCATTAAAAAGAAGTATATATCCCTGTTCCCAGACAGTGTAAGGGAATATCTTATCCGGAAAGAGCGCGGAAATAACCGTTTCCACATCTTTCGCGTCCAGGCCGAAAGCCTGTTTTAGCCTTTTTATGGCTATGTGGTAGTCGTCCAACATGAAACGGCATTATACACTATAAAACGAAAATCATCATTATGTCTGCCCGCGGAGTTCATCCAAGTATCCGGCCCATCTGGACATCATGCGCTTTCTCTCTGCAAGATGGACAGTGCGGTTATACGCCCGGCCATTCGGATCTCGAACCATGTGCGCCAACTGCTGCTCAATGAACTCGTACCGCTCCCCCAAGACTTCATCAAGCAGGGTCCGGGCCATGGCCCGAAAACCGTGTGGCGTCATTTCCTCCTGGCCTATGCCCATGCNCCTCAGGGCGGCCAGCATGGTCGTTTTGCCCATCGGCTTGTTTTTCTGCCAACCGGCGGGGAACACATATTCCCCCCGTCCAGTNAGAAGGTGAAGNTCTTTCAATATTTCCATTACCTGGGGAGCCAGAGGAACAATGTGCGGGGTGTTGGTCTTTTGAGTAGTATAACGCCACTCACAGGCCTCAAAATCAATGTCAGCCCACTTGGCCTGCTGCAATTCTCCCGGCCGCACAAAAANATAAGGGGCTATTTTCAAGGCGCAGGACACTACAAAGGTACCGGGATAACTCCAAATGGCTCTCAACAAACGGCCGACATCCTTGGGGTCGGTCATGGCCGCCAGATGCTTCCCCCGGTAGGCCTTCAGGCTGCCCCGCAGGGAGGGCAGAGGGTCATGTTCCGCCAAACCCGTGGCCACGGCAAAGCGCATGACCAGACTGCAAGCGATATTGGCCCGTTTGGCCGTATATAAATGCCCTTGGGACTCCATACGACGCAATACATCCAGGAAGTCGGGAGCCTTCAAGCTCCGCACCGGCATCCGGCCTATTACCGGAAAGACAAATTTTTCCAGCACCACCTTGAGAATATGAACGGTCTGCGGCTTGACCTTGGTGCTGTGGACTTCCATCCAAGCTTGGGCAACAGCTTCAAAGGTATTTTTGGCCCGTTCCGTTCTTTCCGCCTTTTCCCGGCGTCGAATCTCTCCGGGGTCATGGCCGGCCGCCTTGTGCGCCCTGGCCTCGTCGCGTTTCTTCCTGGCCTGCTCCAAGGACACTTCCGGAAAACGGCCGAAGGACAACAAGCCTTCCTTGCCATCATCTTTACGGTATTTCATTTTCCAGTGCTTGCCACCGGACGGATTTACCTGTATAAAGAGACCACCACCGTCGAACAGTTTGTAAATGGCGGCTTTTGGTTTGGCATTATTGACCTGAATGGCGGTCAACGGTTTTATCAGTCTTGCCATAATGTTACCTCCAACGAAGAAACCCCCTAAATTTATCCAAAGCCCCCTAATTAAACCCCTATTAAAGGGGATTGTCAAGGGTTTTTGTGGGACTCCATT
>JGI24704J35079_10001102_pt1 | contig 11784 bp, 5 predicted proteins | sample TergutNt197P3_FD_35079 | JGI IMG/M metagenome (IMG submission 35079)
GGGGAGAACGTCACCGCATATTCACCGCCAACGGGCCAATCGCCTTCCGGTTGAAAAGATAACTTCGAGTCACCATCCCAATTCCACTTTCCCTTGAGCGGCGGCATGATGGTGATGTTTCCTTTCTCCACTTCCTTGTCGACACTGTCCAATGCCGCCACGGGGGCTGAAAACGAGATCCGCAACGGATACACGGCTGGATCGTCATCTTCAAGATTGGTGCGATTCGGATTTTTCACTGACACCGTCACTTTCACGGGCTCGGGGGGGATGGGCTGCATGGCCCACCATGCCCAACCACCACCGAGCGCCGCCAGTGCCGCCACTATCCAGATGGCCTGGCGTTTATGGCTTCGTACAATGCTCACAGCAGTACAGGCTCCACGCCCGACAGTGTCCATCCAGCGCGGAGAACGCCAGAAGAGTTCGCCGAAAACCAGATGGATCAACCAGCGCAACGCCTTGAACGGCAGCAACAGGAAAGGCAGCAAAATCCTCAGCCTGTCGATGAAGGACGAATACTCAAATACGGTAGTTTTCGTTGGTTCAGGCGCATCCGAGGGAACAGGGTTGGATGCTTCCGGAGGATTTTCGTCAGATGCTTCTGGAGGACTCTGGTCGGATGCTTCCGGAGGGTTTTGGTCGGAAGCACCCGTGGCAACCTGATCGGGGGTATCCGGGGAGTTTTGGTCGTGGGTGGTCATAGCTTTTGCCCTGAGCTTGATGCCGCAGTGAAAGAAACGATAAATACTGTTATCTGCATTTGAAGAAATTTTGAATTATCCCGATAGTATCCCAAGAGTTCTCTGAATAATCCAAGAAATTTCGATATGGGGATATCCTGGGATCGGCCAGAAAGCACATGGTCAAGCGATTTGCTTGAGTCTTTTTGCGTAGCCGTTTGACGGAAAGTAATTGATCCCGCCACTCATTTCGGGGATTGTGTTCAACGCATATTCACTCATTTTGTATTTCTATGCGATTTTTGTTTTCATCCAAAAGGTGAGTTGTCAGGCTTTTGCCTTGGCGGTCTACGCGCATTTCTGCGTACCTGGCTTGTTCATAGGCTTTGCCACGTCCTTCCTGAAAGAAAAATGACCCACTTCCTATGCGGCTGACGTTAAAGCCACCGAGGGCGTGAAAAGCCAGCAGGTGCTCACCTTCTGCCAGGGGATGACCTGAAATGCAAAAAATCCCCGAAAAATCATGATCTTAGAGTATAGGCTACAGATTACTATCAAACTCCGCACCGGACAGCCTTGCCCACACCGGGCATCGCGGTCATCCGCAAACCGTGGCAGAGCACACTATCCAGCCAGGGATAAACAGCATGTATCGGCTACAATCTGGAGAATTTTCCCCGCCTTTTTACGATCATGGAACTAGATAAAAGTTACGAGCCGAAAACGATCGAATCTCGCCTCTACGCTGAATGGGAATCCCGTAATTTCTTTGCCGTCGGGCTGGATGCCGCCAAACCAAAAGATCAGTCCTTTTGTATCCTGCTGCCGCCGCCTAACGTTACCGGCTCGCTTCACATGGGGCACGGCTTCAACCAAACCCTGATGGATGCACTCACGCGCTACTACCGGATGCGCGGAATGAACACCTTGTGGCAACCGGGAACCGACCACGCGGGCATCGCTACGCAGATCGTGGTGGAACGCCAACTCGACGCCCAGGGCCTCTCCCGGCACGACCTGGGCCGTGAGAAATTTCTTGAGAAAGTCTGGGAGTGGAAAAAATTCTCCGGGGGAACCATCACGCAGCAGATGCGCCGCATGGGCAGCAGCCCGGACTGGACGCGCGAACGCTTCACGATGGACGAAGGGCTGAGTTGGACCGTCACGCAAACCTTCGTGCGCCTTTTCCGCGATGGTTTTATTTACCGGGGCAAACGGCTGGTCAACTGGGACCCGAAGCTCAAAACCGCCGTTTCCGATCTGGAAGTGGAAAACGAGGAAGAAGACGGTTTTCTCTGGCACATCCGCTATCCGCTATCCGATGGCAGCGGGTATCTCACCGTCGCCACCACACGGCCCGAAACCATGCTTGGGGACACCGCCGTAATGGTGCATCCCGAAGATGAGCGTTACCGCCACCTGATCGGCAAGACCGCGCGCCTGCCACTGGCCGGACGCGACATCCCCATCATCGCGGATACCTACGTCGACCGCGAATTCGGAACCGGCGTCGTCAAGGTCACACCCGCACACGATTTCAACGACTACGCCGTCGGACAGCGCCACGATCTGCCGATAATTTCCATCCTCACGCTGGACGCGGCCATCAACGCCAACGCGCCGGAACGCTACCAGGGCATGGATCGTTTCGCCGCGCGCGAACAGATCGTCAAAGACCTGGAAACGCAGGGGCTTCTGGAAAAGACCGAAAAGCACAAACTCAAGGTTCCGCGTGGCGACCGCACCGGAGAAGTGCTGGAGCCGATGCTCACCGACCAATGGTTCGTCGCCATGACCAAACCCGACGGGGACGGCAAATCCATCACCCAAAAGGCGCTGGATGCCGTGGCGAGCGGCGAAATCCGCTTTTATCCGGAGAACTGGGTCAACACCTACAACCAGTGGCTCAACAACATCCAGGACTGGTGCATCTCGCGGCAACTGTGGTGGGGCCACCAGATACCGGCCTGGTATGACAAGGTGGGAAACATTTACGTCGATGAAAATGAAGAGGAGGCATATCAAAAATTCAATGTCCTGCTCAACATTGCCGAAAAAGTCCCCGGCAGCAAATGCCTCGAATGCCTCGATTGCCCCCCGGAACACAAACAGCATCATATGAGGATACTCAAGGACTATCGTGGCCGAAGCGTCGAGGAGTGCGAAGACATCCGCCGCGCGGGCCTCACCCGCGACCCCGACGTGCTGGACACCTGGTTTTCCTCCGCCCTGTGGCCCTTCTCCACGCTCGACTGGACGCCAGGCTATCCGCAAAGCTCAAACCCGGCGCTTGATCTCTACCTGCCCTCCTCGGTGCTCGTCACAGGCTTCGACATCATCTTTTTCTGGGTCGCCCGTATGGTGATGATGACCAAACACATCACCGGGCAGATTCCTTTCAAGCACGTCTATGTACACGGCCTCATCCGCGACGCGGAAGGCCAGAAGATGAGCAAATCCAAGGGCAACGTGCTCGACCCGATCGACCTCATCGACGGCATCGGCATCGACGCGCTGGTCGAGAAGCGCACTTCCGGCCTCATGAACCCCAAACAAAAGGCGCATATCGAAAAACGCACCCGCAAGGAGTTTCCCGAAGGCATCCCCGCCTTTGGCACGGATGCCCTGCGCTTCACTTTTGCCTCGCTCGCCTCGCCGGGACGCGACATCAAGTTCGATTTGAGCCGTTGCGAGGGTTATCGCAACTTCTGCAATAAACTCTGGAACGCCTCCCGCTTCGTGTTGATGAACTGCAAGAGCCGGGACGCCCTCCCTGCCCCGGTTCCTGGCGCGCTTTCCTTTGCCGACCGCTGGATCGTCAGCCTGCTTCAGAAACTATCGAAAGAAGTTGACCAACACTTCGCCGAGTATCGTTTCGACCTGCTCGCGCAGGCGCTTTACCACTTCATCTGGGACGAGTTTTGCGACTGGTATCTGGAAATCGCCAAGATCGAAATGGCCGCTGAAGGAGCCGGGGCGGATGCCGCCCGCCACACCCTCGCGCACACTCTGGAAGCCCTGCTGCGCCTCGCGCACCCGACCATCCCCTTCATCACCGAGGAACTCTGGCAAACCGTCGCCCCGCTGGCCGGGAAGAAAAGCACGGAAAGCATCATGCTTGCCCGCACTTTTGAGGCCGACGCTACGCTGATCGACGACGACGCCGAGACCCGGATGGCAGAACTCAAGGCGCTCACCCATGCCTGCCGCAACCTGCGTGGAGAAATGAACATCTCCCCGGCTCAAAGATTGCCGCTCGTCATCGCCGGGAGTACAGACAAGGCTGCCCTGCAAATTTTCGCGCCCCTCATCAAAGGACTTGCCAAACTCTCCGGGGTCGAAATCGTAGACGAGATCGACGAAAAAACCCTCGTCCCCGTGGCGCTCGTCGGAGAAGCGCGGCTGATGCTCAAGGTTGAAGTCGACATCGAGGCCGAACGCGAACGGCTGGGCAAGGAGATTGCCCGCCTCGAAGCCGAAACCGCCAAGGCGCAAAACAAACTCGGTAACGCGAATTTCGTCGACCGCGCCCCGCCCGCTGTTGTGGCACAGGAACGCGAACGGCTGGCGAGCTTTCAGGCAGCACTGGACAAATTACGGCCTCAAATGGCGCGATTGGGAGGCTGATACCGGTTACCCGCCGGCAGCTTCCAGCCACGCCCCAACGACCCGTTCGCATTCCTCGATGCCCACTTTGGTGAGGCGGGAGAAAACTGCGCGGTAAAACGCCCGCTGCCGCCGTTGGTTTGCTCCAGCGCCGCGCGCACCTGGTTCAAGGCTGCCGTTGCTTTTCGCGCCGCACGATTTCGGAAGAAGAACCGTCTCGAAGAAGGCCGATCATGTCGCAGAGGATGTGTGCGCCCTCTTCGAGAAGGACATCGCGCGCGGCCTTGCGCGCTTTTTCGGTGGCAAGCTCATTGGAAAGGCTGCGTTCATTGGCGAGCAGCCCATCGTCGCCCACTTCTCCGTCGGTAAACTCTTCGCCGCCGCCGGACGGCTCGGCGTTCTTGCCGCGCGCCTTGGCGCGCGCTTCCATGCGGTCGCGTTCGGTGCGCCGTATGCTTTCCTTGAGAGAAATGGCCTTTGCTTCGCGCAAGACTTTCAATTCTGCGGCTTTTTCCTTGAATTGGAGAAAGTCCTTATCTTGCGTAGTACGTTGTTCGTGGCGCAGAGCCAGCGTGGGAACCAGGGAGGCAATGTTGCCCGCGCTCCGGAATTCGACAGGGGCGATGCGCGTCCAGGGCAGGGCATTGTCGTAGGCCGATTCACCAAAGTTTTTGGAGTCGATGAGCGAGGGCAGGATGATGTCGGGTTTGACGCCGCGTAATTGGGTCGTGCCGCCGGAGACGCGGAAGAACTGGGCGACGGTCATCTTGAGTTCGCCGTAACGGCGCTGCGGGGCGCGTTCCAATTCGTCAAGGTCGATCAGGGTTTGTACCGTGCCCTTGCCGAAGCTGTTTTCGCCGATCACGACGCCTCGGCCATAGTCCTGTATGGCGGCGGCAAAGATTTCGGAGGCGGATGCGGAGGCGCGGTTGATAAGCACGCCGAGCGGCCCTTCCCAAGCCATGCCCGCCGTGGGGACGCGCTCGACGCGGGTTTGCCCGTGAGAATTTTGCTGGATAACGACAGGGCCGCTGCCGATGAAAAGCCCGGTGAGCGAAACGGCTTCGTCGAGCGAACCGCCCGCGTTGTCGCGCAGGTCGATGAGCAGGCCATCGATCTTGTCGCGCTTGAATTCCGCAATGATCCGGGTAACGTCGCGGGTGGCGCTACGGAATTGCGCCGGGGCTTTGCGGCGCGCTTCGGTATCCTGGTAAAAACTGGGCAGTTTGATGATGCCGATTTTCCGGAGTTGCCCATTGTCACGAATCTCGCGTATTGAACCCGAAGCAGCTTGGTTTTCAAGGCGGACGGTGTCTCGCACGAGCGCGACGCGGCGGTGTGCGCCATCGGCCAAGGCATCGGCGGGCAGGATATCGAGCACGACGATGGAATTGTGCTTGCCCCGGATGAGCGGGACGACTTCATCGACCTGCCAGCCGGTAACGTCGACCATAGGGGTTTTTTCACCCTGTGCAACGCCGACGATGCGGTCGCCGACGTTGATCTTGCCCGAACGTAGCGCGGGGCCGCCGGGGATGAGTTCGCGCACGATGACGTAATCGTTGCGTTCCTGAAGTACCGCACCGATGCCGACCAGCGACAGTTTCATCGAGATGGCGAAGTCTTCCGCTGCGCGCGGCCCGAGGTAGTTGGTGTGCGGCTCCAGCGCCCCTGCCCAGGCGTTCATGAAGACCTGGAATACGTCGTCGCTGTTGAGTTTGACGGAGCGATCCAGCGCGTGCTTGTATCGCTTGTCGAGCGTACGGCGGATGGTATTGTCGTCATTTCCGGCCAAGCGTAGGCGCAACCACTCATTTTTGATCCGCTTGCGCCATATTTCGCGCAACTCGTCGTCGGAAGCAACCCAAGGCGCTTCGCTGCGATCCGGCGCGAAACTCTCATCCGCAGTGAAGTCAAACTTGTTGATGAGCAATTCCTGCACGATGCGCCGTACTTTTTTGACGCGCTCGGTATATCGGTCGAATATGAGAAAAGGTGCTTCGAGTTGACCTTCGAGGATGGCGTTATCAAGCGTGGAGCGCGCGTAAGAAAAATCTCGGATGTCGGATTGCAGGAAAAACAGGCGGGCGGGATCGAGCGCCTTCAGGTAACGGTCGAAAATTTGCACCGAGAGAGCCCTGTCGAGCGGTGGGGCTTGGTAGTGATAACTCGAAAGCAGGTGAACAGAGGTGATGGCTGTCTCGGCGTGGGCTTGCGTGGGACGTGGCGATTCAGCAAGAGCCGGGGGCGCGAGAAGCAAGCTCGCCCCAAGAAACGTCAAAAAACAGTTCAACCAGTACAGGCGACAGCGCATCATATAAAGCATGGAACGGGAACGATCCGTTGGTTATCCTAAAAAGGTGCACACTCATGAACCGGGGCGCTTTGCGCGCCCCGGTTCATGAAGGCAATCTCTTTGAGTATAACCGAATGCGGGCGATGCGGGTGTGGCTTTATCCACACGCCCCCACCGCGCCGCAGGCGGTGCAGAAGTCGCAGCCATCCTTGCGGATAACCGTGTGGTTGCCGCATTCCTTGCACGGCGCGCCATGCATGAGCCTGGGTTCACTGTCGACGCGCGGCGACTCCAGGATGCCCATCTCGGCAACCGGATAGCCGTTTTCGTCGAGTACGCCGAGCATGGCGTAGCGGTGGATGATGAGGCGGGCAATGTAGGCTACGGTGGATGGGAAAGTCTGCTGCTTGCGCGCGCCCGGTACGAAGGCCATGAAGTCGCCGAGCGGTTCGGGGTAATCGATGAGTTTCCTCAGTTTCATGCCGATCCAGGCGGGGTCCATCACGCGCATATCGAGCGCCAGGATGCGGGTGAGACCGTCCAGCGCCCTTGGGTAGTTGCCGGAAAGCCAGGCCGAATAGGGGCGGGTCACGCCGTCGGGCAAGGTGATCTCCTTGAGGCCGAGCACGAAATCCTCACCCGTGGCCGGATTGTGGATGTCGACCGTCCAGGAAAGCGTGCCATCGGTTCCGGTTCTGGGTTCTTCCAGGCTGAACAGCGTATCGAGCACCGGGGTCGCCCCCTCGCGGGAGAATGTGCCGAGTTGTTCGCAATGGTAGTGCACGACCTGAGCGAAGGCGGATACCGCGCCGGGGACGAGTTTTTTCTCGCCGTGAGGCGGAAAGGGCATTTCAAAGGACTTTTCGCCCACTGTGCGAGCCAGGGTGTCGAGCTTGAGCTTGAGCCAGGCATGGTCGTTGGCGCGCATGTCCATCGACAATGTCTTGGCAACTGCCCCCAGGCCGCGCGGCTGGTCGGCTCCGTTGACCCAGACCTCGAACGGGAGCTTGCCGTTGAACATATCGAGCGCCACGTCGACTTCCCCGACAAAGAGGGCGAAACCGCCGGAAGGCGCGTCGATCATGTACGTCCAGGCCGTGTTGCCGCCGGGCAGCACGGGACGCCCCGGCCAGCGCAGGCTGGCGAGTACCGGGGCGGGCAGGCTCTTGATCGAAAGCCGGCGGTTGGCGTCTGAAATGTCCACATCCTGCGGTTTTTTCTGGTTGCTGGCGGGGGCGACAGACAGAACCGGGGTCAGCACGCTGTTGGGGCGATAGGTGGCCAATCCCTTAAGGCCGGATTTCCAGGCCGAGAGATAGAGGTCTTCAAAATCCGAATACGGATAATCTTCCGGGACGTTGACCGTCTTGGAAATGGACGTATCGACGTAGGGCGCAACGGCGGCCACCATGTCCTTGTGGGCGGCAGCGGAAATTTCCAGCGCAGTGATGAACCACGGCGGCAGATGATTGACATCACCGCCCAGGTGGCGGTAGAGCCGCCAGGCGTAGTCTTCAACGCTGTGTTCCCTGAAATCCCCGTCGATCGTGCGCTTCCTGCGCGTGTAGGTGTAGGAGAACGGCGGCTCGATGCCGTTGGAGGCGTTATCCGCGAATGCGAGGCTGATCGTGCCGGTAGGCGCGATGGACAGCAGGTGCGAATTGCGGATGCCGTGCTTGCGGATACGCTCTTTCAATGCAGGGGGCAGGCGTGACGTGAAATTGTTGCCGGAGAGGTACATATCCGCATTGAAGAGCGGGAACGCCCCGCGTTCGCGGGCTAGTTCCACCGAGGCGGCGTAAGCGCGGTCGCGCAAGTATTCCGCGATTTCGCTCGCCTGCTCGCGTGCTTCCTCCGTGTCGTAACGCTTACGTAGCATGATGAGCGCATCGCCTAGTCCGGTGAAACCCAGGCCGATCCGGCGCTTGGAACGCGCTTCTTCCTGTTGCTGCTCCAGCGGCCAGTGCGTGGCATCGAGCACATTGTCGAGCATGCGGACGGCAACATCGACCACCTTGCCGAACCCGTTGAAATCGAAAGCCGCCTTTTCGGAAAACGGTTCCTGGACGAACAGCGTCAGGTTGATCGAACCCAGGCAGCAGCAGCCATATGGCGGCAGCGGCTGTTCGGCGCAAGGATTGGTGGCCTCGATGGTTTCGCAGTAATAGAGGTTGTTATCCTGGTTCATACGATCCAGGAAAAGGATGCCCGGCTCGGCGTGGTCATAGGTCGAGCGCATGATCTGTGCCCACAGGTTGCGGGCTTCGATTTTGCGATAGACCCATACCCCGTCGTCGAGCAGATATGCGCCTGCGGCCTGAATGTCCTCGCCCGGCTCGGCCTTGTGGACAAGTTCGACCGCCTCACCCGCTTCCACCGCGCGCATGAAGGCATCGGTAACGCCGATGGAAATATTGAAATTCGCCAGATCACCCTTGTCCTTGGCGTGGATGAACTCCTCAATGTCGGGATGGTCGCAGCGCAGCACCCCCATCTGCGCGCCGCGCCGCGCGCCCGCCGATTCCACCGTTTCGCACGAACGGTCGAACACCCGCATGTACGACACCGGCCCCGAGGCGCTGGAGGCGGTTCCCCGCACCATCGCGCCCTTGGGGCGGACCGAAGAAAAATCGTAACCGACGCCGCCGCCGCGCCGCATGGTTTCCGCCGCTTGTGCGAGCGCGGTATAGATGCCGGGCCGCCCGTCGACGGATTTGGTGACGGAATCACCCACCGGCTGCACGAAGCAGTTAATGAGCGTGGCCGCGAGCGCCGTTCCCGCCGCGCTGTTGATTCGCCCCGCAGGAACGAAACCCCGCTCCTGCGCTTCCAGAAAACGCGCTTCCCAGAGTGCGCGTTTATCCTCGGCTTCGACTGCGGCCAGCGCCCGCGCCACGCGCTGGCGCACCTCCTGCACGGTTTTTTCGTCCCCTTTCGCGTACTTCTCGATCAGGACTTCGGCGGAAATTTCCTGGGCAGCCAGGTTGTCGGCAGTCGGTTTGAGAGTGGTCTGGGATGTCGTACTCATGGCTCTGAGGTTTCCCCGAAACAGTGTAGGCAGGGCATGAAGCATACCGCCATGCTACAAAATTTGCAAAAATATGATTTTCAAAATAAACAAACAGTTACGATTTTTTATTGTATGTCAAGAAAAATATTTCTACTAAATGTAGTATCTCAAAGTAGGTTGTTCAGGGGTGAAATTTTGCCGGATTGCAGCTATTTTGGGCGAGGGGGCGCTACAGTGCACGTCGGCTGGTTTCTGGCTTTTGCGCGGACGAGTATCACATTGGGAACCCTTGGGAGTTGAAATGAGCAAGACCGTCTTCATAACTGGCGCGACATCCGGTTTTGGCCGCGCTGCCGCGCGCCGTTTTGCCGCTACGGGCTGGACACTGGCGTTGACCGGGCGGCGTGTCGAACGGTTGCAGGCATTAAAGGAGGAACTTGCCCCGCTTGCGCCGGTACATATCGCCGCGCTCGATGTGCGCGATGCCGGAGCGGTCAAGGCTGTGGTGGAAGCCCTCCCCGAAGAGTTCCGTTCCCTGCGCGTCCTGGTCAACAACGCCGGGCTGGCTCTGGCGCCGCAACCGGCACAAGCGGTAGCGCTGGAAGATTGGCACACCATGATCGACACCAACGTCACGGGGCTGGTCAACATCACACACGCCCTGCTGCCCGCGCTGCTTGCCACCGGGCGTGGAGCCAGCATCATCAACATCGGCTCGGTTGCCGGGCAATGGCCCTATCCCAGCAGTCACGTCTATGGCGCGACCAAGGCTTTCGTCAAACAATTCAGCTACAACCTGCGTTGCGACCTGCTCGGCACTGGCGTGCGCGTCACCGACATCGCCCCCGGCATGTCTGAAACCGAATTCACGCTCGTACGCACAAAAGGCGACCAGGCCGCCTCGGACCGCCTTTATCGTGGAACCGAACCGCTGACGGCGGAGGATATTGCCGAACAGATTTTCTACGTGGCCAATCTACCCGATCACATCAACATCAACCGGCTGGAAGTCATGCCCACGCGGCAAGCGTGGTCTGCGTATGCGGTAGACCGGGATTGAGCGCGGTAGGATGGGTAGAGCGAAGCGAAACCCATCATTTTTTGAGCAATCTTTTTCATCATGCTTACAGTCATTCCAAGTTCAATGTTGTCGCGAAAATTGCCGTTGCCATAAAAATTTGCCGTTGCCATAAAAATGAAACGCGATGGGTTTCGCTGCGCTCTACCCATCCTACCACGCTGAAAATGACGGAAAACTTTGAAATTCACGACACCAATGCCGATCAATCGCCGCAATTCCCTAAACCGTATCAAGGAGTCCCCTGCCGTAAGAAAGGGGTGACTCAATGAAAACCTCTCCATACCGAATGCCCCCCGGCGTCTGGGTTCTCGGCTTTGTCAGCCTACTGATGGATATTTCCTCGGAGATGATCCACAGCCTGCTGCCGCTTTTCATGGTCACGGCGCTCGGTGCAAGCGCCCTCACCGTCGGTCTGATCGAAGGGCTTGCCGAAGCCACCGCGCTGATCGTCAAAATTTTTTCCGGCGTGCTGAGTGACTACCTGGGCAAGCGAAAAGGGCTGACGGTTTTCGGCTACGCGCTCGGTGCCTTGAGCAAACCCCTGTTTGCCCTCGCCCAGAGCACTGGACTCGTTTTGGGCGCGCGTCTGTTCGACCGGCTGGGCAAAGGCATCCGGGGAGCGCCGCGCGATGCCCTGCTGACCGATCTGACTCCTGCGCCCATCCGTGGCGCTGCGTTCGGCCTGCGCCAGTCACTCGACACCGTGGGCGCGCTCATCGGCCCACTGCTCGCCGCCCTCCTGATGCTGCTTTTGGCCAATGATTTCCGCGCCGTGTTCTGGTTTGCCGCCATTCCCGGCCTGGCGAGCGTAGCCCTGCTCGTTTTTTGTCTCCGGGAGCCCCCGCGCGCGCCCTCAGCCAAACGCGAAAATCCAATCCGGCGCGACAACCTGCGGAAGCTCAATGCCTCCTACTGGCGGGTCGTCAGCATCGGCGCAATCTTCACGCTGGCCCGCTTCAGCGAAGCCTTTCTTGTGCTACGCGCCCTGCAATGCGGCATATCGCTCACTCTCGTCCCGCTGGTCATGGCCGCAATGAGCCTTGTCTACGCGCTCTCGGCCTGGCCCTTCGGCAAGCTCTCCGACCGCATGAGCCATCGGCGGCTGCTT
>JGI24704J35079_10001115_pt1 | contig 11730 bp, 9 predicted proteins | sample TergutNt197P3_FD_35079 | JGI IMG/M metagenome (IMG submission 35079)
AAGGCGAAAAAAATACGCGGGCTTTTGGAGTCTGCCGCTCCCCAACCCCTGACGTGGCACTGTTACTGGCCAGCGCGGTATCTGCCTTCAACTCACCATTGAGTTGCGGGAAAACACCGCGGCAGAAAGCTCTGCTTATCCTTATCGTCAGTTCATGCACTTGTTAAATATGCACCCACCGTCACCTGCCCATTGGTCCACAGGCTGAAAGAGATCAACCTTGTCCATTGTCCATTGGTCCACAGGCTGAAGGATATCAGCCTTGTCCATTGTCCATTGGTCCACAGGCTGAAGGATATCACCCTTGTCCATTGTCCCGGCCGGCTTGCCATATATCCATCTTTATGATATAGTTAGCCCAATGAAAAATGTAACAAAGCCCCCCTCCCAACCAAGCGATCATATATTTTGCGAAATCATATATATTAATACAGAGACAAAAACAATACGGAGGTTAGGTTTTATATGTATGCTCTTCAAATTGAAGACATCCCGTTCCAAGACATCACATTATCCGCCCGTAACGACATTGAAGCATGGACCGCCCCATGGGCCATGCGCAGTTCCGAACCAAACTTCAGCAACCTTTTCATCTGGCAGCCTTTCTGCCAAACCTCTTACGCCTTTGTTGACGGCGTCCTTCTGATCCGATTCCATTGTCGCCGCGACGAAGAATTCCTGCTGCCGCCTCTGCCAGCATCGCCGAACCAACCCTACCATCACGCCCTCAGCTTGGCGCTGGAGTATTTTGCTGTGCGCGGTAAGCGGTTTTTCATGCGCGGCATCACCGCGGAATTCCGCGAGCGCATAGAAAAAATCATGCCGGGGCGCTTCGTCTTCACCCGTGAACGGGATTGTGACGACTATGTCTACGCAGCCGACAAACTCGCCTCTCTACGCGGCAACAAATATCACGCCAAACGCAACCACATCAACAAGTTCCGTTCCCTTTACAGCTATGAATATGAGCCTTACAGCGTCTCCCGCCACGCCGAAGAATGCCTGCGGCTGAACGAACTCTGGCATCAGAGCAAGAATGACGAAACCCAAGGGATGATGAACCGCGATCATGACGCGGCTCAACGTTGTCTTCTGTACGCGGACCAATTGAACATGCAAGGGGCGGTTATCCGCATCAACGGCGAAGTGCAAGCTTACACCATGGGCAATCAGATCTCACCCGACACGGCGCTCATTCATATGGAAAAAGCCAACGCTCAGTTCCATGGCGTCTATCCGTTGATCAACCAGCTCTTTATTCAAAACACTTTTGCTCATCTGACGTACATCAACCGCGAGGAAGATTTGGGCCTGGAAGGATTGCGCAAAGCAAAACTCTCTTATCATCCAGAATTTCTGATCGAAAAATACAAGGCGCGACTGAGAAACGAGAAATGAGAAGCGAGAAATAAGAAGTGAGAAGTGAGAAGTGAGACCCGGGAAGTTAACTTTATCTGATCTTAATCAGGCCCGTGAACTGTGGTCTCTTTGCTTTCCGGAAGACAGCGAGGCCTTTGTGGATTGGTTTTTCGCCAATCAATTTCCAGTTTTGTCCAACTGGTCTGTCTGGGAAAAAGATCGCCTGAGAGCTGCCGTCTATGCCATGCCCTACACCCTGACGTGCCGCGGCAACAACATTCCGGCCGCCCTTCTTTTGGGCGTTGCCACGCACCCGGAAACCAGACGGCGCGGTCTGATGCGAGGGCTTTTGCATGAAGTCCATACTGATCTGGCAGAATCTTGCGCCGCCGTTTGTTTGCATCCCTCGGATCATAGCTTTTACCATAAACTTGGCTATTCCACAGTCGCTGATCATCTGCGCGCTCATTTACCCCTATCGGCGCTGCACCCTTTTGAGCCCTGTGGCGCGATCGAGCCAGATCCTGATTTTGACCGGCTCGCCACTATCAACCAACAGCACTCTGAGCATATGGAATTCTATGCCATTCGCGACCGTGGCCTGCTGGCGCGGCGTTTTGCTGATTTGCAAACAGGCGGCGGCTTCTGTATAGCCAACGAACAGGCTTATGCTTTTGTTGATCCCGAATCAGAACGCGCCGACCGATCCGGAATTTATTATCTGCCTGAATTCTCCTATGCGGATATCACGGCGGGCTTTTCGCTGCTTATAGCTCTTCGGGATTCGGCATCCGGCGTCCGGGCCTTCGAATTCTCCCTGCCCATAACCGACGCCAACGCCTGGCTATCGCCTCAAAACGCCCAACATCCAACACCCAACACCCAACACCCAACACCGATCTTGACAAGGGAACCGTTTCTTATGCTATACGGCCTGAATTGGCCGGCCATAGTATCGGGAATGCGTGCCGATACTCAGCCCGCAACCGCCTCTCCCTCCAAAGTCATACATATTCTGGGTGAAGACGCCAATTGGCGCATCACCGCGGCTAACGGCACTGCCTCTATGTCCGCTGTCCAAACGCCCAGCGACATCACTTTGTCGCGCGATCAGTTCACACGCTGGATCTGCGGCTACAACGACGGTGGTGATTCGGTTTCCGAAAGCGCAGCCAACGCCATGTGTCCAAGCTTTTTCCCAACGTTATCGGCCTACTTTTTTGATAGGTATTAAGGATTAGAGATCCTCCAAGGCAAAAAACGGCTCCTCCAGAAGAGTTACTCTTCCCTCGCCCACAACTTGGCGGGCCTGGTTACCAGAAGGCAGCACGAGCTCCGGCACAATTTCCCGCAGGGGTGCCAGCACAAACTCCCTTTGTTCCAAGCGGGGGTGAGGAACCGTAAGTTCTTGGGTTTGCATGAACTCCCGGCGCTGTTTGGGTCCCCTGAACACTATGAGAATATCGATATCCATCGTCCGCGGCCCCCACCTGGTTATCGGCAAAACTTTCTCCGGCATCGCGCCCCTCAGTCGCGTCGCCGGCTGAACACTTGGCTCCGCCTGCGCATCCGATCCCAACCATGCGCTCTCCCCCGGTCGCCGGAAAGGCCCCTGATGGCGTCGGCCGCAAAGAGCTTCGATCTGCCGGCATTTGTCCAACAAAACCAACGGCGCCAAAGGGGTTTCCAGTTCCACAGCCAAATTATAGAACCATGCCTGTTCTACGCCCCCCACCGGCTCCGTCTCATACACGTGAGAAATCTTCTCCAGCGTGCCCAGATAGCCCAACAACCCCAACGCATCGCTCAGATAAGCGGCACGATCGCCCAAATTGCTGCCCAAACTCAAGAAAACCCGCCAAATATTTGACCGGACAATCTCAACCGAGACATCCTCCAGCACCCCCTGAATCGGCGCCGCCGGCTTATGAACTTCCACACGAACACCCGAACAGGCGAAATCCGTTAACAACTCCTGCGCGATCTGCTCAGCCACATATTCAATTGTACAGAAAGTCCGCGTCATTACCTCGGCTATTTTGGAGTAAACCCGCGTATAATCGACGCTCAGATCCAGGTCGTCCCGGCAATAAGCCCCGGCGTGCACCAATGTCAGATCCACATCCACCACAAACCTTTGGCCAAGGGCGCGCTCCTCCGGCATAACACCGTGAAAAGCAAAAAACTCCATACCCCGCAAGCGGATCTTGTTGCCGGATTGTATTTCCTGGGAAACAGGCGGATTTTCTGTACTCGTATTAAAAAACATACCGTTACCATCCCTTAATCCATTTTGGTTTGCTGAAATCCCGCCGTCACAGCATATGCCATCTGCAAAGCCTGCTTATTCTCCGCCACATCATGAACACGAAAAATCGAAGCGCCCCCCGCCAACCCTAAAACATTCAGCGCAATCGTCGGCGCCAACGCCGCCTCATCCGAAGCTTCCGGAATCCCCAGCGTTTCCCTGATAACGGATTTCCGTGAAACCCCAAGCAGAATCGGACAACGCAAACCTTTCAGCGCAGCCAGATGACCAAGAATAACAAGATTCTGCTCCACGGTCTTTCCCAGCCCAATCCCCGGATCAACAATCAAAAGCGTTTCAGATATCCCGTGCCCCAGAGCCAATTCAATACTCTTGGTCAAAAAAGCCACCAAATCATCCAACAGCGCCTGAACCGACGCAAAAGTCCCCATCTCTTCCCGGTTGTGGGTCAATACAACCGGCACTTGATGACAAGCCACAACCTCAGCCATAGCCGGATCTTTTTGCAGCCCCCAAACATCATTAATCATATACGCGCCGGCAGCCAAAGCTTTCTCCGCCACACAAGCCTTCTGGGTATCAACAGATATAGGAACCGGACACCTTGACAACAAAGGCCGCAGCACCGGTTCCAAACGCGCCCACTCCTCATCGGCGCTCACCCCGTCATAGCCTGGGCGCGTCGACTCCGCTCCAATATCAATAATATCGGCGCCCTCGGCAACCAAACGATCAGCCTGCCGCAACGCCTGCTCCGGCCGCAAGAACCGTCCTCCGTCCGAAAAGGAATCCGGCGTAACATTTAAGATACCCATAACCAACGGCGTCCCATCAAAAACCAGGGAACGCCCCATTCGCTTGTCCGATGTCATCCCTAAAACAGCCCCACAATCTTCCCGGTCGCGTCAATATCCATGCGGACAGCCGCCGGCGACACCGGCAACCCAGGCATCGTCATGATATTTCCTGTAATTGCCACAACGAACCCGGCTCCGGCGGATAACCGCAGTTCCCGCACAGTAACCCGGAACCCTTTGGGCCGCCCTAACACGGCAGGATCGTCCGACAACGAATACTGAGTCTTCGCCATGCAAACCGGCAGCTGCCCGTAACCCATTTCCTCAAGCTTATCCAATGAAGCCAGCGCTTCTTTCGTCAACACAACCCCATCGGCGCCGTAGATCTCCCGGCAAATCTTTTCGATTTTTGCCGCCAAAGGCTCCTCCACATTATAGAGGGGCGCGAACCGGCTCGGCTGAGCCGCCAGAGTCTCAAGCACAGCTTTAGCCAACTCCTCGCCTCCGGCCCCGCCCCGGGCAAACACCTCGGACACAACAGCTTCAGCCCCCAATTCCCGGCAACGCCGCCGCACCAACTCAATCTCCTCTGGCCCGTCCGTCGGAAACCGGTTCAAAGCCACAACGACCGGTACCCCGAACTTACCGATATTCTCAATATGTTTCTCTAGATTCACCAGTCCCCGCGCCAGAGCAGCAACATCCGGCCCGGCCAAATCCTTCACAGCCACGCCCCCATTCATCTTCAGAGCGCGCACCGTCGCCACCAGCACCGCCAAATCCGGCTTAAGGCCCGCCAAGCGACACTTCAAATTAAAAAATTTCTCCGCACCTAAATCAGCTCCGAATCCGGCTTCAGTAATCACAACATCCGCCAGCTTCAGCCCCAGCTTCGTCGCAATCACGCTGTTACAGCCATGAGCGATATTGGCAAAAGGTCCGCCGTGAATCAACACCGGCGTATTCTCCAAAGTCTGAACCAGATTCGGTTTCACAGCCTCCTTCATCAGCAGCGCCATAGCGCCGTGGGCTTGCAGATCCCCCGCGGTGACAGGATCACCGTCGTATGTATAAGCGACGACGATCCGGCTGAACCGCTGCTTCAGATCCATCAAATCCTCCGCCAAACACAGAATCGCCATAATCTCCGAGGCCACAGTAATATCAAAACCAGCCTGCCGCACAACCCCTTCCGTCCTGCCGCCCAACCCGACAATAACATTGCGCAAAGCGCGGTCATTCATATCCAGCACTCGCCGAAACACCACTTGCCGCGGATCAATCCCCAGCAGGTTCCCCTGATGGAGAGAATTATCCAGCATAGCCGCCAACAGATTATGCGCCGCCGTAATGGCATGAAAATCCCCGGTAAAATGAAGATTAAGATCCTCCATCGGTACAACCTGAGCGTATCCGCCTCCCGCCGCGCCGCCCTTAATACCAAAACAAGGCCCCAAAGACGGCTCCCGCAGAGCGATCAAAGCCTTTCGCCCCAGCCGGCTCATAGCCTGACCCAACCCTACCGTCGTTGTCGTCTTGCCTTCCCCCGCCGCCGTCGGATTGATAGCCGTCACCAAAACAAGCTTACCATCGGGCCTATCACCCAAACGTTCCCTAACCGCGAGAGAAATCTTAGCCTTATACTTCCCGTAAAATTCCAGATCCTCCTCGATCAAACCGATCTTCGCGGCAACCTCTAGAATAGGCAGCATTTGGGCCTGTTGAGCGATTTCAATATCCGTTTTCATCACTCAGAAAGCCACTCCTCCCCAGCCTTAGCGTAACTCTGAATTTCCTCCAACGAAAAATACAACCCAATCTCCCGCGCGGCGCTATCCACTGAATCAGAACCATGGATCAAATTCCGGCTCACATCCACAGCGAAGCCGCCCCGAATCGATCCCGGATCGGCCTGAGCGGGATTCGTCGCACCCATAAGAGCCCGCGCCTGAGCCACCACATTCTTACCTTCCCAAACCATCGCCATTACCGGCGACGACGTAATATACGCCACAGTCGGCTCAAAAAAAGCCTTCCCTTTGTGTTCCTGGTAATGCTGCTCAGCCAGATCCTGGGAAACCCGCATCAATTTAGCCGCAACAAGCTTAAACCCCTTTTTCTCCAAACGGGCAACAATCTCACCTATCAACCCACGTTGAACAGCATCCGGTTTAAGCATAATAAATGTCTTTTCCATGATTAAAAACCCCTCGTATTCGATATTCGGTATTCGGTGTCCATTGTCAACTGTCCACGGCCAGCTTCCCCTTCTTATACCCTTTACCGCGGCCGCCGCCATCGCCACGGGACTCCTCGTCCGCTCCCAGCACATCCGGATTCTTCCCGGACGCGGTATCGTCAACCTCCGGATCCGCAGCCACCCCAGCTGTGGGCTCCTCAAACTTCGAGATAATCTTTTGAAACTCCTTAACGTCAAGGGTCTCAGTTTCGATCAACGCCTGGGCGATGGCGTGCAGACAATCCATTTTTTCTGTAATGATATCTTGAGCATTCTGATAGCACTCATCCACAATACGCCGCACCTCGCTGTCAATGGTCTGAGCCACCGCTTCGCTGTAATTGCGATCCCGGGTAATATCACGCCCCAGGAAAACCTGCTCCTCCTTATGCCCAAACGTCAACGGACCCAGCTCCTCCGACATGCCAAACTCCATAACCATACGCCTGACCATGTTCGTCGACTGCTCCAAATCGCTGGAGGCCCCCGTACTCACCTCATGCAGAACCAAAGCCTCCGCCACCCGGCCGCCCATAAAAACCGTGATGTTATCCAATAACTGCGTCCTCGTACGATAATTGCTGTCCTCTTCCGGCAGCAGCAACGTGTAGCCGCCGGCGCGGCCCCGCGGAATGATCGACACCTTATGCACCGGATCGGAATGAGGCAAAAACTGCCCCAACAAAGCGTGACCGGCCTCATGGTAAGCCACAAGTTTTTTCTCCGCTTCGCTGATCACCCGGCTCTTCTTCTCCGGACCGGCGATAACCCGCTCAATCGAATCCTCCATCAACCGCATCGGAATTCTCTTCTCATTTTTCCGGGCTGTCAGCAAAGCGGCCTCATTAACCAGATTAGCCAAGTCAGCCCCGGTAAAACTCGACGTCCGCCGGGCCAGCACAGCCAAATCCACGTCCTCCGACAGCGGTTTCCCCTGAACATGAACCTTCAGGATCTCCTCACGGCCCCGCACATCCGGCAGCGACACCACAACCTGCCGGTCAAACCGGCCCGGACGCAGCAACGCCGGATCCAAAATATCCGGCCGGTTGGTGGCCGCGATGATAATAATCCCCTCGTTGCCGCTGAACCCGTCCATCTCCACAAGGAGCTGATTCAGCGTCTGTTCGCGCTCATCATGACCGCCGCCCAAACCGGCGCCGCGCTGACGCCCCACAGCATCAATCTCATCAATAAAAACAATACAAGGTGAATTCTTCTTCGCTTGCTCAAACAGATCCCGCACTCTCGAAGCACCCACCCCGACAAACATCTCCACAAAATCCGAGCCGCTGATGCTAAAAAACGGCACCCCGGCCTCCCCCGACACAGCCCGCGCCAACAAGGTTTTGCCCGTCCCAGGAGGCCCAAACAACAGAACACCCTTGGGAATCTTAGCGCCGATTTCTGTGAACTTGCGCGGCGACTTCAGAAACTCAACAATTTCCTCAAGCTCCTCCTTGACCTCGTCAGCCCCCGCCACATCGCGGAAAGTCGCCTTTTTCTCATCTATGATCATCTTAGCCCGGCTTTTGCCGAACTGCATAACGCGACCGCCGCCGCCCTGAGACTGATTCATCATAAAAAAGAAAAAGACCGCCACAACTCCCAACAACACAACAGAAATCAGAATATAATACAGCCAGCTGGTATCAGCCGGAATCTTATATTCCAAAGGCGTATTGTTAACCGAAGTCACCTTGTTCTGCATCTCGTCAGTAAGACGGGGCCCCACACACTGCTTCGCCGTGCCGTCCTTCATGTCCATTTCATACTTATAGAGCGCGCCGTCAGGCGTCGCCTTAATAGACTGAACTGTATTCGTCTCAATAAGCTGCGTCATCTCAGTAAACGATACTTCTAGCGGTTTGCTTTTAGACGGGCTCACAAAATGGTATACCATAACCGCCATAAGAGCAAGCATTATATAGAACGCCAAGTTTCGCCAATTCTTCAAACGAGAATCCTCCCTCCTATCCGTTCACCTTACCTTATCTATAAAAATATCATACCACAGCTTGACTTGTTTTCCAAATCCTCCGACCCGGCAAACATGTTCACTCTCACAATCATTCCCATTAATATCCATCTACAAACAATGTTCCCCTGAGCTGCTCATAAGCCACCAACAAACCAGCCCCATGCCGGCGTTAACGGGGCAGCTCACAACATTAAGAGCGGGAATAGCCAAAACCAACGTCCCCATCGCCACAACCCCCAGTTGGTCACGCCGCCAGGCAGGCACGCCATGCTCCTGCCAAATCTTCTTCAATTGTTTATGACCCACCCCCGCAACATAAACCTTATCCCCAGGCCGCCGCCGCCTATATTCAATCGGCCCACCCCGGCCTGCCACAGCCGCTTCATCCAGCCAAATCTCGCCAATCTTGCGTATATGAGGCTCAAGGCTCAGCAACTCCCGCGCCGTTTTCTCAGGGAAAAGACCAATCAATGGCAATGGACAATTCAATGGACAATGGACAATGGACAATGGACAATGAGGGAAATCCTCTACGGACTGTGCTTCACAACCTTTTCGACAATCTCCCTCCTCATCAGACAGAGAAAGTTTTTGCCACTGATTCGGCACAAGAACAACATCATTGGCAGCCACCCCAATTGTCCATTGGTCCACAGGCTGAAGGATAACAGCCTTGTCCCTTGCCCCTTGTCCATTGTCCATTGTCCATTGTCCATTGTCCATTGTCCATTGGTCCACAGGCTGAAGGATATCAGCCTTATCCATTGTCCATTGTCCAAAAACCATTCCTGCCGCCGCCGCCGTCACCTTTACACCGGGCAAATCCTGAGACCACCCTTGGGAATAATTCCCTTCCATTAATTTTTTGATATACTTAAGCTCCAGCCCGCGTGGTTCTTCCCGCGCTATCGCCGCGGCACGGCGCAGTAGACGGGAAAGAATCGCTTCGGGTTCCTGCCAGGCCGCCCAGAGCAACGTCACCGTCCGCCCCTGGGTTACCTGTCCATAAAGTTGCCACTTTTCATCGACAACCTTCTGAAAAAAGACTTCATCCCAGCGCATCACCTCGGCTGTATGGCTCAACACGTCTTGTAATCGCGGATTATACTCCTTTTCAAGCTGTGGCATCAACGCCAAGCGAATGCGATTCCTGGTGTAACGGTCGCTTTCGTTGCTCATGTCCCTAGCATAATGAATCCCCCGCTCCTGACAATAAGCGAGAATCTCATTCTTGGTCACAGTCAACAAAGGCCTAATAATCCGCAGAGGCTCATCCCAGCCTTTTTCCAATCTGTCCGGCCAGATTCCGGCCAGCCCCGCTGTACCGCTGCCGCGCAAAAACCGATATAGCAGTGTCTCTGCCTGATCATTCAAGTGATGGGCTGTCGCCAGCATCTCCGGCGGTGCCCACCCCAGCTCTTTCATGTCTGCGGCAAAGCGGTTGTAGCGCCAATCCCGGGCCGCTTCTTGCATCGGCTTGCCCACTGATTGCGCATATGCCCCGGCGTCAAACTTGTGCACAATCAAAAACAGATCCCGCTCACGGGCAAAAGCCCGAACCAGCTCTTCTTCTTCATCCGCCTCCCGGCGCAGACCATGATGAACATGAACCGCGGCCAAACGCGCAGAGCGGCCCGACTCCTGTATATACCTGCACAAAATATCCGACATAGCCATAGAATCCGGACCACCGGACACAGCCATAAGGATGCCGCCGTCCTCCCGGATGAGCTGTGGCAACAATTGTTTTAGTCGTTCAAACATGGTTTTATTCTATCTCACTTCGGGAGCCTATGCAAAATTCAATATTGCCCATGTTAAGCTTTTGCTATCAATAACCTATGCCAATGACTGAGCAGAAGGAATCAGGGGTTTGGAGAAGGGATTATGGGTTAGAAGAAGGGGCTAGGGGTTAGGGGTTAGGGATGGTGACTATCAGCGGTGCTGATAGTTGAGAATTATTGCTGAGAAAGTGTGATTTGATTAGGGCCTGTTGATCAATGCTTTTCATGTTCCAACGGACATTGGGGGAAAGACTTCTCCTTCATTACAACTTTTGCCTTCATCTTCAAACTCCCAACTATCAGCACCGCTGATAGTTACCCCAGATCCTCCTAGAAGACACCCGGTATTCGTCGTCGGTTCTTCCTTGCATCGTGTCGAAATACTTGCAATCCATTTAAGTGATTTGGACTTGACGGAGTACGAGTTTTCACTTGAACGCGAGCAATATAATTAATTAATTAATAACCCTAAAGTCGCGACAAGAGATTTTGGCGTTATACGCAACAGGGCCTACATACCCCGAAGACCAGGTAGAATCATTGAATCCGCAGACCCATGTGTCATTAACATAAACATCGAATCTGTCCCCCCGCATCTTTACCTTGAGTTCAATTTCGCCGGTTATCCGATCCGGTCTGCCGTCATTATTAACATCCTCGTATCGCACCCCCAGTACAGGGACATGTGTCAGATCTTCTCTTTCCTCAGCAAATATGTCTTTATCACCCGCAGGTGTTCCTTTAAAAACAGACAATCTTCCGTTCACTCTAAGATATATGATATATCCAGTCTGCCACAAATCTTTGCCGGCTTCTCTCCGTATGGACAGTCCGCCCCAGAAATCATCCGAATCAGACTGGCGCTCAAGGGTTAATATGACGGAAATTGTACCATCAGTTACAACAGTATTTTTAAGCTGCGCGTACGCGGATCGCGGTGCCACAACATCATGCACCAGCTTCCCGTCGCCGTTGCTATACCAAGAGTTGTCACCCGGAAATTGCCATTTTGTAATATCGCCGCAAGGATCGCCGGTGTTGGATGGTAAGGCGTTTAGTGTTGTTCCCAATGTTTCTAGCGTTTCTGATGTGTTCGGGTCTTTTTCCGAAGCTTCAGATGAACCTTGTTCTTCCGATGCTGTTTCCGGCGAGATTCCTGACATTGTTTCTGCCTGTGCCTTCCCTATAGTTTCAGGGTTCGCGTCCATGCCCGCCGTCGCGGTAGAAGCGCCCATCAAGCAAGCCGCCCCAACCGCGGCTATAAAGATCAGCGTGGAAAGAGCGATAGAGATCTGTCCGTG
>JGI24704J35079_10001124_pt1 | contig 11662 bp, 8 predicted proteins | sample TergutNt197P3_FD_35079 | JGI IMG/M metagenome (IMG submission 35079)
GAGAGAGAGAGAGAGAAACCACTTACAGGTAACGAGGGTAAGAGAGAGTGAGAGTGTGACCGAGAGGGAGAGAAGCCACTTGCAGTGATAGAAGTTTAGAGAGAGAGAGAGACTGACCAAGAGAGAGAGAGAGGCCACTTACAGGGGTAGGGCGTTAGAGAGAATGAGAGAGTGACCGAGAGAGAGAGAGGCCACTTACAGGGATAGAAGATTAGAGAGAGTGAGAGTGTGACCGAGAAAGAGAGGCCACTTAGGGATAGAGGGTTAGAGAAAGAGAAAATGTGACCGAGAGAGATAGGGAGAGAGAGGCCACTTACAGGGATAGCGGGTTAGAGAGAGAGAGAGGTTGACCGAGAGAGAGAGAGAGGGTGACCGAGAGAGACAGAGGGGACAATTGCAGGGATAGAAGATTAGAGAGAGTGAGAGTGTAACCGAGTGAGAGAGTGAAGCCACTTACAGGGATAGAGGGTTAGAGAGAGAGAAAGAGAGGGTTCCCGAGAGAGAGAGGCCACTTACAGGGATAGAGGGTTAGAGAGAGAGGGTGACCGAGAGTGAGAGGCCACTACAAGGATAGAGTGTTAGATAGAGAGAGAGGGTTACCGAGAGAGAGAGACCACTTACAGGGATAGAAGTTTAGAGAGAGAGAGAGAGGGTGACAGAGAGAGAGATAGGCCACTTACAGGGATAGAGGGTTAGAGAGAGAGAGATTGACCCAGAGAGAGAGAGAGGCCACTTACAGGGAAAGAGGGTTAGAGAGAGTGAGAGGGTTGCANAGAGAGAGAGAGAGGGAGAGGCCACTTACAGGGATAGAGGGTTAGAGATATTGAGAGGGTGACCGAGAGAGAGAGGGAGGGGCCACTTACAGGGATAGAAGTTAGAGTGAGACCCTGACCGAGAGGGAGAGAGGGGGCCACTTACGGGGATAGAATTTTAGAGAGAGAGAGGTGACCGAGAGAGAGAGAGAGGGGGCCAAATACAGGGATAGAGCGTTAGAGCGAGAGGGTTACCGGGAGAGAGAGAGAGACCACTTACAGTGATAGGGGGTTGGAGAGAGAGAGAGAGGGTGACCGAGAGAGAGAGAAGCCATTTACAGGGATAAAGGTTTAGATAGAGAGAGATTGACCTAGAGAGAAGCCACTTACAGGGATAGAGATTTAGAGAGAGAGTGTGACGGAGAAAGAGAGAGAGAAAGAGAGGGGCCACTTACTGGGACAGGGGGTTAGAGAGAGAGAGGGTGAACGAAAGAGAGAGAGAGACAAGCCACTTACAGGGATAGAGGTTAAGAGAGAGTGAGAGTGTGACCGAGAGAGAGAGAGAGAGGCCGATAACAGGGATAGAAGGTTAGAGAGAGTGAGAGTGTGACCGAGAGTGGGAGAGATAGAGAGAGGCCACTTACAGGGATAGAGAGTTAGAGATAGTGAGAGTGTGACCGAGAGAGAGAGAGAGAAAGGTGCCACTTACAGGGATAGAGGGCTAGAAAGAAGGAGAGAGTGTGACCGAGAGAGAGAGAGAGAGATAGGGGCCACTTACAGGGATAGAGGGTTACAGAGGGAGAGAGAGAGGGTGACCGAGAGAGAGAGAGAGAGAGAGAGAGAGGCCACTTACAGTGATAGAGAGTTCGAGACAGAGAGAGGGTGACCGAGAGAGAGGGAGGGAGGCCATTTACAGGGATAGAGGTTTAGAGAGAGACAGAGAGGGTGACAGAGAGAGAGAGAAATCACTTACAGGGATAGATGGTTAGAGAGATTGAGAGTGTGACCGAGAGAGTGAGAGAGAGGAGCCACTTACAGGATAGAGGGTTAGAGAGAGAAAGGGTGACCGAGAGTTAGAGAGAGAAGCCAATTACATGAATAGAGAGTTGGAGAGAGTGAGAGGGTGACCGAGAGAGAGAGAGGCCTCTTACAGGGATAGAAGTTTAGAGAGAGAGAGAGAGTGTGAACGACAGAGAGAGAGGTCACTTACAGGGATAGAAGTTTAGAGAGATTGAGAGTGTGACCGAGAGAGAGAGACCACTTACAGGGATAGAGAGTTAGAGAGAGAGAGAGAGTGTGAACGACGGAGAGAGAGGTCACTTAAAGGGATAGAAGTTTAGAGAGATTGAGAGTGTGACCGAGAGAGAGAGACCACTTACAGGGATAGAGGGTTAGAGAGAGAGTGTGTGTGTGACATAGAGGTGTCACAGGGATAAAGGGTTAGAGAGAGAGAGAGAGGGAGAGGGTGACCGAGAGAGAGAGAGGCCACTAACAGGGATAGAGTGTTAGAGAGAGAGAGAGGGTGACTGAGAGAGAGAGCCAACTTAAAGGGATAGAGGGTTAGAGAGAGTGAGAGGGTGACCGAGAGAGAGAGAGATAGTAAGAGAGGTCACTTACAGGGATAGATGGTTAGAGAGAGTGAGAGAGTGATCGAGAGAGAGAGAGAGACAGTGAGAGGAGAGGCCACTTACTGGGATAGATTGTTAGAGATAGTGAGAGGTTGATCGAGAGAGAGAGAGAGAGGCCACTTATAGGGATAGATGGTTAGAGAGAGTGAGAGGGTGTCAGAGAGAGAGTGAGGCCCCTGAGACACGGGGAGACTATGCTAGTACGATACAGAATCACGTTACGTAACGTAACTAATAGAAACAAATTATTTCAAATTTCGACTGTTGATCATTTCAGGCAATAATGGGAATTAAACAGTAAGCCAACTGAGAAGATTAAGGAATTTATTTTCATGGTTCCATGCATTATGTATCAATTTGTGTAAATAAAACCTGCTGGACCCGGTTTTATTGTACTCTAGGCAGCTCTACATGTTTCGGATGTTACGTCCATCCATCCTCAGGAGCACAGTTATTTGGAACTCGACCCCGAACGACACACTACATGCGCACATATACCGTACCTTCCCGCCTGTACACAACTGTGCTCCTGAGGATGGATGGACGTAATATCCGAAACATGTAAAACTGACTAGGGTACAATAAAACTGCATCAAGCTGGTTTTATTTACAAAAAAAGAGTAAGAATATCAAAGAGGGAGGGGGTGGATTTGAACTGAGCAAGTATGAAATCTTAACGTGAGTAGCCGTTTACTGCCCAGAATGCGATAAGCTGTGTCCTGATACCGAAGCTAGGTGCATACAGTTTTTTTTTTCAAAGACCCATCCATACATACAAACAAACATATGTAAACTGTAATAATTGTGAAATAATACGAAGAATATATTATGGTGTACAGTTATTTATTCCCGATGTGCTACTTAGAACACTGACATTCCTTGAGAGTAGGACACGTTAACCGACTGATGAGCTGCGTTAGGTTACAAAACTTACCACCAGACATACAAATATCTAACGGAACCTCAAAAAATACCGGACAGTTCAAATGTTCGGGAAAGACGCTAACAAATAACTCTCTTTCATCAAAATATTACGATGATATTGATTTTCACAACGCGTCCTACCATTCAGGGTAATTTCACGACGTCGTCGTGTTTGATATTTAATTATTATTATTATTATTCGCAAAGCTATAGTCTTGCCTGTTTTGGTTTTAATATTTCAATAATGTATGTACCGCGCTTCGTATTATAATTATTATGTAGAAGCAACTTCACCGGTGTGCTGACAATTTGTTAGCCCGACAAGACTTAAAAAAGAATTGAACGTTGGCCATTTTTCTTCCGACGGGAGGATCATGGCGGAAACAGAGACCTGATTGAACGGACAATTTTCTGATTTTTTTTGAGTGGCTTGCAAAAGTTTGAGTTAGGTCGCTGTAGTTTGTTTCTTTCCTGAACGGGCTAAGGACTTATCAGCACCACGGTACATGCGCTACATGTATTGTTCTCTACACCTTGTAAATTCTCCAATAATTTTCGGAACATATCACACAACATGGAGGCTTTGCTGTTTTCATAACGCTTGCCGGACCGTTCATGTTTGTAATGTTTGATTTCAACCCAACTCACTGCACTTTTCCAAGAATACATTTGGTGAAATAACAGTTGGTTCTACAAACTGACTGGTCTTACCTGTTGTGAAATATAACTTCACTATTAAAGCAACAAAACACAATGAAGACAATTCTTATCGTACCTCTGTGTGTTGGCTTCCTTCCTTACTGCAAACACTCTCTGATTGGTCAATTGACAAAATGGCGTTCTCTGCTTGGTCCGGTTTGGTTTGGCGGGGTGGGGGGAATTTTCTCTCGGATCACTTTACACTTGCTGCCATCTCCCGACGTAAGGCAAAACCACAATTAGCGCACTCAATTCTCACAGACCCGAACTCGAGACGCGAATTTTTCCTTCCTCACACCCGTGTATGTTGTACATGAGAATTAAAAATGTACCTAATGGAGGTATGTTATGAACATGTGACCTGGTTTTAACTGGATTAGCTAAAGTTCTGATGTAGCAGGTATGGTGCATAGGAGAGGATTATCGAACATTTTGGTGGGGTAATCTGAGGGAAAGAGACCACTTGGATGGTCCAAGCGTGGATGGGAGGATAATATTAAGATGGATTTCAAAGAAGTAGGAGGTGCTATGGANTGGATCGANCTGGCTCAGAATAGCNACGGGTGACGGGCATTTGTGAATGCGATAAATAAATTACGGGTTCCATAAAATGCGGGGAATATTTTGACTAGCTGAAAACCGGTGAGCGTCTCAAGAAGGACTGTGCTGCATGGAGTAAAGTAAAGAAGTGGTTTAATTATTACAGTTATGAAATTAGGGAGGATGAGGTGGGCAGAGCATGTGGCACGCATGGGACAGAGGAATAACAAATGCAGTCTTGGTGGTGAAAACTGGACGAAAGAGACAGCTTAGAAGAGCTAGTCCAAGAGGGATAATGCAATTAGAGGGTTCTTAAAAAAATAGCAGTGTTTTTTAACCATACTTGATAGCCGGGGGCGGGGGTGGTGGTGTGTTGAGGCGGTCTGACTACCAAGAGCGGCAAGTTCATCCCCTAGTAGTGCCCCGAAAGAAACAAGTCATAAATCTGAAAGTATTTCCGTGACGTGTACCACGATGTTTATTGCAGACACTCTTCGAGTTACTCAGCCGTCTTCAGGAGCACTGGAGAAAGCTGAATGGCACATGCGAGAGTAGAAGACAGAAAATGTGCCTATGAAGTAACATTGAGGAGCTTTCGGATATTTGCATACCGGACGTGTCTCAGAAGGTCACGCAGTTTAATCCATAAAGGTTTATCTTTTATTTTGATTTGTCCACGTTAAATTTATCGTTTGTCTTCAAGGTGTCCTCCTGTCGACATATTTTATGGTGGATGGACTGCAAACAGCAGCAGTACTTGGCACATCTGTAGCTACAGTCGAACTCAAGTCAGGAACGAAATGTTTGCGTTGTAACGAGTGTTGNTGTGTGGACCGCGGTGGCACAGTGGTTAAGGGGCTGTGCTACAAATCGGGAGGGCGTTGGTTCGATTCCCGATGGTGTCATTGGAATATTTCTTTGACATAATCGTTCCGATCGCACTATGGCCCTGGGGTCTACTCAGTCTCTAACAGAAATGTGTACCAGGAGTATTTCCTGGGGGTAAATGCGGCCGGTGCATAAGGCTGACAACCCCACCACCTCCCTGTGCCGTTGTCATGAAATCTGGGAACCTTAACTTCCTGGAACCCTCTGGGCCACTCCAGGCCTGTAACGGGACTCCTTTACCTTTACCTTAAAACGAGTGTTCTAACCGAGAAGAGTCAGGTTACGGTACTGATTGGTACCACAGAATGTCTGACTTTAAGACGATGTGTCGCATTAACCGATGTCGTTATAGGCTTAATTGACGGTGTTTCAGCTACAGAGGCTATTTNTCTCACAATGCAAAGACAGCCGTTTTGAGGCAGCGGTGCCCTCTGGACCACCCACTAGTTTCCTGTTAACGAAATGACCTACAATTCCTACCAAATGACCTATAATTCCTAACAAAGTTTTGATAAAGAAGTCTGTTTATTTTAATAAAGTCGTTACAAGTTGAACGCCCAAAATCTTCAAATTACCGGTAAAAATTCATTTCCAAAACACAGTGCGAACTTGGGTCCTGGTCCTTTTAATGTTTAAAGTTAACATGTCTTTGTGCTGAGCAAAGAACAAAGCCACGAGGACGCGTGTGGGGTGCAGGCATACCTCCACGCATTAACTTGCTACATTAGATCGAATGGAAATAAACAGCTTTACACTCCAGCCGCTTTGTGCCTGGGGGAATTGTCGCCATGTCCATTCAGTATGAGGCTCTGTGTGTCCCAGAGCTGGTCTGGCGTTTTGAAGAACGGACGAATTCCTTGCCCCTGTGAGGAGCCGAAACCCGAACCTCGATCTTTCATCCTGCAGCCTGCACATCCTGAATGTGACGCCGTGTTGATTGGTAAGTTGAATAATACTGAAGACCTGGAACAGTACGCTGCCTCCTTCTTCAGGATTTATGCAATTCTGGAATTCCTCAGGCCACTGAGGGGCTGTGAAAATCTAATACGTACTGCAGCTGGCGAATAACTTTGGACTATTGGACCAAAGGTGTACGTGGGCAAGGGAAGAGGAGAGTGCGGTAACTGCACGGTACTCTTGTCCTTCACATGCACTACAAGTCTCACATTCTCATGTCCTGATCAATCGACCCGGCGTCACATTCCAGAATACTTGAATTTTCATCACGACCGCTGCGAGAACTTCAAATTATCCAGAAAAAGTCAGCAGTTTTCGTTTAGTTCCTATCCAGAGATGCTTTTTGTGTCTATTTTAGGCTTTCCTTACGAAGTAGAAAACACCCACCTTTCGGGGGGGGGCGGTGTTGCGCGCGTTATTCTTTGTTTTAGTTGCGAAGGAGGGTAGTTGGGAAATTGTTGCAAAACGCAATATCCTGAAGGAGGCATCAGAACATTAAGTCGAATCATTATTTTTCAATTTATAGCATCTAGGGCCGTTGGGGCTATTTTGACCGTGTAGTTAGGCCGTATAATTTGATAAGAGAAATTCTCCAGGCCCGAAATTTAAAAATTTAAATTTCGAGTCCGGGTGCATCGCCATTTAGGCCCTGGAGCATTGCCCTTATCAAGTTATAAATAACCTTTAATCTGTTTCTAATTCTTTTTTGATGCCTTCTTCATTGTAGTGCCAAACGACCTAACTACACGGTCAAAATAGCACCCCATTGCCCTGGATGTTATAATCACAAAAAAATAATTTTTCGAATTAAATTTTAATGCCTTCTTCAGGGTAGTGCAAAGGGACTTAACCACGGGGTCAAAGTCCATGTCTCCCTAGAGCTGTCGTAGTGCTACTGACGTAGTAGAGTCAGCCTTACAGGAAGCACTAAGCACAATAACCGTCATTTGACACAACGTGTCAACATGATGTACATACTGCCTCAATGCCAAAGTTTCATAATCAATATTGTTTAAATTAACATATTCAATCGTCCTCCATGCAATGTTACACAGTATTGCTACTCCTTTATTTTCATAATAAATTCCTGGTGATTCATCTTATATTTCAATTGAATAATCCACATCATTTAATGCTGTCACATTTAGCAATGCTGACAGTGATATTATCACGTTTACAATCGCCAAGTGTAGGATTGCCATCCATAAAATAAAACAAAAACAACAGTGGCAGGGATATGTAACTGCAGTGATCATCTGTGTTGCTTCCACACTCACTTGACCTGTAAACAGTTCTGCTATGACTAAATTGAAATATTTTACAGAATTTTTTACAATTAGTAATAATCATTTGTTAATTATGTCCCTCCAGCAATACTCATAGTCCACCATGGCATAAACATCAGCCAGAAAACAGGGATATTTCCTTGAAGTGGAGATGACAGATGTTTGATGGCACTGGAAGGTAAAATTAAGTACTGTCAAATGTCTGTTAAATGATCGAAATTCTAAACATTCTTAGCAATTTTAGTTGATAATATTGTGTTTGAGTCTACGCACACACCTTTAACAGCATTTGTTGTATAACTTTGCATATACCTCCACAATGATGACCCTCCAGAGGTCAAAACAGGTAGGAGGGACATAAGTGACCAATGATTATTTGTTATTTATTGTTCATTTTGTAGGATTAAATACTGTATTATCAATCTATTGCGTGGAATATGGATTGCACAAAGTGTAATAATTAATTGGGATCTTTATGGTATTCATTAAGTGACAGTGTCAGGTCATGCAAGGGGAAGAGTTGCCTTTGTGTCTGGAGTGTTTTCTTGTGTTCAAGGATTACTGCAAATGTTACCCCACTGTTAGTAATTGCCCCTTTGATTGACAGTTTCTTGTCAGTAATCATTGGTCTGGTTCCAGTTCAAGCACATACTGCCAAGTTCCTGTTTCTTTTCAGTGAAGCTCTATTGTATGTTTGTGCCTCATGTTTAAGTAATCTTCTTTTCATCCAGTCAGTTATGCAAACTAAGCAATCCTGTCAGAGATGCTGTATGCTGATTATTTCCTTTTCATGTGTTCCTCTGTGATGCAACACTAATAGCTGTTTTACTGTTGTGCTGTGACTGTTTTGTAAGGAACTGAACGCAGTCTGGTACTAGATATTAATTCATGTGGCATAAGTCAGGTACTTTAACGCGTTCCCACCTTCGTGTTCAAGAGTTAAAAATTTTTTGTTTTAGCTAGACGATTGGAATGCCACCCATCATTTGGTTTGTTGTGCATCGCCNGATGATTGATGTCTGCAGGATTTGTGACAGTGCTGTGCCTGTTATCCAGTGACAATGTACAGCCATCAGATTTGCAGCTTCCAAAATATGTCTTTGTAGACGGATGTTAAGAAGGTGCTGCTGCTGCTGCTGTTTGTGGTGCGGTATCAGTTACACTGCAGGGAGAAGTTAATTTTGTGTGGTATTCATGATTATCCCTTATGGTGTGTTCGTTAANCACAGCTANGTGTTATTTCAGTATTTGTTTCATCATGCAGTGCCATATAAACATGCTNTGTGTTGTGACACACTGTTACATATCATTCTGTAGCACTATTGGGCAGCCTGTTAAACTTTAGATACCTATTGACTGATTCGTTCATAAATGTTGTGATAAATATTTTTACTCAAATTACAATTTAATTGTGATATGAACTGTGAAAACAACCGAAGTACCTGAGCTGTGTAAAAATGTTTTTGAACTGAATGACTTATTGTGTTCACTTTAGGTTCACAGTAACTTATCCCTCAAACTCTTTTGTATTTTTATATTGTTCTTAACTCTGTTGTATGCAGCTTACAGCATGGCCTGCATTCTGTTTGAATTAGCCACTAAATTTCTGTATCAAGCAGTTCATTATTCAGATGGTCTCTGAATGAGGCCAGCAGCTAATGGGACACTGCACATCAGTCCTCTCCATCTGTCATGGTCATATTTTAACAGCACTATGAAATTACGGCTTTATTTCTTGCATTGCTGCTGAATCCTGCATAATACATGCAGTGCTGTATGATACATAACGTGCAAAGGAAATCCTGATGTGACTTCCTGTCCATANACTGTTGACAGGTTCAGATATAACAGCACATGNGTGTTGATGTTTCTGTATGTGACCAGTCATAAAACATAAGAAGGCATGACTGAAGGTGCAGGTGGGCTCTTCTGTAAGTGGGGCCTTGTGCGTGTGTGCTGTGATGTCATTACAGTACATCCCAGGCCAGTTCTCAACACTTGCTTCATATACAGTATAAGTAGACATGTCAGATTCAAGTGTAGTGACATTACAGACACCAGGATAAGGGGTCTGCCATGAGGAGGGATCAGAAAATAAAGCACCCATTACAAACACTCCCAAAATAAATGTCACACATAAAAAATGTGCCACGTAAACTGTGAAGTTTGTAAATGCAACATTCAGAACATTTTGAGTACCTTGTGTTTTTGAAGTATCTTCTCATGTCATCCTGAACCATTTTTATTTCTCTGTACCTTTCGTGCAGGGGTTTATGTGGTGGAAAATTGCTTAAGAACTGCACACTTTTCTGACAGGACTGGCACTTTAATAATTGGACCCACAGATATCAGTTTTCAGTTTAGAATGCCTGAGTTTAATACAGTGACTGCTGGTCAACCAAGGGATTGGTGTTAGATACTCAGCAGCAGAAAGAAAGTTTCTCCATAAAGTCTACACAGGCTCTTGATCCACCCGTCCTTCCATCCAGTCGGTACTGTGCCCCCTCCACAAGCACAAAGTAGCCAAGCTTCACTCACTCCCATCTGATGATGAAGTAATGTGTGGAGCTGTACATCCACTGTGCCAATGTCTCCTTTGTGTGGTAATCGGTTTAGGACACGGAAAACTTCCTAATTTTTTTATCAAATCATCTTCATTTAAGGGTAGTGCATCATAGAAATTGGGTTTTTTATCGGAAAATTCAGAGTGGTAGATCCTTATGTCATGAGGTCACAAATTAGTGTTTGGAGATACGAGAGTTGAATTTTAAGAAGAGTCAACTCAATTTTAGGGCATCTGTGATCAGACTGCCTTCCACTGAGGACTGTTATTCATAGTGAGTGGTTCTAGGACTTCCCTTTATGTGCAGTGATTTAATGACTCATATTATCAAAGACAGGCTTGTGCTTGACGCTGTAAAAAAATGCAGTAATTTAAAATTATTACATAGGATTTCCACCCCACTTTTTAAATTTTAGAATGTGAATTTTTAGTATTATAATTCATTTTATGTATGCGTGATGAGCTTACTCTTTTGCATTGTTGTTTCAGTATATGTCCACCTTAAAATGTAGGATTGTAGTGTGTTGTGTTCAGTATTTGAAATTTATATTACTTGTTTTGTGGTGTATGTCACCACAGTACCTGTTCTGAAATTATATTTCATTATGGCTAGTGTTTTGTATAAATTAATAAGAATTCACACCATGACTGCTGTAATTCCATGCAAACTGAAAGTTCAAAATATATTACACAAACATTTGTTTATGTTGCATGCCTGTATATTGAACCTGCAGACACCTTACAGGTAACTGTCTTTTCGTGTCTGTGAAATACTGTAGTAGTATTTGTGGTGGTGCTATGTTTTAAGTGATTGCATGTCACAAAAATGAAACCTGGCGGAAGTCACGTACATGTGCATGCACACATAACATATCGTAAGCAATTTTGCTGATTCTGTTTACCTAAAGTTCACTTATCAGTCATCTCTGAGATAAACTGTCTTTGCTGTTGCACAACCCTCTGTGATGCATACGAAATATAGAAGAAATTTTTGGTATTATTGTATGGCCAGCAAGCCATGAGCAATAATGAGATGACAGCAGTGTAAAGAACTCATTAACTTATGAATTATATCATATAATTTAAATTATATATTTTATGTCCTTATAAACAAAGACTGTATTTTGCATATTAACAGTTTGTATTAAGTGGAGTGTATCAACAGTGTTATTGCAAAAGTTATATGAGAAGTAGAATTAGTATACATCTGAAAGGCCTTGAGGCCCTACATTGAGCCACCAGCTTGCCCCTTTCAACCCGTACCACGCCTTTCCCATATTCTCCTCACCACAATATAGCTCTGTATTTTAACCTTTAGGCACCGTGCGTCCTGTATATTAGGACAGGCATTTCACTACTCTCCAGAGAACGCTTTTTATATATTTAATCCACAAATATATTTCATTATCTGATATTTGCTTGACC
>JGI24704J35079_10001125_pt1 | contig 11655 bp, 9 predicted proteins | sample TergutNt197P3_FD_35079 | JGI IMG/M metagenome (IMG submission 35079)
GTCTCTGCATCTCGCCATCGAGGAACAACTCTCGATCGACCAACCTTCTGGCATTCGAGCCGCTTTTGAGACGCTGCGTAGGCTCCGTGGCCGCCACAACGCCATGCACGATGTGCTCGACTGCCTGGGAGAGACGATGTTCAAAGCGTTGCGCGACAAGGCCCCCCCCGATGGAATCGCTTACCTCGACAGCGTCCGCCGCCGCGCCGGAATGCCGCCGCTTGCCGATTGAACCACGCAGAACAGGAACAATTCCTGGTATTTCCGTGTCTGTACTACGTTTTCCGTGCACACATGTACCTATAATCGGGATGCCTTCCTTGGGTATCTGACATGCTTTCGAGCCTGCTCCGCCGCCTGTTTCGCCATTCACCGCCGCCTGAAGAAAGCGATGCGAATCCCTGTACGCTCGCCTCCGACCCCGCAAGCGGCGGCACACAGGCTCCCTCCCCCGCCTTACAGCAGGAACCACCGCTCACAGACACCTCCAGCATCGAGGATATCGAGGGCTCCGTCATCTGCCGCGAGGCTGTCCTTGATCGCCAACAGAAAATCATCGGATACCAGTTCCTGCTCCAGAAAGCCGCCTACGACCACATCCGTGTCCATAACCGGCGAGTTTTCCATCTTTACGCTGAAGTCCTGCTACAAAACCTGGTTCATGCCAATATTTTCCCGTTACTCGGGCAACGCTCCATCTTCATCGAAATACCGGATTCTTTTCTTGGCCACCCAAGCCTCGTGCAACTCCCGGCGGCCAATACCTTTTTCATCCTCAAACCTGTCCAGGACTCCAGAGCACCCACGCAGAACGACTTGCAGGACAAGACACGCGCGTTACGCAAACTCGGCTACCGCATCGGCATCCCCGACCCACTGGCGGTACCCGCATATTTTCATCTTTTGCCGGAAATTGACCTGGTTTCAACGCGGCCTTCCGAAGTTGATATCGAAAAAGGGGAAAAGCTCTTCGGTTTCATTTTCAAAAAAGCGCCACAAGCATCGATCCTGGTGAGCAACCTATCCGGTATCGAGGAATTCAATTTCCTCCACAAAATTGGGGCAACCCTGTTCCAGGGTCCCTTCATCATCAGCCGCGAACACTGGCAGAAGGCTGAACTCAGCCCTGACTTCACCCATCTGACCATATTGCTGAAAAAACTACGGCAGGATGCCGAAACACGCGAAATCGTTTCCATCCTCAAGCAGGACGCGGCCATCACTTTGCGCCTGCTGCGCTACATCAACTCAGCGGCCAACGGCCTACGGGAGCACGTCACCTCAATCGAACACGCCATCACCCTGCTGGGACGCGAACCACTGCGGCGCTGGTTCATGCTGTTGCTCTGCGGGAGCAATCGCAATCAGCCGCGCGCAGCAGCCGTGCTTGAAACGGCGCTCATCCGGGCGCGCTTCATGGAACTGGTTTCCAGTTCACGAACAGCGCACGAACGCGAAGCGTTTTTCCTCACCGGACTCCTGTCGCTGATCGACGTCATCCTGCAACAACCGATAGAACACGCGCTGCAATCCTTGTCCATCGACGACGACATCTGTAATGCCGTTCTCCACAACCAAGGCATCTATGCCGCAACGCTGGCACTGGCACGGGCATGCGAAAGCATGGACTCGGAACACATCGTTTCCGCCGCTCGAGCCTGCAATATCCATCCAGAGCAGGCATCGGCCTGTTACATGGACGCATTATCCTGGACATTGACGCTGCAACAGGAAACTTCTGATTGAGGGCATCGACCACCCTCCAACCACCCCGACGCGCTGCGCCACCCCTCCAAGGAGGGGAATTTTTAACTTGCTCCGGCTACGATTTCCAGTATTTCCTGGCCGTAGGCTTCCAGTTTGCGCTCGCCGATCCCCGTGATCTGGCGCAGGTCGTCCGACGTCGCCGGACGGGCGATGGCGATGTCGCGCAAGGTGGCATCGTGGAAAATGACGTAAGCGGGCACGTTGCGCGCTTGGGCGGTGCTGGCGCGCCAAAGGCGCAGGCGCTCGAAGAGCGTGGTGGGTACACCGCCGGGGATGCCGCGCTCGCGCGCGGCTTTGCCGCGCTGCCTTTTCGGTTTGTGGGTTTTTTCTGGCGGCAGCCTGACGAGCAGGTTGGCCTCGCCCCGCAGCAAGGGGCGGGCAAGGTCGGTAAGCGCCAGCGCGTTATAGCGTTCGTGATCGACACAGACGAAATCGTATGCGACAAGCTGCCGGAAGACCATGCGCCAGTGTTTTTCATCGAGATCATTGCCGATACCGAAAGTGCTTAAGTTCTCGTGCCCCTTCTCCTGCACCTTTTCGGTCAGTTCTCCACGCAGCACATTGATCAGATGGCCTGCCCCGTAACGCTGGCCAGCGCGATACACGCAGGATAAAGCCTTGCGCGCCGCCTCGGTGGCGTCCCACGTTTGGGGCGGGTCGATGCAGTTGTCACAATTACCGCAAGGAACGGTTTCCTCGCCGAAATAAGCGAGCAACTGCTGGCGGCGGCAAGCCGTCGTTTCGGCCAGCCCCACGAGAGCATCGAGCCGGTTGCGGGCGAGCCGCCGGTAAGTCTCGTAATCCAGCCCGGCTTCGCCTTCGCCGGAGTCGATCATCCGGCGCTGCTGGGCCACATCAGCCGCGCTCCAGGCCATCCATGCCCGCGCGGGCAAACCGTCGCGGCCCGCCCTGCCCGTTTCCTGATAATAGCCCTCGATCGAGCGCGGCAGGTCGAGATGCGCCACGAAGCGCACGTCCGGCTTGTCGATCCCCATGCCGAACGCAATTGTCGCCACCATCACCAGGCCGTCTTCGCGCAGGAAGCGCCCTTGGTGCGCCGACCGTATTTCCGTGGGCAAACCCGCGTGATAGGGTAGTGCCGCGATGCCATGCTCCTGCAACCACGCGGCGGTTTCCTCCACCTTGCGCCTCGACAGGCAATAGACGATTCCCGCCGCGCGCGAGAAGCGGGAATGAATCTCATCGCGGATGAAATGGAGCAACTGGCGGCGCGGATCGGCCTTCTCAACGATTGTGTAATGGATGTTCGGACGGTCGAAACTGGAGATGAAACACTGTGCCGCGCCCAGATGCAGCCGCTGGATGATCTCGTCGCGGGTCTGGCGGTCGGCGGTTGCCGTAAGCGCAATGCGCGGAATGGCCGGGTAGCGTTCCGGCAGGATTGATAATTGCAGATACTCGGGACGAAAATCGTGCCCCCATTGCGAGACGCAATGCGCTTCGTCGATGGCAAACAGCGCAAGGCGCGAAGTGTCGCGCAGATGATCGAGTAAATCGAGGAACCGGGGCGTCATCAGGCGCTCAGGCGCGATATAAAGCAAGTCGAGATTGCCCGCGCGCAGCGCCCGCTCGGTAGCTCTCATGGACTCCAGGTCAAGACTGGAATTGAGGTATTCCGCCGCCACTCCCGCTTCCCGGAGCGCGCTCACCTGATTGTGCATGAGTGCGATCAAGGGGGAGACCACGATAGCCGTTCCCGACCGCATCAAGGCCGGAATCTGATAACACAGCGACTTGCCGCCCCCTGTGGGCATCAGCACCAGCGCATCGCCCCCGGCAGTGACATGCCCGATGATGGCCTGCTGGTCGCCGCGAAAAGCATTGAAACCGAAAACCCGCGCGAGGATGTCGTGAGCGTCGCGGCTCATCCGTAACGAGCTGGTGTGCTGCGGATACGCTCAACGAGCGTGGTAGTCGAACGCTCGACCTCGAACGGGATCGAATGCACGCTGCCGCCCCAGGCGCGTACCTCGATTGCGCCAACGATGGTGTCGATCGCCCAGTCCCCCCCTTTGGTCAACACATCGGGGCGGGACTCGATGATCCGGGCAAGCGGCGTCTCCTCCTCGAACCAGGTCACGAGATCGACGCTCTCCAGCGCCGCGATGACCGCTATGCGGTCTTCCAGTGGATTCAGTGGCCGATCCACTCCCTTGCCGAGCCTTCTCACCGATTCGTCGCTATTGAGTGCTACCACGAGCGACGCGCCCATCGCGCGCGCGCGCGCGAGATACGTCACATGCCCGCGATGGAGGATATCGAAGCAGCCGTTGGTAAACACCAACGGGCGCGGCATGTTTGCCACACGGGAGGCAAAATTCCGTGGCGCGCAGAATTTGGCTTCATACGGCAGGCGTTCGTAGGGCATGTGGATGGAATGTGGGGAAAAGGGAGCCAAGGGGCAGAGAGCGCATTGTAAGACAAAAATAAAACCCCGGATGCGCGCCTTTTTTGCAGGTATCGCACGTTGACATGATGTAAGGATACGTGCGCCGGGAGAAGGAACGGCAGACGGCTTTGGGAAAAGACGGCTGCGATGCACAAAAAACAAAGTTTCCATGAAAGAATCGGCGATAATCGCGCCCGTCCCGATCTATGCTGTTATCTGGAGAACACATGAGCGATGCGATTGCCCAGCTTTTCAACAATAACCGTGTGTGGGCCGACCGCATGCAGGCCGAAGACCCGGCTTATTTTCTGCGCTTGGTACGGCAACAATCCCCGGAATATCTGTGGATTGGCTGCTCCGATAGCCGTGTGCCCGCCAACCAGATCATCGGCCTCGACCCTGGTGAGGTTTTTGTTCACCGCAATGTTGCTAACGTAATAGTACATAGCGACCTCAACGCGCTCTCGGTCATCCAGTTCGCCGTAGATATTCTGCGGGTCAAGCATATTTTAGTTGTGGGCCATTACGGCTGCGGGGGGGTCAAGGCAGCGATCAGTGATGAAAAGAATGGCCTCGTCGACAACTGGTTGCGCCATGTACAGGACGTGCGTAATTACTACGCCAGACAGCTCGCTCAGAAGGATGACTTTTCGTGGCAGCATGATCGACTGTGCGAACTCAATGCTATCCACCAGGTCGTCAATATCTGCCAGACCACGGTTCTGCGGGATGCCTGGCTGCGCGGGCAGGATGTCACCGTGCATGCGTGGTGCTACGGGCTGCATAACGGCCTGGTGAACGATCTCAAGGTCAGTGCCCGCAGCCGCGAAGAAGCCACCGAACAGACCCGGAACGCGGTCGCGCGCATGTTCTGGATGAGTGGCAAACGTCGGCGGAGCAGAGAAGACCCGGTGTAGACATCACACCCAGGTAGTCGGCCAGTACCGCGAAAAGAGCTTGGCCGCATCACACATAGCAAGTGATTGCCAACCTGCGGCTCGGCGGCAGGAATGCCTTGCTGCACGTCAAAATTCCGTTTGAAAATTGTTTTTAGATGTCATGTTGACTTTAGAATCCTATTTAGATATGTTTACATCATTCTAAATAAGTCATAAAGAATATACTGATGTCCTTTTCCGAAGCCGGCTCGTCGTCCGCCTCCATCGGCCAAACCCTGCTCGCTGCTGGCCTGATCGGTGACGACCAGTTGCGTATCGCCCTGCGCGAGCAAACTTACAACGCCCGACCCCTTGGGCGGCTGTGCGTAGAACTCGGTTTCATCACCGAAACCATGCTGCGCGACGCGTTATCGAAGCGGCTCGGGCGGCAGGCCGTGGAACTGACCGGAACCGGCGGAGCGGTAATCGACCCGGCAACGTTGGCGCTCGTACCCGAAGCGCTTGCCCGCCGCCATACCATGCTGCCCCTCTCATTCGATGAAGCCGAAGCGACCTTGACGGTAGCAATGACCAACCCGCAAGACCTCATCGCGCTCGACGCGCTGGCAGCGCACTGCGGGACAGGGCTGCGGATGCGCCCGACGCTCGCCACCGAATCCGAAATCCGCGAAGCCATCGACCGGCATTACGGATACCGGCTTGCCATCGACGACATTCTCCAGGAGCTTGAAACGAGCGGCGCCCCGGCCATGAACGAAGCAGGGCATCCGCTCACGCGGCTGGTCGACGCGCTGCTCGTCGACGCGGTTAAAACAGCGGCCTCGGACATTCACTTCGAGCCGGAAGGCGGTTTTCTGCGTATCCGTTACCGCATCGACGGCATTCTCCAGCAGGCGCGCGCCCTGCACCTCAACCATTGGCCAGCCATGGCCGTGCGGATCAAGGTCATGGCCGGACTCAATATCGCGGAGACGCGCGCGCCGCAGGACGGGCGGGTTTCGATCACCGTTGCCGGACGTCCGGTCGACTTCCGCGTCTCGTCCCTGCCGACGCTGCACGGCGAAAACATCGTACTGCGTATCCTCGACTACCGGCACGGCATCGTCCCGCTAAACGAAATCGGATTCGACCCAGCACGGCTCGCCGCCATCGAACGCATGCTGGCCTACCCGGAAGGGTTGATCCTCGTCACAGGCCCTACCGGCAGCGGCAAGACCACCACCCTCTACGCCATGCTCGACCACCTCAATAACGAGGCCGTCAACATCATGACGCTGGAAGACCCGGTGGAATACCCAATGTCCCGCGTCCGTCAGACCGCCGTAAACGAAGCGGCGAAAATCGGCTTTGCCACCGGCATCCGCGCCTTGTTGCGGCAAGACCCCGACATCATCCTCGTCGGCGAAATACGCGACCCCGAGACGGCTGAAATGGCCATCCGCGCCGCAATGACCGGGCATCGCGTTTTCGCCACCCTCCACACCAATTCCGCTATCGGTTCCATCGCGCGTCTGCTCGATCTCGGCATCCGTCCGGCGCTGCTGGCCGACAACCTGCGCGGCGTCATCGCGCAGCGCCTCGTGCGCCGCCTGTGCCCGGATTGCCGCCACCTGGCTCCGGCCAGCGCCGTGGAATGCCAACGCCTCGGCCTGTCCGATGAGGGAAACCGCGACGGCCTCATCCTCGCCCACGCGGGCGCTTGCCCGTCCTGCGCCGGACGGGGCTATTGTGGCCGGTTGCCGGTCTTCGAGGTATTGAATATGGATGAGGCGCTCGATGAACTCGTCGCTACCGGAGCTTCCCCCGCCGAAATCGCCCACGCCGCCCACGCGCAAGCAGGGCATCTCGGCCTCAGCGACGACGGGCGGCGCAAGGCGCTGGAAGGCTCTACCTCGCCCGAAGAAGTTTTCCGCGTCCTGGGGCCGCTCGCGCCTCCGGCAACGCCCACCGCCGTACAAAGCGCAAAGGAAGCGCGATGAAGCGCTACCGTTACCGCGCCTGCGACGCACACGGGCAAATTCTGCAAGGCGAAATCGAAGCAGCAAACCTTGCCGAACTCGAAACACGCCTGCGCGAACGCAGGCTGGAGCCGATACGCATCAAACCGGCCCTGCCGTCATGGCTGACAGGCCGGCCACGCATCCCTCGGCGCGAACTGATTCATTTCTGCTTTCACCTTGAGCAAATGCTCGGCGCGGGCGTCCCGATACTCGATGCCCTTGCCGACTTCGCCGATGGGCAGAAACATCCCGGCATCAAATCCATCGCCTCCGACCTGTACGCCGAAGTCGAACGCGGCCAGCCGCTTTCCGCCGCCATGAGCCAGCATCCGCAAGTCTTCGACGAAGTGTTCCGATGTATGTTGCGCGCAGGCGAGGAAACCGGCGAACTCGCCCCCGTGCTGCGCCAGGTCGCCGCAGACCTCACCCGCGCCGACGAACTCAGGGCCAATGCCCGCAAAATTGCCATTTACCCGCTCGTCGTCGGAAGCATCCTTTCCGTAGCAATCGTGGTGGCGCTTACGCAAGTCGTGCCGCAAGTCGCCACCCTGTTTCGCGGCAACGGGCAAGTTTTGCCTCTCTCGACACGCCTGTTGATCGGCCTTTCCAACGGGTTCAGGCAATACGGCTGGCTGCTGCCGCCAGCATTCATCATCCCGCCCATCGCGCTTTCCATGATCGCGATGCGCCGCCCGCTCCTGCGCCGCCGCCTGCATGCCTTCGCACTACGGCTGCCGCTCGTTGGCTCCATCACGCAACGGCTGGCATTGGCCCGCACCGCCAGCCTGATCGCCATGCTCTACGCCAGCGGCATCACCGTGATCGACGCGATTGCCAGCACCGCGCGCGCGACGCCAAATCTGGCAATTCGCCACGGCATCGAAACCGCTGGCGTGCACATTGCCGCCGGACAAGGCATCGCCGGTGCATTCGAGTCCACCGGGCTTTTCCCCAGGCTCGTCATCCGGATGCTGAGGATAGGCGAACAAACCGGGCGGCTCGACAGCGCCCTCAGTCAACTCGTTTACTTCTACGAACGTGATTCCCGTGAAGCCATCGAGCGCCTGGAAGCCAGCATCGAACCGGCGCTCACCGTCGTCATGGGCCTGCTGATGCTCTGGATCGCCATCGCCGTCCTCGGACCGATTTACGACATCATCACCAAGCTGCCGGTTTGAAACGCAACATGAGACATTCTCTCGTCATTACTTCGCAGGGACTCGACATCTGGCGGTACACGGCAAGCGGCATCGAGCATGAGTTAAGGATTGACGCAAACGACAAAAAAGCCGGGGCGAAATTCCGGGATTGGCTGGCGGGCGCGCGCCGCCGCACAACCCTCATTGCCGATCTGGCCGACGAGCGCCATGCCATCGAGCGCCTGCCGCATACCTCACGCACCGAGCGCCTCCAACTCATCGACCGCAAGCTGTCGCAACGCTTTCCGGACGCCGCGTTCACAAGCGCAACTCCCCTGCCCGCCTGCCCGGAAGACGGCTTGCTCAAACCCGTGCTGCTTTCGGCGATTTCCCGTTCATCATCCATCCCCCTCTGGCTGGACATATTGGGCGAAACCGGCATGCAAGGCCAGATCGACGCACCGCTCCTTACCAGCGTAGCTTTTCTGCTCGAACGCTGGTATTGCCGACAGCGCACACTACCGCCGCAGAGTTTGTTGCTCACCTTCGGGGCATGCGGCATGCGTCAGATTTTTTTCCGGCAACACCTTTTTTTCCGGCAACCCCCCCTTGCCTTTTCGCGCGTTGTCCCCGCCAGAGCAGCCACACTCGCCGAAAACCTGCCCACCTACTGCGACGAACTCACGCAAACGCTGGCCTGGCTGCCCTCGCAACGCCTCGCCGAAGGATCGCCCCCGATACTCGTACTCGCGCCTGAAACCGATTTCCCCCTCTTGCGCGAACTGTCTCCATCCCAGAACAGCATCATGGATTTCATCGACGTTGCCCGATGTTCCGGTGGCAGCGCGGACGTTCTTTCACTGGTTCTGCGGGAAACACATCAAGGCGGCGTACTCGGCCATTACAACTGTCCATCGCTGCGCCGGGCGCGCCAACTTACCGCCGTGCGCCATGCAGTATGGATCGTTACCGTAGCGGTACTTGCCGCTGGTCTGGCCGCCAGTGCAACCGAACTCATCGACGCTACCCGCTTGCGCCAGGAAACCGGGCAACTCACCGCCGAACGGCAACAACTGCAAAATGAACTGGAAAAACTGAACGCGAAAACCATCGCCGATCCAGGCGCAGACGTCCCCGACGACTGGCTCGACAAAACCGAAACTCTCGCCAACGACACGGGAATTGCCCCGGCTAACATCCTGCAAGCCGTCGCCGGACTGCTCGACAAAGCCACCTGGGCGCGGCTGGAATCGCTGGCCTGGAAGAGACAAACCACGCAGGACAAGGACGAAATCAAACCCTCCGACAAGAGCGAACGTCAAACCCCTCAAACCGGCAACACCGGGGATGCCCCTGCCGACACGCCATCGGCCAGCATCGAGTTGGAAATTTCGCTCTCCAATAACGAGCCGCCGCAAACCGCTGCCGACAAGCTGATTTCACTTTGGCAACAGCAGTACGACTCCCCTATGAGGGCGAACATCGACTCCGGCATGGCCCGCCTACGGCTCGATACCGCGCTTGCCCTGCCAGCACGGGAAAAACTGGAAAAAGCGCCATGAACATGCCGATCCCAATCCCGTTACAGCTATCGCAATCACAAGGTTTTGCCGTGCCGCCGGTGTTGCGCCGCGCCCTGCTTTGCTGCGTAGCCGCGCTCGTCGGCACGCTGTCGCTTTGGGTTCTGTTCGCCGCATGGCGCACCGACGCCGAAGCCGGACGAAACGATGCTCGCACGGACACGCAAAAAACCGCCATGCAGTTAGCCAACGCCCGCGAAGCCGAATCCGCGCGGACGGTACGTGCAAAGCGTTTCGCCCTCGTGAAAGCCGAACTGGAAAACACGCCCGCCGAAGAATCCGAATGGGAACAACTCGCCAGCCAGATCGAAGCACATCCTCATATCGTCGAACCCACCATGAGCGCCCAGCCCGCCCAACCCGCGTTTTCAAGCCACGAAAACCTTCCAGTCATCACCCTCCAGAACGTTCGCATCGAAGCCGGGCTGTTACATGAAGAAGCGCTGCTCGCGCTCAATGCCATCGCTTCCGGCTTCAATATGCACCTTATCCCAACGGGCTGTTCCTTGCGGCGGGAAGCCAACACCGCGCCCATCACGCTACGGGCGCGCTGCGAATTCGAGCGAGCCGTTCTCGTGTCCTCCCAGAAATGAACATGAAGATACGGGCGACATGAACATACCGGACATCCACCGCCTTCTTTTACCGTTATTCGCGCTTGCCACAACATGCCAAGTGTTTGCCTCGGAACAGGGCGCTTCCTCACCGCCGCCATCCCACTCCCGGCAAGCGCCCGCAACATTAAACGGACGTATTTTCTTCTCCACCACCGAACGGCGGGCGCTGGAAACAAAACCCGTAGCGCCAGCCGTTCCCGCCACCGTGGCAACGCCACCTGTGAAACGCCGCTTCGACGGGATGCTATGGTGCGATGGGCGCATCGTGACCCTGTGGTTCGACGGCGATTCGGTCGACCCTGCTACCGAACCGGCCATCCGCCTCGGTGATGACATCCCGGTCACGATGGTTTCCGGACGCCGCCAAACCTTGTTACCGGGGCAAAGCTGGCCCCTCCAGGACAAGAAGGCCGAACCATGACACAACGTTCGCCCTCTATCCGCCACTCACGCGGCAGCGCGTTGCTTTCCAGCGTACTTTTACTGCTGATTGCAGCATCCGCCGCGCTGGCGATTGCCGGGCATCTCACAACCCAAACCGGGCAGCAAACCGGCAAACGCAGTATTGCCGCGCTTGCCCAAGCCAAGGATGCGCTCATCGGTTACGCCTTCAGCTATCCAGAATTGAATCACGACGGGCAAGCCATCGGCTACCTGCCATGCCCCGATAAAACCAACAACGGCTCGGTATCCCTCGGAGCCTGCAATGCCCGCGACCACGGAGCCTTTGGCCGCTTTCCATACCGCACCCTGGGGCTGCCGGTTTTGCGCGACGGCCACGGGCAATGCCTGTGGTACGCAGTCGCGGGCAGCGTCAAGCACAACCCCAAACCGCTGATGCTCAACTGGGACAGCCCTGGACAGTTCAGAATCGTCTCCCCATCCGGGCGCGCGATCAGCGCGGAAGAGCACGACGTCATCGCAGTAATCCTGGCTCCCGGCGCTGCGCTACCCGGTCAGGTTCGCCCTCCTGCCGACACAACCACGCAACGCTGCCCAGGTAGCGCGGACGCCTCCAGCGACCTGCCCGCCTTTCTCGACCGCTCATACGCCAACGACATTTTTGGCAACATCGACATCGTCCTTGGAGAGCCGGGGACAAACGTTAACGACATCGCCGCCTGGATCACCGTCGACGAGCACTTTGGCGTCCTGCGTAGGCGATCCGATTTCTCCGGCATGATCGACGGCATTCTCGACGCTGCGGCCTCAGCCCTGCAAGCGCGCCTTGCCAATACCGACC
>JGI24704J35079_10001133_pt1 | contig 11620 bp, 14 predicted proteins | sample TergutNt197P3_FD_35079 | JGI IMG/M metagenome (IMG submission 35079)
TGGGTCAGGGTGCCGGCCGTGTCCACCATGTCGTCGATGAGCACGGCCACCCGGTCCCGGACTTCGCCGACTATGTTCATGATCTTGGTNTCATTGGGCGCGTCGCGCCGCTTATCGACTATGGCGATGGGCACATCCAGCTTTTTGGCAAAGGCGCGGGTCCTTTCCACGCCTCCGGCATCGGGGGAGACCAGGACCATATCGTCGTCGTGGCTGTGCCGCTCCTTTAGAAACTCCTGGAGCACCGGGGGCGCGTAAAGGTGATCCATGGGGCTGTGGCTGTGCCGCTCCCTGAGATATTCCAGGAGCACCGGGGTCGCATAGAGGTGGTCCACGGGTATGTTGAAGAAGCCCTGGATCTGGCCGGCGTGGAGGTCCATGCCCAGGATGCGGTTGGCCCCGGCGGCGGTGAGGAGATCAGCCACCAGCTTGGCGGAAATGGGCACCCTGGGGGCGGCCTTGCGGTCCTGCCGGGCATAGCCGTAGTAGGGNATGACGGCGTTGATGCAGCGGGCCGAAGACCGCTTAAGGGCGTCGATGATGAGCAGAAGCTCCATGAGGTGGTCGTTGACGGGNCTGGAGGTGGACTGGATGACGTAGATGTCGCGTCCCCGCACGTTTTCGCCCAACTCCACCCAGGTTTCGCCNTCGGAAAAGCGGCGCAGGTGGGTCGGGCTCAGGGGCAGGCCCAGGTGGTCGGCGATCTCCCGGGCCAGAATGGGGTTGGAACTGCCGCTGATGAGAATGATGTCGTTCTGCAAGTTCGTTCACTTTTTGGCGGCGGCAGGATTCGAACATCCTTTAAAGCCGTTTGGCGCCAGAGCCTTCCCCAAAAGCTATTTCAAAACGCCCCCGAAAATGCCACCCTTTTTCAGCGCTGGGTAATTTGTTTCACACTTGGCCGGGGGCCGCTCTCATGCCGTTTTATGCCGTCTTATATAGCACACCCGCCCCTGATTTACCAGAAAAAAGCCAGTAGTCGGGAAACATAGCCTCAATTTTCTCCAAAACTCGCGGAGGCGGGGCCATTTGATGGTTTTATACTGTATCATAGCGTATAATCACCATGTATCCTGGAATATCCCATTTTTCTTGACCCGGCCGGCCGACGGGGCTATAATCTTTACCGTAATCATTAGGGAAAGGAGGCTCGCCATGGCCCGGCCAATTGCATCCACCCCGACATTAAGAGGGGCCGCCGCCAAGCGTTTCATTGAGCTGGCCGAGAATCCGCCCCCGCTCAAGCCGGTCAAACTGCTGACCAAAAAAGAGGTAAAAAAACTTCTCAAAGGAATTATTCCTAAAGAGGAGAAATGACCTTTAAGGCTTCCCTGAAGACTGCCACGAACGAGGACAGAAATGTCTTTAGCTATCGAGGCCTGAGAATGAAAGCCATTGAAGATTTTGCAGTCTTCGATGGCTTCTCTTGTTGCGGTACGAATGATGACAAAGACATAGATGGCTTCATTCATAACGACGCCAGCCGCCATTTTAAAGACAAGGTAGCTGTTACTTATGGGCTTTTCTTGGAAGATGCGCCGGGAAAGGCGGCCAGGTTCCCCTTGGGCTTTGCCACTCTCCAGAACGACGCCATAAAAATGGACGGCACAAAATATCCTTATGAGAATATGCCGGCCGTAAAAATTGGACGTTTCGGGATTAGGCGCGAAATTCACAGGGAAGGCTTCGGCGCTCTTTTCTTGACCATGATCCGCCTGTTCATGAGCCAGCCGGACAACCGGACCGGCTGCCGCTATCTGACCCTTAACGCTTACCCCGCTCTGGTGAGGTTCTACGAAAAGAACAACTTCAAAGTTCTTGGAGAGAAGCCGGCCAACCCCAGGCCCACCAAGCAACTGATCATGTATCTGGACTTGACTGCCAAAAGTATTCACCGCTGATCGCCTCGTTGAACCGCTCCACCCTTCGCCTCCCAAAAGCGAACCCGGCGCGGAGCCGGGCTTTTCTGTTGTGAAACGATATAAAATTAATTAATGGCTGGGGCGGCAGGATTCGAACCTGCGAATGCTGGAACCAAAACCCAGTGTCTTAGCCGCTTGACTACGCCCCAGAAGATTCAGATGACCACGGCGGAGGCACGGATCCACCAGTTCGGGCGCGTCCGGGCCAAGCGGGCCGGGTCCGCTCCGGCTTCGTAAAGCCAAAAAGTGGAACCGCTACCCGAAAGGCCCCAGACCCCGGGATCAAGCTCCCGGATCGCCCGGACCACCTCGTCCAAGGCCGGGGCCAGACGCAGGGCCGGGGCCAGCAAATCGTTTTCACCCGGCTGAGGTGCGGGTTCAAGGGTATTCTCTGGCGGAGGATTTGTCAACCCCAAATTTGCGAAAACCCGGGCCGTGGCCAGGCTGAAATCCGGCTTGATCAGCCACAGTTCCCGGCCCCGAAAAAATTCAAAGGCCGGCGGGGGGGCCGAGAGTTTTTCACCCACGCCGCCGGCCCTAGCCAGGGCGGTCCCGGCCAGACAGAAGGGCAGATCAGCGCCTAAGGCAAGGGCCAGGGCGGCCAGGCGCGGAGCCGGAAGGGGCTCGGGCGCGGCCCGGTTCAGGGCGGCCAGCACGGCCGCGCCATCGGCCGAGCCGCCGCCCAGGCCGGCACCCCAGGGGATGTTCTTTTCCAGGGCTAGGCTGACCGCCTCCCCGGGCCAGCCGGTTTCGTCCCGAAAGGCCCGCACGGCCCGGAGAGCCAGGTTGGCCGGGCTTTCGAAATCGGGCGGGAGAGGATCTGCAAGGCTGGTCCGGGCCCTCAGGCGGTCCGGGCCGGCCCCGGCCAGGCTCAGGCTCAGACGGTCGGCTAGGGTCAGCCGGGCCATGACCGAATCCAACTCGTGGCAGCCGTCCGGCCGGCGGCCCAGCACACGGAGGGCCAGGTTGACCTTGGCCGGGGCCTCAAAATCAAGAATCATGCCCATGGATCTGATTATAACGCCCTGGCCCGGGCGGTCAAGCGCCGGATTTGGAGCCTGAAACAGGCCTTCCAATTGACCTTTTGCGCCGTCTGGTTTACGATATGTTCCATCCGATGCGCCGTATAGTTTATGATACCACACCAGGAAGACGAGTCATGTTTGACCCCCAGCGCGTCCATTTTTTCGACACCACCCTGCGGGACGGCGAGCAGGCCGCCGGCGTCAACCTCAACGCCGCTGAAAAGCTCCAGATCGCCAAGCAGTTGGCCAAGATGAAAATGGACGTGATCGAAGCCGGTTTCCCCGCCGTCTCCCCCGGCGACTTCAACTGCGTCAAAGCCGTGGCCCGCGAAGTGCCGGGAGTGACAGTGGCCGCCCTGGCCCGCACCAGGGAAGGCGATATCCGGGCCGCGGCCCAGGCCCTGGCCGACGCCGAACACGCCCGCATCCACACCTTCATCGCCACCAGCCCCATCCATATGGCCCACAAACTGCGCCTGACCCAGGAACAGGTGCTGGCCGAAGTCCGGGCCGGCGTTTCCCTGGCCCGCGCCCTGGCGGGCGAGGTGGAGTTTTCCGCCGAGGACGCCAGCCGCTCCGACCTGGACTTCCTTATCAAGGTCTTCAAGCTGGCCGTGGAGTGCGGGGCCACGGTGCTGAACATTCCCGACACGGTGGGCTACGCCATGCCCGAGGAATTCCACGATTTCTGCCGGGCCGTCATAGACGGGGTGGCCGCGCCCGAGGGCGTCATTTTCTCGGTCCATGCCCACAACGACCTGGGACTGGCCGTGGCCAACTCCCTGGCCGCGGTGCGGGCGGGGGTGCGCCAGGTGGAAGGCACCATCAACGGCTTGGGCGAGCGGGGCGGCAACGCGGCCCTTGAAGAGGTGGTCATGGCCCTGAAAACCAGGGTCGATCTGTTCGCCCCTCTGACCGTGGGCCTCACCACTAACCGGCTCTACCCTGTCTCGCGCCTGGTCTCGCGCCTGTCAGGAGTGGCGGTGCCGCCCAACAAGGCCGTGGTCGGCACCAACGCCTTCGCCCACGAATCCGGCATCCATCAGCACGGGGTGCTGACCAACCGGGAAACATACGAAATAATGAAAGCCGAAGATGTGGGCAGCGTCCCGGCGGTGATGGTGCTGGGCAAGCACTCGGGCCGCCACGGCTTCCGCGACCGGCTGGAGACCCTGGGCTATCAACTGGATGAAGAACAGATCGGCCGGGCCTTCGATTTTTTCAAACGCCTCTGCGATGAAAAAAAGGATATCTCCGACGGCGACATCGAAGCCATAATCTCCGACCAGATCCTGGCCGTGACCCCGGAACACCGCTATGAGCTGGTGGGCTACGCCGTGGGGGTGGGCGCGGGGCTGTCCACGGCCACGGTGGTCATCCGCCGCGACCGGCGGGAAGAACTGCGCGACGCGGCCACGGGCAACGGGCCCATAGATTCCGCTTACAGCGCCATCAAGCGGGCCATGGATTTTTATCCCAACCTGGAAAACTTCAGCATCCGGGCCACCAGCCCCCGCTCCGACGCCCTGGGGGAAACCGTGGTGGAATTGAGCCACGGCGGCATCTCCGCCCAGGGGCGCGGCGCGGCCACCGACATTGTCAAAGCCAGCATCCAGGCCTATATCAACGCCGTCAACCGCCTCTACACCCAGGCCGCGGCCCGGGAAGTCAAACTAACCGCCAACGGCTGATTCCGGGAAGGGGCCATGAGCGAACGCCGCTATTTCGTCGTGGGTGATATCCACGGTTGCTATTCGAAGCTCAAGAGGCTTTTGGAACGGCTGGACTGGACGCCCGGCGGCGACGACCTTCTGATCTTCCTGGGCGACTATATCGACCGCGGGCCCCAAAGCTACGAGGTGGTCGATACCCTGGTGGACCTGGCCGGACGGGCTCCCAATGTCGTGACCCTCATGGGCAACCATGAGGATATGTTCCTGCAGTTCATCAGCGGCCAGATCAGCCCCCCGCTGCATGACAACGGCTTTTCAGCCACGATCCGGAACTACACCCTCCCTGACCGTAATCTGAGCCTGGAGCATCTGCGGTTTCTCCACGGGCTGCTCCCCTGTTTTGAGACCGACCAGTATATCTTCGTCCATGCCGGGCTTCGGCCCGACCTGCCCCTGGCCTCCCAGAACCTTTTGGACATGTTGTGGATCCGCGACGAATTCCTTAAGAGCGACTATGACTTCGGCCGGCTGGTGGTCTTCGGCCACACGCCCTTTAAACAGCCCTTCATGGCCCCGGGCCGCCTGGGCCTGGACACCGGAGCCGTCTTCGGCGGGCCCCTCACCTGCGTGGTGCTGCCGGAACTGCGTTTCATCACCGCTGACTAAAGGGGTCAGATCTTTGGGTCAGGCTGGCCCAGTCGCTTTGTTGGCGCTTTGAATAATTTTCTTGAGTTGGGGCAAAAGCGGGGGCAAATCATCGCGGACTGTATCACGGACATTGTCAATGTCGAGTGTGTCGTAACCGTGCATGATTCGATTTCTTGTCGTGCGCATATCAGACCAGGGAATCTCAGGAAAATCGGAAACGACCTCCGGATAAGCCTTCAGGATTTGGCTGGCTGCTTCGCCTATGATAGACAGATTCCACAGAATAGCATCCGTTTTTCCCGTGTCGTCAAAAATATCACCATCGTCGTAGTCGTTGACGTATTTAAGGATTTTAAAACAACTTTTGTATATATGGCATACCCTGGTAAGAAAATCGAACTTCACAACGGCTGGGCCTCCATGACAATGGTCTTGCGGATTCTGAGGCAGAGGTCCATAGGCGTCCGGAGGTCCACCTTGACACCCAGCACCGCTTCGAGTTCCTGCTCCATATGGGCGAAATAGAACAGCGAACCACCTTGGGGGCCGCGGTCCACCAGGATATCCAAGTCGCTTTCCTCTGTGTCTGTACCATGCAGGACCGAACCGAAAACACGGGGATTTTCCAATTTGGATTGGCCGATGATTTCTCGTATTTCGTTTCTATGGAGTTTAAGCGCTTCGGAAGGACGCATGGCTTTCTCCTGGTGCCGGACGGCAGATTCGTTGCTTAAATTTTCCCATACCACCACGTTCCTTGTCAATGCTGAAGGAGGCTGGTCATGACCGGTCTGCCGACGGCTGCGAATGATACCAAGCGGCCTTCACAACCTGGATTGAAGGCCGCTTGGTATCAGGGCCTATGCTCTCGGCAACTCCAGATGACCCGGCCGATCAAGATCACTTCCCGGGCTTTGCGGAAGACCGGTTTATAAAATTTGTTATCCGACTCTATGGACAGAATCTTGCCCTTTTCGGCCCAACGCAGGTATTTGATTGCCCCGGCCACTTCCTCGTCGTAACTGACCACATAGGCCGCGCCTTCTTTCAGGTTTTCGGCCCTGTTTTTGGTCAGGTCGGCCACCGCTATGCCCCCTTGGGCCAAGAGCGGCTCCATACTGTCCCCCACCACCACAAAGGCCCGCAGACCATGGCCGTTCTTGCGGCCTAAAGTTGGTCCGTGGACCACGATGTGCGCCGTATTTTCCAGTTTGACCGACCTTTGGATGCGTCCACCCCCGGCCTCCAGGCGGTCAGCCCAATCCAAGGGCACCTGGAAACAGCCGGCGCCGGCCAGATCCGCCTCGCTCGCATAATCCGTGCGCTGTTCCGCCGGTATTGGCTGGCCAGCCAGAATAGCCCGGCCTATATTCAAAAAGTGTTCATGGCTGGGGCCGGGAAAACCCAGGGCCGCGGACAGAATCCGCCGCGTCGCATCGGAACCGCCCCCTTTGCTCCGCCCCTGCAAAATATCATTGAGAAAGGGCCTGGAAACTCCGGTTTTATCGGCCAAACGGGCCTGGTCGCCGCGGGCTAAAATGAAATGCTTCAGGGCGGCTCGGAATATCTTGTTGATATCTTCCACATTCACCACCATATATAGTTTTTTAATTATACGGTAATAACGTATTTTTTTATATTTATTTTTTACAAATTTTTTGTTGACAAAATTCGTAAAAACCATATATTAAGGAAGCATTGATTACTGGATTGCTTCGCTCCGCTCGCAATGACAGTTCCGGGATGATTTCAGATAAGCCGCTGAGCTTTCAGTTCCGTCATTGCGAGGAGCTTTTAAGCGACGAAGCAATCCAGAATCTTCATTACCAGGGCGTCCCCAGGGCTATGAGAGTTAAATATGGCCAACAACGGCGGCTGGCTGAAACCGTGGGCGTGAGCCCTCAGGTCCTCAATGATTACCTGGCCGGCCGTTGCAACGCCTCACCGCGTCAGGCCCGCCGCCTCGGCGAAGTGACCGCCACTGATCCCTTCATCTGGCTCTTGCCTGATGACCTGGACGCCAGGCCGGCGGCCGTGGCGGCTTGGGCGACGGAAGAAAGCGAAGGTGCGGATTAGAGAGTCAAGGCGGATGCATTTTCAATGAAACAGTGGTCTAGGCGTAACGTGGGCAACTTAAACGCAGCAAGGAGTATGGAAAAATGAGAAATTTCGGTTTTATGTTTTTGGCCTTGGCCCTTATTCTGGCCCTGGCCCCGGCGGCTTCGGCCCAGCCGACCGGGCTCTATTTCACCCCCAAGGTGGGCTTTGCCGTTATGAAAGCCGGTATTGATGCTAATGCGGACCTAGAAGGATATGGTCCGTGGAAAATTACCGAAGGCACCGGCTACAAGGGTAAGGTGATTCTAGGGTTGGCTGCGGGTTATGACTTCAAACCGATTTATGATGTCCCTCTGCGGGCTGAATTTGAATATGCCTGGCGCGATAAAATTAAAGAGAACTGGGCGTATAATGGCGTGAGCGAAAAAGTAGAAGTCGGGGCGCAGCATTCATTTTTCATCAACGTTTATTTCGACATTTACAATTCTTCGCCGGTTACGCCTTATGTCGGAGCCGGCCTTGGTTTGGCCAGTGTTTCCGGCAAGTACATGGTTACATATGGTGGTGATACGATAGATGTAAAAAAGAGCAAGACCAATTTCGCCTGGAATATAGGAGCCGGCGCGGCTTGGAAAATCAGCGATAATGTGGCCTTGGACCTGGGTTATCGCTACGCTGATTTCGGCAAAGTGAGCGCATCCGGGGAAACCCAGCTATTTGGCCTGGACTTGCTGTTCGACGGGAAATTCGATGTTGCCGCCCATGAGGTTATGCTGGGCCTGCGTTACACCTTCTGACCAAGGCTTCGCCAGGGAGGCCATTGCCCCTGGCCTCCAAAGCAAAAGCCCCGCTTCTCCGGCGGGGTTTTTGTATAGTAGGGCTTGGGGTCCAGGGGCCGCCGTGGGCGTTTTGATTTCAGGCCCTCGTGTATGGCGACTAGACAGGCCTTAACCCCTCTGTTCGTCAGCGTTGGTCCAGGCGAAAGCCTGGCCCCTGGGGAACATTTCCTAAACTCACCCTGGTCAGCCGGCTGGCGGCCAAGTCGCGAAAGCGGCGCAGGATGTCCAGGTCCGTGGCCGGGGCCTGGTAACGGTGGGCGGGGAAGTAGCGGGACAGGTGAAGGGGCAGATTGCGGTCCAGGCCGGCCACCCAGTCAACCAGGGCGGCGAATTCTTCCGGGTCGTCGCTTAGGCCCGGCACGACCAAAGTGGTGAGTTCCACATGGACGCCTTGGTCAAGAAGGCCGGCCACCGTGGCCTGGACCGCGGACAGGGAGCCGCCCAAGCCCCGGTAGGTCTCGGGATTGAAGGTTTTGATATCCACATTGGCCGCGGCCACCCGGGGGCCCAGGTCGGCCGCGGCGGCCGGGCTCATCATTCCGTTGGTCACCAGCACTGTGGCCACGCCCTCATCTTCCAGGAGGTGGGATGCCTCCAGGATGTATTCGGCGGCCAGGGTGGGCTCGTTGTAAGTATAGGCCACGGCGGAAAGGCCCAAATTTCGGATCTCCCGGGCCAGTTCCGAAGGGGGCAGGGCCTTCATGGGCGGGGGTTGATGAAACCTGGGCGCGGCCAGGTGGTGGTTCTGGCAGAAGGGGCAGGCCATGGTGCAGCCTAAGGCGCCGAGGGAGAAGATGGCGGTGCCGGGCCGCCAGTGATGGAGGGGTTTTTTTTCAATGGGGTCCACGGCCAGGGCAGTGAAGCGGCCCAGGAAGGGCGATGTAAGCTCTTCCGTCCCGCCCCGCCTGGCCCGGCAGACTCCCCATTGACCGGCCTTGAGCCGGCAGCCGCGGAAGCACAGGCCGCAGGTCTGGACGGGCTCCGGGCCGGGCTCGGCTTGCCACCAGCGGGCCTTCAACTCCGGTCCTCTGGAGCTGGGGGCTCCGCCTCGGGGTGGCGGTCCACGCTGAAGCGCTGGAGGGCGAGGTTGTTCAAATCCAGTATCCCGGCCTTTTGAGCGGCGATGGCCACTTGTTGGGCCGCGCTGTCCACGCCCGGGAGGTCCGGCAGCAAAAGGCCCCGCCGGCCGTCCTGGCTGACGATGACCCCCCAGCGGGTCGGGTCCAGTTCGCTCCAATCCGAGACCGGTTCAGGCTCGCTCAATACATCAACGGAAAAAAGCACTCCGGCCAGTTCCGTCGGCCCCAGGGGAGGGAAGCGGGGGTCGCGGGTGGCCGCGGCCAGGGCGTTGGCGATTATTTCCTGTCCCAGGTCTTTCCGGGTCGGGTGGATAGTGCCGATGCAGCCGCGCAGAGAGGGGTTTTTGAGGGAGACGAAACAGGCCCGGCGCGGCCGCCACAAGGCCGGATCAAGGTCGATGTCGAAAGGGTCCGGGGCCCGTTCCCCGGCCAGGGCGCGGGTTACGGCCGCCCGGGCCAGCCGGGGATAGGCCTGGACGATGCCATCTGGGGTTTCCGGTTTCAAGAGGTTTCGGGCGAAGGCCGCCACAGGGCGTGGCAGTAGCCCACGCCGAAGGGCGCTTCATAGGAGAGTATTTCCAGCGGCCCCCCGGCCAGACCCAGGAGGGCCAGGGCCGAGCGGTAGCCGCATTCGGCCGCGTTGGCCAGGCGCTCCGGATCCCAGTTGGCCACCATGACCTTCCCGGTCCCGGAGGTCAGGGCGGCCAGGATTTCGCAGTCGAAGACAGCCCCGTCGGGGTGGAAGCCGGCGGAAGAGTTCGGGGACAGGCGGTGGGAAAAATCACCGCTGGCCAGGAAAGCCCCGGTCAGGGGCCGGGCCGGTATTTGAAAAACGGCCAGGGCTTCGCCCAGGGCCAGGGACTGGGCCGGAGTCAGGCCGATGGGGTTGGCCAGGATGACCGGCGGCAGCTTGGGCAGAGCCCGGCTGAGGATTTGGAGCGGCACCTGGGACCCGTGGTCGAGGGTCAGGTCCGGGCTCGCGGCCTGGGCCACCGGAAGACCGGAGGCGGTCAAATGGTCGGCCAGGGCGGCTCCGATCTCCAGGTCCGTAGTCAGCTTTATTTGCAGCTTGGGCACGCCGAAACGCTTGAGGCTGCCTTCCAGTTCCGGAGCGGTATTTATAAGGAGAGCCCCCTGGGCGTAGGGCTGATGGGGGGAAAGGATCAGGATGAAGTCAGTCAGGCCGCCGGCGGGCCGGGCCGTGATCCTGGAGAGTAAGGTTTTGGACCCGGCCAGGGTGTGGGCCGCGCCCCGTTCGTGGCCGCGGCCGACCTGGGGGAGCATGGCGGGCGGATGCGGCATCAGGGCCGCCCAGCTCCAAATCATGGCGCACCTTCGTTTATTTTTAAATTTTTTTTAAGGTAGCTTAAAACAGGAGAGGTGTCAAGGCGAGCGGAATTTCGGAAAATGCAAGAGGCCCCTTTATGAAATGCTGATTAATGAGGATTTTTGTTCTCTGCCAAGGAAGGCGATTTCCGGGCGAAGCGGAGTGTATCAAGGCATACCTGAGCTTCGCACGGGACGAGCCTGACGCGGGCAGAGGGCAAAAAGACCATTAAGCAGTCACCACCTGGAGGCCAGGACTATGGACCAACCCTCGCCCGTATTGGGGCTGAAATAGCGGCCCACGCTCTTGATTTGGAGGACGGAGGAGTAGCGGTCCCGGACCGAGTTGCTGTCAGGCAGAAAAAAACAGGCCTCGGGCCTTTCCGAGATGGTGATGCTGAAAAGCAGGGGTTTTTCCGGGGGCAGGCTGGCCAGGAAACCCAGGTCGTCTTCCAGGGTGTCGATGAGGTTGAGCATCAAAAAGGCGCCGTAGCGTTCATAATCGGCCCGGATGCGGCTGTCGCGCATGTCGCCATAGACAAACTTCCAGCCCGGATAGGCGGCCTTGGCCGTGCTGATCCTCTGGTGGTTGTTGTCCACCCCGACGTACATTTCCGGTCTCATGCCCTTTTTGGTCATGATGGATACAAAGTTGCCGGCCCCGCAGCCCAGGTCGGCCACATTGTCGATGCCCAACAGGCCCAGCCGGCCGTAGGCGTTGAGATAGAGCCCCGGATCAAAGGGGGGCGGGGGTTCCGCCGGGGCCCCTTCGCGGCCGTTGTCCAGGCCGGCCATGAGACCGGGGTGGCTCAGAAGGGATTCGGGGGTGTTCAAGAGGTGATGGGGGTCGAAAGACATGATCTCTCCTTAATATATAAAACTATACCAGGACGGCCCGCAGGACGTGGCAGTCGCAGGGCCCCACGTTGTCCCGAAAATATTTGAGCGTGTCATCCAGGTTGTATTTGGCCAGCCGGCCTTCCCGGCGCAGCACTTTGCGGGTCTGGGTGAAATCGCCCAGGCAGCCGCCTTCGGCCCGCATTTCCGTGC
>JGI24704J35079_10001142_pt1 | contig 11575 bp, 8 predicted proteins | sample TergutNt197P3_FD_35079 | JGI IMG/M metagenome (IMG submission 35079)
CCCTGGGACTGGTGGTCTCCCTATGCAACTGCAATTATCTTTCAAGGTATTTTTGCCAACCAGACCTATGAAGAAGCTGTACTTGCCCTCGGATGGCAGTACCTTGCACCGGTACAGGGACGCCGTGAATGAGAATAAAGGATTATCTGGAAATTGACTTTCCTCTGTTCTTNGCTTCCCTGATCCTTACGGTATTCGGCATACTCTTTATTTATTCCTCTGGAGTAACCTCAACAGGAGCGGTGGTTTCAAGTGAATATACCAAACAGATAATCTGGGCTGTAGGAGGCCTGGTAACAGCTCTTATAATCACACTGCTTAATTACAAACGGGTTTACGATTTTTCACTGTACATTTACATTATAATCCTCCTGCTCCTGATCTATACCTGCGTATTCGGGCGTATGGTAAGCGGTTCCCGATCCTGGATTGGTATGGGAAGATGGCTGGGCATTGGAAATTTCAGTATACAACCTTCCGAATTTGCCAAAATTAGTACAATTCTTTTTCTGGCCCGTTACCTAGATTCTACAAAACACAGCCGGAATGAATTAATCCGTTTTGCCCTGGCCAGTATAATTGTTCTTGCGCCTATGTTTGTTATAATGCTTCAACCGGACCTGGGAACCGCCCTTGTTTTTATTCCCATACTGCTTGTAATGACCTATATTGGCGGCATTGAAATGCGTTATGTATCTTTTCTGGGCGGTCTTGTCGCCTTAACCAGTATACTGACGCTCCTTCCGCTTTGGCAGGAAATAATACTGCGCGGGGATTATCCGGTATTTATGATCCTGATGAATTATCGTTTTATTCTGGTCAGTGTAGTAGTTTTTGGCCTAATTGGCGCAACTTCCTATATTGGTTATACGCGTTACAGAAAAAAATATTTTTACTGGATATGCTATTTTGCTGCAATGCTGGGGCTTTCTTTTGCCGGTTCATATTTTTCACATAAAGTGCTGAAAGAATACCAAATGATGCGTCTTATTGTATTTCTTGATCCCAATGTAGATCCCAGGGGTTCAGGCTGGCATATCATTCAGTCAATGACCGCCATAGGTTCCGGAGGACTTGTCGGCAAGGGTTTTCTTCAGGGAACACAAAGCCATTATCGTTTTCTTCCTACACAAAGTACGGATTTTATTTTTTCGATTTATACGGAAGAATGGGGTTTCTTTGGAGGAATTTTTGTAATGGCATTGTTCCTTCTGATATGCTTAAGGCTTATCAGATTAATGAAAATTACCTCCGATACCTTTGGCGCATATATTGCAGCAGGTTTATCTGCCATGTATGCTTTTCATTTTTTAATCAATACCGGCATGGCCATGGGAATTATGCCCATTACAGGCATACCTCTGCTCTTTATGTCTTACGGCGGGTCTGCCCTGGTTTCTGCAATGATAGGTATTGGGCTTGCAATGAGTATCCATATTCGCAGATTTGATCGTTAAATGAGTACAATCCATCACATTAATCCCATACAAGACTTTGGTTCCGCTCTTTTAAACATTGAAAAACCTGCCAGATATACCGGGGGCGAATACGGGATCTATGCCAAAGAGGGAATTTTGCGAACGGCTATTGTTTTCCCCGACCTCTATGAATTGGGTATGTCAAACCAGGCTTTCAGGATCATTTATAACGGTTTGAACCGATTGGAAGACATTTCGTGCGATAGAGCCTTTGCTCCTGCTCCGGATTTTGAAAAACTCCTTATGGAAAAAGGATTTCCGCTTTATGGGCTGGATACGGGCATTGCGCTTGGTGATACAGATATCCTGCTTTTTACCCTTGGTTACGAATTGGGAATAACGGGTATCCTTTCTGTACTGGATTGTTCCCGTATTGCCCTTCGTTCTGCAGAACGGAACTCCGGTGACCCAATTGTGATTATGGGCGGGCCTTGTGTTTCCAACCCTTTGCCATACAGCCTTTTTATTGATGCTTTTTGGATTGGAGAAGCGGAAGCCGGATTCTTTGATCTTGCCAAAGAACTCCTGGATTTAAAAAAACAAGGTGCAACACGTTCTGTTATGCTTGAAAAAATAACTTTCCACCCTCACATCTGGGCACCGGGAAAAACCAGCGTAAAACGGGCAATACAGGCAGAATTTGGCAGTATAAAACAGGAAGCCGCTGTATTTCCAATTTCCAGTATCAGAACGGTACAACATCATGGTGCGGTGGAAATTATGAGAGGTTGCCCCAACGGCTGTCGTTTTTGCCATGCAGGCATGTGGTACCGTCCCATGCGTCAAAAACGTGCAGATTTTATAATGGAAGAGGCAGAATCATTTATTAAAAAAGGCGGTTACAGAGAAATCAGTCTTTCTTCCCTATCGACAGGTGATTATTGCCATGTTGACAGTTTAATTACCGCTCTTAATACCCGTTACGGCAGACAGCATATTTCTTTCCAGCTTCCTTCCTTGCGCGTATCCGGTTTTTCCCTTCCTCTTTTGGCAAAAGTTTCAGAAGTCAGGAAAAGCGGCCTTACCTTTGCCGTAGAAACCCCAGTAGAAGCCGATCAGTTTTCCATTAATAAACAAGTTACCCTAAACGAAGTTATTTCCATTATCAACGAAGCGAAAAAAAACGGCTGGCGGGGAATTAAATTTTATTTTATGGTTGGATTACCTCTCCGGCTTATGGAAGAGAACACCGAAGAAGCTCTTATTGCAGACTTTATACATGAAGCCGGAAAAGCAACAGGTTGTCATTTCCATTTAAATCTTGGTACTTTTGTCCCTAAGCCCCATACTCCTTATCAATGGGCTTCTCAACTCGATGAAGATACAGCATGGTCAAAGTTTCACTATTTACAGGATGTGTTAAAACCCAAAGGCCACAAAGTCAGTGTTCACAATCCCTTTATGAGCCTTCTTGAAGGTATTTTTTCCCGAGGTACAGAAATTTCAGGAACAATTGCCGAAACTGCTTACAAACAAGGCTGTCGTCTTGATGCATGGTCTGATTACTTTCATTCAGCTATTTGGAGAAAAACTCTCAACGAAAATGTAGTTTTTGTTAATTCAATAATTGGTGAAAAAGATAAGTCAAACTATCTTCCATGGTCTTTTGTGAAAAGCGGAGTAGGGGAATCCTACTTAAATATCGAACATCAACAATCAATCGAGCAGTCTATCACTTTACCCTGTACAGAAAATTGCACACATCACTGCGGAATATGCTCTGTTGACGAGCGCATTGTTAAAAATAGTATACACAACAAAGCGCTATTCGACGAATGTTCTTTAAATAATGAATCTAAAAATATTTCTGAGGTGGAATTATCACAACATAAACCTGATGGGGATACATTCAGAATGCTTTTTTCTTTCTCAAAAAAAGGAACTGCTGTTTTTGTACCNCATTTAGGCTTGATTGAAGTTTTTTCTTCTGCATTNATTCGTTCCGGCCTTAATGCATTGTATACAAAAGGATTCAACCCGTTGTTAAAAATTGGATTTGCATCTCCAGCCCCTGTAGGCCTTGAATGTTCTGGTGAAATTGCTTGCATTGATATGTCTTGTGTATCTGAAAAAAAACAATTTATTTTAAAATTAAACGAATCATTGCCTGTTGGCTTTACTGTTACAGAAGCTGAATTATTTATTATTCCGGGAGGTGCAAAAAAATATTCTCCTGCAGCAATATTATGGGGATTTTGTTACGGTGATGATACAATCATTCCATTTAAGGAAGAAAAATCATATCGTCGTTCAATGTCTTCTGAAGCCAATTTTTTTAGCATTGTACGCAGAGGAATGCTGGCAAAAAACCCTGCAACAGCTGAAGTTGAAGATTATTTTAAGCTTTATCGAAAATTGTACCCAAGCCATAGCCAATGATCGAACCCATCGTATATTAAAAAATAATCATGTTACGTAATATTGGTAGACAGAATATACATTATCAATAGTAAAATATATGGTATGAGAAATAATTCGCTTTAATCGGGCAGAATGAATATCCCTATATGTTTAGGACGGGAAAAAAGCGGAGAATAGTTTTCATCAATTCCGGTTGCAACAATATACATGGAAACATATGCATATGATGTGCCAGAATAAGAATCTTGCACGTCAATGTTGACAGTATTTGAGCCGGAGTTTGGAAGTTCAGCTGCATTTATAAACAAACGATCAGGCTGAGAAGTAAAATTACCGGCCCGGAATAAATCATACTTATTACTAGTTGTATCTGTTAAGAAAGGCGGCTTTTCGGTAAAATCAAGATATATTATTCCCTGTGAATTAAGAACCTGGTAGAGTTGTTTTTCTACATTAAGGTTATCTCTTAAACAAAGTGAGTAATATTTTCGGTTTCTAAAAACAGAATCTATCGAAACCGAAGATATATTATCGTCAATGGTAAGAGGTGAAAAAGCGCTGTAATCATTGGCAAGTGCAGGATTAATATTATTAAGCTGAGGACCTTCAATAATTCCTGATGAAAGAGTACCGCTTAAATAAATACGGTAATAAATTGTATAATTTCTGAAATACTGGGTCGCTGATTGACCAGGCAGTACAATTTCCGCCCATGTCAATGTAGCTCTAACAATTTCAACCGGATTTAAATAAACATAGGTTTCAAGCCCGCAGGAAATACATAAAACACATATTAAAAATACAATCAACAACCCCGCCCTGAAGGGCGAGGTATCAGACCCCTCAGCACGAATTAAAAACCTGCTAGTTGTTTTCAAGTACAATTAACCTGTTGTGGGCAAGATTAGCCCAAGGTGATTCGGGACTTTTTTCTATAAGCTCGGTGTATGCTTCCCTTGCTTTATCTTTTTCATTGCGTTCATCATGGATCCTTCCAATATTAAAGCGGGCTCTTGCAGCGGCAGGAAAAACCCCCGGATAATCCAGACTTTCTTTAAAATAGCCGATAGCTCCATCAAGGTTCCCCTGCTCTTCAGCAGCAACCGCAGCATTAAACAAAGAAACGGGGAAAAGATATATTTTAGGGGCTATCCTGGCTGATTTAACCCAGGATTCTTCTGCCTTATTCCATTCGGAACGGGAAAAATAAATATCCGCCGCAAGGGAATAAGCCCGTGCTGCGGCATAGCCAAATGTAGAGGGGGCAAAGGCATTTAATTCTTCCAAAAGAACATCTGTTTCCGCGGAATCTGCACTTCCATAGGTTACACCCTGTTCATTCATACGCCGTTCAAAAACTTCCACTTTGGCTATTGCCTTCTTTTCCAATGTACTGCGAACGGTAAAAAAAGCTACCGAAAAAGCAATACCTGCAGCAATAACTATGATCAGGGCAAGAAGTACTTTACGGTATTTTTGAATAAAAATGGTGATTTTGTCTCCTATACTCGCCTGTTCGATTTTGGTTTTTCCCATGCTTAATGCTCCTTGATGGACAATTCTTTGATTAATCTGGAAAGATAGGTTCGCTGGATATCCAAAACTTTTGCAGCTTCGGTCTGATTCCAGTTGTTTTCTTCCAATACTTTTTGTATAAAATGCACTTTAAAACTATTTACCGCATTTTTCAGGTTACGGCTACCCTCCCCATTCCCTTCAACCATTGCCGAAGCTGTCCGCATAAACAAATCGTTTTTTTGGATAATATTTCCCTTACCAATAACACATGCCCTTTCAATGGCATTCTCCAATTCACGGACATTTCCCGGCCAGGCATAAGAAAGCATAAATTCCATTGCTTCAGCCGAAAAACCGTTAAATTGTTTTTTTGTCTCTTCCTGGTATTTTTTCAGAAAATATTGAGCAAGTTCGGGAACATCTTCTGATCGTTGCCGTAACGGAGGAATATAAATAGGCAGTACGTTTATCCGGTAGTAGAGATCACTGCGAAACTCCCCTTTCTCTACCATTGCTTCAATATCACGGTTTGTAGCTGCCAAAACACGTACATCAACAGACTGGGAAACATCGGAACCGACCTTTTCGAAGCTCTTTTCCTGAAGTACCCTAAGGAGTTTTGCCTGAAGAGAAAGAGGCATATCTCCGATTTCATCAAGGAATACCGTTCCTCCATTTGCAAATTCAAAACGACCCGGACGGTTTTGAATTGCGCTGGTAAAAGCTCCTTTAACATGGCCAAAGAGTTCGCTTTCCAAAAGATTTTCCGGCAAGGCCGCACAGTTAATTCTTACAAAGGGTTCTGCACTGCGGGCACTTAAGAAATGAATCCGTTCTGCAAAAAGCTCCTTTCCTACACCGCTTTCACCAAGAATTAATACCGAAGAATCGGTCTGTGCTACCCGCTGGATGATATCAAGTTTTTCCAGAATTAACGGACTTTTTGCAACAAGTGTATGATATCCTTTTTTGCGGAAAAGTTCTTCCTGCAGCTGATTGATTTCACCAGTTACCTTTTGAAAATTTTGGGCATTTCTTACCGCCAAAGCAGCCATATTGGCAAAAATTTCAAGCCATTCAAGATCTTCCTGACAAAAATTACTATTACCCTTTTTGTTTAGCATTTCTATAACGCCGATACATTCATCCTGTATACGCATAGGGGCAGCTATTATTGTTTTAAACGAATAACCGGTTATGTTTTGGATTTTATTTGAATGTCGTTCATCGTTTTCTGCATCGTTTACAATAAGCGATTTATTATGAACTGCCACCCAACCGGCAAACCCTTCATTTAATTCAACGGTATACTTTGCGGCTTCTGTTTTTTTTGATCCAGTAGTTGTCTCAAAATGTAATTTCCGCGTTTCCTTGTCAATTAGCATAAGGCTGGATGCTTCGCCTTTACAAAATTTTTTTGCCGCATCAAGTATCTGGGATAACAAGGAATGGAGATCGGTATTATTTGAATTAATCAGGGAATTTATTTCTATAAGAGTATTAAATTTTTTGGCATCAATTTTTGACAGCATATAATGCGGTTTGGTCTGACCACTTGAGCTTTGTTAAAATAGCTACGTGGTCAGCCCCTCCTATTAAGAAGCAACACCGGATCCATTATCAGGTTTAGACAGATTTTTCTCTGCAGCTGCTGTTCCTTCCCCCTTCTGATCCGTTCCAGCTTCCTTGCCGGTTACAGCATCCTTACCTGCTTCTGCTTCCCTGAAAGCATCGGCTTCCTTGAAGGTATCAGCATCTTTCTCAATTATGATATCCTTGCCAGTTTCAGATTCCCTGCCGGCATTAGCATCATTGGCAGTCCCCTTGGATTTTAAAATATCTCCCAGGGTAAATGTGGAATCACCGGATTTTTCTTCCGCCATGTAGCGGGAAATCTCATCCCGCTGTACTTTTTTTCTGTAATCACGGATGGAAAAAGAAGCTTTTTGCTTTTCCGGCTGTAGTTCCAGCACTACTGCGGTTATTTTATCCCCGGTATGGTAACGTTTTAAGGCATCTTCGGGACTTTCTTCCCGATTTTCGCTCAGATTGGATTTATGGATAAGCCCTTCTATACCGCCGGGTACTTTTACAAATACACCAAAATCAGTCACAGAGGATACTTCTCCATCTACCTGGGAGCCTGGTTTGTAAGCTGCGGCAAAATTTCGCCAGGGATCTTCGGTAAGCTGTTTTATCCCTAGTTTAATGTTCCGGTTATTGCGATCTATGGCAATTACCATTACTTCCAGTTCCCGGCCGACAGAAAGTTCACTGCCGGGATGTTTAATTTTTTTTGTCCAGGAAATGTCATCACCATGAAGAAAGCCGTCGATACCTTCTTCCAATTCAATGAAAGCTCCTGCATTGGTTATTTTCACAACATTACGGGTAAGCCTTGTTCCTACAGGATATTTTTCCTGAATGGTTGCCCAGGGATTTTCATTGACTTGTTTAAGCCCAAGTGAAACCCGACCCGCCTGAAGGTCATAACCGAGTATCATACATTCTACTTGATCCCCAATGGAAAGGAGTTCACCCGGAGACTGGATCTTCTTTACCCATGAAAATTCCGAGATATGGGCCAGACCTTCAATTCCCTCTTCCAGTTCAATAAAAGCGCCAAATTCGGCAAGCTTTGTTACCCTGCCTTTTACAACGCTGTTAATCTGGTATTTATCTTCAAAGTGAACCCATGGATCATCAGTAAAATGCTTGAGCGAAAGATTTATTCGTTTTTCCTCAGGATCAATACGGATAACTTTGACCTTTATTTCCTGACCTTTTTTTACAAAATCCTTGGGTCTGGTAACATGGCCCCAGCTCATGTCGTTTATATGAAGCAGGCCGTCAAACCCTCCCAGATCTATAAAAGCGCCAAATGAAGTAAAGCTTTTGACAACTCCGTTAATTTCGGAGCCGATAGAGGTATTTTCAAAAAAATCCTTTTGTTTTTGGCTAACCTCTTCTTCCATGCATTTGCGGCGATTTACAACAATATTAACTTTACCGTCGGAATAAATTCGTTCAACAAGCATTTTGGCCTTCAGGCCAATGAGATTTTCCGGTTTTTCCACCTTTTGAGTGGAAGATTGGCTTATGGGTAAAAAAGCATGTACCTGGGCGCCCAGATTTACATCAAAGCCTCCTTTAACCTGCTTTTCTATAATTCCTTCAACCGGAGTATGATCCTGAAACGCCTGACGAAGATTCTTCCAAAAGAGTTTTACATCTGCCTTCTGCTTGGAAACAATTACTTCACCGTGTTTGTTTTCCTTACTGACAAGTATTACCGAAACTGTATCTCCAATTTCCGGAATATCGGAAAATTCAGAAATAGGTATCTTTCCCTCAGACTTGTATCCAACGTCAATAAAGACCTGTTCTTGCGTAACCTGAATAACACGGCCGTCTATCAACTGGCCTTCTTCAAGTTGTTCAAGTGATTTTAAATATTCTTCCTGTAATTGTGATTGAACATCACCGGAATTAGTGTCCGTATCCACTTCCATCTGTTTCATCCTTAACTGTATTCTCTCTAGTAATGTGTCATAAACTTGATTTAAGGTCAAGCCCGATGTGTCAAGGTAAATAACTCCTTCACCAATATAGAGACTTCCTTCAGTTTTGTTTCTGTCTATAGAATCGCGTTCGGCGATGGTTTTTTCTATATCTTCCAAACCGAGCCTGGAAACTCCCTGTTCATAACGCCGTTTTGCCCTTTCCTCTATAGATGCATCCAGATAAAAACGACATTCGGCATTGGGGAATACTACTGTGGTCATATCCCTTCCCTCCACCGCTGCATTAATACCAGCAGCAATTTTACGGACAAGATCATTTACTACATGACGAACAGGAACTATTGCAGAAACCAGTGAAACATGCTTGTCAACTTCATCATTATGAAGAAGATCCTCTATCATTTCCTCCTCTAAATACAATTTTCCTTCCTTGTATTCAAGAGAGGCGGTTTTGGCATATTTATGTACCTTTTCGCAATCAGCAGAGGCTATACCTGTCCTAAGACAGCCCAATGTAATTGCCCGGTAAAGATTTCCGGAATTGATATAGGTAAATGGTTTTTTATCTTTACCCTGTAATTTTTCCGTTAACATCATTGCAATGGTACTCTTGCCGGTGCCGGCGGGACCATCAATTGCAATTACCATGTGTTACTCCTTCCCAGCCATTAGTCTATTTTGCAGCCTTTTAGCCTCTATGCCAAAACGGCGATTTCCCCTGCTGAAAGCGGCCTGCATTGCCCTTCCGGTAAATCTCCCACAACCACAGCTCCTATGCGAATACGACGAAGCAGAGAGGGATGTAAGTGAAAATAAGAAAAAACTTTTCGAATCTCCCGGTTTTTCCCTTCAATTAAAACAATACGAAGGCTTTTACGTCCAAGACGTACGATGTGTAAAGCCTTGTATTGTACACCCTCAATAGTTACTCCTGAAAGAAATTCTTCTACCACAACATCAGGAATGGCTCCTGTAGATTCAACAAGATATTCTTTTTCAATTCTCGAACTTGGATGGCTGAGTTTTGCCGCAAAATTTCCGTCATTGGTGAAAAAAATCAATCCTGAAGAAAGATAATCCAGACGTCCTACATTGTAAAGCCGCTCAATAATTGTTTTTGGCAAAAGCTCCAGCGCAAGAGGCCGCCCTTGCGGGTCATGTGAACTGCATAAAAAACCCGGAGGCTTATTTAACGCCAAATAATGAAAATGTTTTTCCAGCAATATTTTTTTTCCATCCAGGTGAACTATATCTCCCTCTTGTACTTTGGTTCCCAAAACAGAAACAGAAAAACCATTAATTGTTACTCTCCCAGCCTGAATAATTTCTTCAGATGCCCGCCGGGATGCAATACCGGCATGTGCCAGATAAACCTGAAGTCTTAAGGGAAAGACAGCACTATTTCTTATTTCAGCTTTCAAGTTCAAAACGGGCAGCCTCACTTTCGTTGAGTTTCGGCAAATCGGCAATGCTTTCCAGCCTGAAGAAACGGAGAAATTCTCTGGTAGTACCGTACTGAGTCGGTTTACCCGGTACATCTTTTTTTCCAACTTCCCTGATAAAGGATTTTTCCAAAAGGAGCCGCATTACCGAGTCTACAGCCTGAACTCCCCGCATTGACTCGATTTCGCTTCGGGTAACCGGTTGTTTATATGCAATAATCGACAGCGTTTCCAGAGTAGCTCTGGAAAACCGGATTTCATTTTTTTTGCCATAATACGGTTTAAGTGTATTCCAGTATTCCAGTTTGGCTGACAGCATGATTCCACCGCCTATGCGGGAAAGTTCTACTCCTGAATCTTCTCTATTATACTTTTCTTCCAGCTTTTCCACTGCCTTTTTTACCACATCCCTGGAAAGACCTGAAATACGTGCAAGAGTATTGTAGTCCAATGGATCTGTTTCCATATAGAGTATCGCTTCGACAAGAGCTGTTTCTTTTATTGGGTTCAACTTCTCATTTTCATTTTCAGGATCGTGTTTTTCATTCATCGTTGTCCCCATTCTTATCGTTTTTGTTGTTTCCGGTTTTCCTAATCATAATATCGCCAAACATCCGATTTTGGTACACCGCTGCCATTCCGGCTTTTACTGCATCCAATAAAGCCAAAAAGGCACAGATTATTTCCATAATTGAACCTTTTCTGGCTATAAGGTCGGTAAAACTGCACTCCCCCCGTGTCTCCATCAGTTCCGACAGGAGGGTTATTTTTTCGTTGATTGACACTTCTTCATAGAGGTCAATAAGGGTTTGCCCGCCCTGAATACCGTTCATCAGTGCAGAAAATGTTTTTACCAATTCCCAAACATCCAATTCTTCCCAAAGCTCATCTTCTTTAAAAGGCAATGGTCTCTGGAGTTTTTTCCGCTCAATTACCCATTCCGTTTCTTTGCTCCGCTCTTCCATAAGACCAGTCAGTTTTTTGTATTTTTGATATTCAATCAGGGTTTCTACCAGTTCCTGCCGGGGATCTTCAATTTCATCCAGATCTATTTCCACAGGAAGAAGCATACGGCTTTTGATATACAGCAATGCTGCCGCCAATGCATGAAATTCGGTAATGTCATCCAAATTAAGTTCTGTAACGTATTTCAGATAATCAATGTACTGTTCGGTTATTTCTGCAATAGGTATGTCATAAATGTTAATTTCATTTTTTTTTACCAAAAACAGGAGCAAATCCAAAGGGCCTT
>JGI24704J35079_10001168_pt1 | contig 11419 bp, 11 predicted proteins | sample TergutNt197P3_FD_35079 | JGI IMG/M metagenome (IMG submission 35079)
GCCCTCGAGATCGGGTGCGAGACATACGCACCCGAATACCGCAGCGTCATATACGAAGACAACGACATCATCCGGCCCGCCCACGTCGCCATCGACGTGCAGAACGGAGGTTCCGCCCACGTTCACGGAATGGTCTTCCGCGACATCCGCGTGGAGTATTCCAAATCCTGGCCCCAGCCGATGTACCAGCATGACATGTCCAAGGAGTACGCCCCCCCGCCGGGGACGTACATGCCCTACCTCATGCTCGCGGAGGTCAGCAAGGCGATGGAGTTCTACAGCAAATGGTACGGCGACTTCTTTACGCCGCCCGGAGGGATATACGGCAAGAACACGGATATCCTGTTCGAGGACATCAAAGTGACGGCCGACGACGGCCTCCCCGTGCCCCCGTCCGTTTTCCGCGGTTTGAACGAAGTGAGCTGCACCAAAGGGATCAGGATCGATGGCCTGTACTTCAACGGCAGGAGGATAGAGACGCTTGAGGATGCGAACGTCTCGGTCGGAGAGTACGCGAGCGATATAGAGATAACATAGTCGGGGTATCATAATTGTTTGAAAATGTCAACATAAAAAATTTTCAAATTTTTTCAAAAACCCCTTGACAAATCCGTTCTATTGTGATAGAATAAAGATGTTCTATTGCAACAGAACGGATATTTTGCGCNCGGAAGGAGTTTTTTGTTTATGCAAGTTTCAAAAATAAAGCTATACGACTCGGAGCTCAAGGTGATGGAAGTGCTGTGGGAGCACGGCGACACTGCGGCAAAAAAAATAGCGCAGATTCTCGCCCGGAAAATCGAGTGGGGCAAGACGACCACCTACACGGTCATAAAAAAGTGCGTCGACAAAGGCGCGGTCGAACGAATCGAGCCGGGGTTCATATGCCGCCCGCTGGTCACAAAAGAGCAGACGCGCGAATATGAAACCACGGAGCTGATCAACAAAATGTACGGCGGGGCCGCGGATGGCCTTGTCGCTTCCATCATCGGCAGNAAAAATCTGACTCCGGAGGAGATAGAGCGGCTCAAAAAAATCGTGAACGATTTGAAGTGAGGAGGCAAAAAAATGCAGATCAAAGATTTTTTGCACACGAGTTTGCTGGCAATTCCGCTGATAGCCCTGATTTCCGCGATCCGGTTTTTCATGGTTTACAGGCTGCCGAAAAAAACTTTCCGCGTTCTTTGGTGCATCGCTTTGTGCTGCCTGTTTATCCCGTACAATTTGGTCCCGCATTTGATTTCCGGTTTTATCGGCAAGCTCCCGAAGGCCGAAGTTCTGGCAGGCCCGGCAGATACAAATACGCCGCCCGCAAAAACCGCAGCCGACGCGACGCCCGAAGCAGCCGAAAACATGGCGCCCTCGGTATTTTCCAATATATCCGATATCTACGACACAGTCGACAGGTTCGGCAAAGATGTGTTCAGCCGAATCGACATGATAGGCGCCACGGGGGCAAATTCAAGCATCGCCGGGCAAACCGGAGAAAAACCGGGTTCGGGCATTGTGCCTTTATTGTCGATATGGCTCTTTGGAGCTTTGATCTGCGCCGCGTATTTCGCCTTCTCGCATATCAGGTTCCAAAGGCAGTGCGCCCGGTCGCTGCCCGTCGACGATGGTTTCGCGAGAAGCTGGCAGCTTGAAATGCGCGAGGTAAAAAGGCGCAAGGTGAAGATAAGGCAGTCGGAGCTGATCGTTTCGCCGCTCACATACGGCATATTCAGGCCCGTGATACTGCTGCCCAAAACCACGGATTACGGCGATAAAAACAAACTCGAATATATACTTCAGCACGAATATGCGCACATCAGGCGTTTCGACACGCTCGCCAAGCTTTTTCTTGCGGCGGCGCTGTGCGCGCACTGGTTCAACCCGTTAGTGTGGCTGATGTATGTGCTCGCCAACCGCGACATCGAGCTTTCGTGCGACGAAATTGTGGTCAAAAAGATCAAATCGGCAGAAAATACAAAATTCGATTACGCTCTGACATTGATCGCGCTGGAGGAAAAAAAGAGATTGCTTGCGGCGGGCAGTTATTTCAGCAAAAATATCATGAAAGAGAGGATAAAGTCGATCATGAAGCTAAAAAAAGCCTCGGCGGCGCGGATTTTGCTTGCGGCTATGCTGGTTTCGATGGTGGGCGCCCTGTTTTTCACGCTGCAATCGTGCGAGGGCGACAAAAATTCAAAAGATCCGTTTGAAATGCAGGAACAGACGGACAAATTAGTCGTTTACAGCTATATTTCAAACGAACGAATCCTCGCTGCGGCGCTGAACATATTCAGGGAAAAATATCCCGATGTAAAAATCGAACATCGCAGTTTTGACAACGAAGATTTTATGGCGTCGATAAACGAATATACAAAAACCCTCAGAACGGAGCTTGCGGCGGGAAAAGGCCCCGATTTGATAATATCATCGGGCAGCGAGTTTGATGATGTATACAAATCGATGGATTCCGGGATATTTTTGGAGCTGGACCCTTTTTTGGAAAACGACGATGAATTTATTATGGACGATTACGTGAAGGCGGTGCTTGACAGCGGCGTATACAAAGGCAAAAGATATATCATGCCCCTTGAATACAAGGTTCCGGTGATGCTGACGACAAAGGAAATACTCGACGCCGAGAGCATATCGCCCTCTGATCTGGCGACGTTCGACGGTTTTATCGAGGCGCTTGAAGCGTACAATGAAAAATATGGGGGAAATGCGGAGAAATCGATATTCAAAAAATACCCTTGGGACGATACATTCATCGCCAACGCCTTTCCGTGGTGCGGCATAAAGCCAATCGACTATTCGACGGGAAAATCCGGCGTGGATAACCCGCACTTCAAATCCGTTTTGGAAATTGTAAAATCGTCTTATGTGAATCAAGCCGAAGCGGAAGCGATTTACAGCGAGGGCCCCGGGCAAAATATTCAGAGTTTCCAGAATCAAAAAATACTGTTTGACGCAATAGGCATCAGCAGCAACAGCATCATGTTTTATGATAACTATTCTCTCCTTCTCGAAAAAAAATTGACGCCCGTGTTTTTGAGATATCCCGGCATAGACAACAAACTGGTCGCAAAAGCGAACAAGTTTGCCGCCATGCCAAAAGCCTCGCAAAACCAAGTCAACGCCTACAATCTCTTGAAAATCATTATGTCCGATGATATACAGTCCATGATGTATCTTTTGGAAACCCCCGTAAAAAAGAGCGCGGTGAGGGCGACAGGCGAAAATCAGGTGTACGGATATGGCGATGTGCTCGGGCTGTACTATCCTATGCCCGAGGACAAATTCGAGGAATATATAAATTTATTGCTCGGCGTGGATTCGTGCGAGCTGATGTCGGGCGCGGCTTACAATGACTTTTTGAGGAATGATATGCTCCCGTATTTTGAGGGGAAGAAGCCGTTTGAAGATTGCGCGAAGATTTTGAAAAACAATCTGGAACTGTATATGTCAGAGTAAATCTTCAATATTTCGCTTGCCGCTTAAAATGCGATAAATTTTGACCGTTCCGCCTTTTTTGCCAACTTGATAGAATGCCAAATAATCGTAAGCGAGCGAAGCTTTGCGATATTTCGGCTTGCGGGCGTATTGCGGAAACATAAGCGGCATATTCGATACATCATCGAGAAATTTGTCAAAGCTGTCCATAAATGAAATTATCTGGTTTTTGCCGTATTCTTTCAGCAACTCGCAAATCTCAAAGTAATCTTTGTTTGCCGAAATCAAAATTTCAATGTCATATTTCATTTTGCCGTCTCCAGTTTTTCACGTTTTCCGTAAATTCGTCAATCGTCAGCCAGTTTGACGGATCGCCTTCAAGGGCTTCGGCCTCGGCGAGTTTTTCGTTGATATACAAAACGCGCAAAAATTCCTGGTATTCCTCCAAATGCTCATACGGGATCACGACCGCTTCGCTTTTCCCGTTATTGGTGATAATGACATGGTCGCGGTTTTTGATGATTTGGGCGACTTCGGCGTAATTGTTTCTCAAATCGCGCACGGCTTTTACATGGGTATTGAACATTTTTTTCACCTCTGTTTTTCTGTTTTCTTTGCGTGATACATATTGTATCATAATTGTCCGGAAATGTCAACATAAAAAATTTTTTCGATTTTTTCAAAAACCCCTTGACAAATTTGTTCTATCGTGATAGAATAAATATATTCTATTACAATAGAACATATATGAAAAATTTATTTGTGGAGGGAAAGAATATGTCTATGCCGACAGCGCCGGGGAGAGGTTTTTTAAAGATAACGGGAATTTTTTATGCAATCGCAGGTGGGATCAGCATAATAAGCGCAATAATATTTCGGTTTATCGATGTTACGGACTCTACGCGCTCGATATATCTTATGGCGAACGATTATGGTTTTCAGGTATGGAAAACGACNGCGGTGAACAGCGTTTTTGCGATACTTGAGAAATTGTATTCAGTTTCCGCATGGCTCAAAGATGTCCAGACGAGAAGTGATTTTTGGACGATAAATAAGGCACTTGGCATGTATCTTAGTTATAATGACGGGATATTGTTTACTTTGCTCGCAATTATCGTCGGCATATTCATTGTTTTTATTGGGATTGCTGCCATAAAATATTGCGCTACGTTAAAACACGCGAAACTATTGTTGATTTTCGCGCTGATCAATTTGGGGATTATGGCAGTCAGCGCAATTTTATTCGTTTCATTTTTTTCAATTTTAGGCTGTGTCATTTCTGGTCTATACTTTACAGGAGCGTTCTTAAATTATCGGGAAACACCCGGCTTGACCGATTAGCGTGAACGGCACATATGACCGATTGGTAATGAATGATGTAAGATACGGAAATATTATTAAAATCGCTCCAAACAGCAAAAAGCAAAAATTTAATTAAATGCAGAAAATTTATATTAAGCGAACACTATAAATCCTTGCGGATATTTTTTGAAGCAAGGATTTTTCGTTTTAATTCACTTTTACAGATTATTAATAAATTTGCCCTAAAATCGGGAAATAATTAACAGATTTAGGCTTTGAATTGTGATATCATATAGGCAAGGATTACGTAACCGAAAAATAAATATAAAATCAGAGCGCGCCTGATAAAATAAAAAATAATCAGGAGGATTTATGTTAAACGAAAAAATTATTGACACAATAACGATTGACGGAGTTGAATTTGAAATCATTGAAAAAGCGAAAACAATATATGCAGGGTCTTATTTTGTCGCTCCAGACCCTCATTCTGAACCGGATACAGACGCAAGCCGACAATGGTTTCAGGATAACAAAAACAAAATTATCGATAGTATTACCCCGGATTGTATGATATGCCTCAGCATTGATTACGCGCTTGACCATACAATAGCGGAAAGACCATACGCCATGCTTCACGGACAGGAAACGAGCAATCCCAATCAGCCAGAGGGCGTTCATGTCATAGAAGCCGAGCCTACAACATTTATCAAAGTTAAAGCTACGGAGGCGGCATTTACACTGACTAAAAAATTGACCGGATTAGATAAGCCGCAAGAAAATTTGTGGCAGTTGTTTACACTGGTACGTCATATTTTCGAGAGTGACAAGTATAAGTACGAATTTAACGGGTGTAAACAGAAAGGCAACGAAGAAGCGGAATATTATTATTTTAACGGAGACAATTATGTAAGCGTCCCCGTAAAAAGAAAAGGTTAAACGCACAAATAAAGCATTTTNCGGGGCAGGTGGACGAATCGAACACCTGCCCTGCGATTATTTAAAAATTCTTCTCGCCTTTCATTGTTTTTGCAATAAAACGGATTATATCNNCCGATNNAAAGCATAAAAGAACATGGATAAGCAAATTGCCATACCTCAACAGGCAACTCAACGCCCCATGCGTCAAAGAAGCAACGCTGATTCGCGTCACATATGCGATAGAGCAGGTATTGGGCGCCCGGCGCAACCCTTTATCTTAAAAAACCTAAGATTTCGAGATACAAACATATGGATAAAGGAAGACGCCTGCGGCTGCAATTTTGATTTCTATTATGCGGGACGTTGACAATATTTTTCTAACGTGGAATCGCTCCAAATTTGCGCCTCTATGTATTTGAGGTACATGCCAATGTTTTTGCCTTCCGGAAATGGAAAATATCGCTTTCTCATGTTGTATTCTGGGTCTTCTGGAAAACCGTATTTATCGATTAGTTTTATTATTCCGTCATGATTAAAAACTTGTCCCCACCATTCCTCGCCTGTATTTAGCGAAGTTCTAAACACAGGGAACATATCGCCGTATGTAAACGATACTGTGTCAAGGTCAAACTCATTAACCGGGATTTTTATGTATGCCGGATCGTTATACCATGTTTTCATGCCTTTGTTCGCACCCAATGTAAAATATACCGGGGCAAAACGGGTAGGTTTGCCGCCAATTCCGATAAACTTATCACGGACCGTTTTTTCCATTTTATACCGCCTGTCCAAATACCATTCAGGGGTAGTTATCCCCGAATTGGGCTGGTCGGCCCGCCAAACGCGCAATGCTTCAAGCGCCTTTTCATATGGCAATGCCGTGATTGTTCGGAAAGGCTCACAGCTTTTTTCATAATAATGATACAGATAATCTGTTTCGTTCACTTTATTTACTTTCCTTATTACGGCCACACCTTTTCACTCAATTGAAAGATATGCCTCGACTAGCTTGTCTATCGCCGCTTCGGCTTTGTCCTTTATCTTTTCGTACCCCGACACGAAATCGGTCCGGAACCCGCTCAGGCAGTCGCGTAAAAATATCGAGCTGTCTCCGAAATTGTGGATCACGTTCAAATCGAAATAGAAATTGGAGTACACTATGTCGAGCATTTTCTGCGAGGATTCGTCGCGAGCAATTTTTTGCTGTATTATGATGTCGTACATCGCGGGCCGTATCGACTCATACGACGAATATGCCATTGTCTCCATGATCAGCCCCGTGCGCTCCGGATTGTCGCAATAATTGGGCACCGCTATGCCGGCCGGCCCCCAGGGGTTCCCATAGGACACGTACTGCGCCTGGGCGGAATCGAGCTTTGGCAGCGGCACTATTCCGTAGTCGTCGTCCATCGCCCTGTAAAAATTTATCACGTTGTTCATCGTTATGATCGTGAACAGCGCATGGCCGTCCACGAAAAGCGGTATTTCCGAGGCAAACCCGGCGACGGAGCCGTAATAGTCCATCGCCCCGTTGTTGGTCGAAGTCGGCTCAAACAATATTTCGGCGCATTTCTGCACCATGTTGACCGTGTTTTCGTCTTCGAAAGCCAGCCTGAAATATTTTTCGTCGTCCCTCACCGTTATCTTTTGGTTGAATGCGGTGAACAGCGCCGCCCCGCAGTTGCCGTCGCCGGTCGCCAGCCCGTAGAAATCCTCCATGGTCATCATTCCGTCGCCGTCCACGTCCCTGTTCTTGTTTTTTATCAATTCGACGAATTTGTCCGCGGTCCACTCGTTGTTTAAAACAAGCTGGTTCACGTCGCCTATGTCCAAGTCGGCGGCCTTGTTTTTGTTGTAGGCGCACACGATGGGGGTGTAGTAAAAAATCGGCGTGAGCGGCCCGGTGTTGTANAAAATCTTGCCGTTGACCTGCATGGTCTCGTACATCGATTTGCACCACCAAAGCTCCGCAAGGCTCAGATACCCGAGCGAATTCATGTCGTACAGCGCCCCCGAGGGGGCAAGCGTATTCAGGCCGTCGGCCATCGANGTGATNATCATGTCGTATGCCATGTCCTGGGATCTGACNGANCTGTTCAACGTTTCGCGCAGCGCGCCGCGATCCGCTATGGGGATATTTTCAAAGGTTATGCCAAGGCGGTCTTCCAAAGCCCGGTTTCTNCTGAACAGCGCGTCGTTGAGCGGCTCGCCCGTTTCTTCTTCCCCGGGAAACTGCGGGAACATATCGGGCTCTTGCGCGAATATTTTAAANGCATATCCGCCAAAATCCATTTCCGGNAAAATATCCAAATAATTTGGCGCTTCGGTTTCGGCCTCTTTCGAAACATCGGCGTTTTCGTTTATGGCTTCGTTTTTTCCGTCTTCCCCGTTTTTGCACGATGGCAAAATCATCAAAATTATCGCAAAGGCAAGCAAAGCGAAAGCGACCCGCATACTTGTTAATTTCATACCCTATTACCTCCAAATTTTTGCACCCGTTGCTTCATTATACCAAAAATCGACAAAAATTGCAAGCTTTTTTGAAATTTATTCCCGAAAACTCGCATATTTTAACAAAAAAATCATAACGTAATCATAATATTCCGATATAATCTAAAGTCTTTGACAGTTATATGGCACTTGATAACCGAAAAGTGGAAAACGGATATAAAAATGTTGTTGAAAATGCGTCATGTGTATTTATGTTAGGTGGGTATGTGCAGGCACAGCAGGATTTCCTAAAAGAGCATGGATTAATAGAATCGCTAAAAAATCACAATGGAGTTATAATTGGTATGAGTGCCGGAGCAATCAATATGGGCAGCTACTCTGTGATTGCTAATCTTAAACACCCGCCTGCTAGTACGCTTGAAGGGATAGGTCTTGTTGATATAACTGTAATTCCACATTTTAATAGAGTAGATATTCCATACTTGACAAAAGAAGTTTTTCCATTAACGAATCGAAGTTTTATCTACGGAATTTGCGATGATGCAGCCATCATAATTCAAGATAATTTGACGAAATACTTCGGGACAATATACAAAATAACCCCTAATAACATTCAACTGCTAACAGAAACAGACCTAATTTAGCGATTATTTATAAAATAATGGTCTGTCCAAATTAAGCATTTTTCCGGGGCAGGTGTTCGATTCGTCCACCTGCCCGAAATTTTTAATTGCCTATAAAATTTATATGGGGGGTTTTATGGCGAAAACGATTTAAAACAAAATTGGTATATACAAACCGTTTTAAATCATGTATAATTTATGGTATGCCTTAGGGAATTTATGCACAGGAGGAATATTTTATGTCTGTTTCTTTCAAAAATTATGGCCCCGAGCCTTTTTTCACCGACGATTGCCGCAAAGTCCGGGATTTTTTGATCCGCATCAACGCCGAAAAATTCGCCACGCCCCGTATGCTGTGGGGCGCGTGGGAATGGGCGGTGACGCACGGCGGCCGCGACAACGATAATCTCGCCAAAATCGGGATGTGGGAAGACGGCGGCGAGCTTGTGGCGCTGGCGACTTACGAATGCCCGCTGGGCGAGGGATTTTTATGCCTTGACGAAGCTTATGGCCATTTGAAATCCGAATTGATCGCCTACGCGAAAGAAAATCTGCACGACAACGGCAAATTGATTCTGTCGCTGCCTGACGGCGACCGCGAATTTTCGCATTTTGCCATGGCGCAAGGTTTTTTCCCCACGATGAGCCATGACCATTTCGCGCTATTGGACATAGACGCCATACAAACTGTCAGTTTGCCAAAGGGGTTTTCTTTCGCAAGCATGGCGGAGGGCTGGGACTGGCAGCAATACAACCGNGTGATGTGGCGCGGTTTCGACCACGGAAGCAAGCAGCCCTATGACGACGGGACGATATCCATGCGCAAGCAGATGCTTTCAAGCCCCACGATCATACCGGAACTGGTGGTGGCCGTAAAAGCGCCGGACGGCAATTTCGTCTCCCATTGCGGGATGTGGTATCGCCCGGGCGATTTTTACTGTATGCTGGAGCCGCTGGTGACCGACCCCGACTACCGCATGATGGGGTTAGGCAGAGCGGTGGTCCATGAAGCTGCCCGGCGCTGCGGCGAGCTCGGCGCAAAAGTGATGCTGGGCGCGATAAGCCAGCAGTTTTACTGCAATATAGGGCTATATCCGATATGCACATATACCAACTGGACGCTGAAACAATCTTTTTAATTATTATATTCATTTATGCGCTTTATCACTTCTTTTTTTACATCGCATTTTTTCGTTCAAATCAGAGGCTTTGGTGCGCAGGCCGCTTGATTTTTGCGGCGGCAGTTTATCTTGCGATAAAGTATTTGGCGATTTCTTCGGCGATTATCCGGTGGCCGATTTCGCTCGGGTGGTTGACGTGCGACAGCAGGGCGACTAAATCTTCTTCTTTTTTCACATATTCGCCAAATTTTAAAAAAACATCGGCAAGTCCTGTGGCGTGTTTTTCAGCCAGCTTTCGTATTTGGCCGGCATGAGCCTCAAGGTTCTTCCAGTTTTCGTCTTTTTGAAAATACGATTTGTCCCAGCTGGGCGTCAGCAAAATGATTTTGACATCGCTTTCAGCCGCTTTTTCGATCATGTTTTCCCAAAATTCCATCGCTTTCGGCAATCCTATCCCGCGGTCGTTGAGCCCGTAGTCTATGGTTACCACTGCCGGATTATGGTTTAAAACATCTGAGGAAAACCTTTTCATCCCGCTTTCGGAATTTTCGCCGCCGATCGCGCTGACTATGACATTCGCCACCGCGAAAGGAAACCGCTGTTTTATAATTTTTAAAAGCAGTTGCGGATATGCTTCGAGCGAGTTCACATAAGGGGTGGCAAAATATCCTGCGGGTACGCTGTGTCCGTGGCAAACGATGTTGACCGTTTTGTTATCCGGCCATTGCTTTTGCAATTGGTCATGTATGGCTCCAAGATAATTTAGCGTATTTGTCATTTTTGACCTGCTCCTTCCTTTAAAAAACAATTGAAAACTCTATTATAAATTCCGCCCCGGGTTCGTCCGGCCTGTTTATCGCGGTGACGCTCGCGCCGTGCTGCTCTATTATGGTTTTGGCGATCGAAAGGCCTATCCCGTGCTTTCCGGATGAACCTTTGTAAAAACGCTTGAATATGTTGGGCAAATCTTGTTCCGATATGCCCGGCCCGTCGTCTTTTATGTACATAAACGCGCTTTGTCCGTTTTCATAAAACGAAATTTCGACGCTTTTCTTTGCGTATTGGATGCCGTTTGCCACAATGTTCATTATGGCCCTCATCAAATCTTCCCCGCTGCAAGCTACATATATTTCTTTTGCAGGACGAATCACTTCGATCGTTTTGTTTTTGTTTTTTTCCTGGGTTACCAACAAACCGCGAAGTTTGTCGGCGCAAATTTCTGAAAGTTCGACCAAGTCCACGTTTTGCTCGAAAACCATTCCCTGGCAATTGTCTATCTTCGATATATACAGCAAATCCGCGACTAAATCGTTCAGCCTTTCCGCTTCGGATATGATTACTTCCGCAGCGTTGTTTTTGTCTTTTTGGCTTTCGAAAACTCCGTATTTTATCCCCTCCGCATATCCGCGAATCGACATCAGGGGGGTTTTTAGCTCGTGGGAGACGTTTTGGAAAAATGTTTTTTGGTTTTCGTCGTTTTTTTCGAGTTTTTCGGCGGTTTCGTTCATCCGGCGGTTCAAATCGATCAGTTCTTTGTCAGCAAAGGAATACTCGTTGCGACTA
>JGI24704J35079_10001176_pt1 | contig 11393 bp, 8 predicted proteins | sample TergutNt197P3_FD_35079 | JGI IMG/M metagenome (IMG submission 35079)
TGCGCAATGTCCTGCACGGCGCTGACGACCCATTCGCTTCCAAGGAATTGGCTTGCGAACTCGGTCGCCCCAGAAAACATTTCCTTGAGGTCTTCCCCAAACATTGTAGTGATAAGCTGCTCGGTAGTTGCCATCGACATATTAACTGCAAAATACATGCTTGCCGCAGCTACAATCGACATCACTGTCTTGAATACTTTCCCTTTCATGAAGCAAGCCACTAAAGCAACTACCCCTATAACAATCGGCACATACAACATTAAGGTGGAATCTGAGACCACCAGCCTGCCTTCGTTAATGAGCGTATTTTGAAAGGTAGTGTCATAAACCAAGTGGCTGGTAAGGCGCATTGTAAGTATCGGCATGACGAGCGCGGCAGCGATAGCCGCAATGGATAAAAGGGCGCATATTGCTACAAAATGTTGTCTTTTCATCTAATCTTGCGCGAGGACGCCCGCCTCAAGCTCGTTTGGCGGCGGGGGAATCGCGCTCTCCTTTTCCAAGATATGGCGAAGGCGTTGCCCTCCGCCTGTAGCTGTGCAATGCCTTAAGCCTCCCAACTACCAGAGTCAAATCCACTTCGCCAATGTAGCCACAAGATTTTGGATGGTTGCAGCGCCGCTGCCCTTAAAGGCTTATAACCATAAACCGGAGTGTTGTAGACTAGCGGGCATCCGCAGGCGCATATATATTCTTGGGCAACGTAGCGCTCTAAGCGCTTAGGCTAGCCGACAAGGGCTTGCATCTGGATTTTCAGCGCAAGCCCCCGCTTCAAGCGCCATCAGGCGCTAAGTAGCGGGTTATTGACCGTCTATAGTCTCCTTTATCAGCTTAATATAAAGAATCAAACACATTGATTTTACCAAATCAAACGCGTTGTTAAAACAACTGCTTAAAATTAGGCATGGCAACACCCCATAGATGCAGCCAGATTTTAAAATAGCAGTCATTTTGAGCCAAAATCCTGTTGTTTAGATATATGAAAAGCGCTAACATTAATTCAGTGAAGGCTAATAACAATAGGCAACATCAATAGTGTTTTTTAATAGGCGTTTTAAAATGCCAATAGCCAACGGAAGGATGGCAACAATATATGGATATGCAAAAATTGACGCAAAAATCAGCTGAGGCGGTGTCATCAGCGCAATTCAATGCCATGGAGCGCTCAAACCAGCAGCTTGAGGCTGAGCATCTTTTGTTTGCGCTAATTGGGCAAGAAGGCGGCATAGTCGGCCGTTTGCTTGCGCGCATGGGCATAGACACGGCAAAGGCGCTCTCCCTCTTAGATGCGCTAATTGGGCGCCTTCCCAAAGTTTCTGGCTCCGGCGCTGGGCAAGGGGGCCTGTACGCATCGCCTGCGCTTGATAGGATACTGTCCCAGGCAGAAAAAGCAAGCTCCCTGATGGGAGATGATTTCATTTCAACCGAGCATTTGATGCTAGGTTTTTTCGAGGAGCCTGAAAAAAAGATTTCAGAATTCTTTTCGCAAATAGGGCTAGCAAAAGACCCTTTCATAGCGGCCTTAAAAGAGCTGCGCTCACATGCCAGGGCTACGACAGACAACCCAGAGCAGACATACGAGGCCCTCGAGAAATTCGGGTATGACTTGCTGGACAAAGTCCGCCAAAACAAGCAGGACCCAGTAATCGGCAGGGATGACGATATCCGCAACTTGGTGCGCATACTCTCGCGCAAAACAAAAAACAACCCCGTGTTGATTGGGGAGCCAGGGGTAGGCAAAACGGCTATTGTGGAAGGCTTGGCTATCCGCATAGTAAACGGGGATGTCCCAGAAGGGCTGAAAAGCAAGAGCATCTATGCTTTAGACATGGGCTCCCTTGTGGCAGGCGCAAAATACAGGGGGGATTTTGAAGAGCGGATGCGGGCTGTGCTTGCTGAAATCAAGCATAGCGAGGGGCAGATCATCTTGTTTATTGACGAATTGCACCTGATCGTTGGCGCAGGCAGGGCAGAAGGGGCAATGGACGCTGGGAACCTGCTCAAGCCCATGCTTGCCAGGGGGGAGCTGCACTGCATCGGGGCTACCACACTTGACGAGTACCGCAATTATATCGAAAAGGATGCAGCGCTTGAGCGCAGGTTCCAGCCCATACTCGTCCGGGAGCCAAATATTGAGGAGACTATTGAAATCTTAAGGGGGCTCAAGGAGAGGTATGAGGTCTTCCACGGGGTGCAGATTACTGACGGGGCGCTTGTCGCCGCGGCAGAGCTTTCCGAGCGCCACATCACTGACCGCTTTTTACCGGACAAAGCAATCGACCTAATAGACGAATCATGCGCAATGATCAAGACCGAGCTAGATTCTATGCCTTTGGAGCTTGATATGACAGCAAGGAGAATCATGGGCCTTGAGATAAAACAGGCTGCCCTTGACGGTGAGAAAACCGATGCTGCACAAGACGAGCTGGCAGCCACCTCACAGGAGCTGGCGTCCACTAGGGAAGAGTTCGCGTCAATGAAAGCCCAGTGGGACTCAGAGAAAGCCCTGATAAACAACATCCAAAGGATTAAAGAGGATATTGAGAAGACCAACGCCGCTATAGAAGCTGCGGAGCGCAGCTACAACTTGGCAGAGGTCGCCCGGCTCAGATACGGGGTTTTGCCTGGCTTGGGGGAAGGCTTGGCTAACGCGGAGGCAGCCAAAGAGCAGGGCCCTAAAGCTGTCTATTTAAAGGACACAGTCACTGAGGCGGAAATAGCCATTGTGTTGGCGAAGTGGACGGGAATACCAGCCGCAAAGCTATTGGAGGCTGAAAGGGCAAAGCTGCTGAATCTGGAATATGAGCTTCGAAAAAAGATTATTGGCCAAGATGAAGCGGTGAAGTCGGTAGCCGAGGCGATAATACGCTCAAGGGCGGGAGTCGCCGACCCTGGCAAGCCGGTTGGCTCGTTCATGTTTCTGGGGCCAACTGGAGTTGGAAAAACCGAGCTTTCAAAATGCCTCGCTGAATACCTTTTTGACAGTTCCCGCAACATGGTGCGCCTGGACATGTCTGAATACATGGAAAAACACACAGCGTCCCGGATGATCGGCGCCCCTCCGGGTTATATTGGATATGGGGAGGGCGGGCAATTGACAGAGCCAGTAAGGCGAAACCCGCACTGCCTGGTCCTCTTGGACGAGATAGAAAAAGCGCACCCAGAGGTGATAAATCTATTGCTCCAAATCCTTGACGACGGCCGAATAACTGATTCGACCGGAGCCATGGTTGATTTCAGAAACACTATGCTAATCATGACATCCAACCTTGGTTCAGAGTTTTTGAGCGAGGGGTTCACACAAAACGGCGAAATCCTGCCAAGGGCAAAGTCGGCAATCGATACCCTGCTGCGCTCGCATTTCAAGCCTGAGTTCCTAAATAGGCTGGACGAGATAGTTGTTTTCAAGCCACTGTCCCCCACAGACATTGCTACAGTCGCCGAGCTAATGGTAGACGAACTGTCTACAAGGCTAAAAGCGCAGAATGTTTCTTTATATGTCAGCCGCGCCGCTATGTCCCTAATAGCAAGAGAGGGCTATGACCCTGAATACGGGGCGAGGCTTCTAAAGCGCTTTGTGCAGAAAAATGTCGAAACGTTAATCGCCCGGGAATTGATATCAGGGCAAATTGCGCCTACAAGCAAAGTGGTTGTCGACGTGAGCCACGGAGAGTTGGCTGCATATGTCCAAGCAGTTATTGAGTGATGGAATTTTGTCTTATTTCGATAAATAGGCAGGAGCTGTAAACGTTTGCGTGCTGTTTCCGCATTGCCGAACACTGTTTTTCGAGCAAAGCATTCCCGGAAAACAAATAGTTCATGCAACCATTTATCACATATTTAAGCTAAAATGGCTGTTATTTCCCAAATTTCTCCCTGCAGAAATAGCTGGATTAACATTGTGCTGTTCAATATCTAGGCTAAAAATGCCTGGCAGCGTAATCTTGTCCATAATGCCAATTACTGTGGCAATATGCATTATGTATAATGTAGTGCAATAAAAGGCTTCTGTTTGGCTTGCGATAGCGATAATTTTAGCTAAGTCATAGAATTGTCGAAAAAAGGCGTTTTGCGCAGGGTTGGTAACTATTGGTTTCACTATATTTGATCAAAACGGCAATTTGCCATGATTAGCTTCTTATTCGATAAGTACAAACTTTATTATAGATATAATTGTTTAGTCCAATTGCATGCCGTATGCCAGTAAAAGAAATTCTATGTTTAGTTTATACATTTATTTTGCTGCCAGACAGTCTTCTATTTTCCCTATACAATGAAATTAACAGTTTGTGTCAAAGTGTGGACGCTGTTAGACGTTTAACAGTCATAGCAATCTATAATTCATCTAACAAAAAAATGGGGAGAATTGAAAACTAATTGACTTATTACTTGATTTTTAGAAATAGCAAAGTATAATGAGATGTGCAAGGAGAATAATATATATGGATAAAATGAATAAAACGCGCCAACTTATTCTTAATGTATCGAAGAATATTTTTTTAGAGAATGGTTATTCTTCAACAACTTTTCAGATGATCGCAGATGAGGCGAACATTTCTAAAACATCCATAAATTACTACTACGCACGCAAGCAAGACATTTCCAATGAGATATTGTCGAATTACATTAAACAATGCAGAGAATTTGTCGCAAGCAACAGGGAATTCAACGAGCTAATGGCATTCATGCTCACCCTTGTGGTCTTTTTTAAATCAATGCTGTCGACACCAGCCTCCTCTGGCTTTTTTTATGACCTTATAAAGCGAAACACTGCAGACAATAGCCCGCATTCAGACATACAAAGCTATTTCCTGCCTATCATATACCAGCTAAACTTAGTTGTCTCGCCAGCTGAGCTTGAACTAAAAAAAATCTCGATTTATGGAGCGACCAACGAGCTCTCGCTCAATTACCTGACAAGCCAGCTTGAAATATCAGAAAACCAATTCATATCGGCTGTACTGCACTCTATTTTAAGCATACTCAAAACTCCTGCTTCCATAATTGGGCCTTATATAAATTCTGCATTGAATATTTATGAGACCTTTGACCAAAATGAGCTTCCCGTATTCTAACAACAAGGTGGATCAATGAGAAAAATCAACAAAACTCAGGCAAAGATCATTGCAGCTTCAAAAGAAGAATACGCGCTTAACGGGTACTCATCCACCTCGTTCCAAGCGATTGCTGAGCGAAGCGGCACTTCAAAAAGCTTGATCAACTACTATTTCCCAAAAAAACAGGACATATTGGTGACTGCCTTGGGCATCCACTTGGAGGAGATCTCCGATTATGTCTCTAGTTTGAAGAAGTACGACTCCCTCATGCGCTTTTTCTTGGTAAGGGTAATTTACTACCAATCCTTCAGGGAAGACAAGACATGGGTTGAATTTGATGATGATATCCAAGAGCGCACTGAAAAGGACTTGAACACTTACAGGAACCATTTCCCGCTCTTTGAGAGCATTGCAGAGGAATTCCCTGTGAACTTGGACAAAGACGAGCTCTTTGTCCGATCGATAGCCATTTACGGATTAACCAGGCAGCTTGTCGCATCTTTCCTTCGAGGGGAGCTTGACATCACCTATGAGCAAATGATAGAGCAAATGCTTTGGGACACCTCATGCATGCTCCAGCTCAACAACTACACAGTGTATAACTACATGGGCAGGATCTGGGAGGAATATGAAAGCTTAGAGCGAAAAGAATTCTTGTTTTTCAACCCTTGAGCTTTCCAACAGCCATTGGCTTAAAAGCAATGGCTGTTTTTTTATTTGCGCCGCCCCTTTGCCGCCCTCTATTAGGGCAAGTTCCAATGTGGTATAATGACAAGGCAATGTTTAGAGAAAAATTTGGTATTTTTGCATGGTTTGGCTATATATCAAGCTTCAAGGACAGGGCAGGTATGATCCGTGAAGCAGGGTTTGACTCAACAAGCATTTGGTTTGGGCCCGAGTTCAGCCAATTTGATGGCGACTATAGAAAAAATGCTGAAATAGCAGCCATGGCAGGCCTCCAAGTCGATTCTGCCCATCTCCCATACTACGGCTCGTCGCTGCTTTGGCAAAGAAGCCGGGAAGCTGGCGATTTTGCGGCTAATATCGCCAGCGCAATCAGAAACGCAGGCGATTTGGGGATAAGCTGTGTTGTCTTGCACCCCCACGATGTGGGTATTCATCCATCATCTTACGGCACAGCCCTTGCAGCCCACTTGAGGCTGGCTGAGGCGGCTTGCGCCGCAGGAGTCAAGCTGGCTATCGAGAACCTTGACAAGCCTGGCGTGACCGCCCGGCTAATAAATGACATCAACTCCGAGGATGTGGGGTTGTGCTTTGACACGGGGCATAGCAACCTTACCGGGGAATGGGAAATTCTCCTTGCCCAAAACAAAGGCCGGATGTTTTCACTGCATGCCCACGACAATGATGGAAATGAGGATGCGCATCTGCTGCCTTTTGAAGGAACTGTGGATTGGGCAGCAACAACATCCGCTATCGAGGCTGCCGGCTATAGCGGGCATTTCATGCTCGAATCAATGAAGCCATATCCAGACAATAGCCCAATGCCAGAGAGCGCCCAAATTTACTTGGCAAGGGCGCTCGAAAGCGCCAAACGGGCAGTGCAGCCAAGCGCTGCTTTTTTAACGGAGGATTCTTAGTTTATGTTTTGCCACTTGCATGTCCACACAAACTATTCGCTCCTTGACGGTTTTTCCAGCATACCAAGCCTTGTTGGCAGAGTTAAAGAGCTTGGCATGGAAGCAGTCGCCATCACAGACCATGGCGTGATGTTTGGAGTCATCGATTTCTATAAAGAATGCGTAGCCAACGGGATAAAACCGATACTTGGCAGCGAAGTCTATGTCGCTGAAAGAAGGATGCAAGACAAAGACTCAAAAGAGGACTGGTCCTACTACCATCTCGTGCTCCTAGCCGAGAATGACATAGGCTACCATAACTTGGTGAAAATCGTGTCCCAAGGCTATGTGGAAGGGTTTTATAGAAAGCCCAGGGTCGATGAGGCTTTGCTTCGAGAACACTCAAAAGGCATTATAGCCCTCACAGGCTGCATTGGGGGCAAGATTCCCCAAAGGCTCCTTGTGGGCAGGGAGGAAGAAGCCAGGGAAGAGCTGTTGCTCCTTGCCGATATTTTTGGCAAAGACAACCTCTTTGTCGAGCTCCAGGACCACCAGATGGATGAAGAGCGCAGGGTAATGCCGCAATTGGCAAGTTTGGCGGCCCAAGAAGGCATTGGCCTGGTAGTCACCAACGATTCGCATTATACCATGCAATCAGACGCCGCCGCCCATGAAGTGCTTTTGTGTGTGCAGACAGCCACAAACCTTGATGACCCGAAGCGGATGGCTTTCAACAATGACTCTTACTATGTCAAAACAGAAGAGGAGATGAGGGCGCTATTTCCACATATTCCAGATGCGGTAGAAAACACAAACCTGATTGCAACAAGGTGCAATGTGGAAATTGAGTTCCACAACTACCATTTGCCAAAGTACGCCGCCCCTGAGGGCAAAGACAAAGGGGAGCTGCTTGCCCAGTTGTGCAAGGAGGGCCTTCTAAGCAAGTATGGGGCCAGCACCCCCGCCCTCGAGGAGAGGTTGGCATATGAGCTCGGAGTCATAGACAGCATGGGCTTCAACGACTACTTCTTGATCGTATGGGACTTTATAAAATACGCCAAAGACAATGGCATCCCTGTAGGGCCTGGCAGGGGAAGCGCAGTTGGCAGCCTCGCTTCATACTGCCTTGGGATAACTGAAGTGGACCCGATTGCGTACAACCTGATTTTTGAGCGCTTTTTGAACAGCCAGCGAGTGTCGATGCCTGATATTGACATCGACTTTTGCTACGAGAAACGCCAGCTTGTAATAGAGTACGTCATTAGCAAATATGGGGATTCAAACGTCTCCCAAATCATAACATTTGGAACATTTGGAGCGAAAAATGCAATTCGCGACGTTGGCAGAAGCTTGTGCATGAGCTATGCCGAGTGCGACAAAGTCGCCAAAGAAGTCCCCAACAAACCGGGGACCTCCATCGACAGCGCCATTGAGGAAAACCCGGAGCTCAAGCGAATGATCGAGGAAGACGAGCGGATAGCGCGCCTCATCGAGGTCAGCAAGGCGATCGAAGGCGCTCCCAGGCACGCCTCCACCCACGCCGCAGGGGTTGTGATCACTGACGAGCCCACCAGCGAGTATGTGCCTTTGTACTTGAATGACGGCAATATCGCAACACAATTCTCGATGAACACCATCGAAGAGCTGGGCTTGCTGAAAGTGGACTTTTTAGGACTTAGGACATTGACGGTAATCGCAGACACTATCGAAAATGTTAAACGGTCCCAAGGCATTGATGTCTGTGTCGACGCCACAAAAATCACTTTCAAAGACCCCAGTGTCTACGCTTTGATTTCAAGGGGGGACACTTTAGGCGTATTCCAGCTTGAGGGCTCTGGGATGCGCGGGTTCATGCAGAATTTGAAGCCTGACACTTTTGAGGACATAATAGCAGGCATTGCGCTTTACCGGCCAGGCCCGATGCAATATATCTCGGATTATATAGCAAATAAAAACGACCCTTCAAAGATAAGGTACTTGGACAACAAGCTTGCGCCGATATTGGATGTGACTTACGGATGCATGATCTACCAAGAGCAGGTCATGCAGCTGGTCCGGGACTTGGCAGGCTTTTCCATGGGCGACAGCGACAATGTCAGGCGGGCGATGAGCAAGAAAAAAGAAGCTGAAATGGTCAAGGAGCGCCAAAGATTTGTTTATGGCGATGAATCCACAGGGGTCATAGGGGCGATCGCCAACGGCGTCAGCGAACAAGCCGCCAATATGATCTACGACCAGATGATGGATTTCGCAAGCTACGCCTTCAACAAGTCCCATGCAGCTGCATATGCAGTCATCTCATACCAGACAGCCTATTTGAAAGCATACTACCCCGTTGAGTTTATGGCTGCCCTCCTCACAAGCATCATAGGGGACGACACAAAAGTCAGCAAATACGTGGGGCACTTGAGGGAAAAGGGTATAAAACTCTTAAGCCCGGATATCAACGAGTCCTACCAAAGCTTCACAGTTGCTGGCGGCATGGTCCGCTATGGGCTATTGGCAGTGAAAGGCCTTGGGGAAAACGCGGTCGAAGAGATTTTGGCTGCCAGGGAAAAAGGCGGCTCCTTCACAAGCTTTTCAGATTTCACCCAACGGCTTCCTTTTGCGTCTTTGAACAAACGAGGCGTTGAAGGCCTTGTGAAGAGTGGCGCTTTTGATTCGCTTGGCTATGCCAGGCGGGCGCTTATGGTCTCTTTCGGGGCTATAATCGATTCTGAAATGAAGAAGCGCAAGCAAAACCTTGAAGGGCAACTCAGCTTTTTTGACATGCTAGGCGCCGAGGACGGGCAACCAATCCAAGCAGGCGGATCAAATGAGCCAAGCCCTTTGCCAGAGTATCCGCTGGAGGAGTTGCTGTTCTTCGAGAAAGAAGCCCTCGGTTTGTACATCTCAGGGCATCCGCTGCAAAAATACGAGGAAACGCTTTCACAATGCCTGGCATCCATAGAATTGAATCCAGGGGATGAGGATAGGGAGCTTGTGGACGGGCAAAACGCGATTGTGGGCGGAGTAGTCATAGCGGCAAAACAAGTGAGCACAAAATCCAGCCAGATAATGGCGTTCCTGTCCATGGAAGACATGCTGGGGGCATTTGAGGTAGTAGTCTTCCCGGCATTGTATGAAAAATCCATCACGCTGCTTAAAAAAGACATTCCCTTGGTTGTGTACGGCAAGATATCTATCAAGGACGAGACTGCTTCTATTGTCGCCTCCAGCATAGCCAGCTTAGACGACCAGCCAGCTGCCGCGAAACTTTTGAAATCAGCCAAAGCCAAACAAGCTGCCACACCCATGGAAAACAAGGCTAGAAGCCAAACAAAAGGGGACAACGCAAAAAAAGGGGCGCCCCGCCCGCCAAAAGAGGCTAATAATGAAAAACCGGTTTCAGAAGCGGCAAATGCCGGGAAACTAGAGCCCGCTTACGCAGTAATAGAAATCAACAAGCCTACTGTCGGCATGCTTAACGAAATACGTGCCATAATTTCATCATCCCCAGGCCATGTCAGGGTTGTCTTGCATGATATCTATACCGGCAAGAAGTTTATTGCAGGTGAATCATTTGGGATTGACGCTGGAAGCCAAGCAATGTCGCAATTGCAGCAAACAGTCGGCAAAGAGGCGGTGAGGCTTGTGGACGCTGCAGGTAAAGCCATGTGATGTGAAATCATATCACATAATTGTACCTTTTCTACATTTTTTAAACAAACAGTTTAACAATTTGCTCCATTGTGGTAATATGTCATTAATTGCATTAATTTATCAGTTGCTTAAAAAAAGCGTGACCTATGGTGGAGATTTGATGGCAGAAAAATACCTTACTATCAAAATACTTGGAAACGATTACAGAGTGGTCTCCGGAGATGACGGCGATATGGTAGCCTCAATTGCCGGATATGTCGATAGCATGATCAAACGGACAAAAGAATTAAACCCGACAATTACCAATTCCGGGGCAGCAGTTTTGACATCGCTGAATATTTGCGAAGAGATGTTTAAACTAAAGGAAGAGATTGAAGTTTACAGAGAACGCGACGAGGAGTACAATGCGCTTTTAGGTTACAAAGACAAGCTTGTGAGCGCGTTGAGCGAGCTGCGTGAAAACAGCGCAAAACGCAATGCGCTGCAAAGGAGCAATGAGCGTATAAAAGGCGAAAATACAAACCTGTCAGAGGAGCTTGCAAAGTCGAAAAGCCAGATAGGCAAACTCGAATCCGAATTGGAGAAGTTGCGCCAAGACGCCATTGAGATGCAAGACAAGCTCCTTGAAAACCAAATTGAGCTAGTCAGGGCGAGAAAGAACATCCTGGATATGGGCGAGCCCTCTAAAGCTATGGCGCCTAAGCAAACTTCATAGAATCCCATGTCAAATAACGAAACCAGAAAAAAAAATCTCCAATTAGGCATCAATCAATACGTCCTTTAGCCAATGGAGATTTTTTATTGCAACAGTGCTGCAGCATAGTTTTAGGATCGCTATAGGTCTTCACCATCTCTTTCTATGGCTATTTCCCATCGAAGAAGCTGGCGCGCTTAAAAATTAAGCTGCTAATCAACATTGGGATTGAGAATTTGAATCTACAACTTGGCAAAATATCGAGCCGTGTATTTTTAGCGCCTGTTTAGCATTCTGCCTGCTTCTAGGTTTTCTTTGCCAAGAATACTGTCCCAGTGTTTTTTATCCATAACTTTATTTTGATTTTCAAAACTTTCAAGTGAATCCTAATCGCCGCGCGGTTATCGCCCATGCAATGGA
>JGI24704J35079_10001178_pt1 | contig 11380 bp, 14 predicted proteins | sample TergutNt197P3_FD_35079 | JGI IMG/M metagenome (IMG submission 35079)
CGCCTTCACCGTGCGCGAAGTGGCCTCCATGGGCCGCCGGCCCTACCTGGGCCGCTGGGGGCGTCTGACCGGCCGGGACTGGGACGCGGTGGATCAGGCCTTGGCCTGGCTGGATCTGACCGGTCTGGCCGAGCGGCCCGTCACGGCCCTCTCCGGAGGCGAAAAACGGCGGGCCGGCCTGGCCCGGGTGTTGGCCCAGGCCACGGAGATAATCCTCCTGGACGAGCCCACCGCCGGCCTGGATGTGGCCCACGCCCTGACCGTCATGGGCCTGGCCCGGCGCCGGGCCGAAGCCGGGGCCCTGGTGATCACCGTCACCCATGATTTGAATTTGGGCGCGGCCTTCGGCCACGAATTCGTCTTTCTGAAAAAAGGCCGGGTGGCTGCGGCCGGTCCGGTGGGGCCGACCTTCACCGCCCCCATTTTGACCGAAGTTTACGAGGCCGAGGCCGCCGTGACCCACGACGGTTTCACCGGAGGGCTTTCGGCCTCCTTTCGGCCTCTGGCCACCTGATTCCAAGCGGAGAAAAGCGTCTCATGGCGACTAATATCGGCACTCTCTACGGCCTCGGCGTCGGACCGGGCGACCCTGAACTTCTGACCCTCAAAGCGGTCCGCATCCTGGGCGAAGTGGACCTGGTCTTCACCGCCGCCTCGCCCGGCAACGACTACAGCCTGGCCCAGCGCATCGCCGCCCCCCACCTTAAGCCGGGCATTGAAGTGCGGCGGCTCAACTTCCCCATGGTGGGCCAAGGCCCGGATCTGCCCGCAGCCTGGCGGGCCAACGCCGAGGAAATGGCCGCCGCTCTGAAAGCGGGCCTTTCCGCCGCCTTTCTCACCCTGGGGGACCCTTCCACTTACAGCACCTACAGCTATATGCTGCCCTATCTGAACGAACTCCTGCCCCCGGGCCGCGTGGTCACCGTGCCCGGCGTCACCTCCTATCAACTGGCCGCGGCCCGGGCCAATCAGCCCCTGGTCTCCGGCCTGGAATCCCTGACCATCATCAGCGGGGTGGAGGATCCGGAAAACTTCAGCGACCTGCTTGATTTAAGCGACAACGTGGCCATTCTCAAGACCTACCGCTCCTACGACAAGATCCAGGAACTCCTGAAAAAGAAAAATCTTTTGGACCGGGCCGTCCTCTATTCCAAGGTGGGTCTGCCCGACGAGGAAATCAGGGACGACCTCGACCGCCGGCCCGTAACCAGCCCCCCCTACCTGTCCCTGATGATCGTCAAAAAACAAAAGCCGGCTTAAAAAACGGCCCCGCCCGTGAACAGAGAAAAAACCGCCCTCACCCGGCCGGCCCCCAAAACCTCCCTCTGGCTGCCCGCCCTGGCCGCGGCCCTGGTCACGGTCCTCCTGGGCCTGGCCCGGCCCGGGGAAATGGCGGTCTTTATCGAACCCGGACTTTTGACCGCCAAGGTCTTAAGACCCCTGGCCCGGGCCCTCGTCTTCATGAGCCTGGCCCTGACCGCGGCCATGTTCATTGAAGCCAAGGGCCTGTCCCGGCGCCTGGGCCGGCTGGCGGCCCCCCTGACCAACTGGGCCCGATTGCCCCGGGCCGCGGCGGCCAGTTTCACGTTGGCCCTGGTTTCCGGGCCGGCGGCCAACGGCCTCTTGTCCGAAGCCCTGGACCGCCGGGAACTGAGCCCCCGGGCCCTGGCCGTGGCCAACCTCCTGAACGGCTCCTGGCCCACCTTCATCGTCCACCTGCCATCCACCCTGGCCGTGGCCGCCGCCTTCGCCGGCCAAGCCGGCCTGGCCTATACGGCCGTCATGTTCGCCGCGGCCACTCTGCGTCTTTTGGGCGCGGCGGCCCTAGGGCGCCTCATTCTGCCCGCGGCCGAGCAAACCCGGCCCGCTAACGCGGAAGAGACGACCAAAACCTGGCGCGAGATCTGGCCCGGGCTAAAGACCCGCCTGAGGCGCCGCCTGACCACCCTGGTCAGCGTGGCCGCCCCGGTCTATTACCTCATCACCCTGGCCTCCCATTTCGGCTTTTTCACCTGGCTGGAAGGGCCGCCGCCGTCCATTTCCCGGATTTCTTCCTGCCGGCCCAAGCGGCGGCCCTGGTCATTTTCGCCTTCACTTCCGAATTTTCCTCGGGCTTCGCCGCGGCCGGGGCCCTCATCGAAAACTCCACCCTCACCGTGACCCAGGCCGCCGCCGCCCTTATCCTGGGCAACATCATCGCCACCCCCATCCGGGTCCTGCGCTGGCAACTGGGCGCCTACCTGGGCTTCTTCCAAGTCCGCCTGGGCCTCGCCCTCATCTTCTTCAACCAGTTCTTCCGGGTCCTCTCCCTGGGGCTCAGCCTGGCCGTTTTTTGGCTCATCGCCCAGGGGCCGTAGCCCTGGCTTGATAGGCGGCCATGCGGCCCTCGAAGGGCCGGCCCACCGGCCATTCTTTATCCTTAAGCCGCCGGGGCGGCTGAAAACCGGTTTCGGCCAACAGTTCCCGAAGCCGGGCCGGGGTGTAGCCGATTTGGACGGAACGGAAAAAACGCGCCTCGGCGGTCTCGGCGTCCAAGGTGAAATAGGACAGGGTGGCCTGGGCCAGCTCCGGGTCCCAGGCGTTTTCCTGAAGGCAGACATGGGGCCGGTCCGAAAGAAGCCCCGCGTTCAGGGGACAGGGCCACCAGGAGGGCGGGGCCAGGCCCGATTCCCGCACCGCTTCGAACGTGTGTTCCTCCAACAATAAAAACCCGCCGGGCGCCAGGGCCGCCCGGGCGTTTTCCAAAATCAGGCGGGCGTCCGCCGGGGCGAATTCATTGAATTCGCCGAAGACGAACAGAACACAATCAAATGAGCCTTCCGGCCGGTATTGACGGATATCGGCCTCGGCATACTCGGCCGCCAGGCCGTCCTCCGCCGCCCTCCGGCGGGCATGGGCAATGGCCGACGGGGAAAAATCCACCCCCAGGGTCTTAAACCCCCGCCCGGCCAAAAGATGGGTGTATAGACCCGGGCCGCAGGCCAAGTCCAGCACCCGGCCGCCGGCCGGTAAACATTCGGCCAGCCAAGCCACCTGGCGTTCTATGACATCCACCCGCCGACTGGCCCAATCATGCTCCTGGGCCAGATGATGCTTGAGCATCCGGGCGCTGAACTCCGGGTCGCTCCAGGGCAGAGTCTCGGCCAGAGAGCCAAAGTTTGAGCCGCGGTCGATGAGATCGCTTATTTTCAATTCAACGCTCCCACATTTGGAATTTCTTGTGCAGAAAGCGAAAACGGTGATAGGTCAGGCCCAGAAGGCGGGCCGCCTCGCGCTGGTTATGGCGGGNCTCTTTCAGGGCCTCCTGAAAGAGGCCCAGGGCATAGGCGGCGGTGCGGCGGTCGAACTCGCCTTCGGCCCATGGAAATTTTGGGTCTTCGCGAGGAGCTTGGCCCGCGGCGGAACTGGTCTCCGCGTTTGGGGGCTGTTTTAAATTTCGGTCCGGGGTGAAATTTGGGCGGCCTGAGACGAAGCCCTTTAGGTCCAGGACGAAGTCCTGGTCCAGGTTGAAGACCTGGCGTTCCACGGTGTTTTTAAGTTCCCGCACATTGCCGGGCCAGGGATGCCGGGCCAGGGCCTCGGCCGCGGCCGGGGTGAAGGTCGGGATCTGGTCCAGGCCCAGTTCCTGGGCCATGCGGGCGGCGAAGAGGTGGGCCAGGAGCGGGATGTCGCCCTCGCGTTCGCGCAGGGGCGGTAGGGTGATGACTTCAAAGCTCAGGCGGTCCAAAAGATCGGGCCGGAACTTGCCGGCCTCGGCCCGAGCCCATAAGTCAACATTGGAGGCCGAGACCAGCCGCACATCCACCTTCATTTCCCGGGCGTTGCCCAGGCGCTGAAAGGAGCCGTATTCCACCACCCGCAAGATCTTGGCCTGGGCCGCAAGGCTCAGGTGGCTGATCTCATCGAGGAACAGAGTGCCGCCGTCGGCCGCCTCGAAGCGTCCGGGCCGGGTTCGCCCGGCCCCGGTGAAGGCCCCGGATTCGTGGCCGAAGAGTTCCGATTCCAAAAGTCCGGGATTAAGGGCCGCGCAGTTCAGGGTCAGATAGGGCCCCTGCCAGCGCGGGGACAGGTAGTGGAGCCGGCTGGCGGCCAATTCCTTGCCGGTGCCTCTTTCACCGATGATGAGGACCGGCCGGTTGACCTTGGCCGCCCGCGACAGGCGGCTCTTGATCTCCAGGATGGCCTCGGATTCGCCCCATATTTCCGCGTCCATCAGGTTTCGCCTGTTCCAGTTACGGCCGTTCCGGCTTCGGCCGCCCAAGCCTCGTAGCCCGTGCGCTCCTGGCGGTGCTGGAAGGATCGGCGGGACAGGCCCAGGAGAGAGGCGGCCTCGGTTTTGTTGCCTCCGGCCGCGGCCAGGGCCTCACGGATGAAGTGGCGTTCCACGGTGATGAGGACCTCGTCCAAGGCGGCCTCTTCATCCACCCAATCCCGGGCCAGGCCGGAGGGCAGGTCCGGCCTGGGGAAGCGGTCTTCACCCAGGGCCAGGAGTTCCTGGAAGTTCAAATCGGCCAACCCATAGGCCACCAGGCGGGTGCGTAGCCGCCAGGGGCTGATGCCTAAGCTGGCCGCGGCCCGACCCCGCCCGCCCTTGGCAAACAACAGGCTCTGGTATAAATAGCAAGCCTCCAGGCCGGCCATGAGTTCGTCAATGCCCCCCGGGGGCAGGCCCGGCAAAAGCTCGGCCGATTCGCCTAAAGAACGGACGAAGGCGGGCGGCGACGCCAGGGGCGCGGACGGCGGAGCGGCGGCGGCGCTCCGTTTGAAATCGGCCAGGCGCAGGCTTTCCGGCAGAATGATGTTGGACTGCTCCAGGGCCACGGACCGCTCGATTATGTTTTCCAGTTCCCGCACATTTCCGGGGAAATGGTAACGCGAAAGGATGTTTAAGGCGTAGGCCGAAAGCTTGCGGACGTCCTTGTTCTGGGCCAGGCTGTATTTTTCCAGGAAAAAATGGGCCAGGACGGGAATATCGTCCGGCCGTTCCCTTAAGGCCGGCAGGTGGATATTGATGACGTTCAGGCGATAATACAGGTCTTCCCGGAAACGGCCGCTCATTATTTCCGCTTCCAGGTTTTTGTTGGTGGCCGAGATGAAGCGCACATCGCTTTTCTCCTCCCGGTCTCCGCCCACGGGCCGGAAGGTCTTTTCCTGGATGACCCGAAGGAGCTTGACCTGCATCGGGAGGGTCAGGTCGGCCAGTTCGTCGAGGAACAGGGTGCCGCCGTCGGCCACGGCCACCAGGCCCTTCTTGTCGGCCGCGGCCCCGGTGAAAGCCCCCTTCTTGTAGCCGAACAGTTCGCTCTCAATGAGGTTTTCCGGCACGCCCCCGCAGTTGATGGCCACGAATTCGCGGTCGGCCCGGTCGGAATGTTCATGCACGGCCCGGGCCACCAGTTCCTTGCCGGTGCCGCTTTCGCCGGTGACGAGGATGCTGGTGGAGGTCTGGGCCGCCCGCCGGACCAGGTCGTAAACCGGGAGCATGGCCGGCGAGGAGCCCACCATGCCGCCGAAACTCTGACTGGAACGCACCATTTCGGCCAGGGCCTGGCGTTCCTGCTCCACGTTCTGGTGGGCCAGGGCCGAATCCACCACGGCCAGAAGGTCATGGGGCTTGAAGGGCTTGGGGATGAAATCGTAGGCCCCGCCCCGCATGGCNTCCACGGCCATATCGTCCCGGGCGAAGGCTGAAACCAGGATCAGGGGCGTGGTCAGGCCCTCGGCNCTAAGGCGNTTTAAGAGGTCCAGGCCGTTTAGGCCCGGCATNTTCAAATCGCTGATNATGAGATCGAAATGGCCCTTCCTCGGCCGCGGCCANNCCCGACAGGCCGTCATCGGCCAGACTGACCTTGTGCCCCGCGCCGCGCANCATCATCTCCAGCATTTCCCGGAGGCTCAGNTCGTCGTCAATGACCAGGATATCCCCAAGCACCATCTCATCCTATTACCGGGCAATAACCTCAGACGTTGAAACGGAAGTGGACTATATCGCCGTCGGCCACCACATAGGTCTTGCCTTCCAGGCGGAAATGGCCTTTTTTTTTGGCCTCGTTCATGTTGCCGGCCGCCCGGAAATCCTTGAAGGCCACCACTTCGGCCCTGATGAAGCCTTTCTGGATGTCCGAGTGGATGGCGCCGGCCGCGGCCAGGGCCGTCTCTCCAGCGGTGATGGTCCAGGCCCGGCATTCATCCTCGCCGACGGTGAAGAAGCTTAAGAGGCCCATGAGGCCATAGACCTCCCGAATGACCCGGCTTGACGCCGGTTCAGACAGGCCGTAGCCGGCCAGGAATTCGGCCGCCTCCCCGGGGGGCAGGGCGGCCAGGTCTTCTTCCAGGCGGCCCCGCACCACCAGCCTGGGCCAGGGTCCGCCCAAATCGACCTCCNGGTCATTNTCGTCGGCGTTGTTCAGGACGGCCAAAAGCGGCTTGGCCGAGAGAAAGGCGAAGCCCCTGAGCTTGGGGTGACGGGCGAAAACAGGGTCCGGCCGCAGGGGCCGGCCGGCTTCCAGCTCGGCCAGGCCCCGGGTCAGCAATTCCACTTCCTCGGGATCGCTTTTTTTGCCCCGTTTCCGTTCCTCGGCCAGCCGTTCCAGGCGTTTCTGGACCACCAGGTAGTCGCTCAGGATGAGTTCCGTCTCCAGCCCGGCCGCTTCCCGGGCCGGGTCGGGAGTAGCCGCGCCGGCGAAATTCCGCAGGACGGCCAGGATGACCTCGGCTTCCCGCATCTTTTCCAGGCTGGCCTGGACCACCTCCCGGTCCGAACCGGGCGGCCGGGGCAGAAAGAACTCCACCCGGGCCGGAGGTGTTTGCGGGGCCGATACAGGGCCGAAAGGAAATCCAGCCGCGCGTCCCGCACCAGGGCCTCGCCCTGGCGCGGTTCAAGGGCTCCGGCCGGCGGACGGGACAGACCCGTAAGGGCGGAAAAAATCGTGTCGCGCCCGCTGCCCGGCCAGCCGATGAGGCCCGCTTTCATGCCCGTCTTACCAGAAGCTATAGCCGTAGGACAGCCCCAGAGCGTTGTAGCCCCTGTTGGAACTCTGGGTGTAGGCGTTGGAATAGTGGGATAGGTCCAGGCCCAGGTTGTGCCGAAGGCCCTGCCCCAGGCGCAGACCCAGGCTGGCCCGGAGATTGAACAGAAAGTGGCCCCCGCCCATATCGCGGCCCAGAAACTCGCTCTCGGAAATATAAGAAGGGCCGACATTCGCGGCCAGGTAGGGGCGGGCCGTTTCCCAGGTCTTCAGTTCCCAGCGCAGCCCCAGGGCGGCCACCAGGCCCCAGATCTGATCGTTAAGGGCCTCGGGGTGGTCCTTCTTGTCGCCGGTCCAGAGGGTGAAACCCAGATTGGCGTAGGGGGAGAGCTGGTAGCCGGCGCGATCCAGCCAGGGCTCGAAGGAGTGCTGGAGGTAGAGATCAAAAGAAGTGGAACTTCTGGTGCCGTAGCTAGCGCCCGCCCTCAGGGCCGTATCTTCGGCCGCGGCCGGCCCGGCCGCCAGGCAGAGGATCAGGAACCAGGCGGCCGGCCACTGTTTTTTTNTCATCTCGTCCTCCCCTATTACACGCCCGCNGCCCGGGCAAGAAAAGACAGCGCTTCAGCCGTGGCCGCCGCGGTCACTTCCCGGCGGTTGCCGGTGAAACGGTGTTCAACCGCTTGGACGCCCTGGGGCCCGGCCACGGCCAGCCAGACCAGGCCGACAGGCTTGGCCAAGCTCCCGCCATCGGGCCCGGCAATACCGGTGGTCGCCACGGCCAAGTCGGCCCCCAGGCGGCGGCGGACGCCCTCGGCCATGGCCCGGGCGCAAGCTTCGCTAACCGCGCCGTGCTTGGCGAGAACGGCCTCGGGCACNCCCANGANGTCCGTCTTGACCTCGTTGGCGTAAGCCACCACCGAGCCCAGGAAGTAGGCGGAACTGCCCGGCCGCCGCGTGAGAGCCGCGGCCACCCGGCCGCCGGTCAGGCTTTCGGCCGCGGCCACGGTCAATCCGGCGGTCGTAAGACGCCGGGCCAGGGCGGCCGTAATATCCTTCAAAACCAGCCCGGGGCCACGGCCAGAGTCAGGCGCAAAAACAGCCAGGCGTAGAGTCCGGCCAGGATGTCATCGGCCATGACCCCGAACCCCCCGGGCAAACAGCGGTCGGCCCAGCCCACCGGCCAGGGTTTGAGGATGTCAAAAAACCTGAACAAGACAAAACCCAGGGCCCAAATCGCCGGCCGATTGGGGGCCAGAAAGACCGTGGTGAGGTAGCCGGCCACCTCGTCGATGACCACCTGGGGCGAATCGTGGACGCCCAGTTCCGTCTCCGCCCGCCGGGCGGCCCACCAGCCCAGGCCGAAAACCAGAGCCCAAAGGCCCGCCTGGACGGGCCAAGGCTCGTCGCCCACCAGCCAGAACAGGGGCACGCCCAAAAGGGTGCCGCAGGTGCCGGGGGCCTTGGGGAACAAGCCCAGGCCCAGGCCGGTATAGATAAGCCGGGCCGCCGACCAGGGCGGCCGCGAGGGCCGGTCCGCCATCCCCCTCAATCCCCCTTCAGGCTTCCCCGACTATCTTGACCGGGACGCTGAAAGAAAACTCCGCGCCGCCTTCGGGGCGGTTGGCCAGGTTGAGCTGCCCGCCCAGGACGGCCACCAGGTTCTTGGTCAGCCGAAGCCCCAGACCCAGGCCGCCGTGCTTGCGGATCATGGAGCCGTCGCCCTGGCGGAAGAGATCCTGGGAGGCCAGGATGTCCTCGTTGATGCCGGGACCGTTGTCATGGACGGAGCAGGACAGCCAGGGGCCGTCGTCCCTCTTTTCCAGCAGGGCCCGTATGACGGCCTCGCCCCGCTCGTCGTCCACGAACTTTATGGCGTTGTTCAAGAGCTTCTCCATGGCCAGGACGATGAAATTATAGCCGCCTTCCAGGACGGTCTCCCGATGCTCGTCGCTCTCCTGGCGGAGGGTGACCCCCTTGGCCCGGGCCTGGCCCTCGAATTGGCGGGCCAGGTTCTGCAACAAGAGATGAGGGCTGAACTGGTTGACATCGGTGGCCAGGCGGCCGGCCTCAAGATTACTCAAGACGATCAGATCGTTTAAGATGATGAAAAGCCGGTCGGCCCCGTCCTTGGCCAGGGCCAGGTTTTCCTTGAGTTCCTCGGAGACGGTCTCGTCCTCCAGGGCCAGGGTGAGCATACCGATGACGATGTTCAGGGGCGTCCGGAGTTCATGGTTGATGTTGGCCAGGAATTCGTTCTTGGCCCTCTCGGCCTGTTCGGCCTCCTGGCGGGCCTTGTTCAGGAGGGCCGTGGCGCCGCGGACTTCGCCCGGAGGCACGAAGACGGCCTTGACCGCCTGTTGCGGCCCCCGCGAACTGCGCAGGACGCCCCAGGCGGAAATTTCCAACGACAAGGCCCGGCCGTCCAGGGTCTCGCCTTTGAGGGGCCAATTTTCCACCCGACCCTGGCGGGTCAGGATCTCAAAAAATTCGCTGACCACTTCGGAACTGAAATGGGCCGGCAGAAAACCGCCCGATTCCAGGGCCGCCCCGGCCGCCCCGGCGTCAGGGTAGCCGAAGGCCTCGGCCAGGGCCTGGTTGGCCCAATACAGGCCGCTGTCGCTGTCGATTATGTAGGCCGGCAGGGGCAACTCCCGCCAGAATTCCGCCAGATGCGGGCCTTCTTCTCCGGCCGGCCCTGATTTGGTCATAAACGTCTCACTTCTTCAAGAGGACACTGATCGGCTTAAGGCCATAGGGGGAGCCCTGCTCGATGGCCGTAAGCACGGCGCCGCCGCCGGTAAAGAAATAATAGGACGAGTCGTCCATGGCTTCCATGTAGAGCCCGGGCTGAAGGTTTTTAAATTCGGCCAGGGTGTCGCCGCCGCCGTAGAGCTTAAGGGCCTTTTTGTTTTCGGCGATGAGACCATACATGGCCCGGCTGCCCTCGCCGAAATTGGGGGTGAAGCCCATGACGGCGTTGACGAAGATGGTGCTGGCCTTGGACAAGGGGCCCTTTATGGCCGGGTCGTCGAAGGATTCCGGGGCCACGTCCAGGAAATAGGCGTATTTCTGGCCCGGGGAAAAATCGGCGGCCTTGACCACCCGCACCTGGGCCGGGTCGCGCTTGTCGAGGATCTTGGATTCCACCACGGCCTTGGGCTCCAGTATCTTGCCCGCGTTTTTATCCTTTTCCACCAGGCCCTTGGCCAGTTCCACATCCTCGGCCTCCACCCCGGCCACCTCGATGCCGTATTTGGCGCAGAGGAAGGCGTTGTAGATGACGCCGCCCAGGAGGAGATGGCTGACCTGGTCGTAGAGCTTGTTCAGGGGGCCGATCTTGGTGTCGTACTTGGAGCCGGCCACCACGGCCACGAAAGGCGGATCGGGCGTGATCACCCGGGCCAGGTTGTCGATCTCCTTCTGCATCAGGAAGCCCGCGCAGGCCGGCATATCCTTGGCCACGTCATAGGTGGAGGCGTGGGGCTGCCAGGAGCCGAAGGCGTCGTTGACGTAGATGTCGGCCAGCCCGGCCAATTCGGCGGCCAGGACCTTGGTCTTGTCGTCCTTGGATTCCTCGCCGGCGAACCAACGGGTGTTGGGCATATACAGCCCGCCCACCTTGCGTTCCCTAAGCTGGTCCAGGAGGGGGAGCATGACCTGGACCACATCGTCCATGTTGGTGATGCCCCATTCCGGGTCCCTCGGCAGCTTGGGGATGACCAGTCCGGCTTCCAGCTTGCGGTTGAGGTATTCCACGATGGGGTCCACGGCCGTGCCGGACTCGCTTTTGATCTTGCCGGTCTTGCCGTCGCGGGTGCGGCCGTTGTGGGTCATCAGGATGAGGTGACCGCCCCGGGTGGCGACGTAATGGATGAGACCGAAGGTTGAATCGATGCGGAAGGGATCCTTGATGACGCCCTTTTCCACAACATTGTGATCGACCCGGGCCAGAACTATCTTCCCGGCCAGGTCGAAATCCTGAATCTTAGGCAGTTTCGCTTCGCTCATGGATGTTTCTCCTTGATATTGCCAGAAGTATCCGAAAAGAAATCATTCAAAGGCGGCCCCGCACCAGGGGCAAAACTTGAAATCGGCGCTGGACAACTGCTCATGGCAGTGGTTGCAGACCAGGGTCATTTCCGTGGCGCAGTAGGGGCAGTAGGTGAAACTTTTGAACAGGTGGCGCTGTTCCGGGGTCAAGCCGGATATTTTTTCAGAGCAGTCCGTTTCCTGGCAAATTTTATCCACACTACTGGTCAGGGTTTCACTCATTTAAACTCCTCGCTGTCAAAGCCCTTCGGGGCCTTCGCCGGCTCTTGAGGCTCAGAATGTTTTCAAGGCTAATACTCTATTATACACCAACGGCCCGGCAAAGAAAAGGCCCCGCCGGGGCCCTTTTTTTGAACCATAAT
>JGI24704J35079_10001179_pt1 | contig 11376 bp, 10 predicted proteins | sample TergutNt197P3_FD_35079 | JGI IMG/M metagenome (IMG submission 35079)
AAATCTTCCTTTGCACTTCCGCGCATCTTCTTTGCGGCTCAGCGTTTTTGCGAGATAAAAATACAAAAAATTAACTGGTTTTTTCCAGTTCCAAAAATGCATCCAGCAAAAATGGATTCAGGTAGTTCATTATTGTTTCCTGTATTGATTCATTTGCGGCTATTTTCTGCCATTTTAAAAGCGTAGTGGGTATTGTTTCTTCAATGGTCTTTCCAAAACGCCGGGCAAACAATACGGGGTCCGGCCCTTCACGGTAACGGTATCCCATAAGCAGGGTTTCTTTTAACAGGGTATTAATGTCTAAATCTTCGGTTAAAAAGCCCGGACGGGTTCTGCTTTGGAAGGCAGAACAAAAATGTTCAACGTCATTTGAATAACTAAAGCGGCGGCCCGTACCATCGCCGTTGATTATAGTCCCCGAAGCTGCGGGGCCTATTCCCAGCCAATTTTCCATACGCCAATAACGGATATTGTGAATTGAACGATAAGCAGGAGAAAGAGCAAAATTTGATATTTCATAATGTTCATAGCCTGCTTTTTTTAAGGTATCTCTTCCTAAAAGCCAGAGCCTGTCCGATTGTTCTTCTGACAGGCTTTTTTTGCTGTAATTTGTGCAGGCTTTGTTGTTTTTACTGCGAAGCGCCAATGGTGTGCCTTCTTCTATTGTCAGCGCATAAAGAGAAATATGCCCCGGTTCACAGGACAGCGCCTTCTCGATATCATTTAACAGCATTTCCTCATTTTGTCCGGGAATCCCGCTCATAAGATCCAGGGACAAACTTTTTCCAAAAATAGTTTTTGCTTCGTAAAGGTTTTTTAGTATTGCTTTATCGTGCAGTTCAGTATTGCAACCTGCCTGATAACCCTGCCTTCCGGCAGCTTTCAGCAAGTTTTCGTTAAAGCTTTGAATTCCCAGAGAAAGCCGTGTTACTCCGTTTTCAGCACACGATCGTAAAAATAAAGGATCTGCTGTTTCGGGATTTGCCTCAACGGTTATTTCCTCCGGTAAACCAATTAATGTTTTAATACCTTTTAGCAGGCGGGCAATTCCCGTATCTCCAAGAAGAGAAGGCGTTCCGCCTCCTATATATACCGAGGGGACATAAACGGATGCAGTGCTTTCCGGCACCATTTCTTTCAGCCGCTGTTCTGTTTCCCAAAGTAGCGCCTCTGTATAACCGGCTAATAAGCGATCCCGTCCGGCATTGTTTACCGGAACAGAATAAAAATCACAATAGTCACATTTTTCGGTACAAAAGGGGATATGAAGGTATAGGGAAAACTCAGGGGTGGCCAAGACGTGTCAGCGGCCAATAGCGAACCAAAGCACGGGCAGTAATGGTACCTGCAGGTACAGGCCCCCAGGTTCTTGAATCGTTGGTAACACTGCGGTCATCGGACAAAACAAAACATTCTTCTTTTCCCAATACAATACTGTCCATTAAACCGGAAAAAGGTATTGATTCATCCCATAATTTAGAAGGCTGCGGAAGTTCCGGTGTATAATCAGATTCAGTTAACTCGAATTCGGTATACTCATAATTTTCACCGGACGGTTTAATCCTTATAATATAATTATTCATGCTGATTGTATCTCCGGGTAATCCGATAACACGTTTTACATAAAGATTGTCTTCTTTGGAAAAAAGACTGTAGCGCTGCAGTGTAAAAAACCGGACAACGAAATCTAAGATCGTCCGGAAAACCGGCTTTTTTTCGGTACTTCGATCTACCAGGACTATTTGTCCGCGCTGAAAAGGAAGATGTCCTTCGTTTCTGTCGCGGAACATATGCTGAACGGTTAACGATAAAAAAACAAAACGTTCCCCTGAAAGGATTCCCGGACGCATGGTATTGTTTTCCACTATCCTGTTGGAAACAACCAAACCCGAAACAAGGGTATGTATAATAAAAAAAACAAATATCCAGATTAAAACAATCCGTATTTTACGCAGATAATTTTGCTGATCCGCATACGAATACTGACGCCAGCGTTTTGCCATCAGTGTATTCCTCCCAGCCGGGAAAGCGGCCAGTACTTGAACGCCCCTCTGCCAAGGATTTTAGAGGCTTTAACGGTACCAAAAAAACGTCCGTCATGTGAAAAATCCCGGTTATCCCCCAGGGGAAGAATACTGTCATCGGGTACATAAATACTCTCCTGTCTGATAAACAAAGAACGGTAACGGGAATCATGGGGATACGCTCCCCGCAAAAAGGCATACCGTGCTTTTTCCATTGCAAGAGAGTCAAAATACGGCGACCGGAAACTATCCGTTTTTTCCGTAAGATCCGGCGGAGGCATGAGTCCCAAATCAAAATAAGCTTTGGATTTCCCGATTGCTTCCAAAGCCGGGTAGTGATGATCTTTTACCAGCCTGGACAGGTTGTGGGTAAACCCCTGCTTTGCCAGGTAGTCGCGCTCGCTAATCCAGCGGTCTTCGCCTTTAAAACGAAAATAAAATTCACCGTTACGGTTTTGTATAGTGTCCCCGCCCATACCTGCAGCGCGCTTAATTAAAAAATGAACCCTTGGTCCGCCGGTTTCGTTTTTATCAATATCGACAAGGGATAATGTCAGCATATAAATAATCCGCTGGGCAATATCAAAAACCGGGCCGTTGGAAAAGTATTCCGGACTTTCAAAAATAACAACATCTTCTCTTTTCGGTTTGATTGGGCTTGGCAGTTTTCCTATACCCGGAAGGATTTCGGGACCGTAGATCAATTTATTGACAAAGATGCGGTCCCTTTCCAAAAGTGTATCGATCATCGAGCCGGAAGGGATCTGATAAGCCTGGAATAAAAACTGGTTGATAAGGAGAACCACCCCTGCAGCCCAGATAAATGCTTCTACCCAGTCTACTATCGGGTTTTTTGATCGTTGCTTTTCTTTTTTTATCCGTAATCGTGCTTTTCGCCTTGTTAATATGGATTCTGTAAATTGCTGAAGTTTTTGCAGAAACGGATAATAAGACTTTGCACTCATTAATTACAAATCTATCAGATAATTGATGGTTGAACAATACCCGTTCTTGTCCTATACTCAGGAATATGGCTGGTTCTCCGCTGCGAAAGATTCGTTTTGGAAAAAAACTGGAAATAAAAGATCAGGACAGAGTTACACTCCCCGTAATTCTGGGAATTAAACCTCCGGTTTATCTTGCAGTACTGTACGGAATGGGTATTCTTGCTGTTCTTTTTNTATTGTTGATTTATCCGGGTATTATAAAACCCGGCGCCGCCGGAATATTTATATCTGAACCACAGGGCGCAGCAGTCAGAATTGACGACATTACACTTGGTTATACCCCTTGCAGAGTTTTTATTCCGCAGGGAAAGCATAGCATTGAATTTGTACTTCCGGGTTTTACAGTTGACAGGCAGGAATTGCAGGTAAAAGGAAGGATCTTTGCTTCCCTTTTTTTTCCTGCAAAGATTAACATTGCAGGGAATCTTGTTTGTCCGGATCCTGCGGGAACTCTGGCCAGTTCCGCACTTGAATATATGTACTGGGCTGCCGCAGGGGAACCAACGGAAAGATTTCAAAACCCCATGTGCTTGTCGGAAGGACTCTACAGGGTCGGACCTACTGCCAAAGATCCGTCAATTCGAAAATCCATGCAGGGAATTCTGGATTATTCACTCCGGTATGCCGTAACAAGAGCCTCTGCCCGGGATCTTCTGCGTGCTCAATTTCTTCTGGATAACAATGGCCTTTCGCCGTCTCAGTTGACGGTTATACATTCGCTTCAGAAAATTGTTTCAAAAATCGGAAGCAACAGCGCTTCTGCACTATGGCTTTCGGAAATACTTCCCGGTGGATTCGAAGGTAAATTTTTACTGTCTGACTGGTTCGCAAACGATAATGGTTTTCAGAGCAATACGGGCAGTTTTGATTTTCCGGTACAAGTACCATCTTTCATTGATCTGGAAGCCTTAAATTTTATTTTAGCAGACACGGGATATTTGGAAAAATTCAACAGAAGGGAAATCCTGCCTCCTATGTTCATTTCCCGTTTTCTTGTTTCGCAGGAAGCATGGGATCTTTTTACGCGGGAAAAAAGCGAATGGGCGGCGGAAAACCGCGGCAAACTGATTGAGCGCGGTCTTGTTGGGGAAGATTATCTTGTCAGGCTTGATAATCCCGGTTATCCGGAACAGGCTGTGTCCGGAATCTCCTGGTATGCAGCCAAAGCGTACTGTGAGTGGCTTAATACAAAATTACCCGCTTCCCTCTCGGGTTGGGAAATAAGGCTTCCTTCGGAAGCGGAATGGGAATATACGGCATACAATACAAACCTTGATATAGGGTTACTTTGGGAATGGTGCGCCGATCCTTTTGCCCCGCTGAACTTTTTTCCGGTAAATGACGAGACTCTTGCCATCTTTGAAAGGACGGCATTACCAGCGGAAAACTACCCGCTTGAACGTGTGCTCCGGGGAGGTTCCTGGATTAATAACCCGGGTACATCAGACATGGAAAGCCGTGGTTCCCTGCCCCCCGGCACATCCTCTCCTTTCGCCGGTTTCAGACCGGTAATTACCCCCAAACGGGGTGATTAAGGTGCCTCCGGGGATAAAAACAATAGCCGTAAACCGTAAAGCGCGGTTTGACTATACGATAGATGACCGTTATGAATGCGGCATTGAACTCCTGGGAACCGAGGTAAAATCCTTTCGGGACGGAAAAATCTCTTTTCCCGATGCCTGGGCGGAAGTAATCAACAAAGAAGTATGGCTCAGGTCCCTGCGCATTGCCGAAAACCCCTTCTCTTCGATCTTTAATCACGATCCGGATCGAAAAAAAAAGCTGCTGCTTCACAGGGAAGAAATTAAACGCATAGCCCGGAAAACCGAAGAAAAAGGATATACACTTATCCCGCTGTCGTTTTACTTTAAAAACGGCAGAGTTAAAGTGGAATTAGGCCTGTGTAAGGGTAAAAAGGTCTATGATAAAAGGGCCGATATACGCGAACGGGATATAAAACGGGANGTATCNAGGGAATTCAGGGGAAAATTATCCTAATATTTGTGTATTGAATCATCATTTTTAAACAGCATATCTCCGGCCAAAAACAGGGTAAAAAGGATTATCCCCATACAAAAGGAAATGAGCCGGTAGGTTTTACCTGAAGGAACAGGCTGAACAAAGGTTCTAATCATCCCCGGTTTCATTTCGCTGAGGCGGATCCCGGGAAGTCCGACAATCCGGACAAAACGTTCATTTTTTTCTCCATACCCCAGTTCTCTGGCCTTAATGCGTATGGTTTCCTGATCGTAGCGCAGGGCATCCATAGTTCCTTCCAATTCATCGTTAATGGCACGCAGTTTATCCAGATTTTCCAGGATTTTTTGATGTTCATTCTTTAATTCCCGGTAAGGGATTATTCCTGCCGGTCCGTTGTAAATGGAAAGTACAGTATAAACAGCAAGGCTAAACCAGGGGACCAGGAGATATTTACCGAGTTTCATCATTGTAATTAACGGTTTTTTTTATGTTGTACTTAATAAAGAACCTTGACATCTATGTTCAGGCAAGTTACAGTATAAAATTGAAAGAAATTTGTGGAAATTTATGTGTTTTTTACCGATATTTTGTTATATAACTGTATAGCGGGAGCGGCTAATGGCTGGTAAAAAAGATCCATCAATATATGACGACAGAAGTACTATCGGTTCTGAAGATGAATTGGACGAATACGGAGTATGGGTAAAAAGCGAGCCACAGGATCTGTCCAATTCTGTCCCTAATATTGAAGAATTGCCTGACTTTGACGATGTATTGGAAACCGAAATGGAAGTAAAAGATTTTGATTCCCAATCAGAAAACGAAGAAGATCAGGAAGAAGAGGATATTTCATTCGATTCCAAAGAAATTGAATTTGAGGAAATCCCTGAAAATTTGGAGCTTCCTGAAGGATTTGCCCCAACATCTGTTGACGGAGACGGTTTTACGGAAGTATCAATGACCGATTTTCTTGATTCCTCTTCTTCGGACCAAAAACCGCCGGAAAGCATTGATTTTGGCGACCTGGACAGTTCTGTCCCTGAAATTGAACCTGTTGAAAGTTTTGAAAAAACAGCGCCTGCTCCAAGCCGTTCTTCGGGCGAAAAAGACCTTTCCACCCAGCTTCTGCAGCGTATTGCAGATGAGCTTTCTTCGATCAAAAAAGAAATATCCAGTCTTAAATCGGAACTTTCCGTAGTCCGCAGTGAAGTAAAAGGTCAGGAAAGCGCCGATTCCTCGGGCTTTTTTGANGAAGAAGATGATGAAAAAATCGCCCTTACCGGAGATGAACTGGACAACATCCTTAATACGGCAAACTTTACGGAAGAAACCGGTTCCGGAGAATCGGAGACGGTTGATATTAGCTTTGATGATGATCTGTCAGAACTGGATGGAGCCATTAAAGTAGAAAACGAAGTGAAAATTCCGGAGTCCGAGGATTTCGATATTTCTTTGGACTTAACNTCCGAATCAACAGACATCCCGGATGAACTGGATACGCTGAGNGAAGAAGGGGCCATTCCCATTACCGAAGCGCCGGAAGATACCAGTTATCTTGAAGAAGACCCTCTGGCTTCATTTTCTCCATCAATGGGTGAAACAGACTCGGCAATTCCGGAGATTGATGAAACATTTACCGATACGGTTGGCTTTTCCGAAAGTGCTGCTGACGATTTTGGTTTGCCAGCCAATGACGCTGCCATTCCGGTTTTAGACCCGTCAATTAACAATATTTCCATTGATCTTGAAATGGAAGAAACTGAACAGGAAATTCCGGCCGGTCCCGATGACTTTATTTTTGAAACCGAAGAAACNATGGAAATTCCCTCGGTAGATCTTCCGGATATAGAAGAAGATTTTCCGGCTATTGACAGCGCCGAACAGGACTTTGCCGAACAGGATCTTATTCCGGAGACAGACGAAAATNTGGATTTTTCCGAAACGGTGCCCAAGGGACTTTACGATCAGGGTTCTTCCGATGATGGAATTCCCAATAATCTGAAGCAGGAATTAAAAATTGTTCTTTCATATATGGATCAGCTTCTGGANTCCCTGCCTGAAGACAAGATAGAAGAATTTGCAAAATCCGAATACTTTGATACGTATAAAAAACTTTTCGAGGAACTGGGATTAGTATAAATGGGGCTTTTAAGCAAAGCTGCTGCAGGTACGTCAACAAGTGACGATTTTTCGTCACTTGACGAACCGTCTAAGGGCGGTCTTTTAAAGCTAATCCACCAAAAACACCGCAAAAATACAGAAGAAACCATTCCTGTTCATTCTTCCAATCAGGAAAATGCGATAATGGAGAATCTTTCCGAAAGTTATTCAAAATTCGGTGTTTTTAAAGGTGTAATTGTAGAAATGTTAAAGAATTCTGCGGGAGAATCTACGGGCCGGCTTGCTTCTATGATTTCCGGNTTTGGCGCTGTTCAGGGATTGTCTCCGGTACGAGCTCTGGTTCTCTTTGATTCAAAACAGGATTGTGAACTGATTGGAAAGCACCTTGCAAAAACTGTTCCGGGAAAAAACATTTTTAGCTTTCAGGCAAATACACCCCAAGAAGCTCTGTTGCTTATACAACCTTTTCTTTAAATGTGTGCCGGCTGCCCTCAGAACGATGTATATTCTTTTTTAAACAATACCAATTTTTACAATGAAAAGCTAATTTCCGCAAAAAAAGGTTTTACGGTTCAAATTGGAGAAACAACACTTCATTCACGATACGATCCTGATGCGGAAGCCGAAAAATATATCAATTCACTGAAACTGAAACAGTATAAATATTTTATTTTACTTGAACCCGGTCTGAATTACCTTGCCGTTTACCTTGGAAGCAAATTTCCCATGTCACAGGTTATTTCTCTGCATTGTTCTTCTTTTTTCGATAAAAGCAACAAATACCTGCCGGATACAGCAAATATTTTTTTGTTTCACGGGGAATTAAGCTGGAATCCTTCTTCCGCAGAAACACTGGAGGATTTTCTTGAACGTATTCTTTTTGANACCGATGCTTCCGACATCAAATTAATTGATTGGAAACCTTCGGTAAATGCCTACGGTAAAGCCTGCCTTGATTTAACTTCTGTAACGGTGAATTTAATAAAGCGTATCGGGGCGGGAAGGAAAACAGTGCAGAATTTCGGAAAGCGCTGGCTGAAGAATGCCCTTAATAACATAGAGTTGATCAACAAAATTACTCTTGTTAACCGNGGCTCTATGCAAATACTGGTTTGTGCNGCCGGNCCAAGTCTGGAAGATTCCATAAATGATATTATTAAATGGAAAAAAGAATCATCCCGGCTGTTAATTATTGCCGTATCTTCGGCNGCGCCGGCTCTTTTTTACAANGGAATCAGGCCGGATATTATTATAACAACAGACGGCGGATCATGGGCAGGTTTCCATTTAATTGAATGTTTAAGAGAAAACAATAAAACCTCTTCGGAAAAGCCGTTTATTGCCGCAGCATTAACGGCTGAACTGCCATCCCATTTTGAGGATTATCCGGTTATTGTCCTTCGAGACGGAAGTCTTTGGCAGGATATAGTGCTTCAGGCTGCGGGATATTTATCACTTGCATTTCCCCAACGGGGTACTGTAAGCGTATCTGCCTTGGATTTGGCTTTTTATTTAAGCTCCGGCAATGTTTATGTCTGCGGTATGGATTTATCGCATCGTGATCTATTAACCCATGCAAGGCCGTATGCCTTTGAAAAATTTCAGGAACAAAAGCAACATCGTAAAAATCCTCTGTATTCACAGGTGTTTGAAAGGGAAAACATGATACAATGTTCGGGAAGCCACGGTATTTATGCGTCGTGGTTTACCGGCCACATATCATTGTTTTCCGGCCGGCTTTATTCTGTAGGGAATTCCAAATTTGGAATTCCTGCCGGAAAACCTGTTATAAATAATTCCGGAACAAAAGCGAATTTTACTGTGCAAAATGCACAAAACAAAATAAGCAAAAAGAGTCTTATTGATATATTGTGCAATTCCCTTGAAAATCCTCTTATAAATGAACAACTCGGAAAAGAACTGGGTGAATTGCTGCTGCACGATACATCACCTGAAATTATAAATTATACGGGTAAAATTAAAAAAGCACTTTTGGAACTGGCCGATGGATAAACAAACTTTTGAAAGAAACCTTCTTGCACTGTCAAAAAATGATCCCCATCTTTGTGTCCAGCTTTCGTCGGCAATTACTACAGCAGGAATTTACCGTTTTTTACATGCCCGATCCGGCGAAATAATTCCTGCAATCACGGACAGTAACGGCGCAGCCCATCCGCTTCATTCAACGGTAGATCCGCGAAGAGAAGCGCAACGGCTTATTTCTACATTAACCGAAGAAGGGTGCCTGTTGTTCCTTGGTTTAGGCGGCGCTTTTGCTGCGGAAGCGGCTCTTGAACGGGAAGCAAGCAAAAAAATCCTTATAATTGAATATGATATTAATGGAATTGCAGAACTATTAAGCAGTAAAGATTATATAAAACTATTCCGGGACAACCGGGTTCGATTGCTTTGTAATCCTTCGGCGGAACAACTGGAAGCTTTTATTTTAGGAAATTATATACCTGCCATTGACGGCGGTATTCGTGTTATTCCTCTTCGTGTGCGTACCGGCACAGACAGCCGTTTCGATACAGCCGCCGATACGGTAAAAAATACCATAGATACGGTGTCCAGGGATTATTCTGTACAGGCGTATTTCGGAAAAAGGTGGTTTTCCAATATTATCAGAAATCTGCCTTTTGCCGAAAAACAAAACGGAATAATAAAACCAATAAAAAAAGCTCTTATCTGCGCTGCAGGCCCTTCCCTGGAAGAGCAAGTCTCCGTTTTAAAAAAAGAAATTACATCAAATAACAATAACAAAAGCTTTATTATCGCATCTGATACATCCCTTCCCGTTTTGCTTCATGCAGATATAGAACCGGATGCAGTAATTTCCATTGACTGCCAGCATATCAGTTATCAGCATTTTTTCCGAATGATACCGAAGAAAACGTATCTGTTTCTGGATCTTGCCAGCCCGCCTCCTGTTGCATCACGTACAGAAAACCGGATTTTCTTTTCGGGAGGACATCCTCTTTCGTTGTACATAAGCAGATCCTGGAGACCGCTTCCNGTACTGGATACTTCCGGCGCAAATGTTACGTATGCAGCGCTTTCGCTGGCGGAAAATCTCGGAGCAAGGGAAATAACCTTTTACGGGGCGGATTTTTCTTATCCGCTCGGAAAAACCTATGCACGGGGAACTTATATCTACCCTTATTTTGAAAAAAACCAATCACGATATCTGCCGCTTGAAGCCCAGCACTCGGTGTTTCTTTATCGTGATTCATCACTGGAAAAAATTAAAAAAGAAAACGATTTTTGGCATTACGAAACCACCTCTCTGAAATTTTACCGGAAGAAAGTAAAAGAAAAAGAAAAAGCAATTACCGAAAACAAATCGCATGAGCTTTCACTTTTATGTTCAGGTAAATTGTATCAGGGTACCTGCGGGTTTTTAAAGAATTACAGGGAATCAGTTGAAAAGCTAGAGGCTTTTGATATCCTGCAGCAGGATGAAATTTCCGCTACATTGCTGCCCATTGCGGCATATTTCAGAAGACTGAATCCGTCATATAATTCCCCTGAGCTATTTGCGGCGGTAAAATTATACTGTCTTGAAGAATTGAATAAAATAATACGGTAAACAATTACTCAAACCCAAATCCTTCATTACTGTCGTATTTTGTGGTGGTTCTGAATTCTTTAATTGGTTTCCATTGAACGATAAATGATACCTTGCTTAAAAATTTGTATTGATACGGATATGAAGTTTTATCCAATTCAGGCGTTAATGTAACCCCCAGTGTAGCATCCCAGTCTCCCAAATGATGAATCAAATCCAGGCCAAAAGATTTCAGTTTAAAACCTGATTCCTGCCGTTTTTTAATATCATCAAAACGGAAAGAATTAAAAACATCAATAAATATATTTTTTTCTCCCGGTACATCAATTTCCTGATTTCCAAAAACAGGAATATTCTGGAAATAGCGGAATATAACAGCATTTTCAGAATGGGAACTAAGGATTACATCCAAAAAACGGTTTATTCTTAATCCGGCGCTCAGGGTAAAATAAAATTTTGAATATGTATAACGCTGAAGATCGTAATTCACCCCGGTATTAACCGATCCTACAAAACTAACTCTGCCCCCTTCGTTTATGGAATATGCTTTATTGTAATCCAGAGTAAAATACTGAGGGATAAATCTTTCTACATCATCCTGGTACCAGCCAAATGAACGGTTCTGCGAATCGGTAGCCTCACCTGCTTTGGTAACCAGGTCATAACCAAAAGAACG
>JGI24704J35079_10001186_pt1 | contig 11332 bp, 9 predicted proteins | sample TergutNt197P3_FD_35079 | JGI IMG/M metagenome (IMG submission 35079)
GTAACCGGTGGCAACGGCAGCGGCCCGTACAGCTTCCGCAGCGATAACCCGAACGTGGCTTCGGTCGATAAGGAAACAGGCGTCGTTACGGTAAATAATATCGGAAAGGCCAATATGTTTGTCAAACGACTGGGCGACGGCCGAACAGGCGATTCGCCTGAAAGCGATCCGGTCACCGTGGTCGTGACGGAAAAAGAAGTCACCGTGACAGGCATCACCGCCACCAAAGAATATGACGGTACCAACCTGTTCACCAACGCTCAGATAGACATTACCGATGCCGTTATCAACGGTATTGTAGGTACGGACGACATCACGCTAAGCAAAGAAGGCGTGACAGGCACCTTCGGACCCGAACCGGGCACAGGCGCACTGAAAGTATCGGGCAACTTTGCTTTGGTAGGCGCCAAAAAGGCATCCTATAAATTAATCCAACCTACCGTTGCGGCCGAGATAACCGGCGAAGAAGAAGATGACGACGAGATTACGAGCGACGATGTATTTATTAACGACATACATCCCGATCGCAACGGCAATAACTTCTCCATCGTCTCGCCCTGCGGCGCGAATACGGCCGAAATATTTATATCTACCAGCCCGCGTGCCATCGTCACCATCAACGGCATTCAGCAGAATCCGCTTACGGTCGATCTGCCCAACTATGGCAACAACTCGTTTACCGTAACGATCACCATGCCCAACGGCAATTCGCAAAACTATACGCTCTCGATATACAGGTATGTAACACTCGACGTCGCTTTCTTCGACCGCTTCACGGCAGTGCTTACCGTTCCGTCGAATGTAACAGGTATCGGCGCAATCAGCACGGTCGAATGGTATCATAACAATGCACGCCTCGACCGCGACCAGTCGAAAGGCTATCTCGAAATGACGGCGACAGGCTCGTACTATGCCATCCTGAACGGTCAATACCGCACGTGCGTAGTAGATCATATCAATACACGTTCGGCGTTGACATTGCCGGTCTATCCGAATCCGGTCGAAGCAGGCCGCGAAGCAACGGTCGATCTGCAAAACTTCACCGCAGGCGAACTGACCGATGCACAGATACAACTGCATGGCCTCGACGGACGCTTGCTGCTCAAGATTCCGGTACCCCGCAACCAAAGCGAAATCAAGTTTGTTGCCCCCGGCAATGCAGGCGTAGTGGTTGTCAAACTCATTTCGGGCAAAGTCAATCAGGAAGCCAAACTGATAGTTAAATAACGAAAAATAAAAAACCCAATAAATACAAAACAAATGAAAAGAATATTTTTATTGCTCGCAGTAGCAATCATTACAACAGGTAGCCTCTCTGCACAGGTTTTCAAACGGCAGAAACACGAACTGAGCGTCCATGCAGGCGCCGGACTGTCAACCTTGCAATACGAACTGCAAACAGGCAAACATTCGAACGGAATAGGCTTTCAGGTAGGAGGAGGTTATGCCTTCTACTTCCTGCCAAGCGTGGCTTTGCGCACAGGATTGGAAATGAGTTTTTACAATGCAAGCGCCAAACTGACCAACTTCACAGACAGTTACGATGTACAAGCCTCGTCGGTAGTCAACAACTATACATACACATACAACATCGATAAATACAACGAATCGCAACAGTCTTTGTATTTCAACATTCCGTTGATGTTGCAGTTTCAGACAGGCAGAACCTATATTTTTTACGGCGCTGTAGGTGGCAAGGTCGGCATTCCGCTGACCGCCACCGCCAGGACTAAAAAATACGAGATTGCCACCAAAGGCTACTTCCCGCAGGAAGGACGTACGTACGACGACTTGCCGCAGTTTGGTTTCGGTACCTACGAATACCTGAAAGGCAGCACACGGCTCGACAATTTCAAACTCCAGTTTATGCTGGCCGCCGAAGCAGGGCTGAAATGGAAAATCCGTAAAGGCAACGACATCTACACAGGCGTCTACCTCGATTACGGACTGAACAATGTGCTCGACACCAATGACAAACGATTTGTGACAAGCGTTTTGTCGGCCGACAAACCGCCCATGTCGCCCATCATCGAATCGCAGTATAAAGGCTCACCGTTTACGGAAAAGATCAATCCTTTGGCTGTCGGTTTGAGAGTTCGGTTCACTTTCCTGCAGTAAACTAACTGTCCAAAATCATACATTAATTATATGTTTGGTAAATTCAATCAAAATTACGAAATTTGCATAAAATCTGCTATGCGTACAAACCATCTTTTGACAGGACTGCTATCGATGCTGCTGATGCTTGCCGGCGCCGCCGCCATGCAGGCGCAGACGTATTCGTCCGTCAGGTTGGAAGCGCTGGGGAGTGAAATTCCGGAAGCCTGTCTGCCGAAGTCGGACAGTATATTCAGTTGTCCGCAACTTGTCAGGAACAAATCGCTGATCGTAACCTATAACGACGCCCGCGAGATAAGCCATCTGGGCATCTCGCTGTTCAGCAGCGAAACAAAAATGCTGCTGAACCTGCCGGTGTGTGATTTTATCGAACGGATGATGCTCGAACTTGTACTGGAGCCATCGAACGATAATATCCTGCATAAATTAGACCGGCTGAAAATGACCTTGTCGAAAAACGGATTGACATTCGGCAAATCAACGTTCACGTCAATCAGCCAGGTGTTGGACGAACTGCAACTTCCGGCGAAGTTCAGCCTGATGAAAGAAGATGAAAAGTTTGCCGCCGTATGGGAATACAATCAGCAAGACCAGTTTATTTTCGCTTTTCCGGCTTCGCACGAATTGATTTTCGGAACAGATAAGAAAGAATCAGACGAATTGCTCAACAAATCACTGTTCGGAAGCGGCATGTTGTGCAACGACAGCAATGCGCCGGGCATCGGCGTCACTGTTACGGAAGCCTCCTTAGCATACAACCGCGACAAGGATTTTTACACCCAAAAAGGCGCCGAATTTATCCTGCCCTCCGTCAATTCGAATATGTACTATCAAAAGAAAGGCAACAAATTCGAACTGCTATTCACCAAAGACCTGCCGATGGAATCGTTTACAAACTTAGTNATGAGGAACATGGGCGAAATGAATCATAANTTGCACGTGACGCACAGGATGTACGGGAATTTTTCGCCCGATTTTAATATTTCGTTACAGGAATTTCTGTGTTACTTCAAGGAGGAGTACAATTTCTTCGCCGGCGCAACGTTTCCCGATGCGAAAGACCCGTCAAAGATCAAATTGACCGCCATCCTGCGTAACAAAGAATACAGTTACCTGCACCTGCTGATTATCTCTGCACCGGTGGATAACTTATTCAGTCAGGGCGGATTGTTGACAGCGGAGTTCTATTCGAACATCCCGCAAAACAACATCCGGAATTTACTTGGAAATACAACTAATAACAGATAAGATATGAAAAGGTATATCATTTTATGGATGCTGATTGTGAGCGCATGTATGGTGAGTTCCATCAAGTTAAGCGCACAGGCTGATGACGGAAAAGTATGGTTTGCCATCAAAGACGGCATGGAAAACCTCGCATTGGCTACAACAATCGAGAACAACACAACTACTTTTCTCAATGCGTGCAACGATGCGATTCGTACAAGCAAAAAACCTGATTTTCCGGCTGCCATCTTCTCGAAAACCGGCAAGACGGATGTGACCAATTTCTGGACGGCAAGCCCGCTGGCTTCGTCGAAATTGTTTATCAGCGAAAAGTGCGTGCAAAAAGCGTCGGGAGGGTATCAGGTGCGCAATATCCCGGTCATCATGCCGGATGCACCCGAAGACAAACAGGAACAGGAAATAGTGATTGACTATGCCGCCGACGGCAAAATCGAAAGCATCACGGTTTCGATCGAAGAAACACGTATTCGCGCCGTGCTCGAAGAGTATAACTCGATGGAAGACTTCGGCAGGCGGCAGATTATCATCGGCTTCCTTGAAAACTTCCGCACAGCCTACAACCGGAAAGATATCAAGTATATCGAAACGGTCTATAGCGACAATGCACTGATTATTACCGGAAAAGTGGTGAAGATAGCCCCTTCGAAAGACAAGGCTGTCAATGCACTGCTCGGAAGCGAAAAAATTGTCTATACGACATTCACGAAAAAAGAATATGTCGCCAACCTGAAACTGACCTTCGCACGCAATAAATACATTGACATTGAGTTTGACGAAATCGACGTCGTCAGCCACCCGAAAAACGACAAACTGTACGGCGTCACCCTCCGACAAAAATGGGGCTCAAGCACCTACAACGACACCGGCTACCTCTTCCTGATGATCGACTTTGCCGACGAAGCCTGGCCGATGATTCATGTACGTACCTGGCAACCCGACAAGTTTGAAGGCAAAGAACTGCCGAAAGATCAGATATTCAACCTCAATGATTTTAATATAAATATTTAATTTTCAATATATTATGAGAAAAAACCTATTATTATACATTTTTTTGTTTGTTACTGTAGGTTCGCTGTTTGCACAGCGTACATTGGAACGACGCGAAACGACGGCAGGCCTGAGTGTATTTGTGGATAAAGATCCGGAAATCGATCAGGCGGGCGGCGGACAGGCAGGCGCCATTATTTCGTGTCCCACAACACTTGAACTGAGTTTTTCGTCGAATGTAGACCGAGCCATCGACGTCTATAAAACTGAGACACGCGGCGATGTGCGGTTTTATTACCTGCGGTTGATCGTCGGGCGTTACCGCGGAGCAAGTTATACCAACCGTATGCTCGAAGTCTCTGCACCCGGTTTCGTACCCTTGCGGTTTCCCCTTGAACTGCAACCCAGCGAATCGAAGAGTTTTGAGATATTCGACCCCAATGCCACAGTGGGGGTAGGCTGTTTCTACCAAAACTTCAACGAAGGCACCGAACTTTTCAAAAAGGCTTTGTATAACGAAGCGCGTGAGAAATACAAATTATCGATGGAGTGTACCGACATGCCCGCCGATGCGGATATACCGGCGAAAATCCGCGATATCGATTCGATTTTAGTGCTAAGACCTGAAGCCGACAGACTTTTTGATCAATTGTTTTATAAAGACGCATCGACAGCTTACCTGAAGATTGTCTCATATAATGCTGAAGACCAGTATGCACAAAACCGTGCGAGAGAAGCCGAACGCATATATACCGATAACTGTAAAGTGTATTACGATGGCGCCGAACTTCATTTTTCGAACGGCGACTATGCCGAAGCCAAAAAACTGTATGAGATGGTGGTAGCCATGTCGTGCCCCAAATCAACGGAAGCAAGCGTACGCTTAGTCGATATCCAGAAAATCGAATACGACCGCAGCAAACGCATACAGGTTATTGCTTATGAATTTTCACCCAGTCCATCTGTGATAGGAAATTTGCCCCATTATCCGGCAGATCCCATTAAGACACAAGCGCTTATCGGACTTACCGTTGGCGCTTATAAAGAGAAAAAGTTCTCCGGTTATTTCTCGCTTAGGTTCACCCCATCCATATTTCCTGCCTTGCAGAAAGATTATGATAATTCGTTACGATCCGAATTTGATGTGTCGGCAGGATGGACAACGATGAAATTACAGATTCCCGTTTGGGGTTTCTTTGGGATCGGTTATACAGGGGTGTCGTCGTGGGACTATGAAGATTTAACGGAAGAAGGAAACCCGACCTTTCGCTTGCATAGCGCAATATCGCCTGAAATAGGTATCCTGGGTAAAATAGGCCCTCTTGCTTTACGCTATACATTCCAGTACCGGTTTCCTTTTGACAAAGACCGGCAGGATTTTATCGGACAGTTGAGGAATGTGTTTGGGATAGGAATTTGTTTTTGAGAATTGGTAACACCCCATAACCCCATGTAGGGGCGTAATGCTTACGCCCAGTTGAATTGAGAATTGAGACCTCCCCCTTGCCCCCTCCAAAGGGGGATAAAAAAAAGAGTAATTAGTAAATAATAAATAACCATGGCTTACAATAGCGCAATAGAAGACCTGAGAATTTCGACCGACAATCTGTCGGACGAGACACAAAATGCGATATATATCGCACGCGAATATGCTAAAGAATCGATGAACGAGGCCATCATGCCCGCACATCTGCTCAAAGCATTGTTACATAAGGATGTCGGCTTGATTTCATTTATTGAGCATATCGACAAAGATTATTATTATCTGTTGGAATGGGCTGACATACAGATCAGTTTTTATCCGAGAACACCGAAAAAGACCGACGACGTTTATTTTTCGGACGAATCCCATGCTGCATTACGCGAGGCCGTAAGCTATAAAATACGCTTCGACCTCGATAAGATCACCCCTGTCTGCCTGTTGGCTTCGCTGACAACGCCGGGTGTGGGTTTTTCGTACGAACAACTGAAAACGATGCCGCTCACCACACAAGAGATTATCGAAGGCGCCGGAACAGCCTTCGCGCAAACCCCGAAAAAAGGCGGAAGCGCCGGTTCGGGTGCAGGCGGCGGAGCCGGCAGGCCGGGCGGCGCACCGGGTTCGTCGAAAGCCATGCAGAAATACTGCATCAACAAAAACGCAATGGCATCCGGCGGCGAACTCGACCCTGTGATCGGTTTTGAAAGCGAAATAGCCGTTATCTTCGAGGTATTGGGACGGAAAACCAAATCCAACCTGCTGATAACCGGCGAATCGGGCGTAGGTAAAACGGCGCTGATCAATGCTTTCGTTCACCGCCTCCATGCAGCCGAAGCGCCCGCTTTCCTGACAGAGGCAACTGTCTATGAACTCGACCTTGGCGCAATGGCTGCCGATTCGAACTACAAGAGCGAAACCGAAGACCGCTTCAAAAGCATCATCGACGACCTGCAAAGCAGCGACAATGCCATATTGGTCATTGAGTCGGTCGACAAACTGATGGATAAACACGGCACCTTATCAGGCGCCTCCAATATCCTGAAACAGGCGCTCAACAAAGGTAATATCCTGCTGCTGTGTACTTCATCTATCGACGGTTATACCAAAAACATCGAAACCGACAAGGAATTTGTACGCAAGTTCGAAAAGATAACCATCGAGGAGCCGAACCCCGACCATTGTTTCCGCATCCTGAAAGGCGCAGCGCAGTTGTATGAAAAATACCACGAACTGACCATCTCGGATGCAGTGCTGAAAGACGCCATCAGATTGTCGAAACGCTACCTGAACGAAAAAGCGCTTCCCGACTCGGGCTTCGACCTGATCGACCGTACCATGTCCATGATTCGTACGATGAACAGCATCTCGCAAACAGATATTCAAACCCTTCAGGAAAAGCTGAATCAATTACGAAACAGGAATGAAGAATCAGGCATTGAAAACGGTGAATCGCAGGCGGTTAGCGAGATTCTTCTGATAGCCCCTCTACGGAAGGAGTTGGGGAAGCCCCCACCGTACTGAGCGAGGAAGACCTGATGACCAACCTCAACTGGATTCAATATGAGATATTTAACAAAGTAAGTTGCCTGCTGATCGCCCAGTTGGAAGACGATGTCGATTTCTCAAAGATTGAGACAAGCGCCGAACGGTTCGACTACCTGCAAAAGGTATTGGACAAACTGACCGAACTGGCAGCCGAAAAACGGACGGAAGTTGACAGCTCAGACCTGTATGCCGTAATCGCCAAACAGACAGGTATACCGTTGGGTAAAATCCAGTCGAAAGAACGCGATAAATTGGTCAATGCCGAGGCAATCCTCAAAAAACGCGTGGTAGGTCAGGATCATGCCATCAAGATTATCTTAGATGCCGTGTTCGAATCGCGTTCGGGACTGAACAAGAAAGGCCAACCGATGGGATCGTTCTTCTTCCTCGGGCCGACCGGAACCGGACGGAATTGGCCAAAGCGCTGGCCGAATTTCTGTTCCAGGACGAATCGGCTATGATCCGCTTCGATATGTCCGAATTTAAAGAAGAACACTCGGTCGCGCTGCTCTACGGAGCGCCTCCGGGATATGTCGGATACGAGGAGGGCGGCTTGCTCGTCAACCAGATACGCCAGAAACCATATTCGGTCGTGCTGTTCGACGAAATAGAAAAAGCACACCGTTCGGTTTTCGACCTCTTCCTGCAGATACTCGACGAAGGCAAACTGCACGACCGCCTGGGACGTACCGGCTTCTTCTCCAATGCCTTGATACTGTTCACCTCCAACATCGGCAGCCAGCATATTGTCGAATCGTTCGGAAAAGACATCATACCCAAGAACAACGAACTGATGGATATCATGCAGGGACATTTCCGCCCCGAATTTCTGGGACGTCTGACCGAGATTGTTCCGTTCTCGCCCATCACCGAAAAGATCGTGACGATGATATTCGAAATTCACCTGAAGAGCCTGCTCAAATCGTTGGAAGAACAGAACATCACGCTGACTATCGAGGACGACGCCAAACATTCGATCGCCATGTCGGGCTTCAACGCCCAATTCGGTGCGCGCCCGATTATCGGCACCATCCGCAAAGAACTACGCCGCCCGTTATCGAAAATGATTATCTCAGGACAGATAAAAGGTGGCGACGACGTAGTATTAACATTAAAAGACGAAAATTTAGAATGGAAATTTTAACTGTAGGGGCAACCCTTGCGGTTGCCCAATTACATATTAATATATATAATATATGTATACGATTTTCGACAAATTTCTTTCGCTATTCAGAAAAAAACCTNTAGAGGAAGAACCAAATATTTTACTAACTAAAAAAAAACCTGAAAAGGCAGAANCAAATATTGTATTAAATAAAAAAAAACCTGAAAAGGCAGAANCAAATACTATATTAACTAAAAAAAAACCAAACAAGGTAGAACCAAATATTTTATTAACAAAAACAAAACGCACTATGAGTTTAAGAGAGAATTTTATTTCAGATGCGCCCGATGAAGAAACCGGGGGGAAAGTGAACGCGATTTCACAAAACAAGACCCTTTATATCGGGCAATTTACGGATGCAGTCAATGAACCGGAATTGTTTCAGGAAGCACAAACCATTCAGGATGTATTTCAGAAATTCAAACCGGAGGTAAATGTTGAATTTCAGACAGAAAGCGGCGATTTCGTCGAAGAAACCATGTCGTTCAACGAGATGAAAGATTTTGAAGTCAACAATGGCAGTGGACAACTGGTACAAAACAGCTCGTTCCTGTTGTCGGTCAAGAACAACATCGACGCCAACGCCAAGATGCGGAAAAATATCGAACAGAACAAACGCCTGCGCGATATCATCGGCAATACAGAGTCTAAGGAAGAATTGCGCAATGTGTTGCAAAATTTGTTGGATGAGTTAGAAGGAGGAAAATAATTGATAATTGACAATTGATAATTGACAATTAATCATGAATTATTAATCATTAAATATTAAAATAATATGGCAGAAGCAAAAATGCAAGAACAGGTAGCAGCACAGGCTGTATCTGAAATAAAAGTAGAGAAACAGGCGGCACGCCGCGTCGAAGATTCGTTAGCGAAATTAGGCGGCTTCAACACGATTAAAGGTTTCCTTCCCGATGCTGAGAACATGGATTTTAAAAACAAAGCCCAACGCAGTATTTTCCTTAACGAACAACGTTTTGGCGACAAACGCAAAAAATTGGCCTCCGACCTGAAAAAATGGTTGGACCTGTTGGCCGAAGATAAAAAGACGCCGATGGAATTTGCCGAATCATGCTCGCAGAAAGAGAAGAAATACAAGGAGTTGTTTATGGACAACCTGAGCGTAGCGACCGAAACAATCAAGAAATTAGAAACGGAATACCGCACACTCGATATGTTTTTCAAAAATACCGGCAGCGACAAACTCCGTAACCTTCGCTTAATCAATGTCAACAAAATGGAATTGGCCGACTCCAATTCGGAATTTATCCAGGAGATCAACGAGTTGCTCAAAAATTCGTACGACCGTCTGAGCCTGAAAGACAGCTACAGTCTGATGGTTATGCCGGGCTATATCTTCGAAGACAATACCGTGCTCAGGCTGTGGGCGCAGATGGCACACAAATACAAAGTGATGCTCGTCACCGACCATGCCGACGAAATGACGTACGACAATATGGTGGATAATACCGAACGCTATCGCGACAGCGACGTCTTCCTGCAAAACATCATCCTGACCTCCAACTGGGTACTGGGACGTAAAAAAGAAGACATGGCACGTGAAGAGGACAACCTCTATGTACCCCCATCGGGCGCATTGGCCGGAAAAATGTACGACGACTCGCGTAACATCGCCGACCCGTCGGCCGGAAAGAAACACGGTACGTTGAACGAAGTCAAAGGCGTACGCCTCGATTTGCTCAAATCCGAAATCGCCGGTCTGATGGACAAACAAGTCATCCCGATTGTCTTCTCCGAAGGCCGTGTGATGGCATTCAACGATACGACCCTGTTCAACGGCGATAACAAAGCGATGCAATCCTATACCATCGTCCGNGTNTTCGACTGGATCAAAAAGGTATTGATGAACTTCCTCAACGACGAAGCGCTTCAAAACTGGGATACCGTCAAGTCGCCCAAAATACTGAAAGAAAAGATTCAGGACTTCCTCAACCAGCACAAAGGCTACGGCAAACTGTTTCAGGATTACAAACTGGGCAACCCGTCGCAAGACCCGGAAACCAAAAACATTACGGTGGATATGGAAGTAACTCCTTATTTCTCAGCTAAAAACTTTATCGTCAAATTGGCCGCTACGAAAAATAAATCGGCCGGTTTCGACAAAGATTGTGAAGTATCATAGATCAATTTGTAGGGGCGAACCTGCGTGTTCGCCCCACACAGACAACAGTATTATATCCTATTTTATAAAAAAACAATAAAAAACCTATTTTTTAAAAATTATTTTATTTATTTATTATTAAAACATTTTAGTTATGGCAAAAACACCTGTAACATTATTGGTTGATGGCTTCAAACCCAGAGAGGTAGCCATGGTAGAGTATGCATTTACGCAATCTACCGACAAGGAAGGTCAAACGACCGGTATTCCCCGCGGCGGGAAAATCACTATCAAAGTGAAAGCAATGAACGACGGTACCAATGAATTGCTCAATTGGATGTGCGACAAATCGTTNGCAAAAGACGGAAAACTCGAATTTATGAACTCGTCAGATGCATCGAAAAAAATGAAAGACGTCGAATTTAAAGGCGCTTACTGCATTGATTTCATCGAAAATTGGGTAGACACGACGAAAGCCGAAGATCTCGCCCATTGGGAACTCATCACGATCTCGTGTAAGGAAATTACCAATCAGTCAGTCACTTANACCAACGATTGGTTATAATGATCAGCTGATTGATTAAGTAGAAAAATTATTCATTATCTAAAAAATTACAATTATGGCAAAAACTCCGGTAACACTTAAAGTGGATGGCTTTAAAGACAG
>JGI24704J35079_10001191_pt1 | contig 11294 bp, 11 predicted proteins | sample TergutNt197P3_FD_35079 | JGI IMG/M metagenome (IMG submission 35079)
CATCCCCTCGTTTTTTTTGATTTACGACTTATGATTATATACGGGCAATATGAACTGAATTTAAATTTTTTGAATCACGGAAAAATTGTTTTCACGCACCGATGCCAAATCAATATATTTCGGAAGAAATAAAATCATTGTATCACAAAAACACAAAATATTTTTCAAAACAAGACACAAAGTTGCCGTTTTTATGTGGTATAATGGAATACAATATTCCTCAACGAATTTGGAGGACAGGAGGTGACAGCAAATGAGAACAGTATTTATGGCATATCTGGAGGGCAGCATCGAAGCCGTCGATTTTTACTGCGCCGCGTTCAACGCGGAGAAAGCCTGTTTCAAAGCCGCCGATGACGACGATTTTTACGCGCACGCGGAAATAACCATAAACGGGCAGATGGTTATGGCGATATGCGATACAAAGTATTGCGAAAGGTACAATAGGGTATTCAAAAAAGGCGATAACATGGAGTTTTGGATGACCTTTGACAATGAACAGTCATTGAACGCGGCTTATGATGTGTTGAAAGAAAACGCGCAAATCCATACGCCGCTGGCTCCCTGCGAATGGAGCAAGTCGATGGCGCAACTGACCGATAAATACGGTATCAGTTGGCTTTTGAATATTTGGTAAATACGGAGGGCTACATATGAACTCGAACATTTTCGCAAAGGCGAACCAAATCATAAAGACCTGCGACGCGGCGTATCTCGGCGTTATTGACGAGGACGGTTGCCCGCACGTTTCCACGGTGTCCACCATCAAGCCGGAGGACATCTTCACGGCGTATTTCGCTACGGGAATGGGCGCGAATAAGACGAAACGCCTGCTCCGGGATAAACGAGCAAGCGTCTGTTACCGCGCGGACGGCAATAATATCTCTCTTGCCGGTGAAGCGGAAATCCTCACCGATCAGGAAACCAAGAGCCGGTGCTGGCTGGANTGGTTCATCAACCACTTCCCCGGNGGCGAAACCGACTAACATAGTTTGTCAAGGGGTGAAGTTGCTTTTTTATAACTTTTTATACAAAATTTTTTTTACCTTATTCAGATGAAAATATAATAGCAATTTCGTTATACTGCAATGTCAGAAAATAGCCATTTAAAATTGGCGTAGAACCGAGGTTCTTGAACGCCGATTTGGGGTAAGACATATATTATGTCAAAACCGTCAAATTACGGACTGGAAAAGAAAAAATGTGCTTTTTCACATCGTAAAACTTTACAAATTTATAATTGAAATTTTGTTTAAAATATGATATTCTATATGGCAATTAGTTTTATTTTCTGCGTTACATGGGTTAATGTGGGATATATTGCAAAATTTATATTTTTGACAGAAAGGAATAAACAAAATAAATTATTATTTTATATTTATTGTAATTGTGCCATTAATTATATATTCAATCGTTTCGCACATACGTAAAAACAAGAACTTAGAATGCACCGTGCGGGAATCTTTTGGAAAACCGCCCCAAAAGCAGGAATATAGTTTGGAAAGCATAAAAACATATCATGTTTATACAACGGCAAATGCCGATACTGAAAAATATATAGACGGAATAACATGGAACGACCTTGAAATGGATAAAATCTTCAAACGTATCAACGTATGTAATACGTCAATCGGCGAAGAATATTTATATAACTGCTTACATGAACCACAATTCGACCAGTCACATCTTTTAAATAGAGAAGCGTTTATCTCGCGTATGAATGAGCAACCGGAAGAACGGTTTAAAATTCAAATGTGTCTTGTAAGATTGGGAAAAATAAATTTTAACGGAATACCGGATTTTATTTTTAAATCTGGCGAAAAGCCGCTACGATTCCCTGTTATATATATTATATTATCAATAATTCCGTTTTTATTAATAGGTGCATTTATTATAAATTTGTATGCCGGAATAGCATGTTTCCTTATTTCATTTACGTTAAATATTGCGATATATTTTTTAACAAAACGTAAAATAGACATATCGTTTTCGGCAATTCAATACTTCTTATCTATGATTAATTGTTGTAATAAATTGTTAAAAATCGAAAATTTAAAATCAGAACTTTTTTGGGAACAGTTAAATAACTCTTATATAACTTTTAAATCGTTAAAAGGAATAGATTTACAAATTATGCAAAACCGTTCTGACGATTTCGGAATACTCAGTCAATATTGGAGAATATTGCGTTTAACCGATGTGAAAAATTACAATAAAGTAACCATACGCATTAATAAAAACAAAGAACAGTTTCATAATTTGTATAAAAAATTAGCTGAAATTGATTTAGCGATATGCGTATCTTCATTCAGGGAAAGTCTGCCGTTTTATTCGACACCCATATTTCATAACGAAAACCGTATTGATTTTGAAGAAATATATCACCCACTACTTTCAACCCCTGTGTCGAACAGCGGAATAATAAAAAATAACAGTATCATAACAGGTTCAAATGCGTCGGGCAAATCAACTTTTATAAAAACGCTTGCAGTAAACGGAATTTTAGCGCAGACTATTTTTACTTGCACAGCGCAAGCATTTTCATCAAGATTTTCTCTTGTAATGACTTCAATGGCTCTTAGAGATGATATATCAGAGGGAGAAAGCTATTTTATAACAGAAATAAAATCTTTGAAAAGAATACTTGACAAGATAAAAAAAGTTTATTGCGTCTGTTTTATTGACGAGATTTTACGAGGGACAAATACAATCGAACGCATAGCCGCATCTGCTTCGATATTAAATTATCTGAACGAAAAAGATTGTTTGTGCGTGGCGGCATCGCATGATATTGAACTTGCTAAAATGCTTGAAGAAATCGTTGACAATTATCATTTCAAAGAGCGGATTACAAATGACGGCATGGTTTTTGATTACAAGATTAATCAGGGCATATCAAATACAAAAAACGCAATCAAACTATTACGATACATGAATTTTCCTGACATAATAGTAGAAAATGCTGAAAATTTTGCCGATAAATAGTACATCAGATATATTTTGTGGTATTGAGCGGACAGAACTATCACTACCATCACTTCTATCACCCGGTGACACTTGTGATAGTAGTGATAGTTTGTTTTGCTCACCCTCACGCTTTCAAGGCAAGCCCGATAATCACGCTGCCTTTCGCACCGTCGCGCCGGATTTCATAACGGCGGTGAACGTCCATCGTGAAACTGCGGTTGCTCAACGCCCTGTAACCGTTGGCTCTCGCCCAGTCGGAGTAGACCGGGTAGAGTTCGTTGGTCGGCAGGCGCGAACCGTCCGTATCTTCGGTACACTCGGAGAGAAACACGCCGATAACGTCAGCTTCCTGCCGATAGTCCGCGATAGCCTGTACCACACGTTCCGGCGGCTCGAATCCCGTTTCGAGTATCATACGGTAGCCCTCGACAATCCATTTGAAAATCGCGCTCTTGTTCTCCATTCGCCGGAATAATTGTTTCAGTCCTTTGTCCTGTTCATGTTCCTCGAAGTGTCGGTCGAACGGAATTATTTTCGCTCTGCCGCTCGTGAACACGGTATCGTCGGACACACGGGGGAGATGATTTGTGTTGATAAACGGTTTGCCGTCCATGCGGAACTCGAACGGGTTCTCGTGCAGGAATCGTCCCGTGTAGGTATCGCCGCCCGTGAGTTGCTTTATCAATGCGGAATTTAACTCCATACCCTTTTCAGGTTCGGGTATATTAATCAACCTCGCGCCTTTCAGCCGTGCAATGTCGGGACTTGGTGACGCGCCGTCTGATGAACGCCGTGCGAACGTCTGCGGCTGAGCTGTGCAGGCGTAGTCGCCCAGAATATTCGCGATGGTTTCGGTTAGAGTGGTCTTGCCGTTGCGGGTCTTACTACCGTACAGGATAAAGAAACATTCAAATTCCGTCAGCCCGGTGAGCGCATAGCCGAGAGCCTTTTGCAGATACGCCACCAATGCCGTATCGTCGCACATGACCTCGCTGATATACCGTTTCCACCGTTCGCAATGCGTTGTATCATCGTATGTGACTTTTGCCATTTTAGTAATCAAGTCGGCGGAATCATGCGGCTGTAACGCGAAGTTTTTAAGGTTGAACGTACCGTTTTGAACATTCAATAATAACTTATCTTTGTCGAAATCCGACAGCGACATGGGTGCGATACTCCTTGCGTCGTTTAAGATACCGTCGCGGTTGCGGCGGTTGGTGAGTTTGCCCGCCCATTCGAGAAAATCCTCGTCGTATGGTTGAGCAGAGGCGGCGTATTCGCAGAACGCTTGCGTGAAATCTTTTAATAATTCCATCGCTTTAAAGTTGCCGTTCGTCTTAATCCAACGCCGCCCGTCATACGCGAACCATGTTTTGGCTTCGCTGACATAGCGTATAATATCGCTGTGCAAGTCGTAGAACAAACGGGCAATGCCTATATCATTTTGCAAATACAGCGAAGTCTGACCGAAGCCCGCCGCTCTGATTTTTTCAATGTAATCCATATAATTTTTTTCGCCTCCTATATTTCATGCGGTTTATTTTTTGTTTGAACAGGGTCCACGCGCAACTGCTCCCTGATAAAATTAAGTAACCTTGACGGGAACCGCCGTATTGCCTGAATGAAATCTTTAACCTCATCCCACAACCGTGTGTAATTTGTTTTCCATTTGTCGCGGTCTTGTTTTAGGTTGACAATCTGTTTGTTCAAGTCGGTTATCTTCGCGTCTAAAACCTCGCACCGTTTCGCCATCTCCGATACTTTTTTCCAGTCGGCGTTGGCGACGACAACATTATTCCCGGACTTACCCGGCTTCGCCATTTTGTCAATCTCATCATGCGTAGCCGAAATATCTTTGCGGACTTTCACAGCCGTTACGAGGTTATTCAATTCTGTTTGCTGTGTTTCTTTTTGCTCGGAAAGATTTATTATCTCTTTTCTGTCCTGTTGGATTTTATAGTCAAGCACATCTAAATGTTCGGCGGTCGAACCTCTCTCACCGCGCTCAAATCCCTCGAACCTTGCCGACTTCATGTGTTCAAAAAATCTGTCTTGCAGAAGCGAATAACTGTTGACCCACTTGCCCGATTCGTCTTTGAACCGCGGCCATTTTTTCGAGTGCGAAATTTGTGTAATGACTTCTTTGACTTTGCCAACGAGGGCAGGGTCTTTACATTTTTTCGTCCATAATATTTGCTTTTCGACGACGGGTACATAAACGACGTGCAAATGATAATGATAAACGTCGCGCCCAAGTTTATCGGAGAGAGCGGAGTTGCGTTCGTCGGCGTGCATGACTGCGGACAAAATATATTGCTCCCCGCCGACTTCTTTGATTGCTAATCGGTATGCTTCCTCATAGAATTTTTTTGCATAATCATAGCCGCCGTTCTCATCGAAATAATTTGTGTTTACGTCGAATATCAACTCGTCGAAAACTTTCGCGTCGGCTCTCAAACCTCGCTTGACAATCACGCCGTCGTCAATCATACGGTTGAATGTTTTCTGATACGTTTCCGGTTCGCCGTCCGGGGAAAAGTTTTTTTTGTAATGTATATTAAAATCTTTTCGCTCCGGCACGATGTCGGCGTTGTAGTAATTTTCGTTGTCCCGTTCGTTATGGCGTTCCCGGACTTCGATTGAACTTGCAGTGTATGCCGCGTTACGGACTACTGTAAAATTTGTTTTTTTCATCTTGATTTTCCTTTCTGAATAAGGTATAATATTTGTACATTGACTGCATATTAATGCCCGACGCTGACCGTTTACAGGCACTTTTACAAAGTACCTGACCCACTCTGACACTTTCCGGCTACGCCGGCAAAGATGTCTCGTGGGCTCTGCGAGGCGGATTGCGCCGCCTGCGGGCGTCGCCGTGAGCGTCGGCAAAATCTCACCGCACGGCGTTTCGTTTTTTGCCTTGCTCACGCAAAAACGGAGCATATCGCCTTGCGGCTCTACACTCCGTTTTTGTTGCGTCTGCCAACGCGGAAACTACGCTTCGGCGGCACGTTTCATACGCATACGCTCACGATTGTACTTGCGACGCTTTTCTAACTTTTCTTCGGCTATGCGTTCGGCTTCGACTTCCTCCGCCGTCCGGGTGTCGGGCGCGTCAAAGTTCCCGATGTATTTCAAATATACGTCAACCTGCTGGAAGCGCGTACCCTTGCGCCGTTGGGTTTCCGTTTGTTCCGACCACTCAGCTTCATGGACAATCACCTTGTCGATAAACTCGTTTATTATCGGCGCGGTCAGTTCCTCAAACCGTGTATAACGCCGCACCAGCGAAACAAATTTATCGGCTCTCTCGTTGTCCTCGTTGAAAGCGTCTATCTCCGTTTGCAGAATTATATTTTCGTCTCTCAACATGGATTGCTCCTGCTCGAAGTCGGCGGACATTTGTGTAAAGCGTTCTTCCGTGATAACGCCTTTCACTTTATCCTCGTAAAGACTGGTGAACAATTTATCCAGTTCCGTAATACGCCGTTCGTTTTTGATGATTTTCTTCGTGTGCGTTTTGAGCGTTTCCCCTTGAATAAAGTATGAATTTTCACGCACGGTTTTGATAAATTCGTCCTCGTTCTGCTGAACATAGCTTGCCGTTTTTCGTAGCGCGTCAAGCAGGATTTCACGCAGGGGCTTTATGGCTATGGAGTGTGTCCGGCAAGGTTGCATAAATTTCTTTTGCCCGAAACTGTACGTCGAACATTCGTAACGGTCGTTGCTTGGCTTGTGTGGATTTTTGCCTGCGGTGTAATACATCTTCGCCCCACAGTCGGCGCAGAATACTAATCCCGTCAGCGGATTGACCTCGCCGTTTTTCGTCTGCCGCCGTTTTGTTTTCGTCAGTTTCTGCGCCAATTCCCATTCCTCTTTTGTGACGATAGGCTCGTGCACGTTTTCAAAGATAAGCCAATCTTTTTTGTCGTGGAATGTTTGCTTTTTAGACTTAAAAGATTTTTTGGACGAGCGGAAGTTGACAACGTGACCGAGATATTCCTCCTTGCTCAATATCCGGCTGATTGTTCTCTCGCTCCACGCATACGGGTTCGTCGCCTCCAGCCCCACGCTGTAATTGACATAGCCGTTTTTCGTGAGATAGCACGACGGGATTTCGATTTTGTCATCGTGTAAGATACGGCAAATCTGCAACGGCGATTTTCCGGCTATGATAAGTTTGAAAATACGCCGGATGATATTTGCCGCGTATTCGTCCACGACCCATTTTGTTTTGTCCGACGAATCTTTTTTGTAGCCGTAGGGCGGCTTGCCCGATATGGGTATGCCTTTTTTCCCTTTGGCTTGGAAAGCGGATTTCACTTTGCGCGAGCAGTCCTGCGCGTACCACTCCGCCATAATGTCGCGGAACGGTGTAAAATCATCTGTGCCTTTTGCGCTGTCAAGCCCGTCGTTCACGGCGATCAGACGAACATTTTTTTCAAAGCACGTTTCACGGAACAGCCCCACCCGCAAATGGTCACGACCTATGCGGCTCGAATCCTTGACAAGCAGGTTTGCCACTTCCCCCGCTTCTATTTTTGCCATCAACTCCTGCCAGCCGGGACGGTTCCAGTTCGTCCCGCTGTACCCGTCGTCGCTCACATGGATATACGGCGTTAAACCGTTGCGCTCCGCATATTCTTCAAGCAGGGCGCGTTGGTTTAGTATTGAGTTTGATTCTGTGTCCCTGTCGTCTTCGACAGAGAGCCTCTCATAAAGGATTGTTGTTTTTGCGTTGCTCATTTCTGCCTCTTTTCCGCAGTCCTGAACATTTACGGCACATAAAGCGTCAGGCATTTTTCTTCGCCTCGCTTTCTATCAGCCGGAGGAGTTTGTCCTCCATAGTTTCTTTTGTGTCGGGTTTGAAATATACCTCGACTTTGTAAACGGTTGAGCCGATTCGTTTCGTGAATCGGTTTGTAGGTGTAATTCGTTCGATGTTTGCTGTTGAGTTATTTTTTTGCATGATTCGGCTCCTCCTTTCAAGGAATATTTCCGCAAGGATTAGCCCCACATAAATACCNGGACTCTCTTTCAAGCCAACATATTTATTCCGACGGGCGCGTTGCGCCTTACCCGGACGGCGCGGAGTTGTCTCCGCGACGGAGTATCATTATCAGCTTCGGCGTTGTTTTCTGCCCGTGTCCGTGCCGTCTGCAACGGCAGGCGGGGGACAAGGGACGCTCGCCCTCTGTGGGGGTCTTGGCGTGACGCTTCCGCGAATGTTTGCGGTTTTCGGAAAAGTTTTTATACTTCCCCTCATCTATTTAGGCATTTGAAATTCAATTTGACAACCATTTTTGTGAAAATTTTTTCAAGATTTTTTTCAAATGGTGTAAAACTAAATTCTCCTCCTATCTATTTAGGCATTTGAAATCAAAAATTATAGTATATTTTCGTAAAAATTTACAAATTATTTTTAATGGCGAAAAAAATATATTCCTCTCCTACTTAATTTAGGCATCATACAAAAAAATTATCGGGTCTTTTCGTAAAATTGTTCAAAATTTTTTTATGACCGCCGGAACGGTGTTTGTCAAAGTGCATTGCGTAGTGGATTTTGTTTCGTCCATTCGTGCCGCAAATGGCTGAACTGCTGCTTATTTTGGGCAAAGTACACTTCGCCCCTTTTAAGTATATACGAACCCGAATTACTGTATTATAAAGTTTACCGCGAAACGCGCGTCGCTTTGGATCGACAATGAGGGCGCGGAATTTATGATCGACGACTTGATCACCATCCAATCGCGTTGCGGATTGCTGTGCAAATGGTGTACATATAAGGAATCACACGCCTGCGGCGGCTGCGTTGAAACAAACGGGCATCCCTTCCACGGCGAATGTCCTGTTGCGAAATGTTGTCAGGAAAAAGGATATACCCATTGCGGCGAGTGCGGTAATCTGCCGGGGGAATGTACCGACCCGGATTGTAAAAAGATAGATACGAACGGATTTTATGAATGTGGAGGTTGTCAAAATACTTCATGCGACAAATTATACCCGTATTCCTACAAAGACCCCGACCACGGCGACAATCCTCCGGGCGCGCGGGTTGAGGTTTGTCGGGTGTGGGCGAGGAAATGTGGATCATAACATAATCCAGTATCGTTCTTCAACATTGCCTGTTTTTTCGCTGATATATTCATTTAATCGGAGGAATCACCATGTCGATAGATCCATTTCTTCAAGAACACAAATACATAGACTTTTCGTCGCCGAACATCCAAGCGAAAGCGGCGGAGCTTTTCGACGGCTTGCGTGAAGATGTACAAAAAGCCAAGACCGCGTATGAATTTGTGCGCGATAAAATACCGCATACTTTCGATATAAAATCCGATATTATAACAGCCAAAGCGTCTGACGTGTTGAAGCATAAAACCGGCATTTGCCACGCGAAAGCAAATCTGCTGGCGGCGTTATTACGTTCGCAAAGTATCCCCACAGGCTTTTGTTTTCAACGCCTTACGTTGGCTGACGACGATTCGATAGGATACGCGGTACATTGTTACAATGCGATATATCTCAACGGGCGTTGGATCAAGGTGGATGCGCGGGGCAACAAGCCGGGTGTAAACGCGCAGTTTTCGCTTGATGAACCTATGCTGGCGTTCCCATGCCGCCCGGAATATAGCGAATATTTCTGGCCGGGCATATACGCTACGCCGCACGAAGCGACCATGCGGATGTTGGAACAGGTAAAGAGCTTGCAAAATGTACTTGATACCATTCCCGACATGATTACGGAAATACCGGATATAACGGAGGAAACCCTATGAGCAGGGCAGTTTTTATTTCAAACGATATTTTCAGCTTGGTCGAATATAACCCTTGTGACGACCGCGCCTTGTATGAAAGCTGGCTCGATCCTGATGTTCAGCAAGGTTTTAATGGCGTTTATGTCACGTCGTTCGATGATTTTGTCGAACGGAATATAATTGATAAGCCTACACGATTTACCGCTATGATACGTCTTGACAGAACAGGTGAAATCATCGGGATTGTGGGCATATCACCGCCTGAAGATGAAGCCGATTTGACTATACGCATTTTTAAGCCGCATCGCAAACACGGTTATGGAACCGCAGCTTTCGCATTGGCAACAAAATATATAGTGGAAGTGTTAAATATTACTGAACTTCACGCTGGCGCTTACCCGGATAATATCGGGAGTATAAAAATGCTTGAACGGTGTGGATATGTCCCCAACCCTGTTGGTAATATACCGGAAAAGCACTACATAACGGGGGAGGACATTATTCAAATGGATTATTTATACAAGCCGATCACTATCCGCCTTGCTATGCCTTCCGACGCTCCCGATATGGCAGAAGTTATTATTCGTTCGTGGGAGGTCGCATATAAAGACATTGTTCCGGCTGAATATATCAAAGAAAGAAACTCCACGCGCATGGCGCAATACAAAATATCCGATGAAAACACAACTCAATATGTTATTCAAAAAGATGGAAAAACCGTCGGGATTATAACCGTTGCTCCGCTGAACGATGATGATTTGGGTGATAAATATTATGATTTACAAGCAATTTATCTCCACCCCGATTATTTCCGGCAAGGTATTGGCACACAGGCAATGGGGTTCGCCTATGATATAGCCCGCAGGTTAGGTAAAACGGCAATGACCGTGTGGGTGTTAGCCGAAAATATAAATGCAATCAGGTTTTACGAAAAATGCGGATTTATTGCTGACGGTAAAACTAAACCGCGAACATACGGCAAGGTTCTTGAACTTATCAGAATGAGGAGGGACTTATAAAATGAAGTTCACAAAATACGATAGCATTGAATCTTTCGGCGCAGACACGCTTGAAATCTTGTTGGAAAACGAAGTGCAAAACAATCTGCCAATCAGTTTCATACGGAATGAACGCGGTTTCGATACCTCAAATTGGCTGCTCGTCACAATCAAAGACGAAGCAGGAATTGCCGTATTAATCGCCGCCTGTACGCCGCCGTTCAATATCGTGATGTACGAAACTGGAAATAAACCAAACGATGCAGCGATAAACCTTCTATCCTGCGAACTGCATGGTATGGGCTTTACCTTTCCCGGCGTTATGGCGGAGCAAGGATTGGCGCGGCGTTTTGCGGAAGCACATATTGGGTGGAATGGATTCCATCGGCATAGTACAGGGTTACGCTTCATCGGTCGTGGCTGAACTATCGCAAGCGTTATTAAATCGTGGTAATAAGTTTTGCTGTCTGTTCGCCGACGCCGAGAACCCTATTTCATGCGGGATATACCGAAAAATTGGTTATTACGACCTCTGTGTGGTTGATGTAATCAAGTTTGATAAGGGGGAACG
>JGI24704J35079_10001195_pt1 | contig 11280 bp, 8 predicted proteins | sample TergutNt197P3_FD_35079 | JGI IMG/M metagenome (IMG submission 35079)
GGCCAGGAAGACGGCGTCGGGCTTGCGGCTCAACACCCGGTCCACGGTGTCCTGGTCCACCTGCCAGCCGGCGCTCTCCGAGGCCAGGACATACTGGTGACTTTGGCCGGCGGCCGCCAGGGCGGCCTCATATTCGGAAAAAGCCGGGCCGATGATGACCGGGCGGCTCAGGCCCAAAACCCTGGGCAGGAGGTGGAGCTGGGGGGTGGATCCGGCCCCGGCCAGAAAGTGGTCGGGGGTCAGTCCGCTCTGGTCCGCGATTTTTTTCACCAGGCTTTCGGCCCGCACTTCCGGGTAGTGGAGGATCTGGTCGAATTCCTCGTCGAGGGCTTTTTTCAGGCCCCGGGGCGGGCCCAAGGGATTGATGCTGGCGGAGAAATCGATTATATCCCGCCAGGAGCGCCCCAGTTGCCGGGCCGCTTCAAAGATGCGCCCGCCGTGGCGGCGCGGATCGATTTCCGCGTTGACCGCCGCGGCCAGGGAGGCTTTCAGGGCTACACCGACCATAATTGGTTTCCTCGTTTCACCAGCCCCAGCGGCCGGTAAAAATGGCTATGACGGGCAGCACGGCGGCCAGCATCAGGAGAGCGGCCCGGATGACCAGGGCTTCGGCCGCGGCCAGGTGTTCCGGGCCCGGTTCGCCGCCTTCGGGATGGATGACCGGTTTGTCCGAAACTTGGCCGCCGTAGGTCGAGGGTCCGCCCAGCCACAACCCCAAGGCCCCGGCCATGGTCGCCTCAGAGCGTCCGGCGTTGGGGCTGGGGTGAAGGCCCCCATCGCGCCGGTAAATATCCCGGGCAGTCCGCCAGGGGTGGCCAGAGGCCCGGGCCGCGGCGATCAGGAGCCAGGCTGACAGGCGGGCGGGCAGAAAACCGGCTGCGTCGTCCAGTTTGGCCGCGAAGCGGCCCAGGTGCAGATAGCGTTCGTTCTTATAGCCGATCATGGAATCCAGGGTGTTGACCGCCTTGAAGCCCCAGGCCAGCACCGGTCCGCCCAGGGCCAGGTAGAACAGGGGAGCCACCAGGCCGTCGGAGAGGTTTTCGGCCAGGGTTTCAATGAGGGCCCGGCGGACCCCGGCTTCGGACAGCCCGGCCGTGTCCCGGCCCACCACCAGGGCCAGTCCGGCCCGGGCTTCCGGCAGGTAGCCGCTCCGGATGGCTTTTTCCACCCGCCAGGTCTGCTGATACAGGTCGCGCAGGCAGATGAGGCTGTAAACCAGGTAGAGGGCCGCCAAGGCGTGGAACAGGGGGCCGGCCCAAGCCCCGAGGTGGAGGACCAGGGCCACACCGCCCATGACCGCGGCCGTCACCCCCAGGGTCAACAGGGCGCCGGCCATAAGGAGGCCCAGGCCTTGGCCGGCCAGGGTCCTGGCCCAGGATTCTCCCCTGGCGATAAACCGGCCGATGAGACGCACCGGGTGGGGCCAGGAGGGCGGATCACCCAAAAGCCAATCAGCCAGGAAAGCCAGGAGGGTCAGGCCGGCGGAGAGTAGCAAGGTCCGGTTTCCTAGTTCCTAGTTCCAGGGAAGTGTTGAGTAATGAGAATTTTTGTTCGCTGCCAAGGAAGGCGAGTTTCGGGCGAAGCGAAGTGTATCAAGGCATACATGAGATTCGCACGGAACGAGTCTGACGCCGGCAGAGGGCAAAAAGGCCATTAATCAACACTTCCCTAGGGTTGGTAGATGTATTTCAGGCTTAACCCGGGTTTCAGGCCCTGAGGCAGGGACAAGTCCAGCCGGCCCCGCAGGAGATCCCACCAGCCCGGGCGGCCGTCCCAGGTGTTCAGCTTGGGCCGCTCGCCTGGCTTCAGAATGAGGCCGCCCATGGCCGCCGCCCGCTTGGCCGCCTCCTCAAAGCCGCCCAATTCGTCCACCAGGCCCATCCTTTTGGCCTCGGCCCCGCTGAAAATCCGGCCGTCGGCCAGGCGGCGCACTTCTTCGGGCTTGAGCTTGGGGCGGCCCGCGGCCAGGTCTTCCAGGAACTGTTCGTAAACCTCCCCCACCATGGTCTCCAATAAAAGTTCCTCTTCGGGCCGCATTTCCCGGAAAGGGGAGCCCAGGTCCTTGAAGGGCCCGCTTTTTATGGTCCGGCTTTTCAGGCCAACCTTATCCATGGCCCCGCCGATTTCCACGGTCTGGAGAATGACCCCGATGGAGCCGGTAACCGTGCCCGGGTTGGCCATGATGAGGTCGCCGCCCGCGGCCACGTACAGGCCGCCGGAGGCGGCCACCGAACCCATGGAGACGACCACCGGCTTTTTAAGGGCTTTGACCGCCCGATAGATTTCCTGGCAGGGGGCCACGGCGCCGCCGGGGGAGTTTATGCGCAGCACCACGCCCTTGATGTTGTCTTCATTCTGGAAATGGCTCAAAGCCTCGGTGGCCCAGAGGGAACCGACGATCTCCTCTTCCAGGACCAGGACGCCCACGCTGGGTTCCGAGGCCCGGGTCGGTTTAAGGTCCACCGAGTCGGCCAGGCGGCCGAGGGTGTAAACACAGCCTCCGACCAGGCCCAGGCCCAGGAGCAGCACGGCCAGGGGCCAGTTCATGGCCCCCTGTTTTTTGGCCGTCCGTCCGGCCGCTTGCCGTCCGGCCAGGGCCTGGTTTTGATAGGCCTGCCAATCTTCCGGCGTCATGTTCCGTTTCCTCTGATATTCAACTCACACCTGCACAAAAAAAGCCGCCGGGAGGCGCCCGGCGGCTTTCCAAAACTTTTTGGTCTTCGCCGCTTCTCCCGATATGGCTGAAAGCCGGTCAGCCGTCGCTGTCCGCGGATTTGTCGGCCTGGTTCTGGGCCGCGAAGGCTTTGGAGAGCTGTTCGCCCAAAACCGAGACCGACCCGGTGTCAGTCCGGGCGCCGCCGTCGGCATAGTCCTTGTAAAGCCGGTCGTCATCGTCCTTTTTCAGGCGCTTGATGGACAGGCCGATTTTATGGTCGCCGGCGGAGATGGAAATGACTTTGGCCGTGACTTCATCGCCGAGATTATAGGCCTCGCTCATGGGTTTGCCTTTGGCCAGGCCGGATTCGGAGACGTGGATGAGTCCTTCGACCCCCTCGGCCAGTTCCACGAAAAGTCCGAAATCAGTGATGTTGGTGACCTTGCCGACCGCGGTCTCCCCCACCGGGAAGCGGGCCACGGCCACGGCCCAGGGGTCTTCTTCAAGCTGTTTGATGCCTAGTGAAAAACGCTCCTGCTCCCGGTCGATGGCCAGAATGAGAGCCCGGACCGTGTCGCCTTTTTTAAAGACCTCGGAGGGGTGCTTATAGCGGCGGGTCCAGGAGATGTCGGAGATATGCACCAGGCCGTCAATGCCCTCGTCAATGCCGATGAAGACGCCGAAATCGGTAATATTCTTGATTTTGCCTTCAATTATGTTGCCGATGGGGTAGCGCTCGGCCACGGTGTCCCAGGGGTTGGGCTCGACCTGCTTCATGCCCAGGGAAATGCGCTTGGCCCCGGTGTCCACCTTGAGAATGACGCAATCCACCAGGTCGCCGACCTTGAGGATCGAGGCGGGATTCCGCACCTTGCGGGTCCAGGACATTTCCGAAACATGGATGAGCCCTTCGATGCCCTTGTCCAGTTCCACGAAGGCCCCGTAATCGGCCAGGGAGACCACCTTGCCGGAAATCCGGTCTCCCACCTGGTATTTCTCGGCCACGGTGGTCCAGGGGTCGGCCTGGAGCTGCTTGAGGCCCAGGGAGACGCGGGATTTTTCCCGGTCGAAATCCAAGACCTTCACCTGCACCCGGTCGCCCACGGCGAACATTTCCGAGGGGTGGGTCAGGCGGCCCCAGGACATGTCGGTGACGTGGAGAAGGCCGTCCAAACCGCCGAGGTCGATGAAGGCGCCGTAATCGGTGAGATTCTTGACCACGCCCTCCACTTCCGAACCCACGGTCAGGGAAGCCAGGGTCTCTTTCTTCTGGGCCTCCCGCTCCACTTCCAGGATGACCCGCCGGCTCAGGACCACGTTGCCCCGACGTTTGTTGTATTTGAGGATCTTGAAGTCGAAAGACTGGCCGACCAGGCTTTCCAGATTCTTGATGGGCCGGGAGTCCACCTGGGAGCCGGGCAGGAAGGCGGTCACCCCGATGTCCACTGACAATCCGCCCTTGACCCGGGCGGTGACCAGACCCTTGATGGTCAGATCCTCGTTATGGATGCGGGTGATTTCCTCCCAGACCTTGATTTTGGCGGCCTTGTCCTTGGACAGGATCATTTCCCCGTCCTCGTCGTCCACCCGCACCAGAAGGGCTTCCACCTGGTCTCCCACCTTGACGGTGACGTTGCCGTCCTGATCCAGAAATTCCTGGAGCGAGATGCGCCCCTCGGACTTCCCGCCCACATCCAGCATGACGAATTCCTTGCCTATCTGCACCACCTGGCCTTTAAGGACTTCGCCTTCGGACAGGGTTTTGAAGCTTTCCTCGAACAACTGGGCCATTTCCAGGCCTTCGCCGTTCTGGCCGCCGACGCCTTCGCCGCCGGTTTCCGAAAAGGCTTCCGCCTTGTCCTGCATTTTATCGCTGTCGTGGTCGTTGAAGTTTTCCATGTTTTCCCTGGACCTGAATATAATATGCCCGGCCGGCCGAGTGGGGGGCCAAAAATCGAAACAGGCTTGCGCGGAAACCCTAAAACTCCCTTTGGTTCCGCGCCGGCGGCACTTTTTTTTGTTTTTGCGCCGAGTCTGCCCGAACTTTTACTATATATCAATATAGGGGGGGTTTTTCAAGTCTTTTTTTCGTTTTTCCAGTCGGAGCCTGGTTTTCAAGCGATAACAATATAAGATTATTTATTTTGGCATCAGTTCAAATCGTCCTGGGTGAAAAACCGGTTGCGAAAGGCCTTGAGCATGACTTTCAACACCGCGTCCACGTCAATGTTGGTGGAATCAATGGTCAGGGCGTCCTGGGGGGGCTTGAGGGGGGCGACGGTGCGGGTGCTGTCGGCCTCGTCCCGGGCCAGGATGTCGGCCAGGACGTTCTCGCGGCTGACCGCCACTCCTTTTTCCAGGAGTTCCAGGTGGCGCCGCCTGGCCCGGGTCTCGGGGCTGGCCGAGAGAAAGAACTTGAGGCCGGCCGAGGGAAAGACCACGGTGCCCATGTCGCGGCCCTCGGCCACCACCCGGCCCTGTTCGCCCAGTTCCCGCTGAAGGCCCAGGAGGGCTTCGCGGACTCCCGGCCAGGCCGAGATGATTGAGGCGGCCCTGGAAATCTCGGGGCTGCGCAGCCGGTCAGTGACGTCCGCGCTGTCCACCAGGATGACGGTCCCCTCGGGGGTGGGCTGGACCGTCAGCTTGAGCCTTAAGGCCAGGTCTTCCGCCGCGGCCTGGTCTCCGGGGTCCAGCCCCTGGTCGGCACAGGCCAGGGCCAGGGCCCGGTAGAGGGCGCCGGTGTCCAAATAGCTCCAGACCAGGCGGTGGGCCAGGGCCCGGGCCAGAGTGGACTTGCCGGCCCCGGCCGGGCCGTCGATGGTGATTATCCGTTGCGGATGGGCGGTCATGTCCGCCCGGCCCGGTCTGATAATATACGGCGGCCGAAGGCCAGGCCCGCTTCGCGGATGCCGGTCATCAAGTCCGGCTGCCGGGCCAGGTCGCCCGGTTTATCCAAGCCCCGGAAGAAGAGGGTCTCAAAGGTCTTCGGCAGACCCAGGGCGTCGAAGAAATACCTGATGGACAGGCTGACCGGAACGAAGAGGTTTTCCCCCTTCGTGGCCCCCAGGGCCAGGAGGAAGCCCCGGCCGTCGGGCTTCAGCATCTCCTTCTGGTTCAAGACGTAACGCCGGGCCCACAGGGCCTGGGAGCGGTCGATGAGGGCCTTGCCCCTGGCCGGCACGTCGTAGAAATAGAGGGAAGTTGCGACGACTATGTTTCGGGCCTCGGCCAGGAGAGGGTAGAGTTCGTCCAGGTCATCGGCGATGACGCACTGGCCGGTGTTGTCGCAGGCATTGCAGCCCCGGCAGGCTTCGACCGGGCGCTCGGCCACGGAAAATTTCAGAACTTCCAGGCCGGTCTCGGCAATCCCCTGGGTGAAGGCGGTCAGCATGACGTCGGAATTACCGCCCTGGCGGGGGCTCAGGTGCAAACTGAGAATGTCCATAAGTCGCCTCTTTTAAGTTTTATATCCTGCTGCGCAGTTCTTCCAGCATCTCGCGTCCCAGGGGGCTGTTTTTCACGGTCCAGCCCAGGGGCGAGGCGGGTTTGTCATCGCCGTGGAAATCGGAACCGGCCGTGGGAGCCAGGTCGAAGCGCCGGGCCAGCTCGAGAAAAAAAGCCGCCTGGTCCGGCCCCTGGCTGGGGTGATAGACTTCCAGCCCCACCAGTCCGCCGTCTTTCAGGCGGCCGAGCCAGGCCGGCCAGTCTTCCGGGGCCAGCCCCAGGCTCAGAGGGTGGGCCAGCACGGGCGCCCAGCCCGCGGCCCGGATCATGGCCAGGCCTTCTTCGGGCGACAGCCTGGTTTTGTTCACATAGCCGGGGCGGCCCTTGCCCAGGAGCTTGTCAAAGGCTTCGTCGCGGCTGCGGAAGAAGCCCCGTTCCACCAGGAGGGCCGCGAAGTGGGGCCTGCCCATCTGGCCGCCCTGGGCGACTTTCAAGAGGGCCTCCCAGGGCAGACGGTAGCCCATACGGCCTATTTTGTCCAGCAGCCGAAGGTTGCGCTCCACGCGGAAAGTCTTGAGGCGGTCGAGCGCGGCCGGGATCCCGGCGTCGCCGGCCACGTTGAGGCCCAGGAGGTGGAAGGTTCCCGGGTGCTCCAGGCTTATCTCCACGCCGCCGATGAGTTCAGGGCCGGAGTCGGCCCGGACGGCCAGGAATTCGAGCACGCCGTCCACCGTGTCGTGGTCGGTCAGGGCCAGGGCCGTAAGGCCGGCTTGGGTAGCCGCGGCCGCCAACCGCGCCGGGGTCAGGGCGCCGTCCGAGGCCCGGGAATGGGCGTGGAGGTCCAGAAGCCCGGTTTCGGCGTTCACTCTTCCGTACCTTTAAGGCATTCTTCGGCCAGGCCGGTGTGGACCCGGCCTTCGCGGAAGGGGGCATATTTCAGCAAACGCCGCAGAAAGGGGATGTTGGTCTTGAGCCCTTCCACGGCGAAGCCGGCCAGGGCTTCATCCAGAAGGTCCAGGGCCGGGAGCCTGGTTTCGGCCCGGGCGATGACCAGGGCGATCATGGGGTCGTAGAAAGGCGTGACCTCGGCGCCCTCCTTGAATCCCGTCTCCACCCGGAGCCCGGGGCCGGAGGGCGGCCGGAAAACTTTCAGCCGGCCCGGCGAAGGCAGGAATTTGACCGGGTCTTCGGCATAGATGCGGGCCTCGACGGCGTGGCCCCGGGGGGCTTCCGGCCGGCCGGGCAGAGCCTCGTCCAGGGGGAGGCCGGCGGCCAGGCGGATCTGGGCCGCGGCCAGGTCCAGCCCGGTCACTTCCTCCGTGACCCCGTGTTCCACCTGGAGCCGGGGGTTGACTTCCAGAAAGGCGAAGCCTGTTTCAGGGTGGTACAGGGTCTCCAGGGTGCCCAGGTGGTCGTAGCCCAGGGCGGCCATCACCCCGGCGGCCCGGTCGGCCAGGGCGCGCACTTCCTCCGGGGGCAGGGCCGGAGCCCCGGCCTCCTCCAGCACCTTCTGCCGGCGGCGCTGGACCGAGCAGTCGCGCTCGAAGAGATGGACGGCCCGGCCATGCTTGTCGGCCGCTATCTGAAATTCCACATGGCGGGGATTGACCAGGAGGCGTTCGGCGTAGAGGGCCGGTTCGGCAAAGCTGCGGGCGGCCAGCTTGGCCGCCGATTCCAGGGCCCCGGCCAGTTTCGATTCCTCCCAGACCGGGGTCATGCCTATGCCGCCGCCCCCCCCGGCGGGCTTGATCAACAGGGGCAGACCTAAAGCCGCGGCCGTCCGGACCTGTTCCTCCAGGGGGCCCTTCAAGAGGCCCGTGGAAGGGCAGACCGGGAAGCCGTGGGCGGCCATGATCTTCTTGGCCTCGGTTTTATCCCCCAGAAGCCGGAGCCACTTGGGGTCGGGGCCGATGAAGCCCAGGCCGGCCTGGACGACCTTTTCGGCAAAGGCGGGGCTTTCCGACAAAAAACCATAACCGGGATGGATGGCCTCGGCCCCGGCGGCCAGGGCCGCGGCCACTATGGCCTCCTGGTTGAGATAGCTCTGGGGCGCGGGGGCGGGGCCCAGGAGGCGGCTCTCATCAGCCTCGGCCACATAAGGCAGGTCGCGGTCGGCCTCGGAGTGGAGGACCACGCTTTTGAGCCCCATGGCTCTCAGGGTCCGCACCAGCCGGGCGGCTACGGTCCCCCGGTTGGCGATGGCGACTTTATGAAACATGGATCCCTTCACCCGGTCATTTTTTCCGGTCCCGGGCCGGGCGCCAGGTCCGGCCGGCCGGATTTTCACCTTACCGGGGCGTTATTATACCTTAGAAAAGTTCCGCCGGCCAAATCAAAAATCAATACGGCCGGCCCGGCCGTATTTTTCAAACTGAATTGGACATATTGGCTCATTTATTGCTAATAAACCGGCGTAGCCAGGGCTTCGCCCTGGACCGCGTATTTGTTATAATGGATTACCTTTAGACGGCAGGTGGACCAGATGGCTGATGACAAGCTGAATCCGGAGACGCCCGAGCCCGGACCGGGCGGGAGACTGGACCCCGGAGCCGGCGCGGAAATCTATGCGGCGACGGCCGCCGACGGCGGCATAGACTTAAGCGGCCTGGAGGCCGGGCCNGCGGCCCTGGAAGCCCCGCCGCCAACCCAAGATTTGTACCCGCCCGCCCCGGAGGCCGAACTCCCGCCGCCGGCCGAGGACCTCCCTCCGCCATTGCCGACGGCCGAGACCTCCCCCCCTCCGTCGGACGACCTTCACGAAGACGATCTGGTCGGGGCCGCCGCGGCCCAGGCCGAATTTCAGCGGGCCGCGGCCCGCGAGGCCCGGGCCATGGACACGCATCAACTGCGTCTGCCCTACCTGGCGACCGGCTTCGGCTTTATTAAAACCTTCTTCACCTGGATGTGGAAGCAGTTCAAGGCCATTCCGCCCATGGACGACCTGTTTGACCGGGTCATATTTTCCTTAGGCATGCAAAGGAAACCGGGCAGCATGCTGCGCCGGGCCGGGAACCTGGTCATGCAGGGCCGCCTGAATGAAGCTGTAAAATGGTATCGCGATATTCTGGCCTTAAGGCCCCTGACCGTGGAGGCCTACGACGGCCTGGGCCGGGCCTATTTCCGCCTGGGGCTCGTCGAGGAGTCCGACCGCGAATTCATCATTGCTGAAAACCTGGAAAGGATACTCCACAACCGCGACGACCTGGAGGCCGCCGCCGCCCTGGCCCAGGCTTTCCTCGACCGCCGGCAGGCCAAGATCGCCGTCTCCATGGTCGAGCCGATCATGATAAGCCACTTCTATTCGCCCACCAACAGCGAACTCTTGAAAACCATGGGCCGCGTCTATCTTGANCTGCGTTCCAACCGGAAACTCTATCAGGTCTATGCCGCCGGCCTGGCCCAGCACCCCGAGGATCATGAATACTATNNCCTGAAGAGCGGCGCCGAGCAAAAGCTCGGCAACAACGCCGAAGGNGAACGCCTGATGAGGTGGGGCCGCCTCTTGAAAAATCTGAAAGACGACCCCGAGGACTACAAAAGCAGGCTGACCATGGCTGAAATCTGCTTCAAGGAGCATAAGCCGGCGGAGGGCCTGGCCTTCCTCCACGAGGCGGCCGATGTGGCCCCGGGCAACGCCGCCCTCCGCAAGACCATTGGTGAAATGTGCTTCAAGGTGCGCAAGGTCGATGATGGTTTGTACTTTCTGCACCAGGCGGGCGCCATAGCCCTGGACGACGCCGGCTTTCACAAGACCTTGGGCGAAATGTGCTTCAAGGAGCATAGGCCCGATGATGGTCTGAGGTTCCTGCGCGAAGCGGCCGCCATAGCCTCGGACGACGCCGGCCTGCGCATGACCTTGGGCGAAATGTGCTTCAAGGAGCATAGGACCGAAGAGGGGTTGAAGTTCCTGTGCGAGGCGGCCACTCTGACCCCGGACAACACCGGTCTCCGCTGGCGCCTCTACAACCTCTATATGAAGCAGGGCGATATCGACGCGGCCCTCAAGTATTTCCTGGAAATAGTGGCCCTGGACCCGGACAACGACGAACTGCAATACCGCCTGGCCGACTTCTACCGCAAGCACCACCGGCGGGAGGATGCCCTGCCCATCTATAAGGTTTTGTCTGAAAAGTACCCCCGCGATCCCAAGCCTCACCTGATGTGGGGTGAATTGTTGTTTCAGATGGGCCAGATGGAGGAGGGCAAGCGCCTCAAGGAATTGGCCAAGGTACTGTCCTACGGCCAGAAATCCAACCCGGACCATCAGGAAACCGTGGCCTTCATGAAATATCTCTTCAGCCTCGGCCGGCACGCCGAAGCCTGCGAGTGGCTGGACCGGGGCCTGACCAAGTGGCCCTACCACGGCGAACTGGTGATGATCAAGGTCAAGATCCTCTACAACGAATATCAGTACAAGGAAGCGGTGACCTATCTCAAGCGCCTGATCTCCGTCAAGCATGACGTGGCCGAGCCCCATATCTGGATAGCCATGTGCTATCAGCGCCTGGGCGACAACATGGCCGCCCTGGCCGAGGCCCAGCTCAGCACCCGGCTGGCCCCCAAGAGCTACACGGCCCACAAGGTGCTGGGCGACGTCCTTAAGGAACAGAAAAAACTCAGCCAGGCCAACGCCGCCTACGAGGTGGCCGAGATGATGCGTCAGAAACAGCAATGATGCCACTTGGCAGGCCGGCCCGGTTTGCCAAATAGGCGGCTTTCGGCTATACTCTGTTTCCGCCGGTCGGCTGACCGGAAAAAAGGCCCCCGGAGTCGCCGATGCCTCCTGACCAGATCGATGTGCTGGAACTGTTCCGCAAGCGGACCCGTTCGCCCTTGCGCCCGCGGTCCAGCGACCTTATCCACGCCGTTTTTCCCGGCTTCCGCCAGAGCCCCTATTCCAGCGAAACCTTGATCCTGGGAGCGGTCGAGCAGTGGGGCCGGGATATGTGCATCATCGCCCAGCAGAAACCCAAGCCGGAAAACCTGCGCACCAGGGAAGACCTGGCCAAGCTGAACCACGGCATGNTGACCGCCGATGATCACTCCAGGATCATCAGGACCATTCAAAAGGCCGTGGAACTTAAGGCCGCNGGCCGGCCGGCTTCCATCATCACCCTCATAGACACTTACGGGGCCGACATATCCATGGAATCGGCCCGGAAGTTCCAGGCCTTTTTCAT
>JGI24704J35079_10001196_pt1 | contig 11279 bp, 6 predicted proteins | sample TergutNt197P3_FD_35079 | JGI IMG/M metagenome (IMG submission 35079)
CGATTCGATGTCAACGGCGTGGACGCCGCCCTTGCGTCCGGCGGTGTGCTCGGCGCGGCAGGCTTTTAGGGTTTCCATCAGCAGCGTCCTTGCCGGACGGCGGTAATCCCCGCCGTCCCGGAGCAGGATGGCGAGATCGCAAGGATAACCGCACAGCGACAGCCAGCGGTGCTGCCGCACCACCCGCGAGACCCGTTCCCACTGGGCATTCTCCACCGCCACGGTCAGCAGCAGGGGCAAGTCGCCGGAAATGCCCACAGACCAAAGCCCGTCTTTTCCGATTGGCGGCGCACCGCCGCAGGAAATGTCCGTGGCAGATTGTGCGGATTTTTCACTATACGCCCGCTCTCCGGGGAAAACCATGCGCGACAGCCATTCAAACGCCTCGCAGCGTTCCGACGGCGTTAAGCCAAGCGTTTGCGCCGTTTCATCCGGGATCGGCGAGCCGTCCGTCCGTTTCAGCGTACGCTTGGCCGCCGAAACGGCGTCGTTCGCCGTAGCCGCCGCCGCCATCGCAAACCGCAGCTCGATCTCCCCGCCCGGCGCGATTTCTACAGGCGCGGCGGCATAAACGCATGGATCAATCGGAGGCACCGGCGAGCCGCCGGAGCCAATGTCCGTGATAGATTGTACAGATTCTATACCATGCGCCCGCTCTCGGGGGGAATCCCCCCGCCCAACAACCTTTTCCCGCAGGGTTTCATAAACAACGCCCTTTTCATCACAAATAAACGCCAGCCAAAGCTCCTGTCTCCCNGCGCGCGGGCGTCGCCGCACCAGGCAGACGTCTTTTTCAATCCGTGTGTCAAGAAAGAGTTTGCTGAACGCCGGATGGGCAGAATANTCCTCCAGCCGCTGNAAAACCGGCTCAAANTAACAGGCGGCGATCCCCNTTGCCGTCTCCGATCCTTCGTTGCGCAGGGTTACAACGCGCAGCTCNGCGTTTTCGTTCTCCGGGACAGAAAGGCGCGTCTCGTGCCGCAGCCCTCCCGCCGTTCCCCTCCANGCGCAATGCGTCCCTGTAAAGGACGCTGAATCGGGCAGCAGATCGATTCCGTCAAAATAAAACCGCAGCCCAAGCGTCAGGGAATCCCTGCCGCATTGGGAACGGGACAGCCCGTTGTCGGCACACAGGACGGTATAGGAAGCGTTGCCCAGCAGCAGCGTTTTGGGTGCGTTGTTCTGAACGCGCTCGATTTCAACCTGATAATCCATCCCTTCGGCACGCTTTGGTTTATCGGGTATCTCGCGCCCGGCCGGACGGATGACCGCCGCGCCCACCGGAACCCGTTCCTGCAAAAGCCCCGCGAAAGCCCCCATCGACGGGTCGCGCATAAACCGCTTTTGCAAGATGTTGCCCCGCAGCGCGTTGCACACGGCGGCCAAGCTCATCCCCAAATGATGGCTCATATAGCACCGCACTTGTGTGAAAGGCGATTTCCGATCTTTTTCCGTTACATTGTTTCTGGAAGGGGTATAGTCCAACGCTTCAATCAGACCATATTGCCCCTCCGTCCCCAGCTTGTAAATCCTCCGCAGATTCCGCACCGACGCGGCGGGGTGGGTCAGCAGGGTCAAAAAGCTCGAATAAGGCGAAATGACATGGTCGGCTCCCAGCCCGCGCTTATAGGCCAGCGTTGGTACGCCGTGCGCTTTGTATTGGTAACTGAGAGAGCGGTCGAAGGCGTAAAAACAGCTTTCCGAGACCCCCCAGGGGCCTCCCCGGCGGGAAGCCTGCACCCGCTGCGCGTATACGGCGAAGTCCAGCGATTCTTTGAGCAGTGAGTTGCGGTAAGCCGGGAGGAGAATATGGGGCATGAAATATTCAAACATCGTCCCCGTCCACGACGCCATCCCCCGGTACCGCCCCAAAGCCGTCTGCGCCCGTCCAAGACGCTGCCAGTGTTTTTTATCCACTTCGCCCCGGGCTACGGCAATATAGCTGGTCTGCCGAGCCTCAGAGGCCAGCAGATCATAGACGCCTCCTTCGGTCTCAGGGCTGTCTAAATCTGCGCTGATGCGGAAGAGTTTTTTCTTTTGATCGTAGAGGGGCAGAAAGTCCATCTCGTCGGCCAACGCCTTCGCGCGCGCGGCCAAGACGGGTTCCTCCCACTCGTTCAGCCCTTGGTTCAGGGCAATCAGGCAGCCGCACAGATTGCCCGAATCGACCGAGGAGACACACCGGGGGGAAAGCGGCTCCAGCGTGCGGGTATCATACCAGTTCAGCAGATGCCCGTTCCATTTGGGCATNTCTTCCAGCGTTCGGATGATCCCTTCGATCAGCACAACGGCTTTCTCTTTGGCGCACAGCCCCAAATCAACCGCCGCCTGCNCGCAGGTGAGCGACAGCCCGATGTTGGTCGGCGAGGTGCGGTAGGCCACGCCCGCNGCGGGCTGCTCTTGAAAATTATCGGGGATGAGATAATGGTCTTCCGGCAGGAGATGGTCTTCAAAAAACTGCCACATCAACGCCGCCTGCCGCATTAAGAAGGCGCGGTCGGCGTCGCCGAGCTTTTCAACCGTCGGGCTGGTTTTGCTCACGGCAAACGCGATGAAAGGAGACGCCGCCCAGCCCGCGCCCAACACCCAGCCGACCGCCGAGCGGGAAAGCAGGGCGGTCAAGACGCCCCACGCAAGGCCGGGGAACATTTTGCGCGCGGTTTGAACAACGCCGGAGGCTATTTTTTCTGTTTCCTCCGAAGTCGTCCATTGCAGCAATTTGCGTTTTGTTATCCACATCCTCCACAGCGCAAGCAAGGTGGCGTGCGCCGAGATGACCGCGTTATACGGCAAGAAGGCCAATGTCAGCAGGGTTTGGCTCAACACCGCCGGGATCCCGGTGATGATGGCGGCATGTGTCCGATTGCTCCGTCCGGGTCTTCCCACCCGTTCGGCAAAAGTGAGAAGGAGATGCGACGCCGAGGCCGTCAAGGCCACGGCGAGAACGGTTCCAAAAACCCATCCGGGCAGCAGCGTCCCGGCCGTCAGAGCCGCCAGCGTCGCAACCGGGGTCAGGCTTCCCCGCAGAGGGTCAAAGAGTTTCCAGCGCGCCAGCGGCGTGAGGTCTTTGAAAGCCCATTTGGCCGCTTGCCAGTCGCCGCGTATCCAGCGGTGCTGGCGCAGAAACCACGCCCGCGCCGTGGACGGAAACCCATCGGTCAGCTCAACGTCTTCCATCAGACCGGCTCGCAGAAAGCCGCCTTCGAGAAGGTCGTGCGATAAAACGCGGTTTTCCGGCAGCCGCCCATCCAAGCATTTCAGATAGGCGTCTATGTCGGCAATGCCTTTGCCGTGAAAGCTGCCCTGCCCAAACAGATCGTGATAGACCTCGCCCGCCATGCCGCTGTAAGGGTCTAGCCCCCCCTGCCCGGCAAAGACCCGGGAAAAGACACTCTTCCCGGCCGCTTCCAGCTCAACCGCCATCCGCGGCGCGAGGATGCCGTGCCCGCTTACGACCACCTTCCGTTCAGGGTCGAGCACCGGGCGGTTGACCGGGTGGAGCATAGCTCCGGCCATACGCCGCGCCGACCCCGGCGTCAGGGCGGTATCGCTGTCCAGCGTGATGAGGAAACGCGTCCCGTCTAAAGCTCTTTTATCACCGGTTGCCACACGCATCCCGCCCGGTTTCCCCCGGAGGAGACGGCAGAGCTCCATTAGGGCACCGCGCTTGCGTTCCCACGCCATGAATATTTTATCGCGCACATTCCATTCGCGGTCGCGTGTAAACAGATAAAACCCGCCGCCGTACTTTTGATTGAGAGCAAAAATGGCCTGCTGCGCCGCGCTGAGGACGCGCTCGTCGGTAGAGCGGATTTTTTGCGCGCTGTCCGGCAGGTCGGCCAACAGCCCGAAGTGCAGGTTTTCTCCCGCGTCGCGGTTGGCAAGGCGGTATCCTTCCAGTTTCTTAGCAAACTCCGCGCCTTTTTGCCCCCCTGTCAGCAACACCGATACGACGCAAAGGGTTTTTCCCTCCGCCGGAATCCCGTTTGGCAGCTCCAGCCTGGGAACCGGGCGGCACGGAACCAGCCTTGTGACCAGGGCGTCTGTGATATTCTTGGCCATCGCCGCCAGCGGCAGCAAGAGAAGCAGCCCCGCCCATAACCGCTCGGTGAGGATGGCGCAAGCCGCTCCCGGCAGGATTGTCAGCAGGGTAAACGCGCAGAAATATAAAAGCCCCGGTACCCGGGACGGTTTACGGCCTAAAGGGCGTTCCCAAAGATATGTCCCCACATGCCGTTCTTTTTCGTCCTCTCCCGCCTCGCAGAGAGCCAAAATTGTCTCCGCCGTCTCCTGTTCGGTGCGCTTATCCTTCCTTGCCAGCTTTGCCAGCCGGCGGCGGTAAGCTCCCCGCGTCTCCTCGTCCATCTGCTCATACAGCGGGTCACGGCGTAAGACGGCTTCCAACACCCCGGCGTTTTGCAGCGTTTCGGTCAAGTCTGCCGAGGATAGGAACCGCAAGGATGTGATCAAGCCGCCGATCATTTCGGCATTGCGCTTGTGGGCTCCTTCCGCCGCCTCGGCAAACTCCTCGGTTCCCCGGTCGGGGATGCGTCCGGCCTGCCGCAGGGCAAAGGCGCGCGCTTCGGCTGTAAACGGGCTGTCGCCCGATGTTTTCTGATAGGCGTCTAAAATCCCGCCGATGTCCCGGCAGCATTGGGCGACGCGCGAAATGACCGCCGCACGCAGCATGGCGGTGAAAAGCCAAAGCTCCCGCTCGGACAGCGGCCGTCCGGCTTGTTTTTCTTTGAGAAAGCGGGATACCCCAGCTTCTGTGATCTCCCCGCTCCCCTCCACAAGGGTTTGCGCCAGACTATACACAAACGGGCGGCCGCCCGCGGCGGACGGAAGGCCGCGCGCGCCTTTTAACACCGCGCGGGCTTCTTCCCCTTCGCGGCGGCAGAGGTAACGGTTATCCAGCAGCCATTCGATCTCCTGCGGCAGCAAGCGGCTTGTCCGGTTCCACTCCGCCGCCCGTTCGGCGGTTTTTTCGATGATTTGAATGTTTTTACGCAGGAGCCTTGCTGTTGGTTTTCCCGATGTTAACATTTTCCCTCCGGCTAATCCGTGTCAAGCGCATACGACGCAAATGAATTGCGTCTTTTGCGCTCTTCGTCCATTTTTGGATAGTATACCCGAGGGATGGGCTGTTCATGCTACATAGAGGGGTATTTCTCTGTTGTGTCAATCATCATTGAAGAGATCTGAATGTGTCCCCGTGCCGGAGGCGGAAAGGATGAGCCTATCCTCAAATATCTGATAGATCAGCACTGAAAAGGAAGCCGAGCAAATCCGCAAGAGTGTTTTCAGTATCATATAGCAGGAACAGCGCGAACAGCAACCGCGCAGAACGCAGGGTATTGAGCATTAAAACGCCGCCCGAACATCGGGTCAACTTGACCCGATGTGGGCGACACTGTTGTGCGTATCTAATGCTTATTTCTACGAAGTTTTGAATATACAAATATAATCAGTAGCCCCACTATTATTGTAATACTTCCAATCGTAAAAACGGTTTTTCGCATACCCATTATACTTGCTAATAAAACAGACCATTCCGGTAAATTAGGATAATTATTCAGCATTGTAATAATGCCGATATTTTCTATCCAGTCGCATAACATAGCCAATAACGGAATTAAAAGCAAGTATCCATATCGTTTTTGACTTGCTATGTGTTTTAGTAGAAATGCTATAAGTCCGGCATAAAAGAGCATATAGGTGAAAGGGAAAGGATAATCTAACGGCATAATTCTTGTCAGATAAAATGCTCTACCCTCTGTTCCCAATGCGGTCAACATATTATGTGCTTCTTCATAAGTATATCCAAATTCAAAATCAAGGATATTTGCACCGTCTGTTATCCTTAATAATTTGGCTACACCTACTGCACTAAAATTTATTATTACATAAAAAGCCGCAAACAGTAGAGTAAATACAATTGCTTTTTTCTATGATATTTTTTGTATAATCATATTAAGAAAATTATTCAATAATCTACCCCCGCAAAATATAAATTTTCTACGTTATTAATACCAAACATTCTATCACAATAAACACGTTTATGCAACGGTCAAAATGTAAAGATTCTATATGTAGGATTACAAAGTCACCGTCTCACACGCCAACCCCTGCGCCTCTGCGACAGCTCCGCAAACCAGCTTTCCCTTATAAGTTTTCTGGTTCTTATTCTTTCACTAACTCCTCGATAAGCGCATTATATGTCTCTATAATATCCGAAAACACAAGGCTTCTATGACCGCTTCGCACAAGCCGCAGCACCTCGCCCGAATGGGATATAATATCACGCTCTATATGCCGCGGAATACGGACAGCTTCCTGTGTCAGCCGGTTTATGTATATCTCTTTAATGTATTTCTCAATCACGGGAAACATGTTTTGAATCAAGAACGCTTTTTTTACCCCCATGACCTCCCCGAAACGGATCGTGTTGCATTTAGGTCTCTTTATCCCTTTGCCCTGTTGCTTTTCGATCTTATGGTTAACTATACGCAAATATTTATCCACTTTTGAAGAAACGGGAACACACCACAGAATCAAAGGATTCTTCCTATCGGGAAAAGCATAAAAGCATGGACGGTCATGTTCCTTACCGTCAACCGTCTCTTTGTTTCTCATCAGTTTGCGGTCTTTATCATGGATAGTAAAAAAAGCATCCATTATAAAGCAAAACTTCCCCTGCTCCATAAATATCCCTCTTTCATAGTTTAAGGCTCCATCATTGGACGGAGCCTTAAAGACATTTGTGATCGGCCACTTTATTTAGACTCCGCGCGCCGATTGGCGGAGAAACATTTGTGATCGGCCATTTTATTTAGACTCTGCGCGCCGATTGGCGGAGAAACATTTGCGTACCTTACGGTACACTTATAGTATACGCCGCTAAAATAAAAAGTCAAGAGAAAATTATTGCTTTTTATAGCTCCGCCGTCTCACACGCCAGCCCTTGCGCTTCGGCGACAGCCCCGCATACCAGCTTGCCTTTGTAGGTGTTCAGCCCTTTGAACAGTGCCGGGTCTGCCTTCATCGCTTTTTCCAGTCCCAAATTGGCCAATTTCAACGCATACGGCGCGGTGGCGTTGGAGAGAGCCAATGTCGAGGTGCGCGGCACGGCTCCCGGGATGTTGGGGACGCTGTAATGCACCACACCGTGTTTGATATAATACGGGTCTTGGTGGCTGGTTGCGTGGTCGATGGTTTCGGCAATGCCGCCTTGATCGATGGCGATGTCCACGATAGCCGAGCCGGGGCGCATGGTTTTCACCATCGCCTCGGTCACCAGCACCGGGGCTTTGGCTCCGGCCACCAGCACGGCTCCGATCAGCAGATCGGCTTGCTGCACCGCATAGGCGATGTTGGCGGTATTGGACATCAGGGTTTCCACCTGACCGGCCAGCAGTTCCTCAATCCGTGCCAGCCGCTCGACCGATATATCCAGCACGGTAACGCGGGCTCCGAGCCCGGCCGCGATGCGCGCCGCCCCTGTCCCAACCGTCCCCGCGCCGATCACGACGACATGACCCGGTGCCACGCCCGGCACGCCGCCGAGCAGGATGCCGCTGCCGCTGTTGATCTTTTGGAGCAGCTGGGCACCGATTTGCGGCGCGATCCGACCCGCCACTTCGCTCATCGGGGCGAGAAGGGGGAGCGAGCCGTTGGAAAGCTGCACCGTCTCAAAGGCGACGCCGGAGACTTTCGCGTCCATCAGGGCTTTGGTCTGTTTCCTGTCGGGCGCGAGGTGCAGATAGGCAAAGATGATTTGGTTTTCACGCAATAACGCATATTCCGGCTCCAGCGGTTCTTTGACTTTATAAATCATGTCGGCTTTGGCGTAAACCTCGGCCGCGGTATCAACGATTTTCGCGCCCGCCGCGGCATAATCCTGATCGGAAAAGCCGCTTCCCGCGCCCGCGTTATGCTCAACCAACACGGTATGCCCGGCTTTTGTCAACAGTTCAACGGTGACCGGGATGCCGCCCACACGGTTTTCCTGTGCTTTGATCTCCTTTGGGATTCCGATGATCATAACATCCTCCCCTTTCTATTGTTGCAGTATAACATAAAAAGGAAGCCCCGCGCAACNGCGCGGGGCAATTTTTTTATCTGCTTACTGGCGGTTGGTNATCGAGAAAATCTTGAATCTGCCTTCTTCTAATATGAATGTGTATACTAAGAGGTTCGNGTTTTCCCCGGCTTCAGCATCGAGGATGTATTCATCCCCTTCCACTTGNCCGATGTGTGTCTCCCATCCGTTGCTATACAGATTCTCTAAATCCCGGTTCAGGATGCTGAAAACCAACACAATCTTGCCGTCTTCCTCATCATTCTCCATCCGGCGCAAGAAGACCGGGATATACGATTCTGTTATACCAAGTGCCTGATAAGGCACCAGCTTCCCGTCCGCGACCGCTTCTTCCCGGTATGCCGGGAGGATGTTTTCCGCGTTTGCGGAAAAATACGTGTTGTAATAATCATCTACAATNTTTGATTCGATGAAATACCCATACTCATAGTTTTCCCGATAGGCTTCCGCTTCCTCATCGCTCAGGCGCATATCCAGCAATCTTGGCACAAACCGAGAAAAAAGCAATGAATAGATATTGATTCGGACGGTACCGTCTTCTCTGAGAAGCCCTTCAAATGACGTCGAGGCAAAACCCTGAACCATGCGAACCAGCTCTTCGACCGTATCCGTCATTTCTACCCCGGGGAAAACCGGACAGTCCGCGCTGACGCGATACTCGTCATCATTGGAAATCAAATCCGTCGGCAGCGGGCCGTTCTCTTGGCTGATTTTGAAGTAATAATTCATTCCGGTATACGCATCCGCGCTTCCCCAGGTGATCATCACGAGAAGGAGATACTCACCCCGCCCCGGAGGCTCCATAAACGCCTTTTGGCCGGAATACACCCAGTTGAGCCTAGGGTCGTAAAGGTTATAGGTCAGTTGATAAGGCTCTCCGTCTATTATGACATCAAAGTCGCCTTCAAAGGGGATGACGGTCAAATCCTCCTCAAACACTTCCGATGCCGACGGTGCGATCATGTCTCTAAACACCTGCCCGTCGTATCCGTTTATTACGTATTCAAGCGGTTGGTATGTCTCCCCGCCCGATACGACTGTCACGGAACCGATCTCATACGGCTCGGGGGAAACCGGGGGCACGGATACTTCCGGCGTATGGCTAACGTCCGCAATCGGCGGCGCGTCGTTGCCGCTCCAAAAGCTGTATCCCAAAAAAAGCATCACGGCGATCATGCTCACCGCAGCCAGCGTCCCAACAACGCGCGGCCACATGCGCTCCCTTCCCGAGCCGTTCCTTAGCCGGGTGAGCGTTTTGCTTTGCAGCTCCGCGCTTGCGGACAAACCGTCGTAATAGTCTTTATACCCTTTCATAAAGCCCTTCTCCTTTCAACGCCGATTTCAGCAGTTTTCGCGCGCGAGCCAGCTGATTGCCCACCGTCGATTCCTTCTGCCCGGTGATGTCCGCCGCCTCTTTGATCGAATAGCCCTCGTAATAGTAAAGATGGATGACGATCCTGTACTTTTTGGGCAGCGACAGAACTGTTTCGACTAGGCCGCTCTGTTCTTCCGACCGCGCCGGATGGCTTTCCAGCAGCGGAACGGTATTTCTCCGCCAAAATGAGCGGAGGCGGCTTTTGCAGAGGTTAATTGTCACCCGGATGAGCCAGGCCGCTTCATGATCTTCCGATTCAAACCGGGGCTGTTTTTCAAACAGCTTTATGAAGACGTCTTGAAAAACGTCCTCAGCCTCGGTTACGCTGCCCATGATGGCGACGGCGGTGCGGAATACGCTGTCTTTGTGTTTTCGGATCATCTCTTCCAAAAAACCCACTCCCTTCACCCTATATACGCATGAGCGGCGCGATATTTCGCATGGTCTAGAAAATTATAGCAAAAAACCCCGCGCGGCGCACGGGGTCTGTGATCTTTCTTNAGCAGCTCTGTTCCTCTAAGTGCCTCGCGTATCCGGCCGGAGCTTCAAACGGGTTTCCGTATTCGCTCAGGCGGGATATGTAGGCCGCGACACGAACCCGCGGCCCCGTCACCCGGACGGTATAGCCATACGCCTCCCAGCCGGACAAGGTCACACCGCCTGTNCCGTGGGCGTTTACCGCGTCTAGGAAATCATCTTTATCTTGAAANCGTATGTATACATCGGTTTCGGCTTCCCGTTCNACGGTACAGAACACCAGCCATCCCGCTTGATTTTCAAAGGCTTCGATCACGACGCTCGCGGGGGAGATTCCNGCCTTTTCCAGCTCCCGCATGGCATACAGCTCGGCGTCCTCCTGACAGAAGGCATCGCCCGCCTCAGCCCGTTCCACGGTAAACGCCAGCCCGACCCGGTCTTGCTGCATGAAAACCAACGCCGCCACCCACTTTCGGTATTTGCCTCTATTATACCTCCAGGGGGTGGGTTTGTATAGCTGTAAAGTTTGGTAATATGCCGTATCCCCCCGGGTATTACCCAGCGAAGACGTCTCCAAGCACGATATTACAGCCGTCCAGCACATGAACAGGCGCGGTGTCGGTATCGGCGTAGGCGTTAACCACATATTCGCCGCCTTTTAACAGATGAACAGACACCGTTTTACTGTCCGGGTCGACGATCCAATATTCACGCACCCCGGCCTTTTGATATTTGTGAAATTTAACAAATTTATCGTGCCGTGAAGTTGAAGGCGAGAGGATTTCGATAATCATATCGGGCGCGCCGTTGCACACCTTGCCGTCCAGTTTGGCGGGGTCGCATACCACAACGATGTCCGGCTCGAACACCGACTCCTCTTTATCGCTCAACCGGACGCCGAACGGAGCCGGAATGACTTTACAGGGCTTGCCTTTGAGAAACTGCCACAACTGCCCGAATAATTCGCCCAAAATCTCCTGATGCGCTTGCGTGGGTTGGGACATCATAACCAGCTCTCCGTCAACAAGCTCGCAACGGATGCTCTCATCCCATGACGCCCACTCTTCATAGGTATAGGTTCTTTCCTTTTGAAGCTCTTCCATTGTCAACGCCTCCTTACAAAAAGCATATCACGGAAAAGGCGGAGTGTCAAATACCGCCCGATTTGATCTTCCCCCAGCTTCTCGGGTATTGCTCCGGCGTGAGCGTGACTTTGCGGAAGCGGCAGACGGCGTGCGTTCTGCCGTCCGACAGTTCGTAGCGATACGGTTCTTCTTGTATTCCTCCAAGCCGCTCGACGCTGGAAAAGGTCTCCGGCGTTTCTTT
>JGI24704J35079_10001198_pt1 | contig 11266 bp, 9 predicted proteins | sample TergutNt197P3_FD_35079 | JGI IMG/M metagenome (IMG submission 35079)
CCGATGATTGGCGTTATGCCCATGCCCGACTGTGTGTTGTCGAGATTTAAGTTAGTGGAAGTCAATTGTGTTACTCCGGCTGCTGCACCGTCAGCTTGAGCTGCCACTGAATTGAATGTTCCTTGCACTGTAGATACAGGCATTGCACCCAGTTGCGACTCCGGTATGCCCAAAGCAGCTGCCATTTGAGCCATTTGAGCGTCAGGCAGACCAAGATTACTGATTGGTATGCTACCCATACCACCGTCTATGGCAGGTTGCAAAGAAGAGGCAACACCTCGTGCAGTAGCTGCCGCTGTGGTAAAATAGGTTGTTAAATTACCTGCTGCCGAAATATTTACATTATTCAAATGACCGATATAACCATTACTCACAATATTGGCTCTTCCACCGATAAATGCCGAAATATTTTCACTTACCTTATAAGATACGCCTAATTGTACGCCATAGATAATCGACGAACCTTCAAATTTGGTATCAAGCGAATAAGTGGTAGGGATTTTTGCTGTGCTTGAAAGTTGCGCTACCGGCCCCGCTATTTGTGACTCAAACGAAGGAAGTCCCTTATCGAAAGTAAGTGTTCCGCCACCTCCGATTACGCCTACATATCCCGATATTGACCATTGATTTTTCTTGTAGGCAAACATAAGACTTGGAATCGCGAGAGCTTTTGCTTTTCCTTCAAATGCTTTGGTTTCGCTTCCACCATTTGCAGCGAAAGGAGGAAATGTAGAGGTTATCGTCCGCGTTTGGAAAGCGCTTTGGTTATTGAGAGAAAAATAAAATCCATCGTTCAATTTGGCAAGCCCGGCCGGATTTGTATATACCGCGTCAATTTGTAATGATGCGGTTCTTGCCGGATTACGCAGGAAATGTACGCTTTGATTGGTGTTTGTCAAAAGTCCACCCGCCAGTAATCCGTTCACATAGAAGCAACAAGCCAAGCCTGTTAACATAATTTTCATTCCTTTTTTCATCTTTTCAAAGTTTTATTGGTTGTTTTGCATCGGCAAAGATATGGCTTTTTTTGAATTTATGCACAAAAATGGCTTTTTTGTGCGAAAAAATAATTTTTTCTTTCTTAACGTTAGTCAATGATTTGTATGTAAAAAAACGTGAAGTGTCAAATGAAAGGGTGCATTTCAATTTGTGCGACAAATAGAAATGCACCCAAATGAAATTCGATTTATAAAAAAAAATGCTATTTTTGTACCATCATTTTCATGCAATCAATATAAATGTATACCAACCCCCTATCCCCATCCGGCCCTTCTTCCGCAGGAAGCTCACAAAAATACATTGTCGCAACAGCCTTCCTGTCGTTGTTTGCCATTGTCGGTCTTGCACTCTATGGTTTGCCTTTTTTCTACGACTTTTGGGAGGGCGCATATAGCTGGTCGCGAACCACCATCACTTCGGGAAATGCGCTGGGTAAATTGATAGTCGCACCTTTATTCGGATTTATTGCAGGTTGGTTAATAGACCGTTACGGCCCGCGCAAACTGATGATTTCAGGGTCGTTAATGGCAGGAATGGCCATTATCGGATTAAGTTGTACGGGCGGTTCACTGCCACTCTTCTACCTGTTCTATGTGTTCAATGCGCTCGGTTATGTATGTGCAGGGCCATTGCCTTGTCAGGTACTTATTTCTAAATGGTTCGACAAAAACAGAGGGAAGGCGATGGGAATCGCTTACCTCGGAATCGGCACAGGAGGCGCTTTGGTTCCGTTGCTTTCAAACAGAATAGAATCACACTTCGGATGGCATACTGCGCTGATAGTGTTGGGAATAGTCGTGATGCTGATATCATTACCAATGGCTTACTTTATCAAAGAGCCGAAAAGCGAAGTACCCAAAATAGAATTGCCCGGCCAATCGGTCTCAATCGGCAGTATCTTGCGAAATCCCAACTTTTTCCTGTTGTGCATCGGTAGCCTGTGCGCTATCGGAGTTGTCGGAGGCGTCAATCAACACCTGAAACTCTACCTGCGCGACGGTGGATTTGCACAGGATAAGGCGGCACAAATCATTTCGTTGGTATTGCTTTCGAGCCTGATCGGAAGGGTACTGATGGGATGGTTGGCCGATTTATTCAGCCGGAAATATGTAATGATACTGATTTACCTGACTGTAGCAACAGCCATACCGTTACTGATGGTACCCGATTTCCCGGGTCGNATCTATCTTTTTGCCGTTATATTCGGAATTGGTCTGGGTGGCGACTATATGATTATCCCCCTTATGGCCGGCGATTTGTTTGGCATCAAGGCGCTTGGACGCACAATGGGAATCATTCTGGTGGCCGACGGCATTGCCGAATCGGTATTCCCGATGATGGTAGGAGCCATATACGAAGACTCAGGAAAAAGTTATATGCCGGCATTTGCCATATTGATAGGCGTAGCCCTTCTGGGAACAGTCATCATTTCATTTTTACCGAAAAAAGCAAAGGAATGAAACATCAAAAATTTGCATACAGAAATTTGGATGAGTTGAAAGAAGATATCTTGCGGATGGGTATTGATTTACCTGTTTCGGAGCAATTGGATATTTTAAAAACCCCTTTGTCGCTCTATGACAAACAATTATCCAATCGTTTGNTCAATCATCCGATGGAAGGTTGCGACGGAACTGTGGAGGGTGCACCCGGTGAACTCACTTTCAGGCGTTATGAACGGTTTGGTGCAGGTGGTGTGGGAACACTGTGGGTTGAAGCTTGTGCAGTATGTAATGAAGGTCGTGCAAACGCACGCCATCTCTTCCTGAATCGCGACCACTTACCCGCCTTTAAGAAGCTGTACGACAGTATGATAACTGCTACAAAAACAACTTCGGGCGAAGATTTCCGACCTTACACCGTGCTTCAATTAACACATGCCGGGCGATACAGCAAACCGGATTCNGATGCGACTGCCATTGTGGCAGTTGCTGAAAATCCTTNTCTTGACCCTNTTTCCAATCCTAAACGACGACTTATTACGGATGAGGAACTGGAACAAACAGAAGATTTGTATGTAAATACAGCGATTTTGGCAAAGGAAACCGGTTTTGATGCCGTGGATATCAAGGGTTGCCATCGTTATCTTAATTCCGAATTATTGTCGGCACATACCCGCGAAGGCCGGTATGGAGGCAGTTTCGAAAACCGGACACGTTTTTTGCTGAACATTATCGACAAAATAAAAGCAAACGTCGATATTGATATTACAACAAGGATAAACGCTTATGATGCAATTCCTTATCCTTATGGATGGGGTACCTGTGAAAATGGACTACCATNGCTCGAAGAACCGAAACGCTTGATAAAGATATTGNGGGANAAAGGCGTACAGATGGTCAATATCAGTACGGGAAACCCATATTATAATCCGCATATTGGCCGTGCAGCCGATGTCGGGCCTTATACAGCACCTGAACATCCCATTGAGTCGGCAGCGCGTATGCTGCAAATCATCAGGGAATTGAAGGTAGCAGTTCCGGATATGAAGTTTGTAGGCACAGGATTTACCTGGTTTCGTGAGTATGGCGCCAATATAGCAGCAGGTTGTATTGAACAGAAGTGGATGGATTTGGCAGGTTTTGGCCGTCAATCGTTTGCCTATCCTGATTTTGCNCGGGATATTATTACACAAGGTGCGATGGAGCGCCAAAAATGTTGCATTACCTGTACCAAATGTACCGAATTGATGCGTTTCGGTGGACAGGCAGGGTGTGTCATCAAAGACAGCAGAGTCTATCTGCCGCTTTGGCGTGAAGCAACGAATGGCAGGACAATGATGAGTACAAAACCATTTTAGATAAGACTTTACAATAATGATAAAAAAACAAACCAAAAAGTCCCAAAGGGACGAAACTATAATTACAGTAGGTGAAGCGCAGCGTAACTTACGGACAGCCATCATAACAGGTGGAGTCGGCGGTATCGGCTTTGCAACCGCTCTGAAGTTAGCGGCCGATGGTTTTAATATCGCCATTTTCGATATAAAAGAAGAATCGGCTGTCAGTGATAAATTGGCCGAACTCAATGCGGCAGGTTCAGATTCCATGTATTATTGCGGCGACATTGCTAAAGTAAATGATTGCTACACTTTTATTGAAAAGGTTATCGAAAAATACCGGAAAATAGATGTATTGGTCAATAACTCCGGCGTTGCCCCGAAAGTACGCGCCGACATACTTGATACATCCGAAGAGAGCCTTGATTTTGTATTTGGCGTGAATGTCAAAGGCACGTTTTTTATGACGCAGGCTGTTGCCCGCCGGATGATTGAGAAAAGCGCCGGCATAATCATCAATATTTCATCGGTTTCGGCTTATGTCTCTTCGGTAAACCGCCCCGAATACTGCATGTCGAAGTCGGCAATCAGCATGATGACCACGTTGTTTGCCGACAGGCTTGCGGCTCACGGTATCCGTGTCTACGAAATTCGTCCGGGCGTCATCCGCACCGACATGACTGCACCTGTCGTTGAGAAATACGACAAGTTGATTGCCGAAGGCGTTTTTCCGATCGAACGATGGGGCTATCCCGAAGATGTGGCCAAAGCAGTGGCCGCTTTTGCTTCCGGCTTATTCCCTTATTCGACAGGAGAAATTATCAATGTGGATGGCGGATTTCATATCAAAAAATTATAAAATATTTTTTTAAGAAAAAAAACTCATTTTTTATTTGGCTGTCAAATAAAAAATATGTACTTTTGCACCGCTTTACGTAATCTCTGCGCGGGAAATGAGTGGCCCGGTATATTGCGTTTTGATTTGAACAACAACTAAAAAGCTAAAAGACAATGGATTTGATAAAAGTAGCCGAAGAATCCTTTTTGACAAAAAAAGAATATCCGGCATTTAAAAGTGGCGATACAATTACGGTTTCGTATCGGATTACCGAAGGTAATAAAGAACGTATTCAGCAATATAGGGGAGTAGTGATCCGTATTTCGGGACATGGAGATAAAAAACGTTTTACGGTTCGTAAAATGTCGGAAAATGTAGGCGTGGAACGAGTTTTCCCGATGGATTCGCCATTTATAGAAAACATCCTGCTGAACAAAGTAGGAAAAGTGCGCAGAGCCAAATTGTATTATTTGCGTAAACTGACAGGTAAAAAAGCCCGAATTAAAGAAAAGAGGGTTTGAGTTTTCATAAGAGTTTTTTTTTTGAAGAAGAGGCCATTTGTGATAAATGGCCTCTTCTTTTTTTTTGCGTAACTCTGTGTTACTCTGTGCTACTCTGTGTTTCCTCTGTGCTACTCTGTGTAATTATATGGTTTCGCAAAGAGCCAAAGAGATTCAACCGTTCCCTAATATAGCTTGCGTATCCGAAGCAATTACATACTCCTCATCGGTCGGAACAACGATAACGGTGACTTTACTATCCGGAGTGCTGATCACCATTTCGCGGCCGCGCAAACTGTCGTTGATGGCGTGATCCAACCGGATACCCATGTATTCCATATCCTGACAGACGGCTTTGCGCATAGAGGTTTGATTTTCACCGACACCACCCGTAAAGACAAGGATATCAACCCCGCCCATTGCAGCTGCATAAGCGCCAACGTATTTTTTGATCCGGTAGTTATAGACTTGCTGGGCTAAAACAGCACGCATATTACCTTCTTTCACAGCCGCTTCCAACTCACGCATATCCGACGAAACGCCCGATACGCCTAATACGCCGCTGTCTTTATTCATCAGGTTGGACAATTTGTCGCCATCCAAACCTTCTTTATTCATAATAAAGGTCAGGACGCCCGGGTCTACATCGCCGCAACGGGTTCCCATCAACAGTCCTTCGACCGGTGTCAGCCCCATGGATGTATCAACTGATTTGCCGTTTTGTATGGCTGTTATGGAACCTCCGTTGCCAATATGCGCCGTGATGATTCGCTGTTTGTCGAAGTCCACGTTGAGTATTTCACATGCGCGATGTGAAACGTAACGATGGCTGGTGCCGTGAAAACCATACCGGCGGACGCCATATTTCGTGTACAGTTCGTATGGCAGGCCATACATATAGGCATAATCGGGCATGGTCTGATGAAAAGCCGTATCGAAAACAGCCACCTGAGGCGTGCCCGGTAAAATCTTTTGCATGGCATAAATGCCCTCCAGATTGGCCGGATTATGCAATGGCGCCAATTCACAACACTCTACCACTTTGGCGATTACTTCGTCGTCGATCATCACGCTTGATGCAAATTTTTCACCGCCATGTACGACGCGGTGTCCTACGGCGTCAATTTCATTGTATTCTTTGATACATCCTATTTTTTCGTCCGTCAACACGCTCAAAATAAACGAAATACCTTCTTCGTGTCCGGTTATATCCCGTTCGATTGTTATTTTTTCGCCGTTAGGGTCAACTAATTTCAAGCGCGAACCGGGTAGGCCGATTCTTTCCAATCCGCCTTGTGCAATCACTTCTTCCGACTCCATGTCGAAGAGTTTATATTTGATGGAACTGCTCCCGCAGTTTAATATCAATGCTTTCATAACTTATATTTACTATTAAAAGGGCGAAAGCATTTCGCCCCTACAAATCATTTATTATTCACAAAATTTGAAAATCCTGATTTATTCATGATTTATTTTTGATTCCGATAGCCTGATTACAGGTTACAGCGATCATTTGATAGATATCTTCGACCGAACAGCCGCGCGACAGGTCATTGACCGGCGCTGCCATGCCTTGCAAAATCGGACCGATGGCTTCTGCTCCACCCAAACGTTGAACGAGTTTATAACCGATATTACCGGCTTCGAGCGTGGGGAAAATCAATGTATTGGCTTTCCCTGCAACTGCACTGTCGGGCGCTTTCTGGGCGCCGACCTTGGGAACCAACGCTGCATCGGCTTGCAACTCGCCGTCAATCAGCAAGTCGGGCGCCATTTCTTTGGCAATGGCTGTTGCTTCGATTACCTTGTCAACCGATTCGTGTTTAGCACTTCCTTTGGTCGAAAAACTCAACATGGCGACGTAAGGTTCGACACCCAGCAGCGAACGTGTCGTTTGGGCTGTTGAAATGGTTATTTGTGCCAATTCATTGGCTGTCGGGTTAGGCAATGTGGCGCAATCGGCAAATACGAGGATGCCGTTTTCGCCAAAAGATTCAAAGGTAGTAAACATCAGAAATGCGCCTGATACGCAGCTGATCCCGGGCGATGTCTTAATCAATTGCAGGGCAGGGCGTAAAACATCACCGGTGCTATTGCGGGCACCTGCCAGTTCGCCGTCGGCATCACCGGATTTAATCATCAGGCAAGCCATGTACAGCGGGTCTTCTACCAGAACGGCTGCTTTTTCGGGTGTCATGCCTTTGGCTTGGCGTAATTGTACCAACAAGTCGGTATAGGCTTGTTTTTTTGCATGGCTTTTAGGGTTAATCATTGTCATACGGTCGAGGTGTTTCAAACCGTATTCGACCGCTAACCGGTTGATTTCATCGGGATCGCCCAGAAGAATAATGTCTGCTATCCCTTCGGCTATTACCATATCGGCTGCTTTTAATGTCCTTTCTTCTGTTCCTTCAGGAAGGACAATGCGCTGTTTATCAGCCTTTGCGCGTTCAATAATTTCTTGTATTAAATAATTCATATAGTTTGTATGTTATATTGGCCGCAAAAGTACGAAAATTGGAATATAATGATAACAAAAAACAATATAAAATAATTATTTTGACAGACGATTTTGTATTTTTTGTAATTTATTTTGAGAAGGCAGTAATTCTCTTTTTAACAGAAATCCTCAATTTCGCGTTCACCCGATAAAATCTGACGCAAATTTTCGGCTGTTACCGGTAAACTGATTTTATTATGCGCGGCAACTGTAATTGTTCCTCTTTCTTCGGAAACGATCACTACCACTGCATCTGTTTCTTTTGCTATTCCCAAACCTGAGCGATGTCGGAGACCCATCTCTTTCGGGATTTTGGCATGTTGCGCGACCGGAAGGATACAACTTGCCGCTTTAATCCGGTTATTGGCAATAATCAATGCCCCATCGTGTAAAGGACTGTTTTTGAAGAAGATATTTTCAATTAGATGGGCATTCACATCTGCATCAAACATTTCACCGGTATGTATATAACCCGATAAATCAATTTCTTTCTGTATGACAATCAGGGCGCCTGTCTTTTTTCGTGCCATATTCATACTGGCTAATACTACAGGGGCTATATATTTACCATCTTTCGCTGCATCATCATCTTTTTTGGAAAAAAGTTTACTTAAAAATTTCCAGCCGCGATTCGAACCCAAAGCCAACAGAAAACGCCGGATATCGTCCTGAAACAAAATAACAATAACAATAAAACCAACACTGATAAACATATCGAGAATAGTTCCCATTAAACGCATTTCGAGCACTTTTGAAACCAATACCCATACGACGATGACCGATACTACGCCACTAAACACAGTCAGCGTCCCCGAATTTTTCATCAAACGATAGGTTTGATAAAGAAAAAAGGCGACTAACAAAATGTCGATTGCGTCTTTGATACCGAAAGAAATAAACATAACTAATTGATTTTAAGCTTGGAAATTATTTTGACTGCTTCGACTGCAGGCTTCACATCATGCACACGCAAGATATGGGCGCCGTTCATCAATGCAAAGGTATGCAATATCGTTGTTCCGTGCAAACTATCTTCGATCGAACAATCCAAAAAATTATATATCATGCTTTTGCGTGATACGCCTATTAAAAGAGGGCGATCGAATAAATGAAATTCAGGCAATGAACGCATCAGGGTATAATTTTGTTCAACTGTTTTGCCGAAACCAAACCCGGGGTCAATGATGACGTCGTTCACTCCCAATAATTGTAACGCATGCAACTTACCGGCAAAATACAGCATGATTTCTTCCACCATATCCTGATAATCCGTTTTTTGCTGCATCGTTTGAGGTGTTTCGTTGATATGTGTCAGGATATAAGGTACTTGTAAGCGGGCTGCCGTTTCAAACATATTATCATCCATTGTGCCGCCCGAAATATCATTAATCATCGCTACGCCATATTCTTCAACAGCCCGGCGAGCAATATCAGCCCGAAACGTATCGACCGATACAATCGCTTCCGGATAATGTGCTTTCAGCAGTTTTAGTGCCGGCATCAGGCGTTGCTTCTCTTCTTCGGCCGAAATATCAACAGCATCAGGACGTGATGAATATCCTCCAACGTCGATGATTTTTCCGCCTTCCTCCAAAATGGTTGCTATCCGCCGGTCGATTTCCTTTGTTGTTAATGTGCGACTTTTATCATAGAATGAATCAGGCGTGACATTGATAATCCCCATCACAAGCGGTTCATCCAGATCGTACAAATGGCCTTTTATATTTATAAATTTCATTTTTCCCAACAATTTTCTACAAATGTAAGGAAATATCCGTAAGATACTTTATTTTTGTCCTCAAAAAAAGACAAGAAGCAGTTTTTAACTTACCGTTTTTTCAGGCAAAGTGAAGTTGTTATAAATTAATTACTAATTACTTATCATCAAATGTGTATTGCTGAACTTTACCAAATTTACAAACAAAATCCTGTTGTATGCACCGACAGCAGGGAATGTTTGCCCGGTTCACTTTTTTTTGCCTTAAAAGGCGATTCGTTCGACGGTAATCTCTTTGCATCGAAGGCATTACAATCAGGATGCTGTTTTGCTGTGGTGGATGATCCTGCAGTTAAAACAAACGACCGGTACATCGTAGTGGATGATGTCCTGCAAACCTTGCAACTATTAGCCGCGTACCATCGTCAATGCCTGAAAACGACGGTGATTGGCATTACCGGAACAAACGGGAAGACTACTACCAAGGAATTATTGGCTGCCGTTCTTTCGACAAAATATAACGTGCTGTACACAACGGGCAATTTGAATAATCATATCGGAGTGCCTCTTACGCTGTTGCGCCTGACCCCCGAACACGAGATGGCAGTAATAGAAATGGGCGCCAATCATCCCGGCGAAATTCGCGAACTGACACAATTTGCCCGGCCGGATTATGGAATCATTACAAATATCGGAGTTGCGCACCTCGAAGGATTCGGTTCTTTTGAAGGCGTTGCACGTGCCAAAGGCGAATTGTATGACTATTTGCGCCTGACAAACGGTAAAATATTTATCCACAAGGATAATACACATCTGCAAGCAATGGCTGAAGGATTAACACAAATCACTTATGGCGAAAGCGACGATACCTTTGTGGAAGGGTGGGTGAGGAGTTCGCATCCTTTCCTTTGCATTGAATGGGCAAATACCGGTGTGCATCATTTCGTATCAACCCGGCTGGCAGGAGGTTATAACCTGATGAATATACTCGCTGCCATTACTGCCGGTGTATATTTCGATGTCCCCGTTCCGGAAATCAACCGCGCAATCAGTGAATATATCCCGACCAATAACCGTTCGCAATGGAAAAAGACATCAAACAACAACCTGTTGATCGACGCCTACAATGCCAACCCAAGCAGTATGCAGGCAGCATTGGAAAACTTTGCGGCATTGCCAATGAGTCCCAAAGCCGTTATTTTGGGCGATATGCTTGAATTGGGCGCGGAAAGCCGGAGTTTACATGCTTCTCTGTTGGAATTACTTACCCGATATAATTTTGAAAAGGTATTGCTTTGCGGCGAACAATTTACTGCGCTCGATTCACCCTATCCGTGCTTTCCCAATGTCGAAAATTTAAGTCGGTATTTATCTGCCAATCCATTTCAAGGTTATCATATCCTGATCAAAGGCTCACATGGTATCTATTTGGAAAAGATCATTGATTTGCTTTAGGACGCTGATAATTAAAGATTAACGGTTAATGGTTATTGGTTAATTGATAGTAAGTATTAGATGAAAAAAGGATTTAATTGATAATTTTCAATTTTCAATTTTCAATTCTCAATTAATTTCGTATCTTTGCCCCCGATTTAGTTAATAACGGTAGGTCCCATAGCTCAGTTGGTTAGAGCATCTGACTCATAATCAGGGGGTCCTTGGTTCAAGCCCAAGTGGGACCACTAAAAATCAAGCGGTTAAGAAAATTTTTCTTAACCGCTTTTCAAGTGTCTACTTCACTGTAAAACAATGAAAAAACGGCTTCGCAAAAAATTGCATAAAGGGGAATTTCAACAATTTGGAATTTCGCTTATGGTTCCTGTAAACGCAGAAAATGTAGAAACGACATTAGACACGATTACTGCTATTGCCGACCAACATAAAATTCTGTTTTGCGGCGGTGGTCTAAGCCGATTTGTTCTTCCATCCAAAG